>Ga0075430_100002850_pt1 | contig 14479 bp, 15 predicted proteins | sample RhiMetdeltSRZDD4_FD_75294 | JGI IMG/M metagenome (GOLD analysis project Ga0075430, IMG submission 75294) | Populus rhizosphere microbial communities from Tennessee, USA - Rhizosphere MetaG P. deltoides SRZDD4 | ecosystem: Host-associated > Plants > Roots > Rhizosphere > Soil | place: USA... | reverse complement strand
GCTATGACCTGCTCACGGAGGCGGAACGCACCCTCCTCCGACGCCTCTCCGTCTTTGCGGGCGGCTGGACCGTCGCTGCCGCCGAAGTTATCTGCGACTCCACGGATACGGATGTGGGGGGCGGAGACGCGGTTCTCGACCTGCTCGTCTCGCTCGTCGACAAGTCGCTGGTTCAGGTGGACGCTTGCACGGGTCATGAGCGCCGGTATCGCCTCCTCGAGATGATCCGCCAGTATGGGTTGGAGAAGCTTCGCGAGGCTGGGGAAGAGGCCGCCGTTCGCCGTCGTCACCTGGCCTGGTACGCCGATCTCTCGGAGCGTGGTCGAGACAGCCTGAGGGGACCCGACAGCGTGGCCTGGGCCGACCGCCTCATGGCCGAGCTGGACAACTGCCGCGCCGCGCTGGCCTGGAGCCTGGACGATCCGGACCGCGGGAGCGTCTACCTGGGCATGCGTGTCTCCCGCGGACTCTTCTTCCTGTGGCTCACGCGCGATCTCTTGCTCGAAGGCTGGCACTGGCTCGAACTGCTGCTGGCGGCGGACCAGCGACATGGTGACGACGCGGCGTGGGACGGTGGACCAGCAGTCGCGACCCGGGCCAGCGGCATAACCCCGCCTGGCTTTCCACCCGGCACGCCCGGATCGCACCCGCGCATCGTGACGCTCCTGGACCTGACCTCCCTGGCGCAGCAGCTTGGGCGACTCGCGCGCGGCGAGGAGGCGGCCGAGGAAGCGCTCGCGCTCGCTCGCCGCGTCCACGATCGGCACGGCGAAGCGAACGCCCTCTCGATTCTCGGCAACATCGCCCGCCCGGCCGGGCAGTACGACCGGGCGGTCCCGCTGCTCGCCGAGAGCTTATCGATCTTCAGGGAGCTGGCCCTTCCTGGGTGGATCACCCACGCACTTATCAACCTCGGCGAAACGTTGGGCCATCAGGGCAATCTCGATGGAGCACGCTCACTGCTCGAAGAAGCCGTCGCGCTCGCCCGGGAGCTGGGCGGTCCCTGGCAGATCGGGTTCGCGCTGAAGAACCTCGGGGTCGTGATGTACCGTCAGGGAGATCTCGATCGAGGCGAGGCGCTCCTCGAGGAGAGCCTGGTGTGGTTCGAGCAGATACACGCCTCGCGGGGCCTTGCCTGGTCGAACTGGGACCTGGGCCACCTGCGCCTCGCTCGGGGCGAGCCCGAGCCGGCCGCGGCGTGCTTCGCCGAAGCCTTCAGACTCTGCCGCGAGGCCGGCGATCAAGTCGGCCTGCCGCGCTGCCTGGAAGGGCTGGCGGCAACGATGGCGATGGCAGCCAACGGCGCGCCGGGCGCCCTCGCGACGTCCGCGGCTCAGCTCCTCGGCCTGGCAGCGGCGCAGCGGGCGGCGAGCGGCATCCAACTCCCGCCGGTACAGCGGCCGGCTGTCGAGCGGGCCATCGCAGCGGTATGCGCGAGCCTGGGCGACGAGGCGTACGCGGCGGCCTTCGCGGCCGGCAGCCAGATCGCCCTGGATCGTGTGATCGAGCTCGGGCTCGAGCTGGCGCGCGGCTCGATGCCGGACGCCACGCCGGAACCGACGGCCGCGCCCAGCACGCCGGCGGTCGCTGATCCCTGGTCTCCGCTCACCACTCGCGAGCGCGAGGTCGCGGTACTGGTCGCGACTGGCCTGACCAACCGTCAGATCGCGGCGCGGCTGGTGATCAGCGATCGGACAGTGCAAGGGCACATCGCCAGCATCCTAACAAGGCTGAGCTTCGACACGCGCTCGCAGATCGCCGCCTGGGCCGCTCGGCGGGAGGCCGTGCCGTCGCCTGAGCACTAACCAGACGGTCGCCGGTTCCTGCTCGGGGAGCAGGCCAGATGGCGGGTATGCCGCCCTGGCGCTACGCGGAAGATCGACCAATGAAACACGCCATCTGGACGGTGTGCACGCCTCTACCCCGCTCATAGAGTGGGATATCCGCTGGGCCTGGCGCTTTGCCCAGCCGAGTATCCGGGCCGAGGCTGGGGACGACATGGACCGAGTCGCGACGCGCACGAACGTCGCCGAGCTGCTGTTGGCGGTCACGTCGAGCGCGATTATCGCCTTCCTGGTGCTGGCTGCCGGAGCCGCGATTGGAGACCACGTGGTCGATCCGGAGCCGCTGGCGGCATCGGCGGTCGCCGCCAGCGAAGGACGAATCGTCGCCGCTGAGCGCGAGGTGATCCGGCCTACCAGCGTCCTCTGCTGTGCGCTGATCTACGCCGATCCGAACGCTAGTCAGTGACGGCCGCAGGCGAAGCCGACGATGCGCCTGCGATTCATGACCAGCGTCATCGTGCTGCCGTAGCGAGACCGAGGCTCGACTGAAGCGGTCCCGGCACTTCCGTCGCACGCTCCACCACCAGCCGGGCGCCGACGAGGCGGCGGCGGTGGAGCAGTTCCGCCTGGGCAACCTGCTCGGCCCGCCGGATGAGGTGATCGAGCAGGTTCGGGCGTTCGAGCGGGCGGGGGTGTCGCACCTGGGGGTGGTGATGATCGGCGAGTCGATGGACGAGCTGCTGGCCGACATGGAGCTGTTCGCCGAGCGCGTGCTGCCGTCGTTCTGAGCTCTGGCGCCGTCCCTATTCCCGCCAGAAGTCCTCGCTGTCCAGGTACGGCCAGTACGGTCTGTCCTGGTCTTGAGCGGGATCGGTGGGTTCGGCAGCGCCGTCCTCGGCCTCCTTGCGCTCGGACGCTCGGGCGCACTCCCGGAGCCATCTCTCGATCTCGGCGATGGTCGCGTCGTGCGTCGCGTCGTCCCGCATATCGACATCTTATACCGATCATGCGTGGAGCTGGCGGTCATGTCCGCGCCGCGAGTCCTTCGCTACGCTCAGGATAAACTCCGCGAGCCGGACTCGGGCGCAGGGTCCGGCTCGCTGACGCTCGCGGTACGGACGATCCCGCCACCATCGAGGAGACTCGGTGTGAGCTGGTCGCTTCCTCGGACGGGCGATCGTACACAAGAAGGGGTGGTCAGCGGGGGCGGGTGAAGCCGACGACGCCGTCCTCCTCGCGGCGGGCGATTTCGCCATCTACCGCGAGCTGTTCGAGGTGGGCGGCCAGGGTCAGGGCGGCGTTGCGGCGCAGGCGCCCGTGGAACGTGTCCCAGGTGGTGCGGGCGCCGGGGCCCCAGACGACCTGGGCAAGCTGGTACGCGGTCTGGGGGTGGTCCGTCATCATGCCTCTGAGGCGGTCGCGGCGGTCAAGCTGGTGGCGGACGACCTCATGGGCGCGATCCGCGACGGGCGCAAACGGGTCGCCGTGGGCCGGCAGCGCCCGCTCGGCCGGTAGCTTGGCGAGGCGATTGAGCGACTCGACGTACCGTCCCATGGTGTCGATCGGCGAGAAGGACATCAGCCGGACGTTGGGGGCGGCCTTGGCGAAGAGGTGGTCGCCGGTCAGGACCAGGCGCCGGGTCGACTCGTAGAGGCAGACGTGGCCGGGGGTGTGACCGGGCGTCCAGAAGACCTCGAAGTGGTATGGCCCGACCGCGAACGTCTCGCCGCCCTCGAGCAGGCGGTCCGGCTCCAGGAGGTAGCGCTCGCTCTGGCCGGCGTCGACGGCGCTGCGGGCGTCCTCGGCCTCATCGGGCGGGAAGCCGTGGCGGGCGAGCCAGACGACCAGCGCGTCGAGGTCGGCGTCGCCCCGCGGGTGGGCGGGGTGGACGAGCGGAGCGTCGAGCGCATGAAGCCAGACGCGGGTGCCGCCGCGGGCGCGGAGCCGCGCTGCCTGGCCGAGGTGATCGGGGTGGCAGTGGGTCGCGACGACGGTGTGGATGGCGGGCAATGGGACGCGCAGCAGGGCGAGATGCTCCTCCAGCGTCTCGACGCAGGAGGGGATGTCCATGCCGGAGTCGATCAGGGCGTAGCCGTCGCGGTCCTGTACCAGGAAGGCACAGACGCCGCCGAGGGTGTGGCCGGGGATCGGCATCGGGAGGCGCCAGAAGCCGGGCGCGATCTCGGAGGGGGGCTCGGCCGGCTCCCAGTGCTCGGGGCTCGGGCTCATGGCCATCGCGGACACACGCTAGACGAGGTTGTGGGGTGATGAGGTTTGATGAAACATCTCGGTAGCCCGCCGGGGAATCCCCCACCCCCCGGCCCCCTCCCCCTTGCGAGGGAGAGGGGGAGCAAAAGCCCCGCCCCGGCGCACCGGGAAGCGGGTGGGGAGGGGCAAGGAGCGAGGTGGCGCGGGGAGCGGTGGGGCTCAGTACGCGGCATCGCTGTCTCGCGTGGCGGTCGGGAGGATGGCCGAGGCGATCAGCTCGGCGACGGAGGGGGCGTCGTCCAGGCGGTCGACGGCCGCGATCAGGCGCTCGACGCTGGTCGCTCCGCCGGGGATCTCGGGGACGAGAGCCCGGACGACGGCGCGGTCCTGGGCGAGGTTCAGCTTCAATTCATCGCCGGTGGCCTGGAGCTGGTAGGTGGCGCCGTCCTTGAGCGTGACGGTGACGCGGGGGGCCAGCGGGGGGATGTCCGGCGAGCCGACGACCTGGACGCGCTCGGCGAGGCTGACCGATGCGGCGTGGGTCGGGAGGCGGTCGATGCCCTGAACGGGCGAGGTCCAGCCGGTCGGGCGGTCGGGCGGGATCGAGAAGCCGCGGTTGACGCAGGCGGCGGCCACGACGAAGTTGGTCGCGCCGGAGCCACTGGCGCGCCGGTAGCCGGCCCGCCTGAAGGTGGCGCTCGGGTAGGTGGTCTCGAAGTCGTTCATCTCGACCAGGACCGACGCGATCTGGTCGGGCTGGAGGTCGTGCTGCTCGGTGAGGGCGAGGATGACGTGGATCGGCGGCTGGTTGAACATCGAGGTGGGGTACCGTTTGAGGGTGACGTCCATGATCTCCCAGCGCGAGCCGAGGTGGTCTGCGATGCCGTCGATGCCATCGGTGCCGCCGGTGAAGGCGTAGTAGAAGCCGATCGGTCCTTCCAGGGAGGTAGCAGAGGCGCGGGCGCCCTGCTCGGCGAGGTAGGCGGCGAGGAGGCCGCTCCTGGCGGCCTGCGAGACCTGGAGGACCATGATGTCGGTGCCGTCGCCGCCCTCGAAGGTGCCGGCGGCGAAGGTGGCGGCGTAGCCGATGGCGTTGGCGGCCTGGTCCTCGTCGAGGCCGAGCAGGTGGCCGGCGGCGATGGCGGCGCCGAACGGGCCGTAGGTCGGGCTGGAGCGGAAGCCCTGCTCGTTGCTTCTGGGGATGAAGTCGGCGGTCATGGCGGCTTCGATCTCGTAGCCGGCGGCGACGGCGGTAATCAGGTCTTTGCCGGACTTGCCTCTAGTCTCGGCGACGGCGAGGGCGGCCGGGACGATCATGACGCCGGGGTGGCTGCCGGTGTGGTAGGCGTCCTCCTGGAGCTTGGCGTGCATCAGCGAGCTGTTGACGAAGGCGGCGCCGTAGGGGGTGGCGCGCTCGCCGGTGACCATCAGGGTGGCGCCGCGGTTGCCGCTGTGGCCTTCCTCGGCGAGGATGGCGGCTCGGGCCGCGCGGACGGCGCCGCTGCCGTGGCCGGCGAGGCCGACGCCGATGCAGTGGAGGATGCAGGCCCTGGCCTTGTCGACGACCTGGAGGGGCAGATCCTCGTAGCGGAGGCCAACGGCGAAGCGGGCGAGCTTGCGTGCGAGGGTGTCTGACATCGTCGTCTCCCCGGGGTGTGCGACATCATGGCGCATGCGGCTCGGCGGTGCCACGTGGGCGAGCGGGCGGTGACCGGGTGCGGCCAGGCGTGGGAAATCGTGGTCAAATGGCGTCTATCGGTGGGAAATCGATGTACAAACGCGTTCGAAGCGAAACGAAGACACTGGTCGACTCGGAGGGAGTGGCGCCGAAATTGGGTTCGTTCGCGTGAAAGCGCGGTCTTCTGCGTTTGTGGAGGTAGCGGACATGACGCGGCTCGTGGTGCTCATGTCCGTACATACCCGCGAGGGTCGGGGCTTCACACGCCAAGGCCCGGTCGCTCTCGCCTGGCTCACAACTCTGCATCCCGCTCATATCCGAAGTACCACCGGACGCTGAGCCAGGGTAATTGCTCTCGCCCTGGTGCCCATCATGCCCCGTTGCTCCCCGGTCGTCACTTGAAGTGCAGCGAGTATGCTAAGCCGTCTCTTGGGCCTACCGAGTGGTGGGTGGGCTGTGCGATCAGTACGGTTGGGGTTCGCTGGACTCGCACAGGAAAGGTCTCGGCACCGGCTGGTTGGCAGTCGCTGCGGTCGCCACGATGTCTGGAGGGTGACGACAATGACCACCGTATCCGAGCCGGAGATCGACCAGGGCAAAGCCCAGGAATTCGTCCAGAAGCTTACCGAGATCATTGTCGGCGGCCGGCTCTCGCTGATGATCAGCATCGGGCATCAGACCGGCCTCTTCGACGTGATGAGCGAGTTAGCGCCGTCGACCAGCGATCAAGTCGCAGAGGCAGCGGGGCTGAACGAGCGCTACGTGCGCGAATGGCTCGCCGCGATGGTCACCAGTCGGATCGTTGAGTACGATCCGGAGCGGAAAACGTACCGCCTTCCGCCCGAGCATGGATCGGCTCTCACGCGCGCTGCCGGCCTTGGCAATCGCGCGGTGATGGCCATGATGACGACGCTGCTGGCGCAGACAGAGCAGCCATTGATCGAGTGTTTCCGTCACGGTGGTGGTGTGCCGTATGGCGCATTTGTGGGGTTCGCCCGGATCATGGCGGAGTCGTCCGCTCGTATCTTCGATGGCACGCTGCTCCAGCGCACACTTCCGGCCGTGCCCGGTATCGTCGAGCGGCTTCAGACCGGCATCGACGTGGCTGACATTGCCTGCGGCAGTGGCCGTCCCATCAACCTGATGGCGCGGGCGTTTCCCGCCAGTCGGTTCACCGGCTTTGACTTCTCGGAGGAAGCGGTCGCGGCGGCACGAGCGGAGGCGGCCGCCTGGGGAGTGACGAATGCCCGCTTCGAGAGCGCCGATGTCGCGGCGCTAGGTCTGGCCGACGCCTTCGACTTCATCACGGTCTTCGACGGTATCCACGACCAGGCCCAGCCAGCGACAGTGCTGAACAACATCGCTCGGACACTCCGGGCCGGCGGCACATTCCTGATGGTTGACATCGCCGGGTCGAGCAACCTTCACGAGAACATGAGCGATCCGTTGGCCCCGTCCAGATACGTGATAAGCACAATGCACTGCATGACGGTCTCCCTCTCTCAGGGAGGCGCTGGACTCGGCACGATGTGGGGTGAGCAGCTGGCACGGCAGATGCTCGCCGAGGCCGGCTTCACCGTGCTTGACGTGATGCGCATCCCGGGCGATGACGGCAACTACTACTACATAGCGACTCGGAGGTAGCACAGCGGTTTTTCAACAGGCTGCCGGACGAGATACCCGCCCGGCGTAACCGTGGGCCGGGCCTCGGTCAAGGCGGACACGAGGCCTGCTCTCGTCCAGATGCAACGGAGCACTCATGCGCGAGAACACGCTCAAGCGACAGCTCTACGCCGGGAAGCCGGCCTTTGGCGTCATGTGCACCTTTCCCTCGCCGCCGGTGGTCGAGATGCTGGGCCACCTCGGGTTCGACTGGATCCTGCTCGACAACGAGCACGGCTCGATCACCGTCGACAGCGCGGAAGCGTGCATCGCCGCCGCCGAGCTGACCGGCATGGCGCCGATCGTCCGCCCGGTCGGCAACAAGCCGGAGATCATTGCGCCGTTCCTGGATCGCGGCGCCTGGGGCGTCCAGGTGCCCCACGTCAACACCGCCGACGAGGCCCGCGCCGCCGTGGACGCCGTGAAGTACGGTCCGGAAGGGCACCGGGGCATCTTCAGCGGCGGCCGACCGGCCAACTACGGCTTCGGCGGCAACACCGGCGAGTACGCCGCGGCCGCCAACCGCGAGACCCTGGTCTGCCTGATGCTGGAGGAGGTCGAAGCGATCGAGAACCTGCCGGCGCTGGTCAAGGTTCCGGGAGTCGACGTCTTCTTCATCGGCTCCGGCGACCTGTCCCAGTCGATGGGCCTGACGGGACAGCAGAACCATCCCGAGGTCCAGAAACTGATGGAGCGCGGGGTCAAGCTGATCACCGAGGCCGGGCGCATCGCCGGTTGCAGCTGCCCCGATGCGCTGATTCCGAAGTTCCTCGGACTCGGCGTGCAGTACTTCCATAGCACGGTCGGCCGCCTGATCCAACACGGGAGCGACGCCTATCTGAAGAACGCCCGCGAGGCCGCCGCGAACGCCGGCAGGTAGGGGAGGGAAGGGGCGGCGCCGATCGGCTCGCGATGCTCGCGTCGAGGGGCACCATCAAGCGTGGAGCGGTGGGAAAGGCGAACGGAGCGGCCACGAGACGATCGGGGCGGGCGCCAGGTTCATGACGTTCGATTGCTATGGGACGCTGGTGAACTTCCAGATGTCCCGGGCCATCAGGGAGGTCTTCGGCGCTCGCCTGCCGGCCGATCGGGCCGAGCGGTTTGTGCGGCTCGCCTCGGCGTTCCGCTTCGACGAGGTGCTCGGGCCGTGGAAGCCGTACCGCGACGTGATCTGCGACGCGACGAGTCGGGCGGCGCGGCTGATGGGCATCGAGTACCACGATGACGACGGCGAGCAGCTCTACGAGGCGATCGGGACCTGGGGGCCGCACCCGGACGTTCCGGACGCGCTGCGCACCCTCGCCGCGCGCTACCCGCTCGTCATTCTGTCGAACGCAGACGATCGGCAGATCGCGCTGAACGTCGCGAGGCTCGGCGCGCCGTTCCACCGGGTGCTGACGGCCGAGCAGGCCGGGGCGTACAAGCCGCGTTTCGCCGCGTTCCTCTTCATGATCGAGGCGCTGGGATGCCGCCCCGAGGAGATCATCCACGTCTCTTCGAGCGTCGAGTACGACCACCGTCCCGCCGCCGACCTGGGGATCGGGACGCGGATCTTCGTGAACCGGGGCCATTCGCCGCCGCAGCCGTGGCTCGGCTACCACGAAGTGAAGGAGCTGTCCGAGCTGCCGGCGCTGCTCGGCATCAACCCGTGAAGGGCTCTGGCTCAGATCAGTGTTCAGCTGCCCGATGGTCGACGCGCGAGCTGGCCTCTCGGGATCACCGTGACCGACAGGGCCGGCACACGCCGAAAGTCCTCGTCGGCCGTGATGATGGTGAGTCGGCGCTCCAAAGCTGTCGCGGCGATGAGGGTGTCCACGTCGCCGATCAGGTCGTTCCGGGACCGGAGCAGGCGACGCAGCTCGCCGTAGCGCCGCATGATCGGGTAGGTGAGAAGGAACGGCGTGATCTCGGCCAGGAACGCGCGAAGCTGCGCGTGCAGCTGCTGATAATCAGGCCGTCCAAGGATGTACTCGTTGACCTCGCCGTACACGAGGATGCTCGTGGCCGCTTCGCGGCTCCGGATCCACGGTGTGACGAGTTGGACGGCGACGGGCCGACGCAGGAGCAGCGCCGAGAGTATCGGCGCGTCGAGTAGATACCGCCTCATAGCTCCAACGGCGGCGTCGGTCTGCTCTCATGGCGGATGCGATCGAGCTCGTCGAGCATATCGGGGCCGTCCTCTGCATCCAGGTGCTCCCAGGCCCCGATGAGGCTGAGCACGCGGTCGACGCCGCCCTGATCCCGGGCGAGTGCCCGATCGGCATCCTCCTCAGACGTGAAGTATCGGACCACTTCGTCTGATCCCTCCGTTGTCGGGACGCCGATTAACGGTTGGCTCGCGCGAGTCGTCAGCTCGTGGCTCAGGCGAGACGCTGGCTCGGCCATGTCTTGCTCCCGTGTCTCTGAGAAGTATCGCATGCGGGGCAACGGGTGGGCCTCTCTGACCGGACCTATTCGCGGTTCTGCCAGGTACCGATGCAGGCTTCGTTGCCTTCGGGGTCGGCGAGCACCCACCAGGACGGGGCGTACTGATCTGACACGAGCCGGCCGCCGGCCGCGAGGGCAGCCGCGACGCGCGCCCCGGCCTGGTCGTGCGGCACCCAGACGTCGACGTGGACCCGGTTGCGTTGCGGGCGCGGCGCGTCCAGCTGCTGGAACCAGAGCGACGGTCCACGGAAGCGCGGGTCGATCAAGTCTTCGGGACTGTCGGCGCGGTCGACGTAGCCGAGGACGGCGCGCCAGAACGGCATCACCGTGGGCAGGTCGAGCGCGTCGATGGTCACGAAGACGGTCTGGACGGCGGACGGGTCGGCGGGCAGGCCCAGCTCGCGCGCCATCGCCGAGACCTGCCGGGCCAGGTCGAGGTCGCGCTCGGTCAGCCCGAAGTCGTCCTGGGTGATCGTGACCAGCCGCACGGTCACGCCGTCGTGCCGGACGTCGACGTCGGGGGGATGCTCGTCGAGGCCGGGCAGCGCGCCGATCGCCGCGACGAGCCGGGCGCCGGCCGCGAACGACCCGGTCCGGAAGGAGGCGCAGACGCCGTCGGCGACAACGCGCCAATCCTCGACGCCCTCGGCCTCGTGGAACTGGCGCGGCGAGATCGACCTGGACATGCCCCATTGTAAAGTCGGGGCCGTGTCTCCAGTGCTCACATGGGCAGGGCTTCGCGGACGGTGCCGGCCTCGGGATCGAAGTAGCGGCGCGAGGTGCGCGAAGTGTCGCGGCCGAACAGCACCAGCTCGCGGACCGGGCCGCCGACGCCCTGCTGGTTGTGGATGTCGTGGGGGCGGTCGAACCACCAGGTCACGTGGCCGGCTCCGGCGACGACCTCCTCGGCGAGTCGGAGTCGGGCTCGGCCGTCCTCCTCGCCCTCGTCCAGGCGCTCCCAACGCTGGTAGCGGTCTTGCCCGTCTACGACGACGGCCACGCCCCAGCTGCCGTGGTCGTGGACGCCGGTGGCGCGCTCCTCCTTGAAGCGGGCAAGGGTCAGGGTCAGGTCTTCGGGGCCGTCGGAGCGCAGGACGCGGGACTCGGAGGCGCCGCCGTGCTTGGGCGCGAGCTCGACCTCTTTGACCCAGGGCTCGGTGGCGACCTCGGCCAGCAGCCGCCCGGCCGCTTCGAGGCCGGCGTCGTTCACGCCCTTGTCGGCGAGGATGGCCCGGACGTCGGCGAAGAGTCGGGCCAGCCGGGCGTGCGCCTGCTCGTCCATGGTGCTTCAACTCCTGTCACGAGATTGTCCATCACGCCTGGAGGAACGCTTCCCAGTCGATGCCAAGGTCGCGAACGACCGAGCGCACGGTCCCGAGCTTCAGGTCTTTGCGTCCCCAGTCAGGAACCACGGTCGCGCCGCCGCTGGTAGGGTTGTGCCACTTGCGGTGCGAGCCGCCGCTGCGCCTTGGCAGCTCGGCACACCCGAGATTCCTGAGCTTTCGCGCGACTTCTCGGTATATCACCCTGGATGCATCAGAGTGCTGGCACGAGGAGGTCGAACTGGATTGCGCCGGCGTCGGGATCCTGGACGAGGCTTGCCGGTAGTGGTCGGCCAGTGTCTTCGTAGAGCTCCAGCGTTGCTCGCAGGGCATCCCGGACATTCTCGAGCGCCTGTTCGAGCGAGTCGCCCTCGGTGACGAGCCCCGGCAAGGCCGGCGACGTGACGGTGTACCCGCCCTCTTCCTGGGGCGCTAGGACAAGTGGCACGCGGTAGACATGCGACACGACCACGACCTCCTGGCTGCGCCGGCCCGTTGATGGGCGCTGCTTCGGTCTAAGCAGCGCTTCGCTTGTGCCGGCTAAAGGATACGGCACGCGACGTTCGGGCCGCGGGCCGGTGCCAGCGGCAGGAGGCGTCTCTCAGCACGGGGGCTTCCGCGCGGAGACGACGAACTCGTAGAGCTCGTTCTTGGAGGTCCGCTTGCGGATCGTCTCGACGGCGACGTCGACGAAGCCGGCACTCGCGAAGAGGCCAGCGTAGATCGCCTCGACGGGCAGGACGACGTCGTAGAACTTCGAGTTGCCGACGATGTAGTGGATGGTCCCGCCGGGCGCAACCATCTCAAACAGCTCGCCGCAGTGGGCCAGCATGTCCTGAAAGTACTTGTGGACGTAGCGCGAGAGGACGTCGCTCCTGGCGGCGATCCGCGCGAGGATGTCTGGGAAGCCGGTGTATGGGATCTCGCGGTCGTCTGGGGGCTGCCACTTGCCGACGTTGCTGGTGGCACAGCCCCAGGTGCCGCCGATCGCCTGCCAGTCCAGCTCGCCGGCGGCCCGCCCGTCCGCGAGGTAGCCCAGCCAGTACATGTACGGCCGCAGCTCGCGGATGTAGCTCATGCGGTTCGGGTAGGGCGGCGAGGTGATGACACTGGTGTAGGAAGTCCTTGGGAGCGCTGAGGTGAGGCTCCGGGCGTCACAATGGGTGGTCTGTGGAGCTTCGAGGATCGGGGTGCTGGCGGCTTCGGCGATGGCGGCCACGGCCTGCCTCCAGCCGGTCGCCACCAGGTTCGCCGGGGCCTCGACATTCTCGAAGGGCGCCCCGGCCTGCTTCCGCTTGAACGACATCGACTGGTGGCCGAAGCTGACGTGCGCCGCGTCGATCATGGCGCGGCAGAAGGCAACCTTCAGCAGGTCGACGGCCGATGGTGGTATGGATGGGGTCAGATCGGCGATGGCGGCGAACGCCCGCGAGAGCGCCGCGAGGGTGTCTGCGTCCCACCACTTCTCGATCTGGTGGAGCGGCGGCACCCAGGCCCGGCCGTCGTCGGCGGTCGTGATGGCTCGCTCGACGGGGTGCGCGGCGGATCGGGCGGCGGCAACCTCGGCCGGCGTGTACGGTCGCGCCTTCGCTTCGGCGAGCCAGAGCAGGAACGGGTTGATGTCGGTGGTGTGGCAAGGGATGCCGCGCTCGGCGCAGGCCAGGGCGGTGGTGCCGGTTCCGCAGAACGGATCGAGGACGAGCAGGGTGTCCCGGGCGTGCTGCTCCAGCAGCGCGGACACGAGATGGACGGAGTAGGCGGGCGTCAGCCGCAGCCAGCCGTAGCGGCTGCGCGCGAGGTTCCCCTTGAAGGTCAGGTGGTCTTGCAAGCCGAGGCTGGTGATGGGCTGCACTATTCCGGCCTCGGCAGGAGATCGGCGACGGCGTCAATCACGGGCAGACGCTCTGTGACGCAGGGCACAGGACCGCGCCGAGCGGCATGCTATCCTGGCGACGTCGTCCACAACGTCCGACGCGGTCCAGTCGGCAGCGAAAGGGGAGGTTGACATGGCATCGATCACGAGTGTCGCCGAAGCGTTCTTCGCCGCCTGCGAGACGGGCCAGGGGTGGGCCGAGTGCCGCGCCTACTGCACGCCCGACGCGACGTTCTCGGCCCAGGCCGAGCCGCTGCTCGACGTGAAGACGCTGGAGCAGTACACCGACTGGATGCAGGCGATCGTCGGGATCCTGCCCGACGCCAGGTACGAGATCAAGTCGTTCGCGACCGACGAGGCACGGAACAACGTGGCTGCTTACGGGGTCTTCCACGGCACCCACACCGGGCCCGGCGGGCCGGTGCCGCCGACGGGCAAGAGCACCAGCACCGACTACGTCTACGTGATGCAGTTCGAGGGCGACAAGATCGTCCAGATGACGAAGATCTGGCACGCCGGACTGGCGATGAAAGAGCTGGGCTGGGCGTAGCGGCGACCGGGCGCCCGCTCGCGCGAGCGGGCGCGTCGGAGCTGAGGGTATCAAGCTGTCGCGAGGGCCGGGGCGCCGAGGTCGGCCACGCGGGGCATTACCTCGTTCGCCAGCAGCGTCATCGAGCGGTCCCAGACGGCCGGGTCCGGCCAGTCGTGGGCGATCACCAGCAGGGTGCCGAACCCGCCGACCAGGTCGGAGAGGCCGCGGATTTTCCGGGCGACCGTCTCAGGGTCGCCGACGATCCAGTGGTTGTCCAGGAGGTACTCGGGCGTGATCGCCTCGTCGGGCATCGCGAGGTCCTGCTTCATCATGCCGAAGCGGCCGGAGGAGGCGATACTGCGCAGGAAGTAGCCCCGGAAGTCGCGGCCGAGGGCGCCGTTCAACGCCTCCTCGCGGGCCTGCTCGTTCGTCTCGGCGACGTGGACGTCTCTGGAGATCCGCCAGGTGGCGCGGTCGGCGGTGCGGCCGGCCGCCTGCGCGCCCTCTTCGACGACGCCCCAGTGCGAGCTGAGCAGGCGCGGGGCGGCCAGGCTGCTGCTCATCGGGATCCAGCCTCGCGCGCCGGCGATCCCGAGCGTCTCGGAGCGCTCGGAGGAGCCGGCGACGGCGATCGGCGGGTGCGGCTGCTGGAACGGCTTGACGTGGACGTGCTTGCCGATCGAGAGATCGGGTGACGGGACGTTGAAGCGCCAGTTGTGCTGCTCGTAGAGGCCTGGCTCGGGATCGTCCCAGATCTTGAGGACGAGGTCGATCGCGTCGCCGGTCAGCTGGCGCTGGTAGCCGCTCCGGCGGTCGATGCCGACCATCTCCATGTCGCCGATGAAGCTGCCGGCCCCGACGCCCCACATGAATCGGCCCTTCGCCATCTGGTCGAGCTGGGCGATCCGGTGGGCGAGCACGAACGGGCTGTGGTTCGGCATACAGGAGACGCCGGTCCCGAAGACGATCCGCTCGGTGCGCTGGAGGGCGGCG
>Ga0075430_100002849_pt1 | contig 14481 bp, 11 predicted proteins | sample RhiMetdeltSRZDD4_FD_75294 | JGI IMG/M metagenome (GOLD analysis project Ga0075430, IMG submission 75294) | Populus rhizosphere microbial communities from Tennessee, USA - Rhizosphere MetaG P. deltoides SRZDD4 | ecosystem: Host-associated > Plants > Roots > Rhizosphere > Soil | place: USA... | reverse complement strand
GATCGAATTGGGCACCCTCTTTTTGAAGATCGTCGCCCTCATCCAAATTCCGCTTGCTCTGACCATGGTGCTGGCCGGGTCACTGCGCGGTGCCGGCGACACGCATTTCATCATGGTCGCGACCACCATCGGCATGTGGGCCGTCCGGGTTCCCCTTGCCTTGATCACAGGAGTCTGGCTCCACTTGGGCATCTTCTACGTGTGGCTGGCCATGATTGCAGACTGGACGCTGCGAATGGGCTTGATGTTGTGGCGGTATAGATCAGAGCGGTGGAAGGCCATTCAGGTGATTCGATAGTCAGGAGCGTTCGGCTCAATACAGATGGAGGGTCGTTCGGACGGACGCGTGTCTTTCCCGGAACCAACCCGCACCTCGATACGGCTCACCGCTTTGACATTGGCGCAGAGGTCCCCCATGCCGGGAGTGATCAAGCGGTACGGCCCGCCCTTTGCTTCGGGCAGCGGCTGCTCATCCACTTCATACAACAGCAACCCAAAGTCCCTGGCCTGTTGGAGCGTCAGTGTCGCGGCGTAGGTCCCGTCATTCGAATGAAAGGTCACGTGATCGGCGGCGATGGCCAGCGCAGGAATTTCCAGCAAGCCCTTCACGGTGATGGCCCGTCCTCTCATGCTGGGCATGAGTGTATTGACGTCATGAACCTGGCACTCGGCCGGCAGCTGACGCAGCGCCATCCGGTCAAAGGCCACCGGTTGAACGACCGCGCCCTCGATCTCGATGATGCCGGGACCGGCCCTCGGCTTCTCAGTCACTGTCTTGATCATCGCGGTCAATGCTTCGTTGACCGGGGTCGGAATCCCGAATTCACGGCCCCGCTCGACGATGTAACCGTTTAAATTCCGGATCTCGGTCCGCCGTCCGGCTTTCCAATCGTCGTACATCGAGGTGTGGATGTCCCGAATCTCTTGTGTCCACTTCACCACCCGATCCGGCATGTCCAAGGGCAGCGGCACCTTGAGGGCTGCCGACACGGCCGCAATTTCATGAACAATCTGTCTAATGACGTTCATCATTTCTGGATGGTCCAGGGCCGCGGACACCTTGTCGTCAACGAGAACCGTCAGAGGATTGAAGACACAATTCCAGCACATCTTTTCCCACTTCGCACGCCGGATGTCTTTGGACAACTGGCACGGGAGGCCTGCAGCGGCGAATAGATCTCGAATTCCAAGGAGGCGAGCGCTTTCGTGCCCCATCAGTTCACCGATGGCGATGTTCCCCTTTTTGAAATGGTCGATGACCCCCGGAGCGGCGATCTTCGAATAAATGTACGCGACCCCGCCGACGACACAATCCCGCTTCAACCGCTCAATGATCCGGTCCTCCGTATCGATTCCGTTTTGCAACGTCAAGATGACCGTCCGTTCGGTGAGCACGGGCTCGATCTGTGTGAGGACCTCATCGAGATCGTAGGCTTTGACCGCCAGAATGATCAAATCCGGTTGAGGGAGCTGCCGCGCATCTGCTGTGGCCCGCGGATGAACGGTCACTGTGCCGGACGCGCTGCGGACTTGAAGCCCGTTCTGCTGAACAGCAGCCAGCGTTTTCGGACGCAGCAGAAAGGAGACGTCGGGATGATGCTTGGCCAAATGAGCGCCAAAAAACCCGCCGACTGAACCGGCTCCCACGACCAGAATGTTGTTCATCGATACGACTCCAAGGCTCGATACGTTGCGGAAATTGGTGCGCCTACTATAGCATGCGGCCTCCATGAGACACAGGTGAGGAGGTCATGACCAGTGGCAGTGATCTGGCTTTGCTCAAAAGCAAACTCGAATCGGCGCGATCTCTGACAATTTTGACCGGCGCCGGCATTTCAGCGGATAGCGGTGTTCCGACGTTCCGGGGGCCCGACGGCCTATGGCGCAGCTTTCGCGCGGAAGACCTTGCCACCCCTGAAGCATTCGCACGCGATCCGCAGCTCGTGTGGGAATGGTACAACTGGCGCCGCGAGTTGATCGCAACCAAAACCCCGAATCCGGGCCATGTCGCGGTCGTTGAATTTGAACGGCGCTTTCAGGAATTTTGGCTGATTACACAAAATGTCGACGGTCTTCATCGCAGGGCGGGCTCGGAAAAACTATCCGAGATTCATGGCAACATTTGGAAGGTCCGCTGTACGGCCTGTGGAGTCGTAGAAGAGAATCACGACGTCCCTATCGCGATCCTTCCAACCTGCCGCCATTGCCAAGGTCTTCTTCGCCCGCATATCGTGTGGTTCGGAGAATCATTGTGCTCGGACGACTTGGCTTGCTGCGCCGCAGCCCTTCGAGCCTGCGATGTGCTGCTCGTGATCGGCACATCCGGTGTCGTGTATCCGGCGGCCGGATTCGCCTCGGTCGCGAAGGAGACCGGCGCATTCGTCGCCGAGATCAATTTCGAGTCGACGCCCCAATCCGGGACAATGGATCTTACACTGAAGGGACGAGCGAAGGATCTGGTTCCCTTGCTGCTCTGACAGGTCTCCTTCCGCCCGCCCTCACATCTAATAGGAGGCGATCAGCGGAAGCACTTCATCGAGCGCGCGTATGGCTGCAATCCCTGGCGGCGGCTGCTTTCCTTGACGCGCGAGCAGCAGCGCCCGAATACCGGCCTTCCTTGCGCCTTCTACATCGTCGGTGATGCTGTCCCCGACATGCAGCGCATCGGCCGCTTCGACGGCATGCTTCTCCAGGGCAAGCTCGAAAATTTTGGGGGACGGTTTCGCCGCACGGGCCAAGCTGGAAATGGTCACCGTGTCAATATACTCGGCAATCCCCAGCCCTCTCAGGACGTTGAACAACCGTGAATCAAAGTTTGAAACAATCCCCAGCTCAAGACCACGACTCCGGAGTTCCTTCAGGGTCGGCAGGACTTCGGGATAGAGTTTCCATACAGACGGATCGGCAAAGACGTCGAACACCCGGTCGAAAAACTCATCGAACCGCTCGAACATCCCGACGCGGTAGAACACGTTGTGCACGACGTCGAACCACCAGAGCCGCTCGCTCTGTTTGATCTGGGCAGATTCGGTCGCTGCAAACACCGGAGGAGGCGCATCGCGAAACGCCCGCCTGAACGCCTCCGTGATGGACTGCAACGAGTCTGCCTTTGGCGGATAGCCGAATTCTGTAGCATACCGGAGATAGATTTCGGCAACCGATCCGTTCACGTGGAACAGGGTCTCGGCCGCATCGAACAACACCACCTGAATCGTCTGGCTCATCCGGAGGTTCCTGGCTGTGTGAAGGCTGCTACGGAGAATACCTCAAATGGCGAGACGCATCTATTGGCCGTTTTCTTGACAAAGAATACCCCCCCTGCTAGCTTCGAACTAGCTCAATAAAATTGGAGACTTAAGTGCCTTCAACGATCTTCGTCATCGACAGCAGTCCGGCTGTCCGCCGGATGGTTGAACAGATCTCGACCCCTGAAGGGTTTGATGTGGTGGGGTTTCAGGACGGCCCGGCGGCGCTGGAAGCCGCCCGCAGGATGAGCCCCGCGCTGATCATTACCGACTACCACCTCGACAACATGACGTTCTCGGGCTTTTGTAAAGAAGTGCATAAATTGGACAATCTCGCCGACACCTATATCATCGCGCTCACGGGTGCGACGGACAAGCTGGAGGACACACACCTTAAAGCCCTTGGAGTCAAAGCCTTTCTCAAGAAACCCTTTCAGTCGGAACATCTGTTGGACTTAATCAAAGACCTGGACCGTGTCAGTACGACGAAAACCAGCAGTAAGAAGAAACGTTCCTGGCCCCCGACATCGAGCGCCCTTGATTCCGATGATGAGTTTGCAGACGATTCGAACGACGCGATGAGCGACGAGGAGCTGCATCCGATCATTCCGATGACCCTCGACGTCACACCCGGCAAGAAAGAGACTACGAAACCGCCCATGCCCGCCTTCACCGCTCCGGCTCCCCCTTCAGCGGAACCGGAAGAAGCGATGAAAGGACTCTTCAGCCAGTTGTTGGAATCGATGTCCGGAAAAACAGAGAAGAAAATTGCCGAAATGCTGCCCGACATGGTGAACTCAGGGCTCGCCGCTCAGGTGACGAGAGCTGTCGAGGCCGAAGTGCATCTGCAACTCGGGGCCGCAGTATCTCCGGAGCGACTGACCGGGATGATCGAACCGTTGGTCCGGCAGTCGCTTCCAAAGATTCTCACGAGCGAACTGGAACCGATCATTCGACAACGCATGGTCGAGATTGCCAGCCCATTGATCAAGGAGCACATCGAGCAGATGGTGCGGGAACAGGCTGACACGGTCAGGCAATCACTTCAGGACGTCGTACGCGAACACTTGAAATCCGTGGAAGAGGAGGTCAGGGCGCAACTCAAAGAGGCTGCGACGACCGAAACGAAGAAGCTTGCCCCAGACATCGTTCGGACCATCGCAGAGGACCAGATCAGGGCAAGCGTCCAGATGGTCGCCCCCTCGATTGTCGAAGAACAAATTCGTGCCGAAATCGCAAGGCTGACCAAGGCCGCTTAACACGCAACCCGTCTAACCTTTTTTCCCCTTCTTCGTGCCGCGTCGCCCTTTCGCCAACGCTTTCATCCGTTTGACGTTCTTCCGATGCTTCTTTCTGGTCTTGCGGTCTTTCTCTCGTCCCGTTGCCATAATCTCTCCTCGGTCAAGCGTGAATGGGCCCCGTCGAATGCCCGGCAATTCGGCGATGATATAACACAAGCCTCCCCACCTCTCAAGGACAGGACAAGCAGACGCCAATCTCGAATCTCCCCTCGCGGTCAGTTATCTTGAGGGGTCCCTACGCGCATGTTAAGATGCCTCGCTTCTCTCCGCCCAAACCATGGCTCGTCTCCAACTCGACAAAACCTACGACCCGAAAACCGTCGAAGCGCGATGGTATCAGTTCTGGACTGACCGCCGATATTTTCACGCCGCTCCTTCCCATTCCGGCCGGCCTTACAGCATCGTCATTCCGCCGCCGAACGTCACAGGGTCGTTGCATGTCGGCCACGCCTTGAATCATTCCCTACAAGATATCCTGATACGTTGGCGCCGTATGCAGGGACGCAACACGCTGTGGCTTCCCGGAACCGATCATGCCGGCATCGCGACGCAAAACGTCGTCGAAAAACAATTGCTCAGCGAAGGGATCTCCCGTGAAGCGCTCGGGCGGGATCGTTTCATCGAGCGGGTCTGGCAATGGAAAGCGGCATCCGGGAATCGGATTATCGAGCAACAAAAGCAGCTCGGAGAATCCTGTGATTGGGAGCGACTGCGCTTCACGATGGACGAGGGATTGTCCAAAGCCGTCCTGGAAGTCTTCGTCCGGCTCTACGAAGACGGCCTGATCTATCGTGGCGAACGTCTGATTAACTGGTGCCCCCGCTGTTTGACCGCGTTATCCGACATTGAAGTGGAACACGAGGATGTGAAAGGCACGCTCTATCACATTCGCTATCCGCTGACCGACGACCCAAGCACCTCACTGACCGTCGCCACCACACGACCGGAAACCATGCTCGGCGACACCGCGGTGGCCGTGCATCCTGACGATCCCCGCTATCGCCATCTCATAGGCAAGTCGGTCCGATTGCCGCTCACCCAACGGAGGATTCCCGTCGTCGGCGATGCCATACTGGTCAATCTCGAATTCGGCACGGGCGCCGTCAAGATCACGCCGGCCCATGATTTTAACGATTATGAAGCCGGTGAACGGCATCACCTCCCCCGGCTGCCGATTTTCAACCATCAAGCGTTGCTCGACCCGGCGTTGATGAAGACAGCCGGCGTCGAAGCGGACGTCATCTCCGCGGTAGCGGCACTTCCCGTCTCCAAAGCCAGACCCAAGATTGAGCAGGCCTTGAAAGAGCGAGACCTGCTCAGCAAGGTCGAAGATCACAGAATGGCGCTCGGGAAATGCTACCGGTGCAAGACAGTCATCGAGCCTTATCTCTCCCCTCAATGGTTCGTCGAGATCAAGCCGCTGGCAGAGCCGGCAATCCGGGCCGTAGAGGAGGGCCGCATCCGCATCATTCCCGAGGGATGGATAAACAATTATCTCGGCTGGATGCGCGACATCAAAGACTGGTGTATTTCACGCCAAATATGGTGGGGTCACCAGATCCCCGCCTGGTACTGCGAGCGCTGCAACGAGCGGTTCATCCATCGGCAGACGTCCATCGACCAAGGCGGCGCCACCGTCACTCGCATCACCCTCCTGCAAGGCGCCAAGCCGGTCGTCGCACGGTCCACGCCGGCCAAATGTCCGCAGTGCGGCGGGGAGCAGTGGCTGCGCGATCCTGACGTGCTGGACACCTGGTTCTCTTCCGGACTCTGGCCGTTTTCCACACTGGGATGGCCCGAGCAGACTCCGGAGCTCAAGACCTACTATCCGACATCAACGCTCGTGACCGGACTCGACATCCTGTTCTTTTGGGTCGCCCGCATGATCATGCTCGGGCTCCGCTTTATGAATGACGTCCCATTCCGCGATGTCTACATCCATGCGCTCGTGCGGGACGCCGAGGGTCAGAAGATGAGCAAGTCAAAAGGCAACGTGATTGATCCGTTACATGTGATGGACCAGTTCGGCACCGATGCGTTGCGGTTTACGCTCGCCTCGATGGCGTCGCCCGGCCGCGATCTCAAATTGGCAGAAGAACGCATTGAAGGCTATCGCAACTTTGCCAACAAAATCTGGAATGCCGCCCGCTTCGGATTGATGTACCTCGATGGAACACGAACAACAGCACGTCCGGCAGCGCGGCCGTTTTCCGACCGATGGATTTTGAGCCGCCTCAATCACACAATTCAGACCGTCACGTCCGAGCTCGAGGCCTATCGCTTCGACCGCGCTGCGAATGCGCTCTATCATTTTATCTGGCACGAGTTCTGCGACTGGTATGTGGAATTGATCAAACCGGTCTTGCAGAATCCCTCCCATGCAGACGGACCGGTCACGCGTCAGACCCTCGTCGAAACACTCGAAGTCACCATGCGGCTCTTGCATCCGTTTATGCCATTCATCACGGAAGAAATCTGGCAGAGCATCCCACACGAAGGTGAGAGCATCGTCACCCGACCCTATCCGGCATCGGATCAGACGTGGGACGACCCCGAAACGGAAGAGCAATTTCTCCTGCTTGAGCAAACTGTCGGCTTGGTGCGGACGGGGCGAGTGTTGCTGAATTATCCCCCAGGGCAACCGATCGAGTTTTCAATGACGCATGATGATCCCGCCAAGCTGCGCCAACTCGAACACCTTCAGCCGCATGTGGCTCATCTAAGCCGCGGAACCGCCGACATGCTCTCCAAGGCCCTCAGTCCCGCACAGCGTCTCCGTCTCGTTACCGGAGGGCTCTCGATCGCCTTGGTCGTGTCCGGCGACGTCGATCTCAAGAAGGCACTGGACCGCATCGTGAAGCAACGGGAACAGCAGGAAAAGGACATGACACGCCTCGAGGGGAAACTTAATAACCAGGAGTTCAGGGGCAAAGCTCCGGCGGACGTCCTCGCAGAACACGAGAGCCGGCTGCACATCCTGCAGAACGAGCAAGCGCTGCTGGCCAGCAGCGAGCGACAACTGCGCGCCCTGCTCGGGCCTTGACCATGCCGGAGCTGCCAGCTGCCGACATTCGACGCGCCGTCCGGCTCGCTCTCGAAGAAGACCTCGGCCAGGGCGACCTGACCACCTCGGCCCTTTTTCAATCGGGGGTTCCCGCTCGGGCCCGCATCGTCGCCCAACAACCGCTCGTCGTAGCGGGCATGGCAGCCGCCGTCCAGACATTCCTGGCAGTGGATGCCTCGCTCATCCTCGCCGTGCTCAAGAAGGACGGCGCGCAAGCCTTGAACCGCGAGACCATCCTGCGCATTGAAGGAGACGGCCGATCGATATTGATGGCGGAACGGATCGCGCTGAACTTCTTGCAGCAGCTTTCCGGCATTGCTACGCTCACACAGCGATTTCGCCGGGCCGTGGACGGCCGCGTCGCCATTCTCGATACGAGGAAAACGATCCCGGGGTGGCGGTCGATTCAAAAATGGGCGGTGGCTCTTGGCGGAGGCACGAATCACCGGCATTCGCTTGGCGATGGGATTCTGGTCAAAGACAATCATCTGAAGTTGTTGAAACACAAACATGGCGTCCTCGAAGCCTGCAGGCTGGCACGACAACGGGGCCCGTCCGGCATGCAGGTGATCGTGGAAGCGGAATCTCTCAAGGAAGTCGCCCAGGCCGTCGCGGGGCTGGCGGACATTGTGCTCCTCGACAACATGACGCCCGCCATGGTCAAGAAGGCCATTCGGTTGATCAACGGACGCGCGCTCGTCGAAGTCTCAGGAGGCATTACCTTAGACAACGTGCGCGCCATGGCTGCGGCGAAGCCGGACCGGATTTCGATCGGCGCACTGACTCACTCGGCTCCTGCCGCAACGCTGACACTCGAACTGGAACGCGCAGTCCCTGGCCGCCAGAAGAGACGCTAACCGGTGAAACACACCTCGCCCTTGACTCTCGGCGGTATTGAAAGCACTCTCGCGACCCGAGCCCTTGGCCGCCGTATCGAATTGCGGGATCGCATTGACTCCACGAACCGGGAAGCGATGGCGCTAGGCCAAGCCGATGCCGAGCATGGCACACTGGTGCTTGCGGACTCGCAAACGGCAGGACGAGGCCGGCTCGGCCGAGAATGGTTTTCTCCACCGGGGATCAACCTGTATGCCTCCCTCGTGATCCGGACGACGCTGAATACCCAACGTCTCTCTCAATGGCTCTCGTGGCTACCACTGATGACTGCGTTGGGTACGGCCGAGGCCATTGAGGCCGTCGGCACGGCTAGAGTCGGACTCAAATGGCCGAACGATCTCCTCATCGGCGATCGTAAAGTCGGGGGCATTCTGTGTGAAAGCGGCGCTTCGATACGTTCGGGGCCATTTCAAGTGATCGGCATCGGCATCAATGTCAACGGAGATCGAGCAGATTTTCCTCGCGGGCTTCGAGACGCCGCGACGTCCATCCGGCAGGAGACCGGACAGGAGGTCGATCGCCACCGACTGCTCGTCCGGGTGCTGGAGGAACTGGAAGAATGCCTCGAGGAGTTCCTGGTGCATGGATTCGAACGACTCGCATTGGCGTACCGGCGCCGATGTACGACACTCGGGAAAACGGTCAAGGCGGTGCTGGCGGATGGCCACGAATGCGTCGGCATCGCCGACGGCATCGGTGATGACGGCTCATTGACGATCATTCAAGAACCAGCGCGACCCGGAGTCCCGTCCGAAGTCCGGCACCTGCGTGCCGCGGATATCACGCACCTCCGATGAAGCTTTCGGTAGCGAAACCCCTGCCGAGGCCGTAGAATACGCCGCATGCTGTTGGTCGCAGACATCGGGAACACGAACGTGGTGCTGGGCATCTATGATGGCCAGGTGCTCAAGGCGCATTGGCGGCTGGCCACAGATGCGAAAACCACCGCCGATGAGTACGGGATTCTGTTCACCAACCTGCTGGGTTCCGCTGGCATACTTCCCCGGCAGGTGTCGGGTGCGATCATGTCCAGCGTCGTGCCGACGCTGACCGCCACGTTCGAAACGCTGATCGAGCAATACTTTCATCAACGGCCGCTGATCGTCACGTCGGAAACGGATACGGGATTGACGATCCGATATCCGAACCCCAAAGAGATCGGCAGCGACCGACTCGTTAATGCAGCCGCCGCCTATCACAAGTATCGGCGGGACATGATTATCGTGGACTTCGGCACGGCCACCACGTTCTGTGCGGTGACAAAAGAAGCCGAATATTTGGGCGGAGTCATCGCGCCCGGACTGGGAATTTCAGCCGAGGCGCTCTTCACACGGGCAGCCAAGCTGTCAAAAGTTGAACTGGCCAGACCGAAAACGGTCATCGGCACCGACACCGGCAGCAGCATCCAATCCGGCTTGCTCTTTGGCTACGCCGGCCTTGTCGATACGCTGGTCAAGCGCATCGAACAAGAGCTCAGCCGTTCGACTTACGTTATTGCCACCGGTGGGTTGAGTACTATTATTGCCTCCGAGGCGACCTCGATTCAGATCGTCGAACCCTTGCTCACCCTTGAGGGCCTGGCACTGCTCTATCGTCGCGCGAACGGGTCGGCTCCGACCGCCTGGGTGTAAATCTCTGTGGCTCCCAAGTAACTAATTTCTCTCACTGCTGTTGACTTATTGGAGCGCGGTGACTATCTCGCTGCTGTAACAGGATTGATCGTGGCAGACGAATCATTAAACACCAATACATTCGACAACTTAGACTCGGAATCGGGTGAAGCTACTTCTTCCGGTGACTCGCTGACTGACTCGCCTACGAAGGACAGCGAGCTGAAGTCTCTGAACGACAAATACCTCCGGCTTGCCGCCGAGTTCGACAACTATAAGCGGCTTGCCCAGCGCGACCAGCGGGACCAAGTCCGGTTCGGCAACGAGCAACTGCTGAAGGAACTCCTGCCTGTCGTCGATAATCTTGAACGGGCCATCAGGGCGGCGAAGGACAGCAAGACCGCACAGGGACTGGTTCAGGGCGTCGATCTCACGCTCAAGCAACTGGAAAACGTCCTGAACAAGTTCGGAGTCCAGTCCATCCCGACCATGGGGCAACGCTTTGACCCGTCCGGTCATCAAGCGGTTGCTTCGGTGCCTTCGACGCAGGTACCGGACCAGCATGTCGTGGAAGAGTTTCAGCGTGGATACCGGTTGCATGACCGGATCCTCAGACCCGCAATGGTGACAGTGTCATCAGGCGGAAATTCGGCACCGAATGGAGCCAGCGACGAATCCGAATCATGACTATCGAAGAGTCTTAGTCCAGGAAGGAGCACATCATGGGTAAAGTCATCGGCATCGATTTAGGGACAACCAACTCCTGCGTCGCCGTCATGAGCGGCGGCGATCCGGTTGTGATTGCGAATGCGGAGGGCGCCCGTACCACGCCATCCGTCGTGGCGATCACCGACAAGGGCGAACGGCTCGTCGGTCAAATCGCCAAGCGCCAGGCCATTACCAATCCCGAAAATACCATTTTCTCCGTCAAACGCCTGATGGGACGCAAGTTTCGCAGCAAGGAAGTGCAGGAGGCCATGAAGCGGCTGCCGTACAAGGTCGTCGAAGCCGACAACGGCGATGCCCATGTGGAACTGCGCGGCAAACGCTACAGTCCGCCGGAAATCTCTGCCATGATCCTGCAAAAAATGAGGCAGACGGCGGAGGATTACCTGGGAGAGAAAGTCACGGAAGCTGTGGTGACCGTCCCGGCATACTTCGACGACAGCCAGCGGCAAGCCACCAAGGACGCCGGGCAGATCGCCGGATTGAACGTCCTGCGCATCATCAACGAGCCAACTGCAGCGTCGTTGTCCTACGGTCTCGATAAAAAGAAAGACGAGCGGATTTCCGTCTATGACCTCGGCGGCGGAACGTTCGACGTCTCGGTGTTGGAAATCGGCGAAGGGGTGTTTGAAGTCAAATCGACGAACGGCGACACCTATCTTGGCGGCGACGATTTCGATCTGCGCGTCATGGATTGGCTTGTCGACGAGTTCAGAAAGGATCAGGGAATCGATCTGCGCAAAGACCGCATGGCGCTGCAACGGCTGAAAGAAGCGGCCGAACGTGCCAAGATCGAGCTGTCATCCTCACAGGAAACGGAAATTAATCTCCCGTTTATCACCGCCGATGCCAGCGGTCCCAAACACATGGTGATCAAGCTGACCCGGGCGCGGCTGGAACAACTGGTCGACGACTTGATCCAGCGGACCGTGGAACCCTGCCGGAAAGCCCTCACTGACGCCAGCGTGTCGGCCCGCGACATCAACGAAGTCGTGCTCGTCGGCGGAATGACCCGCATGCCGAAAGTCATTCAGGTGGTGAAGGACTTTTTCGGGAAAGAGCCGCATCGCGGCGTGAATCCGGACGAAGTGGTGGCCATCGGGGCAGCCATTCAGGGCGGCGTCCTCAAAGGCGACGTCAAGGACGTCCTCTTGCTCGACGTCACGCCATTGTCACTCGGCATCGAAACGTTAGGCGGCGTCTTCACCAAACTCATCGAGCGCAATACGACCGTTCCCACAAAGAAGAGCCAGGTGTTTTCGACGGCGGCTGACAACCAGACAGCGGTGACCATCCGCGTGTTCCAAGGAGAACGTGAGATGGCCAACGACAATAAATTGCTCGGCCAATTCGATCTCGTCGGCATTCCCTCCGCCCCGCGCGGCATGCCCCAGATCGAAGTGACGTTCGATATCGATGCGAACGGGATTGTGCACGTGTCGGCCAAGGATCTGGCCACACAAAAAGAACAGTCCATCAAGATCACCGCATCCAGCGGCCTGAGCAAGGATGAAGTGGAGAAACTCGTCAGGGATGCGCAGACGCACACCGAGGAGGACAAGAAACGCCGGAAAGCGGCAGAAGCGAAAAACCAGGCGGACAACCTGCTCTATCAAACGGAGAAGAATCTCAAAGAGCACGGCGACAAGATTTCCGCCGACGATAGGACGAAGATCGAGGAAGCGGTCACTGCGCTGAAGAAAGCCATGGAAGGCACCGATCCCGATGCGATCGAGTCGGCCACGCAGACTTTGACGACTGCCTCGCATAAGCTGGCTGAGGAAATGTATAAGAAGGCGTCGGCCTCCGCAGCGACCGGTGCCGGGACAGAGACCGGCGGGGGCGGAGCCGAGAGTCCGAATGGTGCAAAGACCGATGAAAAAGTGGTGGACGCAGAGTTTGAAGAAGTAGACAAAGATAAAAAGTAAGCTAGAATACGGCTACTCAGGGACCGAGTCTCGTATTTGTGAGGCGAAAAGTCATTTTGATCGCCTGGCGGTGTAAGACTGCAGGGGTGATCAAAATGGCCGCCCGGCAAGGCCGCAGCGAGCGAAGAGGTGAGACGTACTCCGGTACGATGAGCTTCTGAGCGACGCGAGAACGCAGCCGGCGGGCATTTTCATCGCCCCCGCGGGAACTCGGTCTTTCTGCGCAACCACCGAAAGGGACAATGGCTTCCGTGTCAAAACGAGATTTCTACGAAACCCTGGGCGTCGAACGGACGGCGTCCGAAGATGACCTGAAGAAAGCCTATCGGAAACTCGCCCGTCAATATCATCCTGATCTGCAGACCGGCGAGCAGCAGAAGAAGCATGCCGAGGAAAAGTTCAAGGAGATCAACGAAGCCTATGAACACCTGAGTGATCAGGAAAAGCGCAAGCGGTACGATATGTTCGGCCATGCCGGCACCCAGGCGGGCTCTGGCTTTGAAGGCTTTGATTTCGGCCGGGGCGGATTCGGGGATGTCTTTAACGACATCTTTGAGGACTTTTTCGGTGGCCAGCGCGGCGGGAACCGGGCAGAGCGAGGCAACGACCTTCAGTACAATCTCGAAATCACCTTTGAAGAGTCAGTCTACGGCAAAGAAGCCAAACTCAAAATCCCACGCTGGGAGACGTGCAGCGAGTGCAAAGGCAGCGGTGCCAAATCGGCCTCGTCGGTGAAGACCTGTCCCAGTTGCAAGGGGGCCGGGCAGATCCGGCTTCAACAGGGTTTCTTCAGTGTCAGTCGGCCTTGCGGCCAATGCGAAGGGTCCGGACATATCATCACGGAACCCTGCACGACCTGCCAGGGCCGTCAACGGACATATCGCGAGCGCACGATTTCCGTCCACATTCCGGCCGGCATTGAAACCGGCATGCGCTTGCGTCTTTCGAACGAAGGCGAACATGGCATCAACGGAGGGCCGGCGGGCGATCTCTACGTCGCCATTACCGTCAAAGCGCATCCTATTTTCCAGCGCAAAGGCAACGACATCATCTGTGACGTGCCGATCAACTTTGTCACTGCCGCGCTCGGAGGAAAGATTGAAGTGCCGACCCTCAAGGGCACGACCGTGATGAAGGTGCCCGCAGGCACGCAGCCGGATAAGGTGCTACGGTTGAAGGGACTCGGCATTCCCAGTCTCAAGAACCAGACGACCGGCGATCAGTTGTTCACGATCAAGGTTCATATTCCTACCAAACTGACTGCCAAGCAGCGAGAACTGCTGACCGAATTCGCCAAAGAGAGCGGGATGTCCATGGAGGCCGATGGCGACGGCTTCTTCGACAAGATGAAGACCTTTTTCGAGTAACGCGCAGCCCATTCGAGATTCCCTTCCGCATGCCAACGTTTTTCGTGGCAGCCGATTCGGTCGTCCCGCCGACCGTGCGTATCACGGGCTCCTTGCTCCATCATCTCCGCCAGAGCCTCAGATTGCAGCCGGGTGAAACGCTCACCCTGACCGACGATGCTGGTCGACGCTACCGCACGGAGGTGGGTGAGATCACGGCCGGTCACCTCACTGCCCGCATTCTTGAGACGACAACCGCTCCGCCAAACACCAGTCCCTCGATCGTCCTGGCTCAAGCCCTCCTCAAAGGGGAAAAGATGGATTGGATCATCCAAAAGGCTACGGAACTGGGTGTCGATCGGAT
>Ga0075430_100002844_pt1 | contig 14485 bp, 13 predicted proteins | sample RhiMetdeltSRZDD4_FD_75294 | JGI IMG/M metagenome (GOLD analysis project Ga0075430, IMG submission 75294) | Populus rhizosphere microbial communities from Tennessee, USA - Rhizosphere MetaG P. deltoides SRZDD4 | ecosystem: Host-associated > Plants > Roots > Rhizosphere > Soil | place: USA... | reverse complement strand
CGGCAGAAACCGCAAGCTAGAAGGCGGCCAGCGTGGCGTTCGGAATGTCGGTGATGAACATGTGGCCGGGACTGTGGGTCAGCATGAACGGCGGCTTCGACTTGAGGGCCACCGCCTGCGGCGTCACGCCGCAGGCCCAGAACACCGGCACGTCGCCGGGCGCGAATGGCTGCGGGTCGCCCCAGTCGGGCCGCGTGATGTCCTTGATGCCGATGAGCGCGGGATCGCCGACGTGGATCGGCGCCCCGTGGGCGTTCGGAAAGCGCGCGCTGGCCGTCACGGCCTTCGACAGCTGCGCGGACGGGATCGGCCGCATCGAGACCACCATCGGCCCGTGAAACGCACCGGCGGGACGGCAGTCGATCGAGGTGCGCCACATGGCGACGTTCTTACCGTGCTTCACGTGCCACAGGTCGATGCCGGCCTCCAGGAGCGCCCACTCGAACGTGAACGAGCAGCCGAGCAGGAAGGCCACCAGGTCGTCGCGCCAGTACGGGGTCGCGTCGGTTACCTCGTCGGCGAGCACGCCGTCCTTGTAGATCCGATAGCGCGGCAGATCCGTGCGCAGGTCGGCGCCCGGCGCCACCCCGACCGGCTCCGGCGAGCCGACGTCGGTGACCTCGATGAGCGGGCACGGCCGCGGATTGCGCTGACAGAACAGGAGGAAGTCGTACGCGTGGTCGCGGGGAAGGACGGCGAGGTTGGCCTGCACGTATCCCTGCCCGAGTCCCGCCGTCACGCCGGGGAGCTTGCCGTGGCGGATGTCGGCCCGGATCTCGCGCGGGTGTCGCGTGTCGATCGCCATCGGGAGGATTCTACCTGATTCCCACGCGCGCCCAGACGTCGGGGTTGGCCAGCACGTGCGGCCGCTCGCCGCGCAGCACGCGCAGCATCTCCTCGGTCACCTGCAGCGACGCCGTGCGGTGCGCCTCGACGGTGACGCCGGCGACGTGCGAGGACACGACGACGTTGTCGAGGTTGAGCAGCGGATTGTCACGCGAGGTGGGCTCCTCCTCGAAGACATCGAGGCCGGCCGCCGCCAGCCGGCCGCGGGTCAGCGCCTCGAACAGCGCGCGCTCCTGCTGGACGGGGCCGCGCGACGTGTTGACGAAGATCGCCCCCGGCTTCATGCGGCCGAGCGTCGTGTCGTTGATCATGGCGCGCGTCTCGTCGGTGAGCGGCGTGTGGCAGGTCAGGACATCGACCTGCGGCAGCATGGCGTCGAGACTCGGCTGCGGCTCGACGCCCCGGCGCTTCAGCTCGTCGGCCGGCACGTACGGATCGTAGCCGAGCACACGCATGCCGAGGGCGGTCGCGAACTTCGCCACGCGGCGGCCGATGTTGCCCACGCCGACGATGCCGAGCGTCTTGCCCTCGAGCTCCATGTTGCCGCCGCGCCGCGCCTGCCAGTCGCCCTCGCGCGTCCAGCGGTCGATCTGGCGCGCTCGCTTGGCGCACATGAGCATGAGCATCAGCGCGTGCTCGGCGACCGCCTGCGAGTTCGAGCCGGGCGCGTGGACGACGGCCACCCCGAGCCGGGTGGCGGCCGGCAGATCGACGGTGTCCAGGCCGACGCCGTGGCGTCCGACCACCTTGAGTCGCTTGCATGCCGCCATCAACGAGGCGGTGCAGCGCGGCTTGGCGCGAAACAGGATGCCGTCGGCCTCCGCCGCCACCGTCACAAAGGGCGCCTCCGTTTCCTCGTCGCACTGCACCACGCGGGCCTCACGCTCGAGGTTGGCGCGGCCCTCGGCGTGGATCGGCCCGGCCAGGATGACGAGCGGTCGATCGGTCATCGCAAAACGCTCCTTTGCATTCGCCGTCGGAGCGCCTGCGCAGGGCTCCGGCGCTCGACGGTCGGCGACTCGCCGCGGGTGGTCATTTCCGGGCGACGATCACGAGGCGCGGGGCGTCCGGGGAGAACGGGGTGCCGTCGAGAGCGCCGTAGACGGGCACCATTCGATCCTCGTCGTCCGCGCGCGATCGATCTCGGTCGCGTTGAAGTCGACACCGGTGACCACGTGACCGCGGCGTGCGAACTCGATGGAGTTCCGACCGGACCCGAACGGCGCGTCGAGCACGCGGGCCACGCCTCGCGGTAGAACCGCTCGCTCTGGAACACGGCGGCTATTATAGTCTCGTTCGATGACGACACTCGTGACCGGCGCCTTCGGCTGCATCGGCGCCTGGGTCGTGCGTGGGCTTCTCGCCGACGGCGAGCGGCCGGTTGCGTTCGATCTCGGCGACGATCCGTGGCGCATGCGCATGATCGTCGGCCCCGACGCGGCCACGCGCGTGACCATCGTCCGCGGCGACATCGCGGATCGCGACCAGGTGATGCGCGCCGTGCGCGACCACCAGGTCGACCGCCTCATTCATCTCGCGGCCTGGCAGGTCCCGCTGTGCCGCCAGGATCCGCCGAAGGGCGCGCTCGTGAACGTGGTCGGCACCGCCAACGTCTTCGAGGCCGCGCGGGCGACGAACGGTCGCATCGGCCACGTCGTCTACGTCTCGTCGGCCGCCGTGTTCGGCCCTCCGTCCCTCTATCCGCCCGGCCCGCTCGCCGACGACGCGCCGCCGCGGCCGGCCACGCACTACGGCGTCTACAAGGTCGCCAACGAGGAGACGGCGCGCGTGTACTGGGCCGAGCACAAGCTCGCGTCGGCCGGCTTCCGCCCGCTCAGCGTCTACGGCCCCGGCCGCGACTTCGGCGTGACGGCGGCGCCGACGCTGGCCATGAAGGCGGCCGTGCTCGGCAAGCCGTTCAAGATCGGCTACGGCGGCGGCACCGATCTCATCTACACCGCCGATGTCGCGCAGGCGCTCCTGGCCGCCTCGCGCGCGCGGCTCCACGGCGCGCGGGTCTACAACCTCCACGGCGAGTCGGTGAAGATCGCCGAGGTCATCCGGCTCATCGAGGCGGCGTGGCCGAGCGCCAAGGGGCTGCTGAGCCACGTCGAGGAGCCGCCGCCCTTTGCCGAGGCGCTCGACGACGCCCGCTACCAGCGCGAGCTCGGACCGGCGCCGCGCACGAGCATCCGGGACGGCATCCGCCGCACGCTCGACGCGTTCGCCCGGCTCTCGTCGGAAGGCCGGCTCGACGCCCGCGAGCTCGCGTGAGCGACTATCGGATCCGCGCCGCCACCGCCGCCGACGCCGCCGCCCTCTGCCGCATCTACAACCAGGGCATCGAGGATCGCGTCGCCACCCTCGAGACCGAGCTCCGCACACCGGAGGAACGCGCCGCCTGGCTCGCCGCCAAAGGCCCACGCCATCCGGTGATCGTGGCCGAGACAACAGCCGAAGCAACGAAACCCATCGTCGCGGCAGCGGAGCCGGGAACCATCTCGAACAGGCCACCCACGGCGCGAGCCGCAAGCACGGCCGTCGCTACAGACGAGCCGGGAACCATCTCGAACAGGCCACCCACGGCGCGAGCCGCGAACAGCGCGCTCGCTACCATCATCGGCTGGGGGAGCCTGAACCAGTTCAATCCGCGCGAGGCATACCGGCACGTCGTCGACTTCTCGATCTACGTCGACCGCGCCTACCGTGGCCGGGGGGTCGGGAAGGTCGTTCTGGCGCGGCTGATCGAGCTGGCGCGCGAGCATCGCTTCCACAAGATGGTGCTGTCGGCGTTTCCGAGCAACAGCGGCGGCATGGCCCTCTACGAGCAGATGGGGTTCCGCACCGTCGGCGTCTACAAGGAGCAGGGCATGCTCGACGGCCGGTGGGTCGACACCATCATCATGGAGAAGCTGCTGTGACGAGCGGCCGCCGCAGGCGGTCCGGTGTGACGCGCGCGACGGCGAGCGATTCCGCGCCCACGAACGTCGCCAGCGAGCGACACGCCTCCGCCAGACCGGCCAGCGCCGCCGCCTGATCGAGCGGCTCGCCGCCCGCCGGCGGCGCCGCGCCCGCGGCGAACCACGGCTCGAAGTGCACGTGACGAACTTCCAGCCGGCGCTCCGTGCGGTGCGTCTTCGCGTCGACGCGACCGATCAGCGCGCCGTCGTGCAAGATCGGCAGCGTGTAGTAGCCGTGCACGCGCTGATGGCCCGGCGTGTACACCTCGATCCGGTAATTGAAGCCGAACAGCCGGGCCACGCGCTCGCGATACCACAGCAGCGAGTCGAAGGGCGCCAGCAGGGTCGTGCCGCGGGAGGGCGTGCGGTTCCGCGCCGCGCGGGCGAGCGCGGGCACGTCACGCGTCAGGGCGAGCCAGCGGACCGGCGAGCCGTCGACGGCGACTTCCTGGACCTCACCTCGCGTCAGCATCGCGGCCAGGGCCACGCGGCGGGCGGCCGACATGAAGCGCGGGAAGGTGAGATAGCCGGTGAGATCCGCGTCGGTGGCCGCGCCGAGCGCATGCAGCGACCGCTCGATGTGCCAGCGCGTGAACTCCGCCGCCGGCACCGGCTGCACGCCGACGACGGCCGGCACCGCGCGCTCGAGAAGATCGAAGCGCTTCTGAAAATGGCGCCGCGAGTGCACGGTCAGCGCGCCGGTCATCCAGAGGTGATGGAGGGCGTGCTGGAACGGCTGCCAGCTCCACCACCCGCCCTTGCCACCCTTTGCGCGACGTGCCTCGAAGTCGCCGTTGGCCATGGGCCCGTTGCTGGCGACGGCCGCCTTCACCTGGGCCAGCAGCTTCGGATTGCGGCGAAGCCAGCCCGACCAGCCCGTGTGACGCGACCGGTAGTCGAGCATGGCTCGGCGCCACCAGGGCAGCATCGAGGTCGGCACCAGGCAGGCCGCGTGCGCCCAGTACTCGAACAGCAGGCGCCGGCGGTAGACGAGGTCGTCGAGTCGCGCGCGATCGTACGGACCGAACCGGCTCCACACGGTGAGGTAGTGGGCGCGCTCGAGGACGTTGATCGAGTCCATCTGGAGGCCGCCGACGTCCTCCACGAAGCGGACGAGTCGCGCGGCGGTGAGCGGACGGCTTCGCGGCCGGGCCAGGTGCTGGCGCTCCAGGAACAGCGACGTCACCGCGCGCAACGGCAGGCCCGCTCGTGGCATGTCGCCCGAGCCTACCACCGGGTTGCCGAGCCGGCGGCCTTCGGCTACGGTGGCGGCGGGACACGACGATGAGCCGCACGGCGATCAACCTGGCCGAGAAGTTCGCCAAGTTCTCGGAGCACTGGTCCCCGAAAATCGTGGCGGCGATGAACGACTACGAGTTCAAGCTGGTGAAGCTCCAGGGCGAGTTCGTGTGGCACAGCCACGCCGACACCGACGAGGTTTTCATCGTCGTCGATGGCGACATGACCCTTCACTTCCGCGACGGCGACGTGCGCCTGCGGACCGGCGAGATGTTCGTGGTGCCCCGGGGCGTCGAGCACAAGCCCTCGGCGGCCGCGGAGTGCCGGGTGATGCTGGTGGAGAGGGCGGGCACGGTCAACACGGGGGACGCCGTGAGCGACCGGACCGCACCGGTCGACGCCGCCATCTGACGCGGATCTGCACGCGCCTGCCAAGGAGACCCGCGCCATGAAGATCATGTACACGCCCATCTCGACGCTGGTGGCCGCGCTCGGCCCGGACGAGCGCGCGGAGATCCTGGCCGCCGCCGGCAAGGGCAGCGTGCTCGTCGAGGCCCGGACGGCGGAGCGACAGCGCGAGGAGATCGTCGACGCCGAGGTGCTCTTCGGTCGCGTCACCGCGGAGATCTTCACGCACGCACGCCGGCTGCGGTACTACCACTGCCTCGGGGCCGGCGTCGACTCGGTGCTGAGCCCCGAGCTGGTCGAGAGCGACGTGATCCTCGCCAGCGAGAAGGGCGAGGTTGGCATCCATCTCGCGGAGCACGCCTTCGCGCTGCTGCTCGGGCTGACGCGCGGCCTCCACACGGCGCTGCGCGATCCGGACTTCCGCCTGCGGGAGCCCATCCGCAAGGAGCAGCGCGAGCTCTGGGAGCAGACGCTCGGCATCATCGGCTTCGGCGGCACCGGACGAGCGGTGGCACAGCGGGCCCTCGGGTTCGGCATGCGTGTGCTTGCCGTCGACATCGAGGACGTGCCGCCGGAGCCCGGGGTGGAGACGATCTGGAAGCCGGACCGCCTCCACGACCTGCTCGCGATGTCCGACGTGGTGGTGATCGCGCTGCCGCTCACCAAGGCCACGCATCACCTGTTCACGCGCGACCTCTTCCGCCGCATGCAACGGCACGCGATCCTGATCAACGTCACTCGCGGCGAGATCGTGTACGGGGCCGATCTGCTGACGGCGCTCGAGGAAGGGCTGATCTGGGGCGCCGGTCTGGACGTGACCGATCCGGAGCCGCTGCCGGCGGGCCACCCGCTGTGGCGCCATCCCCGCGTGATCGTCACGCCGCACACGGCGGGTGGCTCGCCACGCCGTGCCGGTCGCGCCATCGCCACCTTCTGCGAGAACCTCCGGCGGCTGGCCGACGGTGGCCCGCTGCTGGCGCTCATCGACAAGCGCAAGGGCTACTGAGCGCCCCTACTCTAGGGAACCTTGATGGTCACCACCGCCGACATCCCGGCGCGTAACGGCTGCGGGTTTCCCGCCTCACGGGTGTCGAGCATGATCTTCACCGGCACCCGCTGGACGACCTTGACCCAGTTGCCGGTGGCATTCTCGGGCGGCAGCAGCGAGAAGCGGGAGCCGGTGCCGGCGCTGATCGAGTCCACCACGCCGCTGAACCGCTTGCCCGGGAAGCCGTCGATTTCGACCTCGGCCTTCATGCCGGGCCGCACGCGCGACAGCTGCGTCTCCTTGAAGTTGGCGAGCACCCACACTTCGTGCAGCGGCACGATGGCCAGCAGCGGCTGTCCGATCTGCACGACCTGGCCCACTTCCACCGAGCGCTTCGACACGACGCCATCCGCGGGAGCCCGGATCTCGGTGTAGGCGAGCTGGAGCTCGGCCAGCGAGACGTCGGCCTCGGCCTGCTTGAGAGCAGCCTCGGCCCGCGTGATCTCGGCCTCCTTGACGGGCACCTGGTGCAGCTGGCTCTCCGCGCGGGACAGGGTGCCGCGGCCCTCGGCCACCTTCTGGCGCGCCACCTCGATGGCATGGCCGCGGGCGGCCAGCTCAGCCTGCACTTGCTGCTCTTCGCGCTCAGCCTCCGTCAGCCGCCGGCGCGACGCTTCGACCATTGCGGTGGCGTTATCGAAGGCGGCCTGCGCGTCGTCGTGCTCACGCCGCGACACGTAATCGTCCTTCATCAGACGGCGCATGCGCTCGATCTCGAGCGCGGTCTTGCGCACCGCGGACTCCGCGGCCGCCACCTCCGCCCGTCGGGCGCCGACGGCCGCCCGCCGCGCCTCCAGGCGCGCCTTCGACTCCTCGGCCGCCGACTCGGTGGTGCGCACGACGCTCTGGAGCGCCTCCAGCGAGGCGCGCGTCTCCGTCACCTGGGCGCGCGTATTGTCGCGCGCGAGCGGCAGCTCGGAGCGGGCGGCACGGATATTGGCCTGCGCCACCGCCACCGCCGCGCGCGCCTGTTCGAGCCGGGCCTGGTAATCGCGGGGGTCGACGCGCAGCAAGAGGTCGCCCTTCCTGACCGACTGATTGTCGCGGACGAGCATCTCGACGATATGGCCGCCGACCTTCGCGCTCACGGGGGTGATGCTGCCCTCCACGTACGCGTCGTCGGTCGCCACCCGGGTCAGGGACGCGTACCAGGCCGCCCCGCCCCAGCCGATGGCGCCAAGGGCGGCCAGGGCAGCGACAACCACGACGATCCGGCGGCCTCCGAGCGCGCTCATCGAGAACCTCTCGGGTTACCGAGGGACGCCACGGCTCCGCCGAGGCGTCCCGAGCGCTGGGCGGTGGGGGACGCCATTTCGGGGCCCCCCACGTTCCTACGCATAGAGGCGCAAGACGCCATACAGGATGGTACCAACGATGAGGGCGGCCGCGACGAGGGTCAGGGCCGCCAGCTGGAGGCGGCTCACGACGCGGTCCTGACCGGCACCGCCGCGTCGGGCCGGCGGAGCTTCTGCATGAGGAGCGCCATACCCAGAAGGCCGACGCCGACGAGGTCGGTGATCAGCGCCGGATCGATGAGCAGGAATGCCGCGCCGAGCAGCAGCCCGCGCTCGAGCCAGGTGGCAGAGCGAAGCCAGTAGCCCTCGAGCCCGGCCGCCAGCGCGATCACGCCGAGACCACCGCTCACAAAGGCGAGCCCGATCTCGGTCCACGATCCCTGGAAGAGCAGGGCCGGGTAGTACACGAAGAAGAACGGCACGATGAAGCCGGCGGCGGCGAACTTCACCGCCTGCCAGCCAGCCTTCCACACGCTGCAGCGAGCGATGGAGGCGGCGGCGTAGACGGCGAGGCACTCCGGCGGCGTCACCGCGGACAGGCAGCCGAAGTAAAAGGCGAACATGTGAGCGGCGATCGGCGGCACGCCGAGCTTGATGAGGGCCGGGATCAGCAGCGCAGCGAGCATGATGTACGCCGGCGTCGTCGGCAGCGCGGTGCCGAGGATCACCGCCGCGATCATGGTGATGACGAGGGCGATGAAGAGCTGGCCGCCGGCGAACTCCACGAGAAACGACGTGAAGCGGATGGCCAGGCCCGTCTGGAGGATGATGCCGATCATGATGCCGGCCGTCGCCGTCGCCATGGCCACCGGCACGGTCTGGATCGCCCCGTCCCGCAGCGCCGCCGGGCCGTCCTTGATCGCGAGGCGCCGCATCCGCGGCAGCCCATCCGGCCGGGTCGCGGCCACGGCCAGACCCCCCAGCGCCAGCGTCATCCACGCCCACCAGGCGCCGACGTCCCCGACCCACATCGCGATGCCGAGCACCATCCCGAGCCACACCCAGCGTCCCAGGAGCCAGGCGTACATCACCACGACGGTCGCGATCAGCGCTGCATAGGTCGCGGTGTAGCCGTCGAGCAGCAGCGCGAAGATCGCCACCACCGGCGCCAGCAGGTGTCCCGACTCGAAGAGCACGTTCCGGAGCTTCGGCAGCTCGTGCTTCGGAAGGCCGCGGAGCCCCGCGCGGCTCGCGTTGAAATGGATCGCCGCGAACAAGGCGCCGAAGTAAAAAATGGCCGGGATGGCGGCGGCCAGCATCACCTGCGAGTACGGAACGCCGAGGAACTCCGCCATGACGAACGAGGCGGCGCCCATCACGGGCGGCATGATCTGGCCGCCGGTGGACGCGGTCGCCTCGATGGCGGCGGCCGCTTCGGGCTTGAAGCCGGTACGCTTCATCATCGGAATCGTGAGCCAGCCGTCGACCATGACGTTGGCGACCGCCGAGCCGGAGATCGTGCCGAACATGCTCGAGGAGACCACCGACACCTTGCCTGGCCCGCCGCGCTGCGAGCCGGCCACCGCGTTGGCGAGGTGCATGAAGAATTGCCCGGCGCCGGACTTCTCCAGGAACGCGCCGAAGATGATGAAGAGGATCACGTACGAGGCGGCCACGCCGAGCGGGATGCCGAACAGGCCCTCCGAGGTGAAGAACGTCTGGTCCATCATGATCTCGTACGTGAGCCCCTTGTGCCGTAGCGGCCCCGGCAGCCACGGCCCGAGCAGCCCGTACGCCATGAACCCGAGCGCCAGGATCGGCAGCGCCGCGCCGAGCGTCCGCCGCGTTGCTTCCAGCACGAGCACCACCGTCAGCGTCGCCACCACGAGATCGGCCGGGCTGAGCGGATGGGCGGTCGGGAACCGTTCGGTGACGTAGCCGTAGTAGATGAAGAGATATCCGCACCCGGCAAGGGACAGCGCGGCCAGCGCGAGATCGATCCATGGAATCGACGTTGGCGCTGCCGTCCCTGCGTCGATCCGCGTGGACTCCTCGTCGAGCGGCGTCGTCGACCGGAACGGAAACAGCAGGAACGACAGCGTCAGACAGAACGCGAGCACGATGATGCGCAAGACCAGCGTGTCGGGCGCGGCCGGCGTCAGCCGGGCGTACACGTGGTACAGCGACATGACGACCGCCACCACGCCCAGGACGGCGGCCGCGTAACCGGTGAGCTTGCGCACCGCCGGGTGCTACTTCAGCAGACCGGCTTCGCGATAGTACTTCTCCGCGCCCGGGTGGAGCGGCTGACCGTGGGCCTGCGCCATGTCCTTCGCGCTGACGCCCTTCATGGCCGCCGTCACGCGCGCGAAGTCCTCGCGTCCCTCGACCACGGCCTTGGTGATCTTGTACACCACGTCGACCGGCGTCTTGGCGTGCGCGATGAGGATCGTGGGCGCCTGGACGGTTTGGACGTCCTCGTCGATACCGTACTGCGCGTAGGCGGCCTTCGGGATGACGTGCTTCACGAAACCGGCGTTGACTGCCTTCAGCTTGTCGAGCTCGGCGTCGGACACGGGAATCATACGCAGCTTCAGCGAGGTGCCGAGATCGAGCATGTAGGACGCGGGCACCACCGTGAACCACCCCATGGCGACCGCCTGGCGGTTGCGGATGGCCTCGGCGTTCTCGGTGATGGAGCCGAAGCTCTTGGTGCCGAGATCGTCGAGCTTCATGCCGTTGATCTTCAGCAGCAGCTCCCATCCCTCGGCCAGCGACGTGTTGCCGCGCGGCGGCAGCGCGATGGCCTTGCCCTTCAGATCGCTCAGCTTGCGGATGTCGCTGCTCTGCGGCACCACGAGCTGCCAGACATTCGGATAGTAGTTGGCCACGAACAGCGCCTTGTCGGTCTGCTTGCCCTTCCACGAGTTGGCGCCGGCGCGGGCGTCCGCGAGGACGGTCGTCATCGACCAGCCGAGGTCGGCCTTGTCGTTGCGCATCTTCTCCATGTTGACCAGCGCGGCGCCGGGCTCCACGAGCACGTCGAGCTCCGGGTACTTCTTCTTGATGACCTCGGCCGTGGCCGCCGCCATCGGCGTCCACGAGCCGCCGGTGGGACCTGCCGAGAAGACGAGGCTCACCTTTTGCTGTGCCGGGACCACCGTCATGAGGCCAAGAACGAGGCCCACGACCAGCGCCATTGCCGTCAGGGTCTTCAGTCGCATTCGCTTCCTCTCCTGGTTAGCGGGATACCAGCCGTCCCGCCGCATCGAACGGCAGCGGGCTCGGCTCCCCGATCGCTGTGAGGTCCGGGCGCTTGGCCACATCGGCGGCGTACGCCTCCGAGACCTCGATTTCGCCCAGCATGAGCGTGTTCTTGATGCGGACCACGCGCGCCTTCTCGGGCGGCGTGAGCCCGATGCACGAGAGCGCCGTCTCCACCGCCTCGCGGTCGGTGTCGAACGTGGCCGGAACCTTGGCCCCGCCCGGCGCGCAGGCGGTGATGGCGTTGATCAGCGTCGGCTTCATGTCGATCTTCTCGACGAGCCGCCGCGTGGTGAAATCGGCGTTGCCAATGCCGACCGCGTTACCGTAGCTCTCCTCCGTGAGGTCGAGCGTCACGATCCACAGGATCTTCGGGTCGTTCGGGAACGGCTCGTGGGGGTTGGAGGGGCGGCCGATGACATTGGTGTCCATCCCCGAGCCCGAGATGTTCTTGCCCATCTCCTCGACGATCAGCACGTCGATCGGCGAGAAGGGCAGCCGCGCCATCCACTCCCGCGCGCTCTTCAACAGCCGCCGCTCGCCGGACTCGAGCGCCTCAGGGGCGAACGCCTCGACCACCGCCGTCTCGTCGTAGCCGTTCTCCACGATGCCCACGCCGAAGCCGATGCGGGCCTTGGCCAGCATCTCGCGGCCGACGGAGGTGATGACGGTCTCGTAGCCGTGGTGGATGTTGGCGCGATGATACTGGATGGCGCCCTTGTGCTTGCCGAGGCCGATCGTCATCATCTTGAAGAGGCCGGACTCGATCGAGCCCTTGAAGTCGGTGTGCGGCTTCACCCGGTTGACGATGCCGATCCAGTCGGCCTCGGAGGCCAGCTTGTCCAGCCACACCGGCAGCCCGAGCGCCTCCCCCACCTGGACCACCTCCATGGTCGCCCGGACGGGACAGCCCATGGTCGCCTCGGTGATGCCGTAGTGCTCGAGCACCGACAGCTGGCCCTCCGCCGTCCCGCCGCCGTGGCTCCCCATCGCAGGGAAAACGAACGGCCGGGCCCCCAGTTCCTTCAGCCACCGCACGGTAGCGCCCACGACCACGTCGATGTTGGCAATGCCGCGGCTGCCGGCGCCGACGGCGACCGTGTCGCCGGCTTTGACGCGCAGCGCCGCCGCGCCGAGAGTCTCGGTCACGGCCTTCGGGATATCGGCCACGCGTGGACGCGGGAACGTCTGGCGAACGCGAATCATCTTCGGATAAGCCATGGCAGGACCTCAGGCTCTCACGGGGAGCAACGGTGCATAGCCCGACCGCCGGGGCACAGGGCGGCCCTGGCAGCAAACCCGGAATGGTAATACCGGGCCAGCCTGGCGAAGTCAAAGGATTTTTGGGCAGCGAAATGTGCTATATGCTGTGCGCGATGCTGCGGACCCTGGTCCTCATGGTTGTCCTCCTGAGCGGCGGCTGCGCCTGGATGCGCCCCGCTCCGACGCCAATCCTGCCCCCCGATGAGCTCTACCAGCTCGGTGAAACCGAGCTGGAGAAGAAGCGCTACGCGGAAGCCCGTGAGCATTTCCGCAAGGTGGCCGAGCGACATCCGAACTCGTCGTACGCGCCGCGCGCGCGCTTCCTCGTCGGCGAGGCGTTCTATCGCGACGCGGAGTTCACCAAGGCGGCCAAGGAGTTCGAGGCGTTCATGGCGTTCTACCCGCGCCACGAGATCGCCGACCTGGTGCAGTACCGGTACGCGATGGCCTACTACGACCAGATCAAGCCCATCGAGCAGGACCAGGGCCTCGCCGCGAAGGCGATGGAGCAGTTCAAGAAGCTGGTGAAGGATTACCCCGAGAGTCGCTACGCGACGGACGCGCTCGCCAAGATCGAGGTCTGTCGCGGCCGCCTCGCGCAGAAGGAAGTCTGGGTCGCGGCCTGGTACATCGGTCAGGGCAACCCGCTCGGGGCCAAGCCGCGCCTCGAGAAGGTCATCAAGGAGTACCCGCGCTCGCCGGTGATCCCGGAGGCGCTCTCGCTCCTCGCCGACGTCAACTTCAGCGAGGGCCGCACCAGCGACGCGGTCGCGCTGCTCCGGCAGCTTGCAAACGAGTACGGCTACACGGAGTGGGGCAAACGCGCGGCGCAGCGACTGCGCGCGCAGAGGTGATCGCGTGCACGACATCGTCGACCTGCGCTCCGACACGCTGACGCTGCCGACGCCGGAGATGCGCGAGGCGATGGCCCGCGCGGAGGTCGGCGACGACGTCTGGGGCGAGGACCCGACCATCCAGCGGCTGGAAGCGCTGGCGGCCGAGCGGCTCGGCAAGGAGGCCGGCCTCTTCGTGACGTCGGGCACCCAGGGCAACCTCGTTTCCGTCGTCGCCCACACCCGCTCCGGACAGGAGGTCGTGCTCGACCTCGACTCGCACATCTACAACTACGAGGTCGCCGGCGCGGCCACGATCGGCCACGTGCAGATGCGGCCGGCCAAGACGGCGCGCGGCTTCCTGACGCCCGAGCAGGTGCGCGAGGCGATCCGGCCCGCGAACATCCACCTGCCGCAAACGGGTCTCGTGTGCGTGGAGAACACGCACAATCGACACGGCGGCACCTGCTGCACGCCCGAGGAGATCACGGCCGTGGCCGCGGCCGCCCACGAGGCCGGCGTGCCGGTGCACCTCGACGGCGCGCGCCTGTTCAATGCCTCGGTGGCGCTCGGACGGCCGGCGGCGGACTTCGCCCGGCCCGTCGACTCGGTGACCTTCTGCCTGTCGAAGGGGCTCGGCGCACCCGTCGGATCGGTGATCTGCGGCTCGGCGGAGTTCATCGGACGCGCCCGGCGCGTCCGCAAGATGCTGGGCGGCGGCATGCGGCAAGCGGGTATTATCGCGGCCGCCGGCATCGTGGCCCTCGAGCGGATGGTCGAGCGGCTGGCCGAGGACCACGCCAACGCGCGCCGGCTCGCGGAAGGCCTGGCGAAGCTGCCCGGGCTCGCGGTGGACCTGTCGAGCGTGCAGACCAACATCGTGATCCTGCGCGTCGAGCGCGGCCCGGCCGCCACCGACGAGCTCGTCCGGGGCTGCGCGGCCCGGAAGGTCAAGGTGCACGCGATGGGCCCCGCCGCCATCCGCTGTGTCACCCACAAGGACGTGGATGGAGACGACATCGCGCGAGCGCTCGAGGCGTTCCGCGAGCTGACGAGTCGCTGGTAGGTCCGAACGGGAGGCTCCATGGCCGAACGGCTCCTTGACGTCAAGGGACTGAAGACACACTTCTTCACCGACGAAGGCGTCGTCCGTGCCGTCGACGGGATCGACCTGCACATCAACAAGGGGGAGACGCTCGGGATCGTCGGCGAGTCGGGGTCTGGCAAGTCGGTCACGGCGCTCTCGGTGATGCGGCTCATCCCGCAGCCGCCCGGGCGCATCGTGCAGGGTCAGATCCTCTACAACGGCAAGAACCTGCTCGAGCTCAGCCCCGCGCAGATGCGGAAGATCCGTGGCAAGGAGATCGCCATGATCTTCCAGGAGCCGAT
>Ga0075430_100002841_pt1 | contig 14490 bp, 22 predicted proteins | sample RhiMetdeltSRZDD4_FD_75294 | JGI IMG/M metagenome (GOLD analysis project Ga0075430, IMG submission 75294) | Populus rhizosphere microbial communities from Tennessee, USA - Rhizosphere MetaG P. deltoides SRZDD4 | ecosystem: Host-associated > Plants > Roots > Rhizosphere > Soil | place: USA... | reverse complement strand
AACGACGAGCGGATGCTGCGCGTGCGCCGGCTGGTGTCCGCCTCGCACATATCGTTGGCGGCCATGCTGCCGGCCGAGCTGCTGTTGCCGCAGGTCGCGCCCGACGGCGCCCGCTTCACCGGCTATGCGCGCATCGCGCTGGCCGATGACACGATTATCGGCGTGGCGGGATCGGACCGCGACGCGACCTTGCGCGACGGCCTCATCGCCAGCCGCGTGCGCTCCGACCGATACGGTCTCACGGTGACGGCGGCGATGGCGCAGGACGCCCCGTTTGCAACCTACGACGACGTGCGCCGTATCGGCATGGCGGTGACCGCTCTCCTGGCCCTGATCATCCTGGTCGCCGCGCTGATCGTGCCGCGGCGCGACCGTCACAGCCCGTTCCACGACATCGAGCGCGCGATCCGCGCCGGCGAGTTCGTGCCGTACTACCAGCCGATCGTCGATATCAAGTCCGGTGCGATCGTCGGCGCCGAGGTGCTGGTGCGCTGGCGCAAGCCCGACGGGTCGTTGGCGTCGCCGGCGACCTTCATCCCGTTCCTCGAAACCACCGACCTGATCCTCGATTTGACCCGCTCGGTCATGCGGCAGGTCAGCGACGAGGTCGGGCCGCTGCTCGAGCATCGCGCCAACATGTATGTGGCATTCAACATCGCGCCGCGGCATCTCTCGGGCGACGTGCTGATCGATGACATCGGTTCGATCTTCGTCGGTGGGCCGATCTCAACCTCGCAGATCGTGCTCGAGGTCACCGAGCGCTACGAGATCGAAGACCTCGCGACCACCCGAAATCTGATTGCCGCGTTGCAGGGACTCGGCTGCCGCATCGCCATCGACGACGTCGGGACCGGTCACAATGGCCTGTCCTACATCCTCAAGCTCGGCGTCGACATCATCAAGATCGACAAGATGTTCGTCGACGCGATCCGCACCGAGGCGCATTCGCAGGCGATCGTCGAGACACTGGTGGATCTCGCGCGCAATCTGCGCATGCAGATCATCGCCGAGGGCGTGGAGCATTTCGAGCAGGTGGTCTATCTGCGCGACCACGGTATCAGCTCGGCGCAAGGCTTCGTATTCTCGCCGCCATTGCCGGGATCGGCCTTCATCCAGTTGATTGAAGCGATCGATCCGGTGGTGCCGCGCGAGCCGCGGGCGGTTCTCGCAGGGGAGGCGGAGCCGCGCCGGGCCGTCCTTCCACAGAACGCCGCGGCCTGATTTGGGGCCGTTGAAAGACCGCGTGAGTTCGCGTACCGGGTGATTGGGATTTTTGGCCAAGGAGGGAATCATGATGCGAATGTTCGGTGCTGCGGCGATGCTCGCACTCGCCACGGTCATGCCCGTACAAGAAGCGGCGTCACAGGACGCGCTTGGCGGCGCCATTCTCGGCGGCGCCGCCGGAGCGATCCTCGGTGGAGCGATCACCGGCCGCGGCGGTGGCGCCGCCGCCGGCGCGATGATTGGAGCGGCGACCGGCGCCATTCTTGCCAACGAGGCGCAGCGCCGCCGCAACGGCGGCTACTGGTGGCGCGGCGGCTGCTACTCGCAGGATCAGTGGGGCAACTGGTACCGGATCCACCCGCGCTACTGCTGACGGCCTAAAAGCCGCCGGAATCGCGCTGTCATCATCTCGCGGCGGTTCCGCCGCGAGGAAGGTCATGACGTCCATGCAACGCTGTTCACGTATCCGCGCCCGCTTCTGGCTGGCGGCATTGGTGGCGCTGGTCGGCACCATCGCACTGGCGGACGCCGCGTCGGCGCAGCCGGTCAATGGCCGCGGACGCTGGTGCATGACCTTCAACATGTACGGCGGAACGCTCGATTGCGCCTACAACTCGCTCGAGCAATGCATGGCGAGCGCGGCCGGTGTGAGCAATCAGTGCTCGCTCAATCCGTGGTACGCCGGTCCTCCAGAGGCCGCCGCTCCGCGCCGGCGCGATCAGCGCCGCTGACGTCCGGCTTGGTCAACCTGCTGCCGCAAGCGCTTGACCGGCCGCGCGGGTCTTGAGCCGCGTGCGGTAGAAACCGAGCACGCGCCGGGCGGTGGCAACCTGAAGCTTCTCATAGGTCCGCAGCGCGTTGTCGAGGTCCTGCGCCGAGATCCCGCGGTCCGCGGTTTTGAGCAGCAGGATCGCCTTGGCCGTGGTCGAGGAGAAGCCCGCGAGCTTGGCGAGGATCAGCGCGATCTCATGGCCGCGGTCCTGAAACGAGCGTTCGACCGCGTCGAGCTCGACGCTGCACAGCATCGATAGCGAAAGCGCCGTCTCCTCGAAGCGGTTCTCGCGCGCGAACGTGTACACCTCGTCCTCGCCGAGATTGCCGTCTTGTTTGAGCTTGCCGACTTCGCTGGCGGCGTTCGCATATTGCGACGAGATTTTGCGGGTCTCGTTGCGGATTCCGCCCACCACCTCGCTGAGCACGCCTTCCACGGCGGCGGTGGCGGCGGTGGTTGGGTTCTCTGCGGCGAGCCGGCTGCGGACGGTTGCCGAGGCGTGTTCGAGCAGGCGGAGGAAATGCTGGCGCGGCAGGTCAGGACGCGCGCCCACGTGCATTGCCAGCGCATCGTCGTTCGACGAGCGCTTCACCAGCAGGCGGAACGCCGCGTCGGAGAACCGTGCGCCGGTGTTGCGGACGACCGACTGGACGACGTCGCGATCGCCGCGTGACACCAGCACGTCGGTGACCGCCTCGCTCAGCGACTTGCGCTCGGCGATGGCGCCGAGGTGCTGCTGGCTCTTGCTGCTGGCATTGGCAATCAGATCGGGGTCGGTGAGGCGTTCGGAGTCCTTGAGGACAGGACGCGCCACCGCGATGTCGTCGTCAAAGGCGAGCATGCGCACCACGCCGGGCGGGGCGGTCGCCACGTCGGCGAGCCGGATCGAAAGCTTGGCCCGTGCCTTCGTCTCAATCGCCGTTGCGAGCCTGGTGATCACCTCGTCGAACAGGCCGATCTGCTCCACCGAATAGCGGGAGGCGCAGGCCAGAAAGAGGTCGGTGATGCGCGCGAGCATCTCGTTGCGCTGGGCATCGTCGCCCATCGCCAGCGCACGTTCGAGTTCGTCGATCAAGGATGCCTGGGTTGTCATGGCCTTCTGGCGCGTTGCCCTGGGCACCTCGGCTCCGGCGGCAACGACGCTACGCCCGGACGCACCCGCGATCCCGCGAGCCGCATTCGGATGGATGGCCGTTTCCCCTGGAGCCTTTCGGCACGCAGTACTGCCGGCAGAATGGCCGACCAGTCGTGAAAAAACGCTTTCTGTGGAGGGGGACGGGCGCGCCGCCAAGAAGATGGGCGGCCAATCGGGCCGCCCAGTTGATCACGCCACGCGGGGAGGAACTGTGACGGGTCGGCCCCAGACGCCGCCGGCCCGCGTGTGTCAATCTCATGAACAGTTCACATCAAGCCGCTGATTCGTCAACTGTATTTGGATGCCGCCGATACCCGGCGCAGGCGCCGAACCGTCGTGCCTAAAACGCAGGGAAAATTTGGTTAAGGCTATAATCCTGCAGACGTATTTCAGCGGCTACCTGTCAACGCTGCCACGTTTTTGGCGCTGCCAAATTTCGTAGCACTGCCGAATTTTTAGCGCTGCCGAGTTTCTAGCGCTGCCGAGTTTCTAGCGCTGCCAAGTTTCTAGCGCTGCCAAGTCACCAGCGTTGCACCGCGCGCCGCATCGAGCACGCGCTCCGGCCCCGGTTTGAGCCCGTGTTCGGCCAGCACGTCTTCGACCGTCCGGTTGGGGCCGAGCCCGGGGAAGACCGGACGTCCGCCAGGCAGGCGAACGCCGGCGACGCGCGACAGGTGAAAGGCATCGAAGCCGCGATCAAGAAAAATCTCGTTCACGTCGCCGCCGCCGATCACCGCCAGCATGCCGTCCGGCGCGCCGAGCGCGGCCCAGGCTTCCTCCAGCGAAGCGCCTTGTGGATTCCACAGCAAGGTCTTCGGCAGCGTCGGGTGTGGTGCCAGCGCCGGGACACCATGCGTCACCACTAGGCGATGCCGGGTGTCGGCACGCGCACCGCCTTCGTGGGAATGGCGCCCGTGCACGACCACCGCGGCGTGCTCAAGGCTGCCGTGAAAAAATTGCTGGTCGGCCTCGACCACGAGGGCAGGGGGAATCCGCCGATCGGAATCGGCGAGCATGCCGTCGTCGGACACGATGGCGTAACCTTCGATGCGGGTCGGGCCGGACATGCGGTACGGATGCGCTTTTAGAAGACCGTCAGCGCACCCAGTGCACGCAGCAGATAGAGCACGCCGATGACGATAACGATGATGCGCACGATCTGCTTTGCGCGTCCGTCGATCGGCAGCATGTTGATCAGATAGAGAATGAGGATAATGACCAGAAACGTAATGAGTACGCTGATGAGCAGGTTCATCGGTGCGATCCTCTAAAGGATGAAAAGCAGCGGCGCGATTGGCCGTTTATCGATATCGGCTGCCCGTCACTCTAGCGCATTTCAAAGGCCGCGCCATTGGGGTAGGCCGGTCAACGATGAACGCCAATGCTGCGACATCGGTTCCGAGGACTAGCGGGGCAGCTCCTTGGCGATGGCATTGACCACCCGCGGGTCCATCGGCTCGACATTGGTTGCGAATACCGCGGCGATGCGCCCGTCGCGTCCGATCAGGTATTTGTGGAAATTCCAGCGCGGCGTTTCGAGCGGCCGCTCGGTCGCTGCCCAGCGGTAAAACGGGTGCGGATTCGCGCCGCGGACATCGACCTTGGCCGCCATCGGAAAGCTGACGCCGTATTCCTTTTCGGCGGTCTCTGAGATTTCGCTCACGCCGCCCGGCTCCTGGCCGCCGAAATCGTTCGACGGGACGCCGATGATCACCAGCCCGCGCTCGCGATAGCGGGACCAGAGCTGCTGCAGTCCTGCGTATTGCGGGGTGTAACCGCAGAGCGACGCGGTATTCACGATCAGGATCGGCTTGCTGGCATAGTCAGCCAGCCGAATGTCCTCACCCTTGAGGCCCGCGAAGGTGAAGGCATAAGCGGTGATGCGGCTCATGGACGGACTGATCGCCGGTTGTGCCTGCGCCGTCCCTGACGCGGCAAGCGCGGCGAGTAGCGTCAGCAGCGATCGGCGATCAATCGTCATGGCACCATGCGGTTACTGACCGTATTTGACCAGCACGCCTTGGCAAGCCTGGCTGATCCGCTTGCGATTGTCCTGCAGGCAGCCCAGCACCCGCAACTGGTCCGGAACCGCGCTTTGACAATGGCGCTTGACGTCCGGCTCGCAAGCCGCGCGATCCTCGGGCGTGCCCTGTGCCCCGGGCAGCGGAATCGGCAACGGCAATTGAGCCAGCGCGACAGTGGATCCGACAACCGTAGCGGCAACCAGGATAGCGATCTTGTGAAGCATGTGCGGTCCTCCCCGACGCAGTCATCATAGGTGCATGTTCTGTCCGTCACAATGTCGCGAAAGCCACACTCCCACATGAAACGACAGGCATTGCACTGCAGCGCCCTGTCGGGTGCGCTTGGCCGGTTCCGTGTGCTCCAAGAAGGCTCCAGGGAGGAACCTTCGGCCGCGCTTCCCGGTTGTCCCACAGGTCTCAACCTGGAGGACGCCATGACAGACTATCGCGATCCCAATTACCGCGACCCGAATCGTCCCGGATATCCGCAGCCGGTCGCCCCTGCCGATCCGAACCATTGGTCGACGGCGACCTGGGGCTGGATTGCGGGCATTTCGGTGGTGGTGTTGATCCTGATCTTTGCGTTCGGCATGGGTGGTGACGGCGATCGGACCGCGCAGGACACGACCCGTCCGCCGGCGACCGCCGGCCAGCGCACGGTGCCGCCGGCGCCGCCAGCCGGAGCGCCGTCCGAGGCCCCGTCAATGAATCCGGCGCCGACGCCTCCGGCCAAGCAGTAGGCGGCCACCGTTCCCATCGGCGCTGACGACCCCCGGCATCGCCGGGGGCTTCGTTTGTTGCGACGCATCAGGGGACGTAGCCGATCGCCTCGACCTCGAGGCCGCAGTCCATCGGCGTGCGGCCGGCCTGCATGCGGGTCCGCGCCGGCAACGTCTCAGTACTGGTGAAATAGCTTCGATAGATTTTGTCGAATTCTTCCTGTTGGCGCTGGTCCTTCAGCCAGACGATCACCTTGAGCAGGCAGTCCATGGTGGAACCTGCGCCCTCCACCAGCATTTTCATGTGATCCATGACGATGCGTACCTGCCGTTCGAAGGGAATGTCCGGAAACGGCGGGATCGGGTGCCCCTTGGCGCGCGCCTCGCGCAGCTTGGATGCGTAATCTTCGTCAAACGGCGGAAGCCCGGAAATGAAGATCATGTCCCCGTACCGAACACAGAGGTTGAAGGGGCCGGACGTCTCCGGAACGCCCGCCTTGATCACCTGCTTCTTCATGGTTGACCCGTTCGCCAGTGGGTTGAGCCGCAGGGTATCCGACCACGGCGTCACGCGACTGTCGATGCGCAGCGCATGGCCGGCGTCACCGACCATGCGGCAAACGCGGCGGTCGCGACAAACGATTGACACCATCGCTTGCTCGCATGGCGGACACGGGAGGGATCCTCGCGACGAGCACAGCAAGAGGAGTATCTTCGATGTGCGATTACAGTCTGCAACATGTCGCCTCACGGGCGGCTGAGGTCCAGGATCGGCTGGTCACAGCCACGTTTCCCAACTCGATCACGCGTGGCTTTGCGGCCGTTGGAGAGCCGGCCGTTGCGGTGTGCCTGCTTCCAGGAACGGAGATTGCGTTCGACAATGATGTCGAATGCCAATCGGCGTTCCGGCTGTTTCGGCCCAGGAGGATCGGACAGCGGCTGGCGCGTTTCCGGCAGCTCGACGCCAACCAGCCAAGCGTTCATCACGACGCGCTTGAATTTCCCGATGGGCAGGTCGTGTTGGTGACCAAGCTGCGCCCAGGCCAGACTGCGACGGTGCTGCAATTGCCCGCGACGGCGGCGGCGCGCCGTGAGGTCAAGCCGGCGGCGGTCAGGCGCGACGAAACCGCGGGCGAGCCGGCGGCTTGAAGCGAGCCGGTAAAAGGAACGCGCGACCTTGCAAAATCAAAGAGCCATCGCAAGCGACGGCTCTTTGAAAGCGGGCGGCGCAGATCGCTCTGGCGGATCGGTCTCGCGATCAGGATTCAGGGAAGGCGACCACCGTCTCGAAGCGGTAGCCGCAGGCATCGCATGACCAGAGATGGCGAACGCGACGCTCGCTCATGTATTCCGACCACTCCGGCATGAACATGACCTCGCCGCACTGGGCGCAGTAGTTGCTCAAGCGGGGATAGCTCGCGAAGCGGGTGCGGGTTCTCAATTCCATGGGGCGGTCTCCCTGCGTCGTTTTATTGTCCCCCGTCCCTTATGGCCGAGACGGTATCGAAATATCCTGCGCAATGAAGCAGGCACGCTGACCTAATCGACATCAAATAGAGTTTCAGCGTCGTCGATAGCCGCGATCGATGTCGCGGCTATGTCGGTGGCATGTCACTTCGGCGGAATCGGCAACGCGAACCATTCCGCCGCGGACCCGATGAACACCACGATCATCAGACCGGCGCCCACGATCGCCGTGGCATAGGGCTTGATCGGCCGCTTGGTGAAAATGCTGATCGTGTAGAGCCCGAGGAAGAACATCCACATCAGGATCATCAGCGCGATGCTGTGGCTGATCAGGACCGAAAGATCATCGATACGCGCCGGATCGACGACGCGGTCAGCGGCGCGGTGCAACCCCGGCAGGAAAATGCGCTCCGCCACCCGCTCACCAAAGGCCAGCACTGTGCTGAGCACCAGGTCGCGTGGGATCATGTAGCGCCAGGGCAAATATTGCGGCGTTATCAAAGACACTTTGAGCTAATCCCCTGTCAGCGTTCGGGCCGGCGAAGCCGGCAGGCATTCCATAGTGCGGTCCGGGCCGTCGCGCCACTGCGCCGATTGACCGGGCGGGCCGCGCCGGCCGGGGCCGGCACGCCGTTTGTTTGCGTTCAGTTAAGGCTGTGTGCCGGTTCTTCGCCGGTCTTGGCGGATCTTGGCCGGCGTTAATATTGCGGCATCCAGGGCCGTTGTAAGCGTTCTCCAGGAACAGTGTGGGGACCCGATGCGTTGCCTTGGGCATTCTGCTGGGGCATCGAGCGTGCCGGTGCGGGAGGGGGTCAGGGAGGCCTCTATGCCTGCGTCACCGTCGAATGCCGGGTCGCAACTAGATGCGACCCAATTCCATCCTGAATTCGGCTATCTCGCCCCGACGCTCCGCTTCCGTCGCAAGTTCGCGCTGCTCATCGAAGGCGTGGCAGGCGGCGTCCTGGTCGGCGCGGTCGCCATGTTCTTCGCGACGATGGAGCGCGAGGAGAAGGCGCTGGCGATGCTGGCGACGCCGATGCTGGTCACACCCGTGACGCCCATAGCGACGCCCGCTTCGGCGCCGACCGCTTCAGCACCGGCGGCGATAGCCTCGACACCAGCAGCAGTCAGCCCTCCAGCGGCTGCCCCGCCAGCCTCCAGACCGGCGGTTTCGAAGACGGGCTCGCCGACGCCGGCACCGGTGGCATCAACATTGCCGCAGACGGCGGCCGTCCGCGGCTTCACGCCGGTGCGCTTCGTTCCGGAATCGATGGCATTGCCCGTCGCCACGCGTGAATTCCCTCCAGTCCTCAGTGAGCTGCGACCGACTCTTGTGGATGGCGCGCCTGCGGCCGCTGCGCCGCAAGTCAAAGCGGCGGTGGCCAAGCCAAAGAAAAAGATCGTTCGCGAGCCACAGCCGGAGCGTACCGCGGGTCAGGTCCCGCCTGAGCCGGAGCCGCGCACTGCTTACGCCAGCCGGCCTCAGCCTCCCGCATTCCTGCGTTCGCTCTTCGGTTTGGGCAACTAGCACCTCGGCTTCTTCGTCGCAGAGGGGTTGCACCGCCGTATCGCGGTCGCGCTATAATGGCGGGGAAGAAGCAGGGGAGTGACGGGTATGCCGGAAGTCTACGTTCACGTGGTCAAGGGACGCACGTTCGAGCAGAAGAAAGCGTTGGTGCAGGACATCACCAGTGCTGTCGTGAAGAACATGAATGCGCCCGCCGAGGCCGTTGTGGTGACCATCATCGAGGCCGAAGCCGATTCCAAGGGTAAAGGCGGCGTGATGTTCAGCGAGCGCGGCCGCTAGCAAAATTCAGGAATAAGCGTGCGCACGTTCGCTGCGCTGCTGGCGTTTTTTGCAATCTTCATTGGGGTGTGGCTCGCCGTCGTTCTGGCGTGGGTGGCGGTCGTTTGGTTGACCGGCTTCGACGACCGCGAGGGTGCGGTTGGTTTCAGCATCGCGCTCTATCTCGCGCCGCTGGTCGCGTTCGCGGCCGCCATCGCCGGCGCGATGGTTATCGTCACGCCGCGGCAGTCTCCGTCCAAGCGGTGAGGGGCTACGGCCGTTCGGCCTCGCTCTCGCTGATCAGCGCGGTGCAGGCGGCGACCTGCCTCGGTAGCGCCGCGCGCGATGCAAACAATTCGTCGGGGTCGGCGGCAGCGCGGCGGCAATCGAGCGCCGCTGCGATAAGCGCGACGTCCAATCCCGGCGGCGCGCGATCCTTGAGCCAGGCGACGGCGGTGTCGTTCGATTCCATGCGGCCGGTCATGAAGCTGTAGACAAAGCGCGCGGGGTAAAGATGCGCGCGCAGATAGGGCTTGTGCGACTTCGGCTCAAGCCGCTCGAGCACGGCGAATTGCGCGGCGCCTTGCGTCCATCCCTGGAACGGCTTGCCGGCCAGATAGGCGCGGACTTCGGCAAGGCCGGGCCTCGGTGGCGTCACGCGCTCGCGCTCGATCAGCGTCGCGCCGTGGTCGAGGTAGTCGGCACGGTCGAGTGGCGGGAAGCGCCCGGCCGCAAACGTCCGGTCGGTCCAGAAGATCGACAGTTTCGCGGCAAGCTCGTTTGAGATCGCGGCGGCCTCGGCGCGCATCGCATCGAAGTCTGCAGGCGTCAGGCCCGTTTCCGTGACAACACCCACGTCGATGTCGCTGTAGCGCCGCGAGAATCCGCCATGTGCCAGGCTGCCGAGCAGATAGACGCCGAGCAGGCCGTCGCCGAGATGCATCTGCCACCGGCCGGCGCACGTAGCTGCAAAATCACGGGCGGCGTTGGCGGCGAGGGCGTCGGCTTGGTCGGTCATGCGGCCGTTATCGCCCAAATTGTGACGGGCGTCACATCCGGCGGTGCGCAGTTTGCCATATTCGAGCCGACCAACAGAGGGCGCAGGAATTCATGCGTCACGGCAGTTGTATCGCGTCTGCCGTGAAGACCCCTCTCCCCGTTGAGAGGGCGGGTGAGGGCGTGCTGGCAAACCATCCCCAGGCAAACCCTCACCCGACTTCACTTAAGCCGGACGCCGCCTGAAAGGCCAGTATTGCTGCCTCGAAGCCGCCGTGCCGGCATTTATATGAGACAGACAGGCGGCGGCTCCGCCGACTGTGTGGCCACACGGGAGGCTCTCATGCCGACATTCATCTGTTCACTCGGCTGGACCGAGCAGGGCATCAAGGCGGTGAAGGACGCACCCAAGCGCGCCCAGGCGGCGCGCGACTTCGCCAAGAAGCTCGGCGTCGACATCAAGCAGGTCTACATGACGACCGGCAACGATGACCTGCTGGTCATCGTCGATGCGGCGGATGGCGACAGCGTCGCGAAATTCGCGCTGGCGCTGAGTTCGCAGGGCAATGTGCGCACGCGCACGTGCCGCGCCTGGAGCGAACCGGAGATGGTCAGGCTGATCGCCGAGCTGCCGTAAAGCGAGCTTCAGTCGCCGAATATCTCCCGGAGGAATCGCGTCGTCGCGGCGATCGATTGCGCATTGGCCCGCTCCTCGGCCTTGTTCTTGGGGACGGAGAAACCGTGGCCGGCGCCGCTGTAGTACTCCATCTGGAAATCGACCTTGGCTTTACGGAGTTCGTTGTAGACCAGCGCTACCTTTTCAAGCGGGTACGGTACGTCCTCGGCGCCGTGCAGGATCAGGAATTTGCCCTTGGCGTTCTTGGCCCAACCCTCCGGATGGTCGAAGAACGATCCGTGGATTGCGACGTTCGCCGCCAGCGGCACGCCGGTCGAGCCGAACTCGACGCCGACCAAGCCACCGAAACAGTAGCCGATCAACGCGATCCTCGAGGGATCGACCATCGGATTCTTGACGAGGACGTCGTAGCCGGCCTGCGCGCGTGCCTTCAGCAGCGTGCGGTCCTTGGTGTAGATGTCCATCTGGGCGGACGCCTCCGGAACCCCCTTCGGCAGAATGCCCTGGCCGTAGCCGAAGAAGTCGGCGGCGAAGGTGACGTAGCCGAGGCTGGCCCAGTTTTCGGCCTGCTTCTGCGCATAGGGCTGCATCCCGGCGCGGTCGTGGATCATCAGGATCGCCGGACGTTTGCCTTTGTTCTTGTCGTCATGCGCGAGATAGCCCTTCAGCTTGGTGTCGCCATGCGCGTACTCGATCCATTGGGTGCGAACCTGCGCCTGTGCGGCGCCGGCGGCGAGTATGAACGCCACGACGAGCGCGGCCGCGATGAAACGCATCGATGTCATGGTTTCCCCCTGCGTGTGAGTTTTTGGAGTGGAGCGGCTCAGCCTGGCGACAGGCACTTCGCCTTGATCACTGGCGCAACCTCGGGGCCGGTGACGAAAGTGAGATAGGACTTGGCGGCGGCTGCGTCGGTCGTCGAAGCGCCGATGGCGCCGATGAACACGATCGAGCGCTGCAGGTCCTTCGGGTAGTCGAGGAAAGCCGCGCCCGGAATGCAGCGGATCTCGTGCTCGGCCTGCACCGCGAGGTCGGCCTCGCCCTTGACCACGCGTTCGGCGTGATGACCGCTGCCGCGGTTGGGCACGAGCCTGTCCTTCATCTCCTCGGCGATGCCGAGCGTTTTCAGCACCTCCATCAGGTGCACGCCGGTGATGCCGCCGGTCGCGGGATCGGTGATGAGAATTCGCTTGGCGGCGAGGAAGGTCTTGCGCAGCGCATCGGGTGTGCTGGTGTCGGGTCGCGGTGCGTCGGCGCGCGCGGCGAGCCCGAAATTCACCCGGATCAGCGGCGTCTGGCTGCCGGCGGTGACGCGGTTCTCCTTGAGGAAGACGTCCGATACGTCGCTCGGCACCATGATCACGTCGAAGGCCTCGCCACCCAGCACGCGCTTGCGGATCGCGCCGGTCTCGACGACCGTGACGTTGAGCTGATGACCGGAGGTCTTCTCGAATTTCGCTTTCGTCTCTGCGATCACCTCGCGCATGCCGTTGGCGGAGATCACTTTGACCTCGGCCGCCTGAGCGGCAGCGACGGTGAGAACGAGAGACGCAACAGCCACTAGTGCCTTGATCATGGTTACTCCGCTTTGATGCCTGACTCGCTGATGATCCGCGCGTAGTCTTCCGTCAGGCGGCGCATGAAGCCGCCGAACGGTGCGCCGCATGTCCCGACCGGAAACAGCCCCTGCTGTGCAAGGCGTGGCTGAACGTCCGGCTCCTTGATCGCCGCGTTGAACCAGCCGGACAATTGCTTGAGTGCCTCGGGCGACGTTTTTGCCGGCGCGACAATCCCGTAGAAGATGTCGGCGTCATAGGCCGTGACGCCAGCCTCCGCGAAGGTCGGCACGTCCGGCAGCGCCGGATTGCGCTTGGCCGACGCGGTGACGAGACCGCGCAGCGTTCCATTCTGGAGGTGACCGACCACCGTCGGATAGTCCGCGAACACCGCGGTGACATGGCCGCCCATCAGCGTGTTGACCGCGGGCGCCGTTCCGGGAAACGGCACGAAGGTCATGTTGATGCCGGCCGAGCGCTTGATCACCTCGAAGGCAACCTGAAGCGACGAGGCCTGCGCGGCGCCCATCGACAATGCGCCGGGCTTCTCGCGCGCCGCGGCGATGAGGTCGCTTAAGCTCTTGTACGGCGAACTACCGTGCACGACGAGCACCATCGGCGTCGATGCGAGATGGCAGACCGGATCGAAGCTCGTGGTGACGTCGTAACCTCCGGGCTTCAGCGCCGGATTGATCACGAAGGAATTGGCCACCAGCAGCACCGTGCCGCCGTCGGGCGCCGCTCGCGCGGCGGCCTGCGTTCCGATCATGGTGCCGCCGCCGGGACGGTTCTCGATCACCACGGTCGCGCCCTGCATCTTGCCGATCTGCTCGGCCATCAGGCGCGACAGGATGTCGGGGCCGCTCGCGGGCGGGTAGGGCACGATGATCCTGACCGTGCGCGCGGTCTGCGCCGCCGCGTCGGTGGCGAGCGCCAAGCTGATCACAATGCCGATCGCGGCGGCTGCCGCGAGGCAGGCCGCCACTCTGACGTTTCCCCGGGCCATCGCGTTCTCTCCGGACGCTGTTGGCGTTGCGCATTTTCGGGATCATGCGCCCGCAAGCCAACCACCAGAGTGGGCGGTTTTGGCGCGGGCGGCAAGATGCTAGATTGCGGGCGAAAGGCGCGCGGTCATGGCCGAGAAGACGATCGTAAAACCGAAAACAGCGGTCAAGCCGAAGACGCAGCGTCCGAAGCTGTGGAAGGTGATCCTGCTCAACGACGACTACACGCCGCGCGAGTTCGTCACGCAGGTGCTCAAGGCGGTGTTCCGCATGAACGCGGAGCGCGCCTACCATGTGATGATGACCGCGCATCGGCGCGGCGCCTGCGTGATCGCGGTCTATACCAGGGACGTCGCTGACACCAAGGCCAAGGAAGCCACCGACCTCGGCAAGCAGAATGGCTATCCGCTCTACTTCACCACCGAGCCGGAAGAGTAGCTGCCGCTCTCCGTTACTGCTTCTTCTCGATGCTGCGCATCACCCGGCGCATGCCGAAATACCACAGCGTGCCGGCGATGGCGCCCGAGACCATGAGAATGACGATGCTCGCGGTATTGGCGGCGGTCTGCCAGATCATGTAGGCGGTCCACAGCACGGCGAAGGCGATCGAAGCAAGGATCAGTCGGGTTTTCGGAGACATTTGCGTGGTTCCTTTGTGTGTGAGCACAGGAACGCACTCTGAGGCAGGCACGCTGCCGCCGCTGTGATGGCGATCACAGGAACCACGATCCGCGCCGGCTAGCGCCCGAATAGCTCCTTCAGATACCGCGTCGACGAGGCGATCGACTGGACGTTGGCGCGCTCCTCAGCCGCGTTCTGCGGCGTCGAGAAGCCGTGGTCGGCGCCGCTGTAAAGCTCGTACTGGAAGTCGACCTTGGCCCGGCGCAGGTCGGCGATGATCTTGTTCACCTCGGCCACCGGCGAGACCTGGTCCTCGGCGCCGTGCAGGATCAGCGCCTTGCCCTTGATGTTTTTCGCATCTTCCGAGACGTGGTCGCGGAAGGTGCCGTGAATCGTGATCGTCGCGGCCAATGGCGCGCCGGCATAGGCCATCTCGATCCCGACGGTTCCGCCGAAGCAGTAGCCGATGAGCGCGACGCGTGACGCGTCGATCATCGGATTCTTCAGCATCGCGTCGAGGCCGGCCTGCGCCCGCGCCTTCATCAACGC
>Ga0075430_100002840_pt1 | contig 14490 bp, 17 predicted proteins | sample RhiMetdeltSRZDD4_FD_75294 | JGI IMG/M metagenome (GOLD analysis project Ga0075430, IMG submission 75294) | Populus rhizosphere microbial communities from Tennessee, USA - Rhizosphere MetaG P. deltoides SRZDD4 | ecosystem: Host-associated > Plants > Roots > Rhizosphere > Soil | place: USA... | reverse complement strand
AAAGACGCAGGAGCCGCTGGGGCGGAAGATCGAGCTGGCGCTCTCGGAAACGGTCGAGCCGCTACTAGCCGAGCCCGCGCAGGGCGTCGCGTCGACCGACGTCGGCGACATCAGCTGGTTCGTTCCGGTCGGTCAGCTGACCGTCGCGTCATTCACCTTCGGCGCGCCCTTCCACGGCTGGCAGGTCGTGGCCTGCACCGGGACGACGATCGGGGAAAAGGGCATGCTGGTCGCCGCAAAGGCGCTCGCCGGATCGGCGGTCGAGCTCTACAAGGATCCGACGCTGATCGCGAGAGCGCGGTCCGACTTCAAGAAGATTCGCGATCCGTTGACGTGGGTGACGCTCATCCCGGAAGGGCAAAAAGCGCCGAAAACGATTCGCTAGCGCGCTGGTTCCGAATAGAGTCCTCGCATGCGAATCGCATTCCTGGCGGCGACCGCCCTGGCCTTCGCCGAGCCGGCCGCTGCGGTCGAGATCCGGGTCGGCCTCCCCGCGCTCGAGCGCCTGGTGACGACGGCGCTGCTCAAGGACGGCGGGCGTCTCTACCTCGAAGGCCGCTCGGCCGAGGCGTGCCGCTACGCGTTCATCCAGGAGCCGAAGCTCGCCAGCGACGGGCCGCGCCTCGTCGCCCGCTTCGTCTTCGCCGGCCGCGCCGGCGTGAGCGTGGGCGGCGGCCGCTGTGTGGGGCCAGCGGACTCGACGACGCTCAGCGTATCGGGGGTGCCGAGCTTCGAGGCCGGCGACCTCTACCTCGCCGACCTCGCGCTCGAGGCGCCCGGCTCCGCCTATTACAAAGCCGTCGGCGGCCTCTTGCAGGGGCAGCTGGCGAAACGGCTGCGCCTGCCGCTCCGGGCCATGGTCGAGCGCTCGCTGAGCGAGTCCGGCGCCTCGGGACTGACGTTCGCGCTGAAACGGCTCGAGGTGCGCGACATCGTGGTGGAGCCGCTGGCGGTGCGGATCAACCTGGAGGGGGCGCTCGGCGCGCAGTAGGCCTGCTGGCGCGGCCGCGTGCTTTGTTAGAGTCGCGGACGATTGCCGGGAATACTGATCTGCGCCAGCGAGAGCGTCGAGCACGAGCTTCACGCGAGCCCCGTCTGGCGGAACGACATCGAGCGGGCGGTGGCGCGCAATCCCACCGAAGCGCTGGCGCTCGCGAGCACGCTGAGGCCCCAGCTGATCGTCGTCGACCGCGACCTGCAACTGTCCGAGTTCCTGGTCCGGCAGCTGCGCGCACGTGAGGCCACGCGCAACGCGTCGATCCTGATCGTAGCGGCGGGCGAGATGTCGATCGACGAGCTGGGGCTGCTCGACGCGGGCGCCAACTCGGTGCTGCGCCTGCCCCCGGGGCCGGAATGGGACGCCCGTGTCGAGGCGCTCCTGCGCGTGCCCACTCGGAAGGACGCGCGGATCACGGTGGACCTGCGCGTCGTCGGCGAAGCCGACGACACGGCGATCCGCGGCCGCGCGTTGAACGTCTCCGCGACCGGAATGCTGGTGCAAACCGCGGTGGCGCTGAGCGTCTCGAGCGAGGTGCGCTTTCGCCTGGAGCTGCCGGGCTTCGCCACCTCGACGGGCGAGATCGAGGGCCGCGCCCGCGTCGTCCGGCAAGCGAGCACCGGCGAGTACGGAATGCTGTTCGTCGACATGGAGCCGATCGGCGCCGAGATGCTGCGGCGCTTCCTGCTCGTCTAGCAGCGCTACTGCGCGTTCAGCAGCGCGCGCCAGCCGACCTCGCGAACGCGGCTGCGCCCCGCGATGAGCGCGCCAGCGGTGGCGCTCGAGCGCGCTCCCGCGCTGCAGGTGCCGTTCTTCACGACGAACAGCGCCTCGGCGAGCGAGGCTTCGGCCGGGTCTCCCAGCAGATGCTCGATGTCGTCGCCCGCCGGGCAATCGGGTGCTATGCCGTCGAAGAAGTCGCCCTGGTCCTGCGCGTTGCGAAGCTGGAAGGCGACCGGATGGACGACCCTGTCGCAGAAGGCGTAGCTGTACTGGCCGACCGGCTTCCCGTAGGTCCGGTCGCCGACGATCATGACCTTCATGAACGGGCGCGCCGCGTTGATCACCAGCTCACTGGCCGAGGCCGAGGCGCGCGTCGTGATCACGGTGAGCCGGGTCAGGTTCAGGGCCGACGGCTTGTCTTCGTAGCGCAGCGTCTGGTTGCGGCCCGCGTTCTTGTCGTTGTGGAAGAAGACCGCGAACACCTGGCTCGCTGTCCGCGCGCCGCCGATCAGTCCACCCAGGTGCTGCGCGACCGACACGAGACCGCCGCCGTTGTAGCGCAGGTCGAGCACCAGCTCGCTGACGCCGGCGGCCTTCAGCTGGGCGAACGCCTGGTTCAGGGCCTCGGTCGAGGGCGTGACGAAGTTTCGGAAATGAACGTAGCCGACGCGCTTGCCGTCCACCTCGAAGACCTTGCTCGAGGAGACCGTCGGAATCGTGACCAGCCGCTTGGTCATCGTCGCCGTGTGCTCGGCGCCGCTCGTGTCGGCGAAACGAACCGCCACCGACACGCCGATCTGCGTCGCGCCAAAAGCGCTGCCGAGATCGCCCTTGGCGAGATAGTCGGCGACCGTGCGCCCGCCGATCTCCAGGAACCGCGCGCCGCGCTCGAGGCCGGCTTCGGCGGCGGGGCTGTCCGGGAAAACCTGCGCCACCCGGTACTGGTCGCCGAGCAGCATGCTGCTGATACCGAAGCCGATGAACTGGCTGTCGGAAAAGAAGGCGTCGTCCGCCGCGCGATCGCTGATGTAGCTGAACGTCGAGTCGAGCGGCTTGAAGCGCACGGCGTCCAGGTACGCCTCGGCCGAATCGAAGGAGGCCGGCTGGACGTTGGGCATCTCGCGATACCAGTAGTACATCGACTGCATGACGTCGCGCACGAAGCTCGTCTGGCCGAGCGTCGAGCAGGTCGACTGGGCGGCGAGCGGCTGGCAGAGCAGAGTCGCGGCCACGGCGAGCGCCCCGCGCAGCGGATGAATCCGCATACCCTTCAAAGGTAGCACGGCCCCGGCCGCGGCGATTACACTGCCTGTGGCGCCGGGAGGGACGATGACGGATCGTCACAAGACGCTGCTTCTGAGCGGCGGCCACAAGGGAACCGAGGCGGAGTTCGGGCGCGCGGCGGTGCGCTGGGGTGTTCCCGAGATCACCTACTCCTTCGCGGGACACAAGATGGAGTGGAGCCAGGACGTGCGCGTGCTCTCGCCCGCGGAGCTCAAGAAGGGCGACGTCAGCATGGAGATCGTCTCCCAGCACATGGGCCGCAACTACACCGAGCTCGAGATGGTGCGGCGCGTGATCCAGTCGATGTACCACGTAGTCGTGAACTCGTATCAGGTGTTCGCGGTGGGTTTCATCCAGCCGGACAAGACGGTGATGGGCGGCACCGGCTGGGGCGTCGAGCTCGCCAAATTCTTCAACCGCCCGGTGAGCGTGTTCGACCAGGGTCACGGCGACGGTGCGTGGTTCACCTGGAAGGACGGGGCGTGGACCCCGGATGCGCCGCAGATCCTCGAGCGGCCGTTCGCGGCCACCGGGACGCGGCGCTTGACGGATGCGGGCCGCGCCGCGATCCAGGACCTGTTCGAGAGGTCCTTCGGCCCCGCGCCGCGCCGGCCGCTGCCCGGACCAAAGCCTGCGGCCAAGCCAGCGTCCGCCAAGAAGGCGAGCTCGAAGGCGCCCGCCAAGAAAACCCGGAAAACCGCGCGCTAGCGAGGCGTGGCGACCTGGTCGCTGCGCGGGAAACCGGGATCGTCGAGACGCAACCAGGTAAGGAAGCTGCGCTGGCCCTCGACGAGCTCGATCACTCGGACGCCGCGGGCGAATCCGTCCGCCCCATAGGTGTTGTAGCCGGAGGCACGGCCGTAGCAGAGTCGGAGCCCGAAGAGACGGGCCTCGAAGTCGTTCGCGTGGTCGTGGCCGCAAAAGGTGCCGATCACTTCGCCGCGCTCGTGGAACGCCGCGAACAGCCCGGAGTTGATCGCGGGAGAGAAGACGTCCTCGTGCTTCTCGCCGACATGGTCGCCGGCTTCCCAGGCCTCGCGGTATTCCGGCAGCGGAATGTGGAAAAAGGCGAGCGCCACGGCGTCGCCGCCCGGGGATTGCCGCCGGTACCACTCGATCTGGTCGTGAGCGATCCAGGCATAAGTCCCGGCGCCTGTCGGCGAGTAGCTTCCCGAGTCGAAGAAGTAGAGCCGCGCCGCCGCGACCGCCGGGGCGCCGCTTGCCGCGACCGACAGCACGTAGTTGGCGACGCCGGTCAGCTCCTTGGGGCCGCGCTCGCTCAGGCACAGGCGGCACTCCCGCCAGGCGTGGAAGAGCTCTTCTCGGCTGGCGCCGCCCTCGTCGTCGTGGTTTCCGAAGACCGCCGCCCACGGAATCTCTCGGGCTTCGATCGCTTCCACCGCGTTCTGCCAGACGCGAGCCGGGTCGGCGGCGCGGCTGCCGTCTACGAAGTCGCCGGTCAGCACCACCAGATCGGGGCGCTCCGCGTCGAGCGCCCGCTCGAGGAGCGCGCGCGTCCGCCGATCGTCGGGACCGTCGTCACAAAAATGCGTGTCGGTGACCTGGACGATCTTGAAACGGCCGTCGTCGCGGAAGCGCAACGCCACGGCCGGGCAGCGTAGCAGCTTCGGTCCGATTCGGACCTCTGCGCTATCATCCGCACCGCTCATGACAACACTGATCGTCACCGGCGGGGCGGGCTTCATCGGAAGCAACTTCGTTCGCCACGCGCTCGCCCGCACCTCACACCGGATCCTCGTGCTCGACGCGCTCACCTATGCGGGCAACCGCGAGAGCCTTTCGGAGGTCGAGAACGACCCGCGCTTCGCGTTCGTCCAGGCCGACATCGCCGACCGCGCCGCGGTTCGCGAGGTATTCCGCGCCGAACGCCCGGCAGCGATCGTGAACTTCGCCGCCGAGACGCACGTCGACCGCTCGATCGACGATCCCTTCGGCTTCGTTCGCACCAACGTCCTGGGCACCTTCGAGCTGCTCGAGGCGGCGCGCCATTTCCTGAAGGCCGAGCCGGCCGCACGCGACGCGTTCCGCTTCGTGCACGTCTCCACCGACGAGGTCTACGGCTCGCTGGGAGCGACCGGGCTCTTCCAGGAAACGACGCCCTACGCCCCGAACTCGCCGTATTCGGCGTCGAAGGCCGGCGCCGACCATCTGGTGCGCGCGTACCAGGAGACCTACGGCCTCAACACGCTGATCACGAACTGCTCGAACAACTACGGCCCGTTCCAGTTCCCGGAGAAGCTGGTGCCGCTGATGATCCTGAACGCGCTCGAGGGCAAGCCGCTGCCGATCTACGGCGATGGCGCCAACGTGCGCGACTGGCTCTACGTCGAAGACCATTGTTCCGGGATCCGGCTCGCGCTCGAGCGCGGCACGCCGGGCGAGAAATACAACATCGGCGGCGGCAACGAGAAGAAGAACGTCGAGGTCGTCGACGCGATCTGCGACGCGCTCGAAGCCGAGCGGCCGGCGGCCGGGAACGCCGCTCTCTCGGGCAAGAAGAGCTACCGCGAGCTGAAGACGTTCGTGAAGGATCGGCCCGGCCACGACCGCCGCTACGCGATCGACTCGAGCAAGATCCAGAAAGAGCTCGGCTGGCGGCCCGAGCACGACTTCGCGAGCGGCCTGCGCGCCACCGTCCGCTGGTACCTCGACAACGCCGCCTGGAGCGCGTCGGTCCAGTCCGGCAAATACCAGCGCGAACGCCTGGGTCAGCTGAGATGACGGTACGGACGGCGAGCGAAGCCGAATTCACTTCGGCGCAGCGAGCGGGGGGTCAGGGGGGCGTGGCGCAACGCCCCCCTGCTCACGAATGAAAGGGATCATTTTGGCCGGCGGATCGGGGTCGCGGCTGTATCCGCTGACGCTCGCGGTCAGCAAGCAGCTCGTCCCGATCTACGACAAGCCGATGATCTACTACCCGCTTTCCTCGCTGATGCTGGCGGGAATCCGGGACGTGCTGGTGATCACGACGCCCGAAGACCAGGAGAACTTTCGGCGCCTCCTGCAAGACGGCTCGAACTTCGGCATCCGGATCTCGTACGCGGCGCAGCCGAAGCCGGAAGGGCTCGCGCAGGCGTTCCTGATCGGACGCGAGTTCGTCGGCAAGGACGCGGTGGCGCTCGCGCTCGGTGACAACATCTTCTACGGAGCCGGCTTCGCGGACACGCTGCAAAAGGCTCAGAAGCGCACCGAAGGCGCCACCGTGTTCGCGTACCGGGTGCGCGACCCCGAACGCTACGGCGTCGTCGAGCTGGACGAGACGGGCCGCGCGCTGTCGCTCGAGGAGAAGCCGAAGGCGCCGCGCTCCGCGTTCGCGGTGACCGGCCTCTATTTCTACGACAACCAGGTCCTCGACATCGCGCGCTCCTTGAAGCCGTCTCCGCGCGGCGAGCTCGAGATCACCGACGTGAACCTGGCGTACCTGAAGGCGGAGCGGCTCCATGTCGAGGTGCTCGGCCGCGGCACGGCATGGCTCGACACCGGCACCCACGAGGCGCTGCTCCAGGCGTCCACCTTCATCCAGGCGATCGAGGAGCGGCAGGGATTGAAGGTCGCGTGCCCGGAAGAGGTCGCCTACAACATGGGCTACATCGACGCCGAAGCCGTGCTGCGGCTGGCGCGGCCGATGGAGAAGAACGAGTACGGCCAATACCTGAAGCGGTTGATCGAGGACCCCGATTGAAATTCGAAGTGACGCCGCTTCCGGGCGTCTTGATCATCGAGCCCGACGTCTACAAGGACGCGCGCGGCTTCTTCCTGGAGACGTTCCACGCGACGAAGTACGCCGAGGGCGGGGTGGTCGGCCCCTTCGTGCAGGACAACCACTCGCATTCGGCGCGCGGCACGCTGCGCGGTCTCCACGCACAGCTCCGGAAACCGCAGGGCAAGCTGGTGCGCGCGGTGCAGGGCGAGATGTTCGACGTGGCGGTCGACATCCGGAAGGGCTCGCCGACCTTCGGCAAGTGGTTCGGCGTGACGCTGTCGGGAGCCAACTTCCGCCAGCTCTACATCCCGCCGGGCTTCGCGCACGGCTTCTGCGTGGTGTCGGACGAGCTGGACGTCGAGTACAAGTGCACCGACTTCTACGATCCCAGCGACGAGGTGACGATCGCGTGGAACGATCCGCGGATCGCGATCGCCTGGCCGGTCGCCGAGCCGGTGTTGTCGAAGCGCGACGCCTCGGCCTCCACGCTGGACGCCCTCGAAGCGCGGCTGCCGTCTTTCACCGGCTGACGTGCGCATCCTGGTGACCGGCGCCGGCGGCCAGCTCGGCTCGGCGCTGCCGAGAGCCCTGGCCGGCCACGACGTGACGGCCTCGGGTCATGCCGCGCTCGACATCCGCGACCTGGCGAGCGTGCGCGCCGCGGTCGTGGCGCAGCGTCCCGAGCTCGTGATCAACGCGGCGGCCTACAACGCCGTCGATGCCGCGGAGACCGATCCGGAGGGCGCCGCGGCGGTGAACGAGACCGGACCTCGGAACCTGGCCGTGGCCACCGCCGAGACCGGCGCAGCACTCCTCCACGTCTCGACCGACTACGTCTTCGACGGCCGCGCCAGCACGCCTTACGACGAGGACGCGACGCCGGATCCGCAGTCGGCGTACGGCCGCAGCAAGCTCGCCGGCGAGAACGCCGTGCGCGCCGCGAACCCGCGGCACTTCATCGTGCGAACCGCCTGGGTCTATGCCGCCGCCGGCAAGAACTTCCCGCTGACGATGCTGGGCCTCGCGAAAAAAGCGGGCGTCCGAGTCGTGAACGACCAGACCGGCTCGCCCACCTACGCGCCGCATCTGGCGGAGGGGATCGCCCGTCTGCTCGCGGCCGGCGCCGCCCACGGCACCTATCACATGGCCGGCTCCGGCGCGGCTACCTGGTACGAGCTGACGGTCGCGCTCTTCGAGCGCCTCGGCGTCGCCGCGTCGGTCACGCCCGTGACCACCGCCGAGTTCCCGCGGCCCGCGCCACGCCCGCGCTATTCCGTGCTCGCGACCGCTCGCGAACCGCGGATCGAGCTGCCGCCGTGGCGCGAAGGTCTGGACGCGTTCGCGCGAGCGCTCGGCTAGACCTTCGCGGCGACCGCCTCCGCGATCTCGATCGTGCCCGCGCTGCCGCCCAGGTCGCGCGTGAGCTTCTTGCCCTCGCGCAGCACGGCCTCGACGGCAGCGCGAACCCGGTGCGCCGCGGCCTGTTCGCCGAGATGGTCGAGCATCATCGCCGCGGACAGGATCAGCGCCAGCGGGTTCGCCAGGTTCTTGCCGGCGATGTCGGGCGCCGAGCCGTGGACGGCTTCGAAGATCGCGCCGTCCACGCCGATGTTGGCGCCGGGTGCCATGCCCAGGCCGCCGATGAAGCCCGCGCACATGTCCGACACGATGTCGCCGTACAGGTTCTCGAGCAGCAGCATGTCGAAGCGCGTCGGGTCGAGCACGAGCTGCATGCACGCGTTGTCGACGATGATCTCGTCGTAGGCGATCTCGGGAAATCGCGCCGCGACGGCGCGGCAGCAATCGAGGAAGAGCCCGTCCGACAGCTTCATGATGTTGGCCTTGTGGATGCCGCTGATCCGCTTCCGGCCGTTCTTGCGCGCGTACTCGAACGCGAAGAGAGCGATCCGCGTGCTGGCCTTCTCGGTGATGATCTTGATCGACTCGACGACCCCAGGCACGACGATGTGCTCGAGGCCGCTGTAGAGATCCTCCGTGTTCTCGCGCACGACCACGAGATCGACGTTGTCGTAGCGGCTCTTCACGCCGGGCAGCGTCTTCACGGGCCGCAGGTTCGCGTAGAGGTCGAGCTTCTTTCGGAGCTCGACGTTCACCGAGCGATGGCCGGTTCCAACGGGCGTGCCGGTCGGTCCCTTGAGCGCGAACTTGTTCTTGCGCACGTTCTCGAGCGACTCGTCCGGCAGCGCCTTGCCGGTCTCGCCGATCGCCGAGGCGCCGGCCTTCACGGTTTCCCAATTGAACTCGATCCCGGTCGCCTGCAGGACGCGCACCGCGGCGGCCGTGACCTCGGGGCCGATGCCGTCTCCCGGAATCAACGTGATCGTGTAGCTCATACCCGCGCTTTCTCCGGCACCGCCGTGCTCTTCAGGATCGCCAGGACCTCGTCCGGGTTCTTGGCGCGGCGTAGGATCGCGAGCTCGTCGGGCCGCACTTTTCCGCGCGCGACGAGCGTCGAGTTGATCCATGCTAGGAGTCCCTCCCAATAGCCGTCCTCGCCCGCCAGGATCACCGGGAATGGCCGGATTTTCTTCGTCTGGATCAGCGTCACGGCCTCGAACAGCTCGTCGAGAGTGCCGAAACCCCCGGGCATGATCACGAATGCCTGGCTGTACTTCACGAACATGACCTTGCGTACGAAGAAGTAGCGGAACGAGAGCGTCTTCGTGAGGTACGGGTTGGGCTTGAGCTCCCACGGCAGCTCGATCGCGAGGCCGATCGAGGGCCCGCCCGCTTCGATCGCGCCCTTGTTCGCCGCCTCCATGTCGCCGGGGCCGCCGCCCGTGATCACCGCGTAACCGCCGGCGGCGAGCGCCTTGCCCATCGCGTAGGCGTCCTCGTAGTCCTGGCTTCCCGGCTGCGAACGAGCCGAGCCGAACACCGTGACCGCCCGCGGGATCTCGGCGAGCTCCTGGAAGCCCTCCACGAACTCGGCGAGGATCCGGAAGATCCGCCAGGAGTCTTTGACCGCCATTTCGTCGATGGGATAGGACCGAGCTTCCAAACGCTTCTCCTGGAACGAGATGGAAGATGATACGGCAACCCGACGGCGATTCCCGACCCGGGGCAGGAACCCTGCGGGCGGCACCGGCGTTCTAGGCTGTGAGACCACACTATGCGCTTTGCCCGATGCCTTCTCGCCGTCGCCCTCGGATTGGTTGCCGCCGGATGCCTGGTTCAGATCGAGACGGTTCGCGATCCCAGGCCTCATTTCGAGCGCGCCCGCCTCGAGGCGGAGCGCTTCCAGGGGCGACCCGGGCCCGCGCACGAGCTGAACGTTCTCGTCTACGACGCCGACGACCGCAAGCTGGTTCGGGTTCAGATTCCGATGTGGCTGGCGCGCAAGATCGCGAAGAAGGCGGACTGGGACGAGGAGCGGCGCGGCGACGACGACGAGGAGCGCGCGAAGCGGGCGGTGCGCCGCCACGTGGACCTGCGCGACATCGAAAAGGCGGGGCTCGGCATCCTGGTCGAGGTCGTCGAGGACAGCGGCGAGCAGGTCCTGGTATGGCTTCGATAGCGGCTCGCGCGGCTCTGGGTGCGATCATGGGGGGACTCGGACTCCAACGTGACGCCCCCCGACGATCGCGCGCTGATGCTGCGCCTGGCAACGGGCGATCGCGACGCTCTGGCGCCGCTGATGGAGCGGCACAGCCGGCGCGTGTATCGGATCGCGCTCTCGTATCTGCGGGATCCCGATGAAGCGCTCGACGCGGTGCAGGAGACGTTCGTGAAGGCGATGCAGCACGCGGCGCGCTGGGACGGCGCTTCGGCGGTCGCCCCCTGGCTGATGAAGATCGCGGTCAACCACTCGATCGACGTGTACCGCCGCGGCAAGCGGCGCGGCGCGCGGATCCAGCCGTGGGAAGACGGGACGCCACCGGAAGAACGCTTCGCCGGCGACCAGCCCTCGCCGGAGAGCGCGGCCGAAGGCCGCCAGATCGGCGAGCGCATCGCACAGGCGCTCCAGGCGCTGCCCGAGGCGCACCGCGCGGTCTTCACGCTCCGCCACTACGACGGCATGAGCCTCGAGGAGATCGCGGCCACGCTCGGCCTGAGCCTGGGCACCGTCAAGAGCAGCCTGCACCGGGCGGTCTACCGCCTGCGCGAGCGGCTCGAGGAGCTGCGGTGATCTTCGACCACTGGCGCACGCGCCGGCAGCTGTCGCTCCTGGCGATGGGCGCGCTCGACGAAAGCGAAGCGGCTGCGGCGCGCCGCCACGTCGCGGCTTGCCCGCGCTGCGCCGTCGAGCTCTCGGCTCTCGGAGATTTCGTGAGTCTTCTCCAGCGCGATCCGGTGCGGACGGCGGCTCCAGGCATGGACGACGCGTTGCTCGCGCGCTTGACGCTCGCGCGCTTCGACCAGGCGCGCGTGGAACCGAAAGCTTCGTGGCGCTGGCCGTTCGTGGCGATCCCGGCGGCGGCCGCTGCCCTGGCCGCGATCGTCCTGGTTCCGCGCGTTCTCGACGAGAAGCAGACGCACGCGCCTCGCGAGGCCGCCGCGAACGAGATCCTGGTTCCCGAGGCGGCGCTCAAGCGGATGGAGCGGAACGTGGCCCGTGAGCAGGCGGTGAGCTACCTGAACGACGCGCAGGACGTGCTCGTCACCGTCGCGTCCGCGCCGCAGCTGTGCGACCGGAAGCGGCGCACCCTGGACCTCGCCGAAGAAGCGCGCCGCAGCCGCGATCTGCTGTCGCGGCGGGCGATGCTGGTGGACCTCGACAGCGACGAGGTGCGCTCGGTGCGGCCGATCCTGGAGGACGTCGAGCGCGTGCTCCGCGAGGTGGCGGTGCTGGACCCGTGCGCGCGCCCGCAGGACCTCGACGCGATCCACGCGCAGCTGCGCGAAGGACGACTCTTGATGAAGATCAACTTGATGACGCGGGAGCTCCAGGGATGAAGCGGCTGCTCGCACTCGCGCTGGCGCTTTGTGCCGTGCCCGCCCTGGCCCAGGGCGACCCCGAGCGCCTGAAGACCGCCAAGACGCTCTTCTTCGACAAGAAGTACGCCGAGGCGCGCGAGATCTGGCTCCAGGTGAAGTCCAGCGCCGGAGCCGACGCCGACACAGCGGCCTTCTGGGTGGCGCGCTGCAGCGAGAGCCTCGGCGAGCGGGAGCGCGCGCTCAAGGAATACGGCGACTTCGTCACGCGGCGATCCGCCGATCGGGCGCTCCTCGAGGAGGCGCGTACGAGCCGCGTCTCGATCGCCGCGCGCCTCGTCGAATCCGGTCAGCGGCAGCACCTGGCCGTCCTGACCGAAGCGCTCGGCGACTCGAGCAAGACCGTTCGCTACCTGGCGGCGCTCCAGCTCGGCAACCTCGGGCCGGAGGTGGGCAAGGCCGCGGTGCCGATCCTGAAGACGATCGTCGCCCAGGAAAAGGACGAGGATCTCGTCGAGCGCGCGAAGCTGCGCCTGCTCAAGGTCGACCCGAGGGCCCTCGGCACGGGCGCGGCGACGCCGCCAACGCCGCCTCTCGGCTCACGACCGCCGGCCGCGTGGACCCCGAGCTATCTTCGGCTGCGCATTTTCGAGAAGGGCCGCAGCGAGGCCAAGGTCGCGGTGAACCTGCCGTTCGCGCTCGCCGAGCTCGCCTTCAAGAGCCTGCCCGACGACGCGCTCAGAGAGCTGCGCCGGAAGGGCTACGACTCGGAGAATTTCTGGGACCGGCTGCGCCGGCTGGGTCCCACCGACATCATCGAGATCGTCGGCGACCAGGGCGAGCGCATCAAGATCTGGATCGAATGAGGAGCAAGCCATGACGAAGCGCAGTGTGGTCCTGTTCGCGGCATTGGCGCTCACCCCGAGCGTCCGGGCGAGCGGCGAGGACGACCTTTCGGTCGTGAGACGCGCGGTGCAGGAGACGCCGCGCGCCGACGCGGATCGCGACGAGCCGCCCGCCGTCCGCAAGGTCGGCAAGCCCATGTGGTTGCGCGTTCGCGTCGCCGAGCGCGGCGGCAAGCGCGTCCGCGTGAACCTGCCGCTCTCGCTGGTGCGCGCGGTCGGCGACTGGCCGATCGACTTCGGCTGCGGCGGCCGCTACGGCGACTCGCCGCGCCGCTGCAAGCTCAAGATCAGCGAGGTTCTGGAAGCCCTCGACGCGGGTCAGAGCCTGGTCGAAGTGGACGATGACGGCACCAAGGTACGCATTTGGATTGAGTAGGAGCCCTCAGGCGCACGGGCTGCGAGCGAGCCCGATTCACTCGGGCGAGCGAGCGGGGGTTTTCAAGGGGGCGCGACGCAGCGCCCCCTTGCTCAACTAAGTCCCAGGAGGGGCGTAGTAGCCGAGCTTGTGGCGGATCTGCAGGTTGTCGCGCTCCGGCGTACGGACCACGATGCGGCGCCACTTGCCGTCGCGGCGCGCGTTCGTCGAGACGTAGCCGATGCTGTACTGGGTGCGTAGCTCCTCGGCGATCCGGTCGTAGATCGCGTCCAGCTCCGTCGGCGAATTGGGGAAGTGCACCTGACCGCCCGTCTCCCGCGAGAGCACCGTCAGCAGGTGGACGGCCTGCGAGAACGCCAGCCGCTCGCGGTCCTGCGGCCGGTTCTCGCGAATGCTGATGCAGTAGATGTTGATCTCGGTCTTCTTGGCGAGATCGATCACCTGCTCGTCGGTGATCAGCGATGCCGTGTCCTCGCCGTCGGTCAGCATGATGATCGCCAGTCGCCGCGGCTCGCCGCGCTTCTTGAGCTTGCTGAGCTCTTTGAGCGCGACGTAGAGCGCGTTGTGGAGCGCCGTCGGCCCGCCGGCAACGCTTTTCTTGATGCCGGTTTCGAGCAGCGCGTGATCGGCGGTGAAGTCCTGCAGCGTGGTGATGCGATCGTTGAACTGGACGATCTGAGCGTTGTCCTGGGGCCGCAGCGTCTTCACGAAGCGGCTGGCGGCCTGCTGCGCGAAGCCCAGCTTGTCGTCCATCGAGGCCGAGCCGTCGAGCAGCAGCGACAGCGAGATCGGCAGGTTCTCCTGGGTGAACAACGAGAGGTCCTGCTTGACGCCGTCCTCGAACACCGCGAAGTCGGGTCTCTTCAAGTCGACGACGTAGCGGTTCTGGGCGTCGGTGACCGAGACCGCGAGGTTGATCACCTCGATGCCGGTGCCGAAGGTCAGGCCGCGCGGCGTCGGCAGCGGTACCGGCTGTTGGCCGCGCGCCAGGAAGGCGAGGAAGCCGAAGGCCGTGACCAGGGCGGCGCGTCTCATGGGTTCTTGTCGGAGGAAAGGCGGGGCGTTCCGGCGCGGATCTTCACGCCGGGCCGCGCCACGGAAACTTGGATCTTACGCTCCTTGATTTCCGGGATTGTGGCGTAGCTCACACGGAAGCGCGCTTGAAGATCGGCCGCGATCTTGTCGAGCGCCGTGCCCACGCCGAGCGCCGAGAGCGGGCGGTCGACCAGGCCTCCGGTGGCTTTGGCCAGCTCGCCGAAGACGTATTCGGTGTTGACGCGATCCTCGTTGCGGGCAGCGCCGGACGTGTCGAGGCCGCTGTCCTCGAAGAGCACGGCGTCGAACGACTCGATCGTCTCGCGGGCCTTCTCGACCACGCGAAAACGATCGCGGCCGCTGAACTCGATGCCCACCGCCGCCACGACGACGATCGCCCGCCGTCCGCCTTCCTTCTTCTTGAGGTCGTCGCCGGCCTCGACGATGGCGTCGAGCACCGTGCTGCCGCCCTGGGGCACCCCGCGCTTCAACGCCTTGTCGGCCTCGGCCTTTTCCGCCGTCAGGTCGACCACCTTCGTCGGCCGGTCTC
>Ga0075430_100002838_pt1 | contig 14491 bp, 16 predicted proteins | sample RhiMetdeltSRZDD4_FD_75294 | JGI IMG/M metagenome (GOLD analysis project Ga0075430, IMG submission 75294) | Populus rhizosphere microbial communities from Tennessee, USA - Rhizosphere MetaG P. deltoides SRZDD4 | ecosystem: Host-associated > Plants > Roots > Rhizosphere > Soil | place: USA... | reverse complement strand
CCGATGCTGCTCCACAGCGTGCAGACGTTTCATCAACGCGCCGATGTCGCGATGGTCGTGTGCGTGCTGCCGAAGGCGTACGTCGGCGACCCGCCGCCGTGGCTCTTTCAGTGCGACACGGATCGGTTGCTCATTGCCGTCGGCGGACGCGAGCGCACGGAATCGGTCGCGAACGGGCTCGAAGACCTGCCTGACGAGGTGAAGGTGGTACTCGTTCACGACGCGGCGCGACCGTTCGTGAGCGCGGCGATGGTGGATCGTGTCGTCGCTGAAGTACGGAAGGGTCACGGTGCCGTTGCCGCGCTTCCCGTCGTTGACACGCTGAAGGAAGTCGATGAGACCGGGACCGTCGTCCGAACCATCGAGCGCGCGCGATTGTGGCGCGCGCAAACGCCACAGGGCTTTCCGCGAGCGCTGATCGAGGATGCGCATCTCCGCGCACGACGCGAAGGGGTGACCGCCACGGATGACGCGGCGCTCTTCGAGCGCCTTGGCCTCCCCGTGACCGTCGTGCGCGGAAGCGAGCGCGCGATGAAGATCACGGACGAATCGGATTTCGCCCGCGCCGAAGCGCTCTTCGCGGTGCCCGAATGACCGTCGCACCCGCCGCCGTCCCGTTCTGGTCGCGCGAAGAGATCGAAGCGGCGATCGGTCCAACGATCGCCTACCTTCAGTCCGGTGGCGTCCTCGCATACCCGACCGAGACCGTGTACGGGTTCGGCGGCGCCGTGGACCACGATTCGGTCGAACGGCTCGTGAAGCTGAAACGACGCCCGCCGGCAAAACCGTTTCTGCTGCTCATCGCGGGCAGCGAGATGCTCGGAAGACTCGGACTCCATCTCACGAGCTCCGCGGCGCGCATTGCGGCGCGTCACTGGCCCGGCCCCGTGACGCTCGTCCTGCCCGGCGGCGAGCGACGCGTGCCCGATCGGCTTCGCGGACCCGAAGGCGGCGTCGCGGTTCGCTGGACGCCACACGAAGGGCTCACACGGTTGATTCGCGCATACGGCGATCCCATCACGTCGACGAGCGCGAACCTGCCGGGGGTACCGCCCGCGATGTCGGCGACCGAGATTTTGCAGCAGTGGCGCGATGCGATCGCCCGCGGCAAGCTTCGCGTGCTCGACGCGGGACGACTGTCACCGTCGGATCCGTCCACGGTCATCGACTGCACTGGCCCACGGCCGCGGGTGATACGCCCCGGCGCTGTTCCCGCGTCGGCGTTGCGCGAGAGTGCGCCGGACCTGATCGGAGACGTGTGAGCTCTCAATGAAACTGCTATTCGTCTGCACCGGGAACACGTGCCGCAGCGTGCTCGCCGAAGGCATAGCGCGGCGCGAGACCATCGAGCGAGGTCTGATCGACTTCGACGTCTCGAGCGCCGGCACGAGCGCGTGGAACGGTGCGCCTGCGTCCGACGGTGCGCTGCTCGTCGCGCTCGAGCACGGCATCGATCTCAGCGGGCATCGCGCGCGTCAGCTGACGAAAGAGATCATCGCCGATCAGGACGTCGTGCTCGTCATGGGCCCGCATCACCTCGAGCGTGCCGAAGCACTCGGCGGCGAAAGGAAAGCGCACCTGCTCACGCATTACGCGGCACACGGTTCGAGCGACCGCGCCGTGAGCGACCCGTTCGGCGGAGACCTCGACGTGTACCGGGCGACGTACGATGAGCTCGAGCGCGAGATCAAGCGCGTGTTCGACCGCATCACTGCCGAGCGAGCGCCGGGCGCGTCGTGACTCGACTGCCGGGACGCCTTGTTCTGCTTGGCCACCCGGTATCCCATTCGCTGTCACCGACGTTCCAGAACGCCGCGCTTCGGCGCGCCGCGTTGCCGCTGCGCTACGAGGCCCTGGACGTTTCTCCCGGCGCACTCCCGGCCGTGCTCGATACGCTCGTCGCGAGCAACGCGGTCGGGAACGTCACGATTCCGCACAAGGAAGCAGTCGCCGCGCGTTGCGCGCGACTCACGCCGCTCGCGGAGCGCGTCGGCGCGGTGAACACGTTCTGGGTCGAGACCGGTGCGCTCGTCGGCGATAACACCGACGTGGGTGGGTTCCTCCATCTCCTCGAGGCCACCGCGTCCGATGTGGACCGAACGCGACCCGTCGCATTGCTCGGTGCGGGAGGCGCGGCGGCCGGAGTGCTGGCCGCGCTCGAGCAAGCGGGATTCAGGGACGTAGGCGTCCACGCCCGGACGAGTGAGCGTGCGACGTCGTTATGCACCCGATTCCCGATCGCGAGCACGCACGGGAGTCTCGATGACCTCGTGTCGTCGGCAGGGCTCGTGGTGAACGCGACGCCCGTGGGTCTCGATGGCGTCGCCGTTCCGGTCGACGCGGCTCGCCTTGCCACTGATGCGGTCGTGCTCGACCTCATCGTTCGCCTGGATGAGACAGCCCTCGTTCGTGAATCTCGCGCGCGCGGCCTCCGCGCCGCAGGCGGACTCGAGATGCTCTTTGCGCAGGGCGCGCTCTCGTTCGAGCGATGGTTCGGTGTCGCGCCGGACTGGGACGCGATGCGCGCCTCGCTCGCGCGGTAGCGCCATGGCCCTCGGCTGGCTTCACGACCGACTCGGCGCGGGCCGCGTTGCGGGCATTACTCGCGCCATCCGAGCAGCGACGTCGGGCGTCGCGGACCTGGTGCTGCCGCGCGTGTGCGTCGCCTGCGACGGCCCGCTGCGACCGCACGAGTCCGGCGTCGTGTGCGGGTGGTGCTGGTCTCGGCTCGATGCGCTCCCGTTTCCGCAGTGTGCACGGTGCGGTCACCCGCACATCATGCACGGCTGCACGTGGTGCGAGCAGTTGCCAGCCTACGTGCGCGCGGCGCGGTCGGTGTGCTGGGTGCCGGGAGGGAGCGGCGGCGAGATCGTGCATGCGCTCAAGTACGAGGGATGGCGTGCCGCCGCGGATGGGATGGCGCAACGAATGGCGCGGCTCGCCTGGCCACGCGACGTCATCGACGAGCGCACCGCACTCGTGCCGGTGCCGTTGTCGCCAGCGCGGCTCCGAGAGCGCGGCTTCAATCAGAGCGAGTTGATCGCTCGGGCGCTGTCATCGCGATGGCGCATACCGGTGTGGACGGATGCGCTCGCGCGCGCTCGCGACACCGAGAGCCAGACGCGACTCTCGCCCGTCGACCGCTTGCGCAACGTGGCCGGTGCATTCGATGTTTCGTCGGCGACGTCGTCGCGCTTGCGCGGCGCACACGTCATGCTGGTCGACGACGTCGTCACAACGGGCGCTACAATGAACGCCTGCGCCGAAGCGCTCGTCGCGCGCGGCGCACGCATCCTGAGCTATGTCACCTTCGGCCGCGCTCGCGCCGCGAGCGATCGGCCGCTTTCGTGAGGACGACGGGGATGGCAATACGGGTTGGGATCAACGGGTTCGGTCGCATCGGTCGGCAGGTCCTGCGCGCGTCGAAGGAGCAGGGCGTCGCGGATCTCGACTTCGTCGCGGTGAACGACCTCACCGACACGAAGACGCTCGCCCACCTGTTCAAGTACGACTCCGTCCACCGCACGTATGACGGCGATGTCTCGACGTCGGCAAACGGCATCACGGTGGATGGTGACGAGATTCGCGTGTTCGCGGAGAAGGACCCGGCGGCGCTCCCGTGGAAGGACCTCGGCGTCGACATCGTGCTCGAGTCGACCGGGCGGTTCACGAGCGCGCCCGACGCGAAGAAGCACATCACCGGTGGCGCGAAGAAGGTGATCATCTCGGCGCCGGCGAAGGGTGAGGACATCACCATTGTGCTGGGCGTCAACAGCGACAAGTACGACTCGTCGAAGCACCACATCGTGTCGAACGCGTCGTGCACGACGAACTGCCTCGTCCCGATGGTGAAGGTCGTGCGCGACGCGTTCGGGTTCAAGCACGGGTCGATGGTGACGATCCACAGTTACACGAACGATCAGCAGATTCTCGACCTGCCGCACAAGGACCTGCGCCGCGCTCGGGCGGCCGCGCTCTCGATCATCCCGACGACGACGGGCGCCGCGAAAGCGACGTCGCTCGTGATCCCCGAAGTGAAGGGCAAGATCGACGGCATCGCCATTCGCGTTCCGACGCCGGATGTCTCGTTCACCGACCTCGCTGTGGAGGTCGAGCGAGCGACGACGGTCGACGAAGTGAACGCCGCGTTCAAGGCGGCGTCCGAAAGCGGTCCGCTCCAGGGCTTTCTGGCGTACTCGGAGGAGGAGCTCGTTTCGTCCGACTACATCGGCAACCCGTATTCGTGCATCCTCGATGCGAAGAGCACGAACGTCGTCGACGGCACGCTCGTGAAGGTCTCGGGCTGGTACGACAACGAGTGGGGCTACGCGTCGCGCTGCGTGGATCTCATTCGATTCATGGGCGCGCGGCTGTAGGCTCGCGCCAGCCATCAGCCATCAGCCAGAAACGGCGTGATATCCAAGCGGACGATTCGCGATCTGTCGGACGACGAAGTGCGCGGAAAGCGCGTGCTCGTTCGCGTCGACTTCAATGTGCCGCTCGACGAGAGTGGCAACGTCACCGACGATACGAGAATTCGGGCAGCGCTTCCCACCATCGACGAGCTCGTGAAGCGCGGCGGGCGGGTCGTGCTGCTCTCGCATCTCGGGCGTCCGAAGGGCAAGCCTGAAGCGAAGTACTCGCTCGCCCCGGTCGCCAAACGGCTCGCTGAGGTGACCGCGCATCGCGTCAGGTTCGTCGCTGCGCTCGAGGGCGATGACGCCGTTGCGGCAACGAAGGAGCTCCAGGACGGAGAGATCCTGCTCCTCGAGAATACGCGGTTTGCCGCCGGCGAGGAAAAGAACGACGACACACTCGCGCGGGCGTTCGCGCGGCTTGGCGACCTCTACGTGAACGACGCATTCGGCGCCGCGCATCGCGCGCATGCGTCCACCGAGGGCGTCGCGAAGCACCTCAAGCCGGCGGTTGCGGGGTTGCTGATGGAGAAGGAGCTCGACTACCTCGGACGCGCACTCGCGAATCCGGAGCGCCCGTTCATCGCGATCCTCGGCGGCGCGAAGATCTCCGGGAAGATCGACGTCATCGAGGCGCTGCTGCCGAAAGTCGACGCGTTGCTCGTGGGCGGCGCCATGGCGAACACGTTCTACAAGGCGATGGGCCTCGAAACGGGGAAGTCGCTCGTCGAGCCGGATCGTGTCGAGCTCGCGAAGTCGCTGCTCGACCGCGCGTCCTACCGGCTGACGCTCCCCCACGACGCCATCGTTGCGCCCGCGCTCGACCAGCCGCACGCCGCGCATCCGGTGAAGCGCGACTCCGTGCCGCCTAACGAAGCGATGTTCGACATCGGACCGGACACGATGCGGTCGTACGCGCGCGCGATCGCGAGCGCGAGGACCGTGTTGTGGAACGGCCCGATGGGCGTCTTCGAGACGCCACCGTTCGACGCCGGCACGCGCGCCGTCGCGAACGCGATGGCCGAGGCGACGGAGAAGGGCGCGACGACGATCGTCGGTGGCGGAGACTCCGCTGCCGCAGTCGCCGAGGCAGGGCTCGAACGCCGCATGAGCCACGTGTCGACCGGCGGCGGCGCGTCGCTCGAGTTCCTGGAAGGCAAACCGCTGCCGGGCGTGGACGCGCTCGAGGAGCAACGCTCGTGATCCGCAGGCCGGTCTTCGCGGCGAACTGGAAGATGAATCATGGCCCCACGGACGCGAAGGCGTTCATGCGGAGCTTTCTCGTGCACTATGCGCGACGGGCCGACCGAACCGTCGCCTTCTTCCCCCCGGCACTCACGCTTGCGGCGACGGCTGACGCACTTCGCGAGCGACCCGACGTTCTCCTCGGCGTTCAGAACGTTCACTGGGAACCGAAGGGCGCGTTCACGGGCGAGCTGTCTGCCCCCATCGCGCGCGACGCGGGCGCGCGGCTGGTCCTCGTCGGGCATTCGGAGCGACGCCACATTTTTGGCGAAACCGACGAGCAGACTGGCCTCAAGTGCGCGTCCGTCGCGGCGGCCGGGCTCACGCCCGTGCTCTGTGTGGGAGAAAGGCTCGACGAGCGAGAACACGGGCAGGCGGAAGCGGTCGTCGTTCGCCAATTGCGCGCCGGCTTCGCGTCGCTGCAGCCCGCACAGATCGCCAATGCGCTCGTCGCGTACGAGCCCGTGTGGGCCATCGGGACTGGCCGCACCGCGACGCCCAAGGACGCGTCGTCGATGCACGTCGTCGTGCGAAGAGTCCTCACGGAGCTCGCTGGGGACCGCGGATCGATGATCCCGATCCTGTACGGTGGAAGCGTGAGCCGCGGCAACGTCGCTGAGCTGGTCGCCGCCCCAGAGGTAGATGGCGTCCTCGTCGGGGGCGCGAGTCTCGACGCCGACGGGTGGGCGACGATCGTTCGCGCCTGACTGCCGGCGTCGGAACGCACGGAACGCGCTGCGCCGTCTCGGGTTGACCCCAGTGGCTCGCTCCGGCGATATTACGCGGCTGTCCGTCCCGATCGCCCCGAACCGCTCCGAGCCATGTGGTACACGCTCCTCCTCATTCTGCTGATCCTCGATAGCCTCGTCCTCGTGACGGCCATTCTCCTGCAAGCCGGCAAGGGAGGCGGGCTCGCCGCGAGCTTCGGTGGCGCCACGTCGGCCGCGGACTCGCTGATTGGCACTCGTCAGGCGGGCAATCTGCTGACGCGCGCCAGCTGGTGGTGCGGCGGGATCTTCCTGTTCCTCGCGTTCGTGTTGCAGATCGCGTCGGCCCGCACGCGGGTACCGGCCTCGGTGCTCGACGCACCCCTCACGGCGCCCGCGCCGGCCGCCCCGGCTGCGCCCACGGGCACGCAGAAGGCCAACCCGGCCGTTCCGCTCGAGGCTGCACCGAAGACGGCTGACACCACGGGGCGGGCCACTCCACAGCCCAAGCAGTAACGAACCGGATACGGTGACCAGCCCACGCTCCGTTCACGGGTTCCTCCTCCTCGAGGACGGAACCCTTTTTCGTGGGCGACTCGACGCCCCCGTCGCCCCTGCCGTCGCCGAGGTCGTGTTCACGACGAACATGACCGGCTACCAGGAGGTGTACACCGATCCATCCTATCGCGCGCAGATCGTCGTGATGACTGCGCCGATGATCGGCAATTACGGGATCAACACCGAAGACCCGGAGTCGTCGGAACCGCAGGTCGCGGGCGTCGTCCTCCGCGAGTTATCGCGCACGTACTCGAACTGGCGCGCGTCGGGCGATCTGCGAAGCTGGCTCGCCGCGTCGAACGTTCCGATCCTCGAGGGCGTGGACACGCGCCGACTGACGCGACACCTGCGCTCCGTCGGTGTCATGCGCGGTGTGATCGGGACGGGCGAGGTGCCCGACGAGGAGGCGAAAGCCGCGCTCGAGGCATGCCCGAGCATGGAAGGGCTCGATCTCGCCTCGCGCGTGTCGACGAAGTCCGAGTATTCGTGGGGTGATCCACGCGCGGGGACTCACATCGTCGCGTACGACTTCGGGATCAAGCGCAACATCCTGCGACTCTTCGAAGAGCAGGGATGCCGGGTCACGGTGGTGCCTGCGACGACTCCCGCGGCGGAAGTGCTCGAGCGGGGACCTGATGGCGTCTTCCTGAGCAACGGGCCGGGTGACCCAGCGGCGGTCGACTACGCACCGGGGACGATCAGGGAAATCGCCGCGGCGGGTGTCCCGATTTTCGGGATCTGCCTAGGGCACCAGCTGCTCGGGCTGACGTTCGGCGGCTCGACCGTGAAGATGTCCTACGGGCACCGTGGCGGAAATCACCCGGTCAAGGAGCTCTCCACCGGACGGGTGCTGATCACGTCGCAGAATCACGGCTTCGCCGTTCGGGGCGACGAGCAGGGTGTGCCGGGTGCACCAGAGCTGGAGGTGACGCACGTCAACCTCAATGACGGCACCGTAGAAGGGCTCAAGCACCGTGACCGGCCGATTTTCGCCGTGCAGTACCATCCCGAGGCCGCGCCTGGTCCGCATGACGCTCGTCCGCTCTTCGACGAGTTCATGGATACCGTGCGAAAGACGCACGTGTAGCAGTGCGCGGCGCGCGCTGCAGTCGTTGGTCGGGAATCCATCGTCGTCAGCTGACTACGCTTCGGGCGCCGGCGTTCGCTGCAGCCCTCACTCCGGAACCAGGGCAACCGCTCGTAGCGGCCTCGGCAGGCCAGGCAACGTCCACAAGCGGCCATTTTGCAACCTGGCTCAAGTGAGCCAAGCGCTTGACACACAATAGTTAACGGCCTAGTTTCGAGCCGTTGATCGTGTGTTCCGTTCGTGTCCCTGCCGAGGTCATTCAATGACGAAAGCCGACTTGGTCGAGCGAGTCACTGCGCAGATTTCGCAAACTGCGGGACCAATGATCTCCAAGAAGGACTGCGCGCGCGTCGTGGATTCGTTCCTCGATGCAATCAAGGAAGCGCTACAACAGCAGAAGAACATCGAGGTCCGCGGCTTCGGAACGTTCAAAATCCGTCAGCGCAAGACACGTATGGCGCGAAACCCGCGCACCGGGTCACCTGTCGAAGTGTCCGCGCGACCAGTGCCTGTGTTCAAGCCATCAAAGGAGTTACGCGCGATGGTCGCCGGCACCGAGTACGCTGAAGAGCTCTCGGACGACTGAACGCCGACGGCTGACGCAGCTGCTCGAACGAATCCCGGCGCGATGACGCGCCGGTTTTTTTTTCGGGAACGCGCGCACGGATCGATGGTTATATTCTCCGAGAGCTCATGACCGTAACAGTCCTGCTTTTCGCTTCTTACGCCGATGCGCTCGGAGCTTCCTCGATCGAGATGGAGCTTCCGTCGGGGTCGACCGTGCGCGACATCCTCGGCAAGCTCTCGTCGCTGCCCGGCGGCGACAGGCTTCCGCCGCGACCCCTCGTCGCGGTAAACGAGGTCTACGCGTCGGCGAGCACGACGCTGCGAGTCGATGACGAGATTGCGATCATCCCGCCGGTGGCGGGAGGCTGATGCGCACCGCCATCGTCGAGCAACCCATCGACGTCGCTGCTCTCATCGACGAAGCGGGCGATGACTCGTGCGGCGCCATCACGGTGTTCCTCGGCTGCGTGCGCGATGTGAATGACGGACGTGCGGTAACCGGGATCGAGTATTCCGCGTACCGGGCGATGGCGGAACGGGAGCTGGCCGCGATCGCTCACGAGGCGCAGATCAGATTCGGGGTCACACGACTGATCGTCGAGCATCGGCTGGGCGCGCTCGGGCTGCGCGACGTGAGTGTGGCGATCGTCGCCGCACACGCCCATCGCTCTCCTGCGCTCGATGCGCAACGGTTCGTCATCGAAGAGCTGAAACGCCGCGTACCGATCTGGAAGCTCGAGCACTACGCGGACGGGCATCGCGAGTGGGTGAACGCGGGAACGGGAGCGACAGCGGTGGAACAGGCAGGGACGTGAGCGCAGCGCTCAAGGACCAGTTCGGGCGGAGCATCGAGTATCTGCGGATCTCGGTGACCGATCGATGCAACTTCCGCTGCCTGTACTGCATGCCTGCGGAAGGGCTGCCCTGGCTTCCGAAAACCGAGATCCTGAGCTACGAGGAGATCGGCGCGGTGATCGCCCAGTTGGCGCCGCTCGGACTCCGCCGCGTGCGCATCACGGGCGGCGAGCCCACGATCCGTCCCAACCTCGAGGAGCTCGTGCGATTGCTGCGCTCGGTTCCCGAGATCGATGACATCGCGCTCTCGACGAACGGCGCGAAGCTCCCGGCGTTGGCAGCGCCGCTGCGCGCGGCGGGGCTCGACCGCATCAACATGAGCGCGGACAGCTTGCGCCCCGACCGCATTGCCGCCATCGCACGACGAAATCTCGCGTTCGATCCCGTCGAGGCCGCCCTCGCTGCCGATCGAGTCGGTTTGGCTCCGATCAAGATCAACGTCGTCGTGATGCGCGGCATCAACGACGATGAGATCGAGGACTTCGCCCGACTGACGATCGCGCATCCGTGGCACGTGCGGTTCATCGAGCTCATGCCCGTGGGTGAGATGAGCGGACTCACGTGGCAACACGTCGTCCCGAGCGACGAGGTGCTGTCGCGGATCGGAGCGCTCGCCGGGCTGACGCCGGATGGTGGTCCGCCTCGCGGCAATGGTCCCGCGAAGTACTACAAACTCGATGGTGCTCGCGGCACGGTCGGCGTGATCACGCCGATGACGCACACCTACTGTGCGTCGTGCAATCGTGTTCGCCTCACTGCGGATGGAAGGCTCCGCACGTGCCTCTTCGGCGATCACGAGGTGATGCTGCGCGATGCATTGCGCGCAGGATTGCCGCTCGAGCCGCTCTTCCGCGACGCGCTCGCCAACAAGCCGAAGGAGCACGCGTTGCTGCAGATGAAAGTCGGCGGCCTGCGCGCGCTGTCACAAGTCGGTGGGTGACGCCGTCAGCATCAACGAACCGGTGCGGAGCGCAGTAGCGTTGTAGCTCGGTTCTGGGCCAACTAAGTTTGCCCGTACACGAGCACCCAACTCCTCCCACCTCACATCATGGTCAACCTCATTACGGTCGTCGGCGCCGGTAATGTCGGCGCGACTACCGCTCAACGGGTCGCGGAGAAGGAACTCGCCCGCCGCGTCGTGATGGTCGACGTCGTCGAGGGCATCCCGCAGGGCAAAGGGCTGGACCAGTGGCAGTCGGCGCCGATCGAGGGGTTCGACTCCCGTGTGATCGGCACGAACGGCTATGACGAGACCGCCGGGTCCGACATCGTGATCATCACGGCCGGCATCGCTCGCAAGCCGGGCATGTCGCGCGATGATCTGCTCAATACGAACGCCGGCATCGTGAAGCAGGTGTCGGAGCAGATTGCCCGCACGTCGCCGAACGCGATCATCATCGTCGTCTCGAACCCGCTCGACGTGATGTGCTACGTCGCGAAGAAGGTCACCGGGTTTCCGCGCGAGCGGGTGATCGGCATGGCGGGTGTGCTCGATACCGGACGCTATCGTGCGTTCCTCGCCGAGGCGATGGACGTCTCGGTGCGAGACATCCAGGCGATGGTGCTCGGCGGCCACGGTGACACGATGGTTCCGCTCATCAGCTACACCAGTGTGAGTGGTATTCCGGTGACGCAGCTCCTCGACCGGAAGACGCTCGACGAGATCGTGGATCGCACGCGCAACGGCGGCGCCGAGATCGTCAAGCATCTCAAGACCGGCTCGGCCTATTATGCGCCGTCGTCAGGCGCGGTGCAGATGGCCGAAGCCATCGTGCGCGACCAGAAGCGCATTCTCCCGTGCGCTGCGTGGCTGCAGGGCGAGTACGGCATGTCCGACCTGTTTCTCGGCGTCCCGGTCAAGCTCGGCCGCGGCGGGATGGAGAAGATCATCGAGGTCGAGCTCACGTCGAAGGAGCGCGTAGACCTCGGCAAGAGCGCGGAAGCGGTTCGCGAACCGATGTCCAAGCTCACGATCTGAGGAATCGCGCGACGACATCGAGATGACAGCACCTACGGCGACGACCGGCGTATCGTCCGGCATCACGGAGACCGCCCCCCGCATGAATGCAGTCGCGCGCTTCTGGCATTCGTCGATCGGGAAGAAGGCGGTCATGGCCGTGACCGGATTGATCATGATCGCCTTCCTGATCTCACACATGCTCGCGAACCTCCAGGTGTTCGCGGGGCCGCTCAAGATCAACGACTACGCGAGAGCGCTCCGGGAGTTCGGGCCGCTGCTCTGGGTCGCGCGTGGGGGCCTGATAGTCGCCCTCGTGCTGCACGTCGTGGCAGCCTTTCAGCTGACGCGGCGCATGCAGAGCGCGAGACCGGTCGACTACGCGGAGCGCGACGGTCAGGTGTCGACGTTTGCGGCGCGGACGATTCGCTGGGGCGGTGTCCTGCTGCTCGTGTTCGTCGTGCTCCACCTGCTGCACCTGACGTTCGGCACCATTCATCCCGCGTTCGATGCCAGGGACGTGTACGGTAACGTCGTGGCCGGTTTCGACGTGTGGTGGGTGGCGGTGCTCTACCTCGCGGCGATGGTCGGGCTCGGGCTGCACCTGTATCACGGGACGTGGAGCAGCATCCGCACGCTGGGACTGACGCGACCGTCGACCAATCCGCTTCGCCGCCGCGTCGCTGCCGTGCTGGCGTGGGTCCTCTACCTCGGGTTCTCGCTCGTCCCGCTCGCCGTGATTGCCGGCATCGTCCGGTAACGTCAGGACCACCGTGCGGGGACCTGACGCACCGCCTGACGATCCGATCGCTCCCGTCTGACCGACACGAATGGAACTTCGCTCGCGAATCCCGACCGGCCCGATCGAACAGAAGTGGGACAAGCATCGCTTCGAGATGAAGCTCGTGAACCCCGCGAACAAGCGGAAGTTCAGCGTCATCGTCGTCGGAACCGGACTCGCCGGCGGATCGGCCGCCGCGACGTTGAGCGAGCTCGGTTACAACGTCCTCTGCTTCTCGTTCCACGACTCGCCGCGCCGCGCGCACAGCATCGCCGCCCAGGGGGGAATCAACGCCGCGAAGAACTACCAGAACGACGGGGACAGCATCTACCGGTTGTTCTACGACACGGTGAAGGGCGGAGACTTCCGCGCGCGTGAGGCGAACGTCTACCGTCTCGCGCAAATCTCCGTCAACATCATAGATCAGTGCGTTGCTCAAGGCGTGCCGTTCGCGCGTGAGTATGGTGGACTGCTCGCGAACCGGTCGTTCGGCGGCGCGCAGGTGTCGCGCACGTTCTACGCGCGGGGTCAGACCGGCCAGCAGCTGCTCCTCGGCGCGTACCAGGCGCTGGAGAAGGAGATCGCGCGCGGCGGCGTGACGATGTTCACGCATACCGAGATGCTCGACGTCGTCCTCGTCGACGGCAAAGCGCGCGGGATCATCACGCGCGACCTGCGCACCGGCGCAATCGAGGCGTATGCCGCCGACGCGGTCGTGCTCGCGACTGGCGGCTACGGCAACGTCTTCTACCTCTCGACCAACGCGAAGAACTCGAACGCCACGGCGATCTGGCGCGCGCACAAGCGCGGCGCGGCGTTCGGAAATCCATGCTTCACGCAGATCCATCCGACGTGCATTCCGGTGAGCGGAGATTATCAGTCGAAGCTCACCCTCATGAGCGAGTCGTTGCGGAACGATGGACGCGTGTGGGTCCCCATCAAACAGGGCGACAAGCGTCCGCCGCGCGAGATTCCCGAAGCCGAGCGTGACTACTACCTCGAGCGGAAGTATCCGAGCTACGGAAACCTGAGCCCGCGCGACATCGCGTCGCGCGCGGCGAAGGAGGTGTGCGACGAGGGACGCGGCGTCGGCGAGACGGGGCGCGGCGTGTATCTCGACTTCGCCGACGCCATCGACCGCCTCGGTGAAGAGAGGATTCGCGAACGCTACGGGAATCTGTTCGAGATGTACGAGCGCATCACGGACGAGAACCCGTACCAGGTGCCGATGCGCATCTATCCCGCCGTGCATTACACGATGGGCGGGCTCTGGGTGGACTACAACCTGATGAGCACGATTCCCGGGCTTCACGTGCTCGGCGAGGCGAACTTCTCGGACCACGGCGCGAACCGGCTGGGCGCGAGCGCGCTCATGCAGGGTTTGGCGGACGGGTACTTCATCATCCCGTACACGATCGGCGACTACCTGGCGAACGCAAAGCTCGAGAAGGTGACGACCGACCATCCGGAATTCGCGGCCGCGAAGGCGAGCCTCGCCACGGTCACGAGCCGCTTGTTAGGCATCAAGGGGAAACGCACGGTCGACGCGTTCCACCGTGAGCTCGGGCAGATCATGTGGGAGGATTGCGGCATGGCCCGTACGGCGGATGGCCTCCGCCGCGCGCTCGGCCGCATCCCGACGCTGCGTGAGGAGTTCTGGCAGAACGTGAACGTGCCTGGCAGCGACGCGGAGCTGAATCAGGCGCTCGAGAAGGCGGGGCGTGTGGCGGACTTCCTCGAGTTCGCGGAGCTGATGTGCACCGATGCGCTCCACCGCGAGGAGTCGTGCGGCGGGCACTTTCGCGTCGAGCACCAAACGCCCGACGGCGAAGCGCAGCGCGACGACACGCGGTTCGCCTACGCCGCGGCGTGGGAGTTCAAGGGCGTGGGGAACGCCCCGGTACTGCACAAGGAGCCGTTGTCGTTCGAATATGTGCCGCTCACGCAACGCAGCTACAAATGAGGCAGCTGTCAGCCATCGGCCATCAGCTGCTGAGAGCTGAGGGCGCTCACGAGATCCAATGCGGCTAACACTCAAGGTCTGGCGGCAGAAAGGGCCCGATACCCCGGGGAAGCTGGAGCAGTATGACGCCCCGGACGTCAGTCCCGACATGTCGTTCCTCGAGATGCTCGATGTGGTGAACGAGCGGCTCGTCGAACGTGGGGACGAGCCCATCGCGTTTTCGCACGACTGTCGCGAAGGGATCTGCGGCTCGTGCGCGCTGATGATCGACGGCGTGGCGCACGGGCCCGTTCGCGGCGCGGCCACGTGCCAGGTGCACATGCGATCGTTCCAGGACGGCGCGACGGTGCACATCG
>Ga0075430_100002836_pt1 | contig 14501 bp, 9 predicted proteins | sample RhiMetdeltSRZDD4_FD_75294 | JGI IMG/M metagenome (GOLD analysis project Ga0075430, IMG submission 75294) | Populus rhizosphere microbial communities from Tennessee, USA - Rhizosphere MetaG P. deltoides SRZDD4 | ecosystem: Host-associated > Plants > Roots > Rhizosphere > Soil | place: USA... | reverse complement strand
TCAACGACCGCGGTGAGCTCCGCGGACTGCTCGGGCAGCACACCCGCGCCGCCCTGCTCGTCTATCTGGCCATCGAGCGCCGCGTCTCGCGCGAATCGCTCACGACGGTCTTCTGGCCGGAGAGCGACGCCGAGAACGCGCGCCATGCCCTGCGGCAGAGCCTGTATCACCTGAAGAAGACGATAGGCGAGGACTGGATCCAGTCGGGCGCGCACGAGCTCATCGTGGCCGACGACGTCAACGCCGACGCCAACGACTTCGCGCAGTCGTGCTCGAGAGGCGATCACGCGGCGGCCGTCGCGCTGTATCAGGGTCCGTTTCTGGAAGGTGTCCACCTGGTCGACTTGCAGCCATGGGAGAGCTGGGTCGATGCGCGCCGGACGCAGTACGCGCGCGCGTTTCGCACTGTCTGTCGCGTGCTGCTCGATGCGAAGCGGGCCGCCGGAGACATCCCCGGGCTGGTACGCGCGGCCGAGCAATGGGTCGCACGAGATCCGCTGGATGCGGAAGCCCAGCATCGTCTCATCGACGCCTTGTCGTCCGCCGGCGAGATGACCGAGGCTATTCGGCAGTATGACACGTACGCCCGTTCGCTCGAGGCGGACGGCCTGGAGGTCGCCACCGAAACGCGCGCCCTGGTGGGGCGCCTGCGATCGAAGGCTGCCTCCCTTCCAGTCACGCCAGGCACTACCGATCCTGTCGAGTGGCTGCGCGATCCGCCCAGCCGCACGACCGAAGCACCGACGCCGTCGCCATCGGTCGACCCCGTTAGGCAGCCACGTGCTGCCAATGTCGCGCATCGACCGATGCGCGGTGCAATCGCCCTCACCACCGCGGTATTGGCCGTCGCGATCGCGGCCCTCTGGGCACGGCGCGAGAAGCCAACCGAAGCCCGGACCGGCTCAGCCGCGCCGACGACGATCGCCGTCCTCCCGTTCGACGTGCGCGGAGGCGCCGAGGTCGCGTTTCTGCACGATGGGATGGTCAATCTGCTTGCCTCCGCGCTCGACGGCGCTGGCTCGCTCCGCGCCGCCGACACGCGCGCAACGTTCGCGGCGGTCACCCACACGGCAGACTCGCTGCCGGCTCTACAGCGCGGGCAACGGGTCGCCGGACGACTCGGTGCCGACCTGTTCGTGCTCGGCAACGTCACGGAGGCCGGCGGCAGGCTGCAGCTGGAGGCTGCCGTCTACGACGTCGGTGGCGGTTGTGGACCGGCAGGCTCACCCGTCAACACCGCCGCGGAGTGCGCGGCGCCCGAGCCCATGGCCAAAGCAGTCGTCAGTGGTGAAGCAGATTCGGTCTTCGCGCTCGTCGACGGGCTCGCCGCCCGATTGCTCGGCGGGCTTGGCAACCCGTCGACGGATCGTCTGCGCGCGACTGCCGGTCTGACCACGTCGCTGGCGGCATTCAAGACGTATCTGCAGGGCGAAGAGCTGATGCGGCGCGGCCAGTTCGAGCGCGCCGCGGAGACGTACCTCGCGGCGCTCGCGGAGGACTCGACGTTCGCGGTCGCCTACTACCGACTCGGGCTCGCGCGGGAATGGGCGCCGCTTCCCGGAGAGGACTCGGCGGCGGCGGCGGCCGCTCGTCATGCCCAGCGCCTAACGGCACGCGACCACAACCTGCTCGATGCCTTTCGTCAGTGGCGGCTCGGGGACGCAACGGGCGCGGAGCGCGCCTACCGATCGATCCTCGCGCGCTACCCGGAGGACATCGATGCCTGGTTCCAGCTCGGAGAGATCCTCTTTCATCACGGTCCGCTGCTCGGCCGTCCGGTCGCGGAATCGGAGGAAGCGTGGCACAAGGTCGCCGGGTACGAGCCGCGGAATCTGTTCGCGATCACGCACCTGGCCCGTATCGCCCTGACGCAGCGTCGTCTGTCGGTGGTCGATTCGCTGCTCCGCCAGTTCAGCCCCATCGAGCTCCGGACCGATCGGCGCCTGGTCGAGATCGTGCTGGCGCGGGCGGTCGCACGTGGAGACACGGCGCAGGCGCTCGCAGCGGCGAGGAACGTCAGGCAGTGGGAGCCGTTCGCCGTGTGGCGCACGGCGGTGTTCCTCACTGCGTTCACCTCCGACGTAGTGCTCATGCGGCGTGTGATGGATGAGTTGATCATCGGATACCCCGTGCCCGGGTTGCGGGCAGACTTGTACTGGTTCGCCTCGATGCTCGATCTCGCCGCCGGACAACCGGCGACAGCCCGCGCGTCGCTTGGCAAAGCGGTCGAATCGGAACGGGAAGTCCCGGTCGAGCAACGGCGAATGGCCTACGAGCTGGTTACGCGATGGTACGCGACCACGCTGCCTCTGCCCTACTCCGACTCGATGCTCCGGCGTGTGCGCACCGAGGCGTACTCAGCGCCGCGATCGACTGGCCAGGGAACGGTATTCGTCAACGAGCTTGGCATGGGTACTCCGATTCAGCTCGAGCCGCTCAGGCACTATGTGATCGGCGTGCTGTCGGTTCGGCTGCGCGACACCATCGCTGTTGCCATCGCCGCCGATACGCTGCAGCGGCTCGTCGCGGCAGGGGGGTCGACGGCATTGTCGCGGGACCTCGACCGCGGACTGCGCGCCCAGCTGGCACAGATGCGGGGGCAGTCGGAGGACGCGTTGCGCTTGCTGGAGTCGCTCGAGGTGAAGGACTCGCAGGGCGACGTCGCCGTCACGCCGTTCGTCACCCGCGTCAACGAGCGCGTGCTCCGTGGCGACGTGCTCGCCGCGTTAGGCCGACGCGGCGAAGCGGAGCGCTGGTTCGCGTCGCTCGGCGACGGGTCCGTATCGGAGATCCCCCTTCGCGCGCACTCGGCGTCCCGTCTCGCGCAGCTCCGATCGGTTCCACAGATCGCCCGCCAATGACGCGCCCTCCGGGCGAGCGCCTGAGTCACGCTGTCGACGGAGCCGGGTCCGAGTCGTCCGCGATCGGTGACGCTCTCCCCCCGCACTGCACGGTCATCGAAGTGCGTGTAAGCGAGCTACGACAGTTGTTCAACTCGATCGATCCGTCACCATTTCGAGAGCGCGATCTGGACCCCAAGCTCGAAGGGTTCATCGTCGACTGGGGCAGCGAGGCACCGACGGATATCCCGCTCGCTCTGCTCGTTCGGTTGGACAAACCTGCGAATCCCAATGACGACGCGAACGTGGTCCGAGACGCGATCCATCAGTATTTCGCCCAACGTGCGAATGCCACGCGAGTACGTCTGCGCCGATTGCTCCGTGTCGGGCGCGTCAGCCTCGCCATTGGTCTCGCCGTCGTCACCACCTTCACCATCGTCGCCGAGCTCATGGGGCGTACCGACGGTAGTGCCCTCCGCCGGGTGCTGCACGAAAGTCTGCTGATCGGCGGGTGGGTCGCGATGTGGCGTCCGCTCGAGATCCTCCTCTACGACTGGTGGCCAATCCGGGCAGAAGCACGACTGTTCGATCGACTGGCAGTCATGCCGGTGCGGATCACCTACGGCGCGGGTAACGGGCCGCAGCGTTAACTTGGATGAGTCGCCGCACACCGAACATCGATTGAGGTCACGTAGATGGAGTCGACACTGGTTCGCCGGGCTTGTCGTCACGCCGCTCTCGCGGTCGTGAGCCTCCCGACGGTACTCCTCGCTCAGCTCGCGCCCACGGACTACTCGGCCCGCCGGGATAGCCTGGCCGCACGCATCGGGGACGGTATCGTCGTCGCGCTCGGCGGACGAACGCCGATCTCCGACTTCGGACCGTTCTATCAGCTCCCGGCCTTCCACTATCTGACCGGCTTCGACGAGCCCGACGCCGCGATGGTCCTGGTCGCTCGCGGCGGCAAGGGGACGACGACGCTGTTCCTCACGCCCATCGACCCCCGCACGGCGTTCTACTACGGTCGCCGCCCCGACTCGGCGGTCGTCGAGCGCACGTTAGGCATGAAGGCCCGGGCGTTCGCCGCGCTCGACAAGGTCGTCGACTCGCTCGCACGGGCGACCCCGAAGGCGACGTTCTACTCTCTGGCCGACTTCGCCGCAGCGGACTTTGCCGGGAAGGACTCGCTCACACGTGGCCAGTCCTTCATGAAAGCCGTCGCGGCGAGGCATCGTGGCGTCACCGTGAAGGACGCCCATCCGATCGTCGACCGGCTCCGCGCGCGGAAGTCAGCCGCGGAGATGGCCCTCCTGCGCAGAGCAAGCGAGATCTCCGCCGAGGGTCACCGCGCGGCGATGCTCGCGGCGGAACCGGCGCACGAGTACGAGATCCAGGCGGCTGCCGAATATGCGTTCATGCGACTCGGCGGACGGCGCCCGGCGTACGGCTCGATCGTAGGCGCAGGGCCGAACGGTACACAGCTGCATTACATGAAGAGCCGTGGCGCGGCGAAGCCGGGCGACGTGATCGTCCTCGACGCCGGCACCGAATACGAGGGCTACACCGCCGACGTCACGCGCACCATTCCGGTGAGCGGCACGTTCACACCCGCCCAGCGCGAGCTTTACCGGCTCGTGTACGACGCGCAGCTTGCGGCCGAGCGGAACTCGAAGGCCGGCATGTCGGCGAAGGCGTCGGTGGACTCGTCGATCGCCATCCGCGCCAGGGGACTCGTCGCGTTAGGCCTCGCCGAGAGCGAGACGGCGACCTTCGACCCTCCGTGGAAGGTGGACTGCACGGCGAATCCGAATGCGTGCCGCCAGACGTATTTCTGGATGATTCACGGGATCAACCACGGCATCGGGCTCGAGGTGCACGATCCCGCACAGTTCTACTACGATGACAAGAAGTTCCAGGTCGGTGATGCGTTCACGATCGAACCCGGGATCTATGTGAGCCAGGCGATGCTCGATGCACTTCCTGACACGCCGAAGAACCGGGCGTTCAAGGCGAAGGTGAAGGACGTCGTCCCGCGTTACGAGAACACCGGCGTGCGGATCGAGGACAGCTACATCCTCACGGATCGCGGACTCGAGCGGATCTCGAGCGGTGTTCCGCGCGACATCGACGAGATCGAAGCGCTCATGAAGAAGCGGTCGGCGAAAGCGGTGCCGTAATCCAGCCTTCAATGCGAGCGCGCCGCTTCGACGCGCTCGCGCACGAACGTCTCGATCGGAGTCAGCGACGTCGGGAATCGCACGAGCGTTTCCGCGGCATCGAACGACTGATCGATCGTCTCGAGCTCGGCGCCCATTCGCAGTACGTCGCTGATCCCGGGGTGGAACGGCCGGAGCGCGACCGCGAGAAACCTGAGCGCACCGGGGCCGAGGTGGCGCGTCGCAAGCGGCCGGCCTGACAGCCGCGCATACAGCGCCGCGACCTCCTTCCTCGTTGGATTCCCGGGCCCGCCGATCTCGATCGTTAGTCCACGCGCGCCAGCGCTCGTCAGAGCGAGCACCGCGAACGTCGCGACGTCGCGCACCGCCACGAAGTTCACGGGCTGATCCCCTCGACCGAAGATCACCGCCGGCTTGCCGGCCATTATCGCCGTGCCAAGCAGCTCGTGCGCGTGTGTCTCCATGAACGCCGCTGGCCGGAGTATGGTGTAACTCAGGTCGCTCGCCTTGAGGTGCTCCTCGATCCCGAACTTCCTGCGCCAGAACGCAACCGGGTGCGCCGGGCTCGCGCCGAGAACCGACGTATACACGAAGTGACCTACCCCCTCGGCCCGTGCTGCGTCGACGAGCGCACGGTGTCCTGCGTCATCGACCCGGGCCGATATGTATTTCCCTCGTCCAAGGAGTGAGTGAGCCGCGGCGAACACGGCTTCGGCGCCTCGTACGGCCCCAGCGAGCGACCGCGGGGCAGTGAGATCCGCCACGCGGACCTCGGCGCCGAGCTCGCGAAGGTGCGCCGCCTTGGCGGCGTTGCGCGTGATCGCGACCACCGGCGTGCCGGCCGCGAGCAGGCGGCGCGCGACGTCGCCGCCTAACGCACCGGTCGCGCCCACGATCGCGATCATGCGGTCACGCCGACAGACAGATGCCGCCGAACGGAGCCGACACGGTCACGACCGGCGGCGCGTTCGAGACGAAGCGGCCGCGGGTCGAGTTCGCACTGGATGTGTGCCAGTTCGCGTACTCCATTGCCTTCGCCGCCGGTGTACAGGCGATCCCGACGTTCAGGTATCCGCTCGCCCAATTCGCGTTGAGCCAGTACTGGATGCCGTACGCGCCAAGATTCGCGAGATCGTACGTCGCGTCACACCCGAATACACCTGTCGGAAAAGCAGGGCAGCCGGTCACGTGCGGCGGCGATCCTGCATCCGCGTGTCTGATCTCGTGCGCATAGAAGTCCAACGAATTCGAGATGCCGGTCCACACGCGCTTGAAGTCGCGCTGGGTCGCGTCCTGCCGCGACGTGGAGAAGTACGACCTGCCGCCGATCACATCACAGCAGTACAGCTGTCCGGGCGCGGTCTTGAGATTCACGCCGGCGATGTTCGTCTTCATCCAGTCGTACAGGGACTTGGGCGTCCAGGGAAGCTTCCCCGTTGTACCCTGGCTCATGTAATACGCCGTGCGCAGCACCTGGAGCGCGATGAGCTCGTCGGTGAGCTGTGCGATGGGCTGCGTCGAGAACGGCTCCGTGCATGCGACAGTCGCGGTCACGAGAGCCCCATCGCTGCGGAGCTCGAAATCCTGGCGGATCTGGGCATACGCGGCGTCCAGCGTCGGACATCGATCGAGGAACGTCTCGATGTTCCTGATGCCGGTAGCGATCACGTTCACGACGCCGACAATCGCGGTCGCGCTCTTTCCTTCGCTCGTCGCTGTAATGACGGCCGGGCCGGCGGAGAGACCGGTCACGACGCCGGCTTGCGACACCGCTGCAACGGCGGCGTTGCTCGACGCCCATGTGACGACGCGCCCGGACAGCACCGCACCACCCAGGTCTCGTGTCGTCGCCGCGAGCTGCACCACGCCGCCGATCGCGATCGATGGCGACGAGGGCGCAATTGTGACCGTGGCGACTGGCGCCGGCGTGACGGTCACCGTCGCAGTGCCGCTCTGACCACCGGCCGCCGCGGTGATGACGACCGGGCCGCCGGGCGAAACCCCCGTCAGGAGGCCGGTCGCCGAAACGGTCACTACCGCGGTGCTCGACGACGTCCAGGTAACCGCGGCCGTGAGCACCGTTCCGTCGGCAGCGCGCGGCGTGGCGGAGAGCTGGGTGGTGCCGCCGACCTGCATCGTGGCCGTCGGCGGGCTGACGGTGACACTGGCCACGCGGGCCGGCTGCGGCTCGCTCGTCCCGTCACCGCAGCCAGCCGCGAATATCAGACACACCGTGCTCGACACTCGAACCGCGCGGGCAAGCGATCGCATCGGGCCAATGTGTGGCCGCAACGGCTCGCTCGCTACCTCGGCTCGAGGACTGCTATTCCTCGCGGAACGCCTGCGCCGGCTCGATGCCCGTCACACGCCGCGCCGGGATGTAACACGCAGCCAACGCAACGACGACCAGTCCTGCTGCCACTGCACCGACGGTCGTCGCATCGAACGGCGAAACGCCCACCAGTGCCCCCGCTACTGCGCGGCCCGCCAGATAGATGCCGGGAACGCCCAACAGCACGCCGCCCAACACGAGCCCCGCCCCCTCGCGAAGCAGGAGCCGCCGAACGCTCGCGTGATCGGCGCCGAGCGCGAGGCGCACGGCAATCTCGTGACGCCGCCGATTCACCGCAGCCGACACGACGCCGAACAGTCCCATCGCGGCGAGCGACAGCGCACCTAACGAGAAAGCGGCGATGAGCACCGCGCTCAGTCGCTGCTGCCTGAGCGAATCGTCGACGACCTCCTCCATGGCCCGCAGATTCGCGATCGCGAGCTGCGGGTCGACCCGATGCACCGCGGCGCGAACCTCCGCCGTCAGGTCGGTCGGCGAACGATTCGCCTTGATGGCGTACGAGAGGGACCTGTACCCGTTGTACTCGTTGCGGATGTACACCTGGTACCGCCCGTCCTTGTGGATGTCGTACTGACGTGCGTGCTCGATCACGCCGATGACCGTGCCCGAGTCCCCGTCGATGTTGATCCGCGCGCCGATCGGACTTCCCGACGGGTAGAACTCCTCGGCCAGCGTCCGGTCGATCAGGACCTCGTTCACTCCCGGCTCGAGCCGAGGAGCGAACAGGCGTCCGGCGACCAGGCGGATGCCTAACGCTTCGAAGAACCGGCCACGCGCGGGGATGTAGTCCGCCAGTGGTCCGTCGTGCTCCTTGTCGCCCGTATTGCCCGGAGCGCCGGGCAGCTGAATGCCGGCCTGGTCGACGCCGGCCGTGAGCGGCAGCGCCGATGCGGCACCGATGGCCGTGACACCAGGGAGCGCCGCGATCTCGCGTTCCAGTCGCTCGTGCAACGCGGTCGACTGTGCCGGCGTCTGGTATCGCGCGCTCGACACCGGTATGCGCATCGTGAGCACCCCGGTGGCGTCGAATCCCGGATTCGCTCGCAGCAACCGTTCGAAGCTCCGCACGACGAGCCCGCCGGTCGTCAACAACACGAGCGACAATGCGACCTGGACCACCACCATCGCCCGGCGCATCCGCCCGTGTCCCCCACCTCCGCGCACGTTCGCGTTCGAGAGAAGCGACATGAGGCGTGTCCGCGTTGCCCACATGGCGGGAAGAAGCGCGGCGACCACCCCAAGCGCTGCGCCCACCGCGATGACCACGGTCGCGATGCGCCAGTCGACACCGATCGCCTCGCGCCGCGGCAAGTCCGCCGGCGCGATCGCGACGAGCGCGCGCGTCCCCCACACGGCGACCAGCGTTCCGCCAACCCCTCCCACCAGCCCGAGCAGGCCCCCCTCGAACAGCGTCGCACGCGCGACCGCCACGTGATTCGCGCCGAGCGCACGCGAGATCGCGAACTCGCGCTCACGCTGCGCGACACGCGCCAGCAACAGCGTCGCGAGGTTTACTGCCAGCACCAATACGAGGAACGCACCGGCGGCGCCTAACACGATGAGTGCAGGACGCACTCTCGCCACGAGATCGCCCTTCGCACCGACCGGATAGAGCTCGAGGCCTCGACTCCGGAAATCGCGCCGGTCGATCATGGCGCCGACCGCTCCGACCGCGGCGCCGAACCGCTCCGCGGTCGTTCCCGCGCGTGCGCGAACGAGCACGGCAAAGGCGCCGCTGTTCGGGCTCGTCGTCGCCAGATCCATCTCGAACGTGATGTACGCGTCGGCGCTTTCCGGCGGGCCCTCGCTCGCGTGCCGTTTGAACCGGAACCCCGGCTGGGCGACACCGATGACGGTGAACGGGCGCCCATCGAGCCGAACCTCCGAGCCGATGACCGACGGATCTGCACCGAACCGGTCGCGCCAGAGATTGTCGCTCAGCACGATGACCGGCGGGCGGCCGGGGCCTCCCTCGTTAGGAGCGAACCCCCGGCCGCGGGCCAGTTGCACTCCCAGCACGCGAAACAGGTTCGGCGTCGACAACATGATCGGCACCTCGGCTGGCTCGCCGTCGGTCCCGTGGGTCATCGTCATGCGTTCCGTGCGGAGCCCGACGGCCCCTTCGATCGCGCCGCCGGCCGCCTGCAACGCGGCCACGTCCGTGCCGCCGACCCACCCGCGCTCGAAGGGCACCCACTTATAGTTGCGCCAGACGAAGTGGAGATCGTCGGGGCGGTCGTAGGGGAGCGGCGCGAGCAGCACGCGGTCTACCACGGCGTACACGGTCGCGAAGGCGCCGAGACCGACGGTCAGCGTTCCGAGCATCGCCACGGCGAACAGCGGTGTGCGCACGAGTCGCCGCACGGCACGCTGGGCGTCGAGCCCCCAGTCGCCGCTCCGCCGCCACGACACCGCCGGCCGCAGTCGCTCCGCGACCCCGTTCCACAGGGAATCGACGAAAGCTTTGGCCCAGACGCCGCAGAGCGCGAGCAGCCCGCCCCGCCTAACGGCTGTCCGACAATGGTCGAGGTACGTCTCGACGACGCCCATGCCCATCTCGTCCCGAAAATCGCGCGGGTAGAGGTGGAGGAGGAGCCGTGCCCACCGCGCCGACGCGCGCATCCAGCGCTCGTCGCTCATATCGCACCTCGCTCGAGCAGGCCGCCGAGCCGTGCGGCGCGCGTGAGCGCGGCCAGGCGCTTCGCCTCCGCCTTGGCGAGGCGAAGGCCGAGCGGCGTGACCCTATAGTAGTTGCGCCGCTCGTCATCGGCCTCCCGGGCGGGGCGCCGGTCGGCGGCTTCGATCATCCCCTGGTCCTGGAGGCGTCTCAGCGCGCGATACAACGTGCCGACGTCGGGCGCCGGTCCGAGACCGCGCGACTCCGCGTCCTGGATGATGCCATACCCGTGGCGCTCGCCAGTGGCGAGGCTCAGCAGGATATCGAACTCGACGGGACGAAGCGGAAGCAGCCGCTCGATCGGCAGCTCGCGATCCATCGTCATGGTAGCTCCTTTGATGCGCGACGCATATATGCGCGACGCATATATGAGTGTCAAGCGGGTCGACTCACCACGGCGTGCTTCGGGAATTCGCCGGGACCATTCTGTACCCGACACTGGCCCCACGCTCGTGATGACTGGCCGAACAGCTTTACCGCGAAGAACGCGAAGGAACGGCCCGCGGCCGACGGAGCCTGCTGTGTGTCGGCGTTAGGTACGGCGCGGAGGCCACGCACGGAGGCCCACCCCCGACCGTACGACCGCTGATTCAATGGTCCTTGAAACCCGTTGTGGTCGTTCCCAGGGAACCTTCGCGTCCGGTTGTTCTCTGGTGTTCCCTGGGGTTGCTAGTCATGGTCGTTAGGCCCCACCGGCCACTCTCGGGTGACATGGCGTATGCCCAGGTGACATTCAGGACTTGTGTCACCCGTCCGTTGTGCGAGAATTCGCCTGCTGCACAACCTGCGTGCAGATCCTTCTGCCAGGACGGCACCAGTGATGGCGACTCTCCAGTCAATGCTGCGCGGCGGCCTCCTGGCCACCGCGGTACTCACGGCGGCATGCAGGCACGTCCAGCTCGTCGCCGACTACGACGCAGCGAGCGTCGAGGAAACGATCCGCGTCGGCAAGCGCATTGACGTCTTCTACGGCAAGATGGTCGAGCTCGACACCGCCGCCCGTGTCTACGCCCCATTCGCCGATCAGTACATCGAGATCGAGGCCGACGTCCGAGCTCTCGTCCGGCGCAACACCGCCCGGCCGCTCAACAGCGAATCGACCCAGATCGCCAGGACCATCCTGAGCTTCTGGACCCAGTATCACGACAAGCACAAGACGAAAGACCGATACCCGGACGCCCGATTCGATCGGCGTCGCTTCGAGCGCCTGTTCGACGCAGCCCTGTCGGCCGAAGTCGCCAAACGACTCGGCGCCGAGGATCGCGCGCCGCCAGCAGAACCCGATCGCTAGCTCGCACCACGACCGGACACCATTCCCCCACAGCTGAACGGAGGATGCATGGACTTCGATATCAAGACGATCCTGGGCGACATGCTGAGCGCGATAAGCGGGGTCGTCTCGTCGGAGTTTCCGAAAGTGCGCGAGTGCGTCAAGAAGGCGCTCGCCGACGAAAAGGAGTTTCTGGAGGAGCTGGCAAAGGCGCGGCTGGATGGCGAGATCGACGATGACATCCTCGCCCAACAGCTGCACGACGAGAAGGCGACACTCGAGACGGCACTCCTCGTCTGTCGGGTGCTCACGAAGAAGATGGCCGAGGATTCCGCCAACGCGGCGATCGATGTCTTCAACACCGCGGTGAAGACGGCACTCGGCGGAGTGCTCGGGCCGCTCGTACCGGGACTCGCAGGGGCCTCGAGGAGAGCTGGACGAGCGCGCACGAAGGCCACGCGTGCGAGCGCGAGGAAGGCAAAGCCACCGAAGAAGCTCAAGGCATCCGATCGGCGACTCACGGCCCGGCCGGACACGGTCGACTTCCGGGACCTCATGTACGTCCCCACGCTCATCGAGGTCGGAACGTGCCTCGCGCTCGAAGACTACAAGGCACTGGAAGTTCCGATCCTCGATCAGGGTACCGAGGGCGCGTGCACGGGGTTCGGCCTCGCGACCGTTGCCCACTACCTGCTCCGGAAGCGTCGCGTCATCGCCGATCAGGGGCCGGTGAGCCCGCGGATGCTCTACGCGATGGCGCGCCGGTACGACGAGTGGCCGGGCCATGACTACGAGGGCTCGAGCTGCCGCGGCGCGATGAAGGGATGGCACAAGCACGGCGTGTGCGCGGAGGAGCTCTGGCGTCACGACCCGAGAAACCCGGACTTCACGCTCACCGACGACCGGTCGCGCGACGCCCAGGTCCGCCCGTTAGGCGCCTACTTCCGTGTGAACCACAAGGACCTCGTCGCCATGCACGCGGCGATCTGCGAGGTCGGCGTGCTGTACGCGAGCGCCAACGTGCACTCGGGGTGGGATGACGTGGACGCGAAGGGCGTCATTCCCTACGCCGCCGACGTCACGTTACTCGGTGGACACGCGTTCGCGATCGTGGCCTACGACGAGCGGGGCTACTGGATCCAGAACTCGTGGGGCAAGGATTGGGGCAACGACGGGTATGCCCGGATCTCCTACCAGGACTGGATGCGGAATGGTACCGACGTGTGGGTCGCGCGACTCGGCGTGCCGATCGATCCGGTCGCGCGAGAGGCCGCTACGGCAGTCGCGTTCAGCGTGTCGTCGCGCGCGAAAGCGTATGCGTACGACGAGGTCCGTCCGCACGTCGTGAGTCTCGGCAACGAAGGGCAGCTGCGGGCGAACGGCAACATCGGCACGTCGCACGAAGCGGTGCGACGCATCTTCCACCACGACTTCCCCCGGATCACGACGGGGTGGAAGCAGCGCCGGCTGGTGCTGTATGCGCACGGTGGCCTCGTGAGTGAGGACTCCGCCGTCCAACGTGTCGCCGATTATCGGAAGACGATGCTCGATGTGGAGGCCTATCCCGTCGCCTTCGTATGGCACTCCGACTACTGGTCGACGCTGACGAACATGCTGACCGAGGCGCTGCGCCTCCGAAAGCCGGAAGGCGCGATCGACAGCGCGAAGGACTTCATGCTCGATCGGTTCGACGATGCCCTCGAGCCGCTGGCCCGGAAGCTGACCGGCAAGGCCTCGTGGGACGAGATGAAGGAGAACGCGCTGGCCGCGACGCGATCGCCGACGGGCGGCGCACGCCTGGCGTTGAACGAGATCGCGCGTCTGGTCGCGAAGGATCCGACTATCGAGATTCACGTGGTCGGCCACAGCGCGGGGTCCATCTTCCATGCACCGGTAATCCGACGGCTCACCGATCCCACGAGTGCTGGCGGCCTCGGACTCACGGTGCAGACGTGCACGCTCTGGGCGCCCGCCTGCACGATGGCGCTGTTCGAGGACTCGTACGTACCCGCCATTCGGACTGGCCGCATCGGTGAATTCACCCTCTACACGCTCACGGATGATGCGGAGCGCGCCGATCACTGTGCGCACATCTACAACAAATCGCTGCTGTACCTCGTGTCCAATGCGTTCGAGAAGCGGCCCCGCATTCCGATGCTACGGCCGGAAGGCGAGCCGATCCTCGGCATGGCGCGATTCGTCGAGCGGAGCCCGGTGATAAAGAAGCTGATCGCGGATGGACGGATGGCCTGGGTCCGGGCGCCTAACGCCGTGGCGGCGACGGAGCGTGACGCGTCGCGGTCGGTGCAGCACGGCGGGTTCGATGACGACCGTCCGACGGTGACGTCGACGTTCGCGCGAATCCGTGGCACCGCGAAGGCGGCCAAACAGGCGAGCGAGTCGCTGCAATTCCGCCCCGGGGCCGGAAGCATTCGCAACAGTCGTGTGCAGCTGGACGAGGCGGTCGGAGTGGTCGGGTCCAAGTAACCCCCTGTTTTTGGGGGGTCAGAGTCGCTTGGTGTCATTCGGTTGCACAACCGGATGTTTCTCTCGGGCGCTGGCCTCGAGACGAAATAAGTGATAGTGCCGGGCTCGGCTGCTCTTTCCGGAATCGTGCCCCGGCGCTAACATCGAGGTACGACGTTCAGGCGTCGTGGTGACGCGCGCCGGCGTGGCACCGAGACATGGTTCGGTAAGGGTTTGGGAGCTGGCCGGCGACCGCTCTGTGACGTTTTCCCCTTACCCTCCGCCGCAGGAGTGCGCCATGTCACCCTTCGCCCGCCGAACAACCGCGGACCTCGTCGACGAGCTCCGTGAGACATCAGCCCGGAACGACTTTGCCGCGCTCGTCATCGGATTCGACGACCGCACCGAGTTCGTGTGGGCGAATGATCCCAATCCGCTCTTCGCTCTCAACGCGCACGTCCAGAATGGCGGCGACCCCCTGGGCGTCGTCACGAGCCAGATCGAGTCGGAAGGTTTCCGGAGCGTCCGTGCGCGCCCGCTGGCCGAGTACGACGACGCCGAGTGGGTGGAGAAGTATCTGATCGAGGTACTGGCGGTGGTCCGTCGCAATGCGCGCGACAACGGGATCGAGGCGGGGCCGATCACGGGCTGACACCGCCTCGCACGCCGATACGACGCAGCGACGCAGGCTATTCCGCCCGCAAGGCCGTCAGGGGGG
>Ga0075430_100002828_pt1 | contig 14520 bp, 10 predicted proteins | sample RhiMetdeltSRZDD4_FD_75294 | JGI IMG/M metagenome (GOLD analysis project Ga0075430, IMG submission 75294) | Populus rhizosphere microbial communities from Tennessee, USA - Rhizosphere MetaG P. deltoides SRZDD4 | ecosystem: Host-associated > Plants > Roots > Rhizosphere > Soil | place: USA... | reverse complement strand
TCGCCGACGACGCGACCCGGGTCGGCCTCTCGGCCGACGTCGCCGCCTGGGCCGACGAGGTGGGCCTCTGGAGCCAGATGGACAGGTTCCTCGCGGTAACCGCGCGCTCGGTCGGCCTGAGGGTCTAAGTTCGCACCGCCCGGCATGGCGCCGGCAGCAGCGGGTCGGCGCGGGGACCGACGCTGCTTCGATGGGGAGTACGAGCACGAGCATGGGACGAATCCGGTTCACGCGCAGCGTGGCCACTGGCGGGCTTGCCGTCACGGCGGCAGCAATCGTCGCTCTGGCGGCGTGCAACGATCTCGGCGCAGCGCCGAAGACGTACACGATGCCGGGCGACGCGATCTTCTCCGGGGACATCGACGGCGACGGTGACCTCGACCTGATGACCGGCGGGGGCGACGGCTACGACTTCGCCCTCAACGACGGCAACGGCGACTTCACGCCGAGCTACGTGGACGGGCACAGCGACTTCAGCCACATGGTGCTGGCCGACGTCAACAGCGACACCCGCCAGGACATGATCAACCTGATCTACAGCGGCGGCGACCCCGAGAACGGGATCCCCGAGAGCTTCCACCTCGAGACGAAGCTGTCCAACGGCGACGGCACCTTCCAGGACCCGACCATGGTCGGCACCACGGGCCTGGTGCCCGACGACCACGGCTCGATCGCCATCACCGCCGCCAACGTGAACAGCGACGCCTGGCCCGACGTTGTCCTGTACAAGTCGGGGACCGGCGTCACCGCCTCCGTCGAGGTGTTCATGGGCTCCGGGGCCAACTCGTTCCTGCCGGCGGTGGTCACCCCCACCTCGACCAAGATCTTCCGGGCAGGGATGCTGGGCCACTCGGGCTTGGCCGTGGCCGACATGAACCGTGACGGCAAGAAGGACCTGGTGGTGGCCGGGTGGGGCGAGTGGCCGGGCGACGAGTTCAGCCGGGGCCAGATCGCCGTGCTCGACGGCAACGGGGCGGGCGGTTTCACCGCCACCCATTCGTACGCCACGCCCGCAGGCACCAGCAGCCGGGCCGTCGGGCCAGGCATCGGCGACTTCAACGAGGACGGCCGCCTCGACGTGGTGGCCGCTGACGTCTTCGACGTGGGGGGTGGCCCCGAGTCGCTGACCTTCTGGTTCGGTCAGGCGAGCGGCCTGCTGGGCTCGCCGGTGACTCGGGCCGCCAAGGGCGAGACCGACACCGACCTCGCCGTCGCCGACGTCAATGGCGACCACCACCTCGACGTGGTGACCGTCGCTCACCTGTCGAGCGACGACCTCAACGGCTCGGCATGGCTGATGGAAGGCGACGGTGCAGGCAACATCTCCAGCAGCATCCAGCTCGCCGCGCCGACCGGCTACAACGGCCAGCACGGCGGCATCGTGGTCCGGGACCTCAACGCCGACGGCAAGCCCGAGGTGGCCGTCTCCAACGGCATCGACAAGGCGACGGTGTTCCCGAACGCCTTGACGAGCTGACCTCCCGGGGAACGAGGAGCGACCCGACGGGGCCGGCTGGGCTTACCAGCTGGCCCCGTAGTTCGGGGCTTCCTTGGTGATGGTGATGTCGTGGGGGTGGGACTCGCGGAGGCCTGCACCGGTGATGCGCACGAACTGGCCTCGCTCCTGCAGGTCCTTGATGGTGGCCGCGCCGCAGTAGCCCATGGCGATCCGCAGACCGCCGACCAGCTGGTAGATGACGTTGGACACCGGGCCCTTGTAGGCGACCCGGCCCTCGATGCCTTCGGGCACCAGCTTGTCGGCGTCGACGACGTCACCCTGGAAGTAGCGGTCCTTCGAGTACGAGCGGCCCTTCATGGCGCCCATCGAGCCCATGCCTCGGTACTCCTTGAAGCGCTCGCCCTGGTGGAGCACCACGTCGCCCGGTGATTCGTCGACCCCGGCGAGGAGGCTGCCGAGCATCACCGTGTCGGCCCCGGCGGCGAGCGCCTTGGCCACGTCGCCCGAGTAGTGGATGCCGCCGTCGGCGATGACCGTGACGCCGTGGCGCTTGGCTGCCACCGAGCAGTCGTAGACCGCTGTGACCTGGGGCACCCCCACCCCGGCGACGACCCGGGTGGTGCAGATGGCTCCGGGCCCGATGCCGGCCTTCACGGCGTCGGCGCCGGCCCCGGCGAGCGCGTCGACCGCCTCGGTGGTGGCGACGTTGCCGGCGATGACCTCGATCTCGAAGGCGCCCTTGATCTGCTTCACCATGTCGACGACCCCGAGGCTGTGGCCGTGGGAGGTGTCGACGACCAGCACGTCGACGCCGGCGTCGACCAGGCGCTCGGACCGCTCGAGGGAGTCGGGCCCGACGCCGACAGCCGCGCCCACCCGGAGGCGGCCCTGGTCGTCCTGGGTGGCGTGGGGGTAGTCGGTGCGCTTCTTGATGTCCTTGACGGTGATCAGACCCTTGAGCAGCCCGTCCGCATCGACGATCGGCAGCTTCTCGATGCGGTGCTGCCACAGGATGTCCTTGGCCTGCTCCAGCGTGGTGCCGAGCGGGGCGGTGACCAGCGGTGGCCGGCGCATGACGTTGGCGATGGGCTGGTGGACGTCGTCGATGAAGCGCAGGTCACGGTTGGTGAGCAGGCCCACCAGGCGGCCGTCGTGGTCGGTGATCGGCACGCCGGAGATGTGGTAGCGCTCCATGATCTCGAGCGCGTTGGTGACAAGCGCATCGGCCGGCAGCGTGACCGGCTCGACGATCATCCCCGACTGGCTGCGCTTGACCTTGTCGACCTCGGCGACCTGGTCGACGATCGACAGGTTGCGGTGGACGATGCCGAGGCCGCCCGCGCGGGCCAGGGCGATGGCGAGGGGCGCCTCGGTGACCGTGTCCATGGCCGCCGACACGATGGGGATGGCCAGCTCGATGCCGGGGGTGAGCTGGGAGCTGGTGCTGACCTCGGACGGCAGGACCGAGGACTCGGCCGGGACCAGGAGGACGTCGTCGAACGTCAGGCCTTCTTTGGCGAACTTGGGGGGCAGGCTCTCGCCGTGCGCGGACTCGGGAAAAGGACCACCAGATGAATGATCTGGACCGGAAGGGGCTGCCATGAAGGGATTCTAGTGACGGCGATCCGGCCTCCCGAGGCAATCGGGGCGACATCTGGGCCACATCGCGTGACCGTTTACACTGGTTGTTTCCCCTCGCGGACGTTCCCTCGCGGAAAAGGTGGTGGCCCGGAATGGCCGAGGTCGAGATCGGAATGGGCAAGACGGCTCGCCGGGCGTACTCGCTCGCCGAGGTCGCCATCGTGCCCAGCCGCCGCACCCGCGACGCTTCCGACGTCGACGTCTCATGGGAGATCGACGCCTACCGCTTCGAGCTGCCGATCCTCGCCTCGCCCTGCGACAGCGTCACCTCGCCGGCCACCGTCATCCAGCTGGGCAACCTCGGCGCCGGGGCGGTCCTCCACCTGGAGGGCCTGTGGACCCGTTACGAGGACCCCGGTCCGCTCCTCGACGAGATCGCCGCGCTGCCCGGCTCCACCGCTACCCGGCGCATGCAGGAGATCTACGCCGAGCCGATCAAGCACGACCTGATCACCCAGCGCATCAACGAGATCAGGGACGCGGGTGGGACCTGCGCCGTCGCCGTCACGCCCCACCGCACCGTCGAGCTGGCCGAGGCCGTGCTGCGGGCGGAACCCGACCTCCTGGTCATCCAGGCCACGGTCGTGTCGGCCGAGCACGTGTCCCGCACCACCGACGCCCTCAACCTCAAGGACTTCATCCGCCACTACGAGATCCCAGTGATCGTGGGTGGCTGCACCTCGTACCAGTCGGCGCTGCACCTCATGCGCACCGGCGCCGCCGGGGTGCTGGTCGGCACGGGTTCGGGCATGGCGTCGACCATCCGTGACGTGCTGGGCGCGGGCATGCCGCTGGCCACCGCGCTGGCGGACGCCAGGGCCGCCCGCATGCGGCACCTGGACGAGACCGGCGTGTATGTGCACGTCATCGCCGACGGCGGCATGACCACGGGCGGTGACATCGCCAAGGCCGTCGTCTGCGGCGCCGATGCGGTCATGATCGGCACACCGCTGGCTGCCGCCCAGGAGGCGCCGGGCAAGGGCTGGCACTGGGGCATGGGCGCGGTGCACCCGACGCTGCCGCGGGGCGCAAGGGTCCCAGTCGAACCCCGGGGCACGTTCGAGGAGATCCTCGTCGGCCCCTCCCACGACCCTGACGGAGGGCTCAACTTGATCGGTGCGCTGCGGCGGGCCATGGCCATGTGTGGCTACGAGAGGCTGAAGGAACTGCAGAAGGCCGATCTGGCCGTCACCGGCCGGGGTTCCGGGCGATGAGCGAGGCGTCCTCCTCCGGCGGCGGCGAGTTCCCGACCTGCCTCGTCGTCGACTTCGGGGCCCAGTACGCCCAGCTGATCGCCCGCCGGGTGCGGGAGGCGAACGTCTACTCCGAGCTGGTCCCGGCGTCGATCACCGCGGCCGAGGTCGAGGCCCGTCGCCCGGCGGCGTTGATCCTGTCGGGCGGACCGAAGTCGGTGCACGTCGACGGCGCCCCCCGCCTCGATCCCGAGATCTACGAGCTCGGGGTCCCGACGCTCGGCATCTGCTACGGCGCCCAGCTGCTGGCCCAGCAGCTCGGCGGCAACGTCGCTCGGGGCGGGCGAGGCGAGTACGGCCGTACGACGGTACGGGTGGGCGACACGACCGAGCTGCTGGTGGACCAGCCCCACGAGCAGATCGTGTGGATGAGCCACTTCGATGCCATCACCGAGGCGCCTCCCGGCTTCACCGCCACGGCGTCGACCGCCGACGTGCCCGTCGCCGCTCTGGAGGCACCGGACCGGCGCATGTGGGGGGTGCAGTACCACCCCGAGGTGTCGCACACGCCGTTCGGGCAGCAGGTCATCCGGCGGTTCCTGCACGACCTCGCCGGCATCCCGTCGGACTGGACGATGAGCTCGATCATCGAGCAGCAGGTCGCCGCGGTGCGGGCCCAGGTGGGCGCCGGGCGCGTCATCTGCGCGCTGTCGGGCGGGGTCGACTCCGCCGTGGCCGCCGCGCTGGTGCACAAGGCCGTCGGGCCCCAGCTGACCTGCGTCTTCGTCGACACGGGGCTGCTGCGCAAGGACGAGGCCGTGCAGGTGGTCGACACGTTCCAGCGGCACCAGCAGATCGAGCTCATCCACGTGCGGGCCGCCGACCGCTACTTCGAGCGGCTCGCCGGGGTCACCGATCCCGAGGACAAGCGCAAGATCGTGGGCGAGCTGTTCATCCGCATCTTCGAGGAGCATGCCGGCGGCCTCGAGGACGCCCGCTACCTGGTGCAGGGGACGCTGTACCCCGACGTCATCGAGTCGGGCGGGCGGGACGGCGCGGCCACCATCAAGTCGCACCACAACGTCGGCGGCCTGCCCGAGGACATGACGATGGAGCTGGTCGAACCGCTGCGCAACCTGTTCAAGGACGAGGTGCGGGCGGTCGGGTCGGAGCTCGGCCTGCCGGACGAGATCGTGTGGCGCCAGCCCTTCCCCGGCCCCGGGCTGGCGGTGCGGATCATCGGCGAGGTCACGCCGTCGAAGGTGGCGATGCTGCAGGAGGCCGACGCCATCGTGCGGGAGGAGCTGCGCGAGGCCGGGCTGGAGCGGGAGATCTGGCAGTCGTTCGCGGTGCTGCCCGACATCCGCTCGGTCGGGGTGATGGGCGACGAGCGCACCTACGCCCACCCGATCATCATCCGGGCGGTGACGTCCGAGGATGCGATGACCGCCGACTGGGCCCGCATCCCGTACGAGGTGCTCGACACGATCTCGAACCGGATCATCGGCGAGGTCGACGGCATCAACCGGGTCGCGTACGACATCACATCGAAGCCGCCGGGCACCATCGAGTGGGAATGAGCCGAAAGGGCAAATAAAACCCGCTCGTTCGCTGTTCGCCCCCACGGAGCGTGTTAGACAAGCCACCGTCAGATATCGGGTGCTTCCCGGGCGCAGCTCCCGGGAGCAGGACGGCGGAGTGTGAGTCGTTGTCTCTCAAGCGTTGTGTTGTTGTCGTTGGCGCGCTCGGGTGCGTGGGTGGGTTGTCGTTGGCGCTCGCGTTGCCAACTCCCGGCCTGGCGGACCCGGTGGAGGTTCCGCCGACGCCAACCCCGGCGCTTGCGACCGAGGCGTCGCCGTCCTGCGGTGAGGTGTGCTCCGACCTACCGGTCGACCCATCGGCCACCGCGGGGGCGTCGGCCGAGCTGTGCTCGGGCGACTGCGTTGCGTGGATGCAGGGGTTCCTGACCTGGTTCGGCGTGCCGGGGTGTGGCCAGCCGGAGTGCGCGCCGGCGCCGTGCGAGTGCGTGCCCCCTCCGGAGTGCGAGTGCGAGGTGCCGCCGGAGTGCTGCGTCCCGCCGACGACAGCGCCTCCGACGACCACGCCGCCGTCGACCGTGCCGCCCACGACCGTGCTGCCATCGACGGTGCCGTCCTCCGTCCCGCCGGGTGGGCTGGTACCGCCGCCCCCGCCGGCCACGCCGTTGGAGGAGTCGCCTCCGGTGGTCGGGTAGCGCTGACCAAGGCGCAGCCTTCGGGTGAGAACTAAATTTCTCCGACATGCCGTTGGGGGACTACAGCGAGGGCAGCTTCACGCACGAGGGCAAGACCCGGCGGGTCTTCCGGCGGGGTGAGGGGCCGGCGGTCATCGTCATGGCCGAGATCCCGGGGATCACGCCCAAGGTCGTCGAGTTCGCCGACCGGGTGGTCGACATCGGGTGCACGGCCGTGCTGCCTCACCTGTTCGGAGTGCCGGGCAAGGAGATCACGGTCCTGAACAGCCTCGGCGTGGTCGCCTCGGGCTGCGTGTCGCGGGAGTTCGCGACGTGGGTGACCGGGCGCACCTCGCCGGTGGCCGGCTGGCTACGGGCGCTCGGGCAGCACGAGCACGAACGCTGCGGCGGTCCCGGGATCGGCGCGGTGGGGATGTGCTTCACCGGTGGGTTCGCGCTGGCGATGATGGTCGACGACCGGATGCTGGCTCCGGTGCTCAGCCAACCGTCGCTGCCGTTCCCGCTGTCGAAGCGGCATCGTCGTGACCTGGGCATCAGCGAGGCCGACCTCGCCCGGGTGAAGGAGCGGGCCGGGGCCGGTGTCGAGGTGCTCGGACTGCGGTTCACCTGCGATCGGATGGCGCCGGGCGACCGGTTCGAGCGGCTGCGGGAGGAACTGGGCGATGCCTTCGTGGGCGTGGAGATCGACTCGTCGCCCGGCAACGAGCACGGTTTCCGGAAGATGGCGCACTCGGTGCTGACCGAGGACCTGGTCGACGAACCGGGCAACCCCACCCGCGACGCCCTCGACCAAGTGCTCGACCTGTTCCGCTCCCGCCTCCTGGTCGACCAGCCCAGCTGAGCGGCGTCCGGCGAGGGGCTGGCGTCAGGCGAGGGGGCGGCCGAAGGGCTTCTCGCTGGTCCAGGTGGCGAGGAACTCCTCCGCTTTGAGGGCCGCGGCGAGCCAGAGGCCGGTGCCCTGGTCGGCGTGGGCGATGACGGCGTCGCGGACTCGCTGCACGGGATCGCCCCCGTCGGGGTCGTCTGCGGCCAGCAGGGGAGCGGCGGTCGAGAGGAAGTCGGGCACGACCACGGTGCCGACCTTGCCGAGGACAGCGAGGGCCCGGGCGGTGACCGGCACCGGCGACAGCGGGACGACCAGCTTGGCCCGCACGCCGTCGGCGGTGGCATGGTCGAGGACGCCGGCCTTGCCCGTCACGAAGAGGACGTCGCAGTCGGCGTCGAAGCGGGCGTCGACCACGGTGGCGTCGGCCTCCCGCAGCGCCGTGGCGGCGGCCTCGGCGACCGGTCCGCTGCCGACGACCGCGGCGGTGCGCCAGTCGAGCGGCCCGCCGACCTTGGCGGCGGCGACGGCCCCAGCGGCGAGGAGCGCAGCATCGGGATCGACCCAGCCGTGGCCGGCCAGAGGAGCGAGGTCGCCGGCGCCGACGCCCAGGCCGGGGGCGAGGCGGAGCCGGCCGCTCTCGGCGAGGGGCGCAACCTCGGCGACGAAGGCCGCGACGGCGGTGTCGTGGTCGTCGGGCTTGGCGTTGACGGCGGCCGAGGCGCCGGCGGCGTCGGCGATGCCGAACGAGGCGTAGGTGTAGGTCACGGTCCGGGCCAGCAGGGCGGCTCCGTCCTGGAGCACCTTCGGGGCCAGCCGGACGATCCCCGACGAGCGGGTCGCCGTGTCGATGTCCCAGACGATGAAGCCGTCGGTCGTCTCGAGCCGCTGCACGTTCACCGCCGGATTCTCACCCAGAAGACAAGACCATGCCCAACCGTTGGCCTCAGCCTTGTCTGTCACAACCCTTGCCAACCGCCCCGACCCCCACCCCTCGATGGCGACAGTCAAGGGAACCCCGCCCTTGACTGTCACACCCTGGTCCTACGATGGGTCGTGTCATGAGCCCCTCCGACTCCCCCAGCCTCCTGGACGGGTTGAACCCGACCCAACGTGATGCCGTCGAGCACGGCGAGGGCCCCCTGCTCGTCGTCGCCGGTGCGGGCTCGGGCAAGACGCGGGTGCTCACCCACCGCATCGCCCACCTCATCCGGGACCGGGGGATCAGCCCCTTCGAGATCCTCGCGATCACCTTCACCAACAAGGCCGCCGACGAGATGAAGTCCCGGGTGGCCAAGTTGGTCGGGCCGGTGGCCCAGAAGATGTGGGTGTCGACGTTCCACTCGGCGTGCGTCCGGATCCTGCGGCGGGACGCCGACCTCATCGGCTTCCCGAAGCAGTTCACGATCTACGACCAGGCCGACGCCACCCGGCTGGTCGGCTACGTCATCCGTGACCTGAGCCTCGACACGAAGCGGTTCCCGCCCCGGTCGATCCACCACGCCATCAGCGCGGCCAAGAACGACGCCATCGACCCCGAGACCTACGCCGCCAACGCCCAGAGCATCTTCGAGCGGAAGATCGGCGACGTGTTCCGGGAGTACCAGGACCGCCTGTTCCGGGCGGGGGCCATGGACTTCGACGACCTCCTCGGCCAGGCGCTGCGGCTCCTCCGGGAGCAGGAGGTGGTCCTCCAGCACTACCGCCAGCGCTTCCGCTACGTCCTCGTCGACGAGTACCAGGACACCAACAAGGTCCAGAACGACCTCGTCCTTCTCCTCACCGCCGAACACCGCAACGTCTGCGTGGTCGGCGACCAGGACCAGAGCATCTATGCCTTCCGGGGCGCAGACATGCGGAACATCGTGGACTTCGAGGACACGTTTCCGGATACGACGGTGGTGCTGCTGGAGCAGAACTATCGGTCGACGCAGACCATCCTCGACGCGGCGAACGCGGTCATCGCCAACAACATGTCCCGCAAGCCCAAGGACCTGTGGACCGAGGTGGGTGGGGGCGATCCGATCGTCCGCTACCGGGCCGACGACGAGGTCGACGAGGCCCAGTGGATCTCCCGGGAGATCGCCCGGCTGCACGACGAGACCGAGCTGAGCTGGGGCGACATCGCCGTCTTCTACCGGACCAACGCCCAGAGCCGGGTGTTGGAAGAGCACCTCATGCGGGTCGGCATCCCCTACAAGGTCATCGGCGGCACCCGCTTCTACGACCGGCGGGAGATCAAGGACGCCATCGCCTACCTGCGGGCGATCATCAACCCGTCCGACGAGGTGTCGGTCAAGCGGATCCTCAACGAGCCCAAGCGGGGCATCGGCGCCACGTCGGTGGGGCGGCTCGACGCCTGGGCCACCGCCCACCACGTCTCGTTCATGGAGGCCCTGCGCCGGGCGGACGCCGCCGGCGTGTCGGGCAAGGCGTTGCGGGGCATCGAGACGTTCCTGACGGTCATCGACGACGTCGCCGATATGGCCGAGGGCAACCCCGGCGCGCTGCTCGAAGCCCTGCTCGAGCGGTCGGGCTACAGCGACGCGCTCGACGCCGAGCGCACCATCGAGTCGGAGGGCCGGCTCGAGAACCTGGCCGAGCTGGTCGGCGCGGCCAGCGACTTCGAGACGGTCGACGAGTTCCTGGAGCAGATCAGCCTGGTCAGCGACCAGGACCAGCTGGACGACGACCCGTCCAACGTCGTCCTCATGACCCTGCACGCCGCCAAGGGCCTCGAGTTCCCGGCCGTGTTCCTCATCGGCCTGGAGGACGGCGTGTTCCCCCACCTGCGCTCGCTCACCGAGCCCGACCAGCTGGAGGAGGAGCGCCGCCTGGCATATGTCGGCATCACCCGGGCGCAGCAGCGGCTCTACCTCACCCATGCCTGGAGCCGCACCCTGTTCGGGGGCACGCAGTACAACGCCCCCAGCCGGTTCATCGACGAGATCCCACCCCGGCTCGTGCACGACATCGACGGCAACCGGCGGGCATCCCGGCGCTCCAGCCGCAGCGAGGGCTACGGCGGCAGCTACGGGGACAGCCGCGCCGGCCACAGCCGGGAGCGGATCGTCGAGGGCGCGCTCCGGGCCCGGGTCCCCAGCCGCAGCGGCGCCGAGACGCTCGGCCTCAAGATCGGCGACGACGTTCGCCACAACACCTTCGGCGAGGGCGTCATCCTCGAGCTCAGCGGCTCCGGGGACAAGACCGAAGCCCGCGTCCGCTTCCGCGACGGCGTCGGCGAAAAGCAACTCCTCCTGTCCTGGGCCCCCCTCGAGAAGATCTGACCGTCACACGTCGAGGGTGACGGCGGTGTGGAGCTCGGGGAGGCGGGTGAAGGCGATGTTGGCTGCGGTCAGGCGGCCGAGCCAGCACATCGTGGCGCCGTAGACCGGGCCGAGGAGCGTCAGGACGAGGGGCCCGGATGTCGCCGCGGGGATCAGGATCGGCAGGGCCAGGACCACGGCCACGGTCAGCAGCGCCACCGAGCCGAGGGAGCCGAGGCAGCCCTGGCCGGTCGGGCCGCCGCCGAACGGGTTGGCCCGATTGGGCACCGTCATCGGGAGCAGCACGCTGTTGAGCGACCCGCCACCGAGACAGATGCCGAGCACGGTGAGCCCGCCCAGCAGGGCGGGGACGATCTCGCCCGGCCGGTCGGCCAGGATCCCGGACAGCAGCGCCATCGCCGCCAGCGCGGGCGCGGCCACGATCGAGTAGGCGAGGTGCCGGCCCGCGAGGTCGGCCCGGATGCGGTCGGGCGAGTCCCACACCAGCACGTTCAGCCAGAGTGCCCGCCCGTCCAGGCCGAACAGGTTGATCGTCTGCAGGCCGAGGAACGCCGCGCCCGCGGCGACCGGGACCACGGGACTCACGCCCTGGCGGGACCAGGAGATCGACAGGATCACCGTCACGACCACGGGGCTCAGCACCGCGATCGTCCGGCGGGGCTCCCGCCGCAGGTAGGCCAGCTCCTTCACCACGACCCCACCCACCGGGCCGCTCGGGTCCCAGCGGCGGCGTCGCACGGCGGCACCCTCGGTCGAAGCGTCGACCGTGGTGAGCTGGTGCCCGAGGGCGGCGACCCACCATCGGGCCAGCAGGGCGGCCACCAGCGCCGGAACGACGAGCCACATCGGGTCGCCGCTGGCCAACGCCTGCCCGGCCATCCCCGGCGGCGTCCAGCGGGTCACGGCGAGGATCCGGTCGACCGTCTCCTGGGTCACCGTCGAGCGACCGTTGCGGTCGAACGCCAGCCGGGCGGCCTGGGGGAGGGCCGGGAGCAGCAGCGCGATCGCCAGCACGGCGTCCCGACCCCGGCGGCTCCGCAACGCTGTCGCCAGGCTCGTGGTCACCGCTCGGGCGAGCAGCACCCCGAGCGCGAGCACCTCCGCTATCGCCACCACCCCGACCACGACGCCCACCGGGCCGGACGTGCCGCCGACGACCAGGCCAACCAGGACGACGAGGATCGCCGCCGGCCACACCCCGGTCAGCGAGGCGGCGAAGAGGCCGACCGTGAGGTCCCGACGGGTCAGCGGCAACGGCGCCAGCCGGGAGGGGTCGAGGGTCTCGTCGACGCCGAAGACCAGGACAGCAGTCGCCGTCCAGGCCAGGACGAGGGCGGTGACCCCGATGACGGCGACCTCCGTGACCGTGTGGTCGGTGGCTGTCCGCAATCCTGCCATCGACCCGAAGCCGACGACTGCGATGACACCGGCCGCAAGGCAGGACAGGACGAACCCGACCCGTCGGCCAGCACTGCTCCGCAGGCTCCCCACCAGCAGTCGCACCTTCAACCGAACGAAGACCCCGGCCACGTCAGCCCACTGCCGTCGTCGTCGATCGGACGGAGATGCCGGCCACGTCAGGTCGCCGCCCTTGTCGTCAACCGAACGAAGACCCCGGCCACGTCAGCCCACACTTGTGGTCGTCAGGCGGACGGGGGTCTCGGTCACGTCACCGCACCGCCGTCGTCGTCAAGCGGACGGGGATCTCGGCCACTTCACCGCACCGCCGTCGTCGTCACGCCGGCGCCATCAGTCGGAGGGGGAGCCAAGCCAGGACAGGCCGCCGCCGTCGGCGGAGGGGCGGGACGTGCCGACGAGGGAGATGAACGCGTCGTTGAGGGAGCGGCCGGCGCGCACCTCGTCGAGGGGGCCTTGGGCCACGATGTGGCCGCTCGCCATGACGGTCACCCAATCGCACAGGCGCTCCACCAGCTCCATCACGTGGCTCGAGAACACCACGGTCCCCGACGCGGCGGTGAACCGCACCAGCACCTCTTGGAGGGTGTTGGCCGACACCGGGTCGATGCCCTCGAACGGCTCGTCGAGGAACAGCACCGAGGGGTTGTGCAGCAGCGCCGCCGCCAACCCGATCTTCTTCCGCATCCCGGTCGAGTAGTCGACGACCAGCTTGTCGGCGTCCCGCTCGAGGTCCATGACCGCCAGCAGCTCGCCGACCCGCCGCGAGACCTCCGACCGGGGCAAGCGCCGCAGTCGACCCACGTAGACGAGCAGCTCGTGGCCCGACAGCCGTTCGAACAGCCGCAGTCCCTCGGGCAGCACGCCGATCCGGGACTTCACCGCCAGCGGGTCGCTCCACACGTCGTGACCGTCCACCGAGGCGTCGCCGGCGGACGGCCGCAGCAGCCCGGTCACCATGCTCAGCGTCGTCGTCTTCCCGGCCCCGTTCGGCCCGACCAGCCCGGCGAAGCTGCCCCGAGGCACCAACAGGTCGATCCCGGCCACCGCCCACTGCCCGCCGAACTGCTTCGCCAGGCCGGCCGTCCGCACCGCAGCGCCCGCAGCATCCACGCCGCGATCCTTGCAGCCGCGGCCCGGAGCTAGCTGCGCGGGGGCTGGAGGTACTCGAAGTGGGCGGGGTCGGAGACCAGCCACTCGCCGCCCCACGTGAAGCCCCAGCGCTCGAACGTCGCCACCAGCCGCTGGTCCTGCACCGACTCCCGGCCGGTCTGGTTGGCCTGGTAGTTGATGTCGAGCGCAACGCCCCAGGCGTGGTGGGAGAGGTCGCCCCCCGCCGTGACGAGTCGAGGGTTCCAGCAGCCGGCGAAGTCCTGCGGGTTCACCAGGTTGCCGAGGTTCGCCTGCGCCAGCTCGGTCAGCGCTCCCTCGATGGCGTCGGCCACCGCCCGATGGCACGTCACTCGGCCCACCAGCGGCATCGTGCGGGTCACCAGGTTCGCCGACTGCCATGCCGGGTCCTGTTGGAAGTCCCGCGAACCGGAGCCCGGCGCCGGCGGCTTGTACGCGAACTCGCCGAACCGCTCCTTCATCTTCACGTGCGGCAGCACGGCGTCGCCCTGGCGCAGGTACGGCGTCTCGCCCTGCCCCCGGAACCGCACCGGCGCCCCGCCCGGCAGGACGCTGCGCAGCGCGGTCTCGACGGCAGCCCGGTCGCTGTGGTGGGCGACCAGTAGGTAGCGGGGGTTCGTGACCCCGAGCTGCGCTCCCGTCGAACGGTTCACCGCCAACTCGGCGGCCCCGATCGTGGCGTCCTCGACGATGCCGGTGACGGTCAGCGTCACGCCGTTGGAGAACCGCAGCGTGCCGCCGACGTCGAGCCGCCGCAGCTGAGCCGAGGTCCGTCCGAGCAGGGCCTCACCGTTGCCCAGCTCGCTGACCGCCGCCCGGTCGGCGACCGACGCGAATTTGGCGTGGTCCGACGGCTCGATGGCGATGGTGTCGAGCGGGATGTACCAGCCGTCGTCCGGCCGGTCGACGACGGCCCCGTCGCCGTCTCGGCTCGACGCCAGGTTGGTGATGCCGGCGGAGACCTGCGACACGGCGTCGACGTCCGGCATGGCCCGGGCCGCCGCGCCGAGCGCCGGGTCGAGGGACTCCGGCGTCCAGGTCAGCAGCACGTCGGCGCGGGCGGTCGGCAGCGGCGCGACCTTGGCCGGCCGGGTGGTGGTCGTCGGCTGGCGAGCGGCGCCGTCGGAGGCATCCGAGGACCCGACCCGCTGGCTCGCCACCATCACGAGGACGCCCAGCAGGGCGCCCCCGAGCCCCGCCCCGAAGAGGCCGAACAGTCGCCGCATCAGGTCCTGCTCATGCGGTCATGCGGCCCGGAGGTTCGCCGCGATGTCGAGCAGCTCGGTCAGCGAGAGCGAGGGGCTGACGAGGCTGAACGACGCGCCGCGCTCGCTCCA
>Ga0075430_100002810_pt1 | contig 14566 bp, 10 predicted proteins | sample RhiMetdeltSRZDD4_FD_75294 | JGI IMG/M metagenome (GOLD analysis project Ga0075430, IMG submission 75294) | Populus rhizosphere microbial communities from Tennessee, USA - Rhizosphere MetaG P. deltoides SRZDD4 | ecosystem: Host-associated > Plants > Roots > Rhizosphere > Soil | place: USA... | reverse complement strand
GAAGCGACACTTACTCGTTAGGCCGCGTACCGACGAGGTGGCGGTCGGCGAGCCCCGTTCACCAGCGACTACTTCGAGCAGCCATCGCGGCGAATCTCGGGGCAGGCTGTGGTGATGTCCCGAAAAGGCGAGAGAGACCGTGCACGACGACTCCGCAGCTCGGGAGCGTCCCCATTACAGCGTGCGCGGGGTTGTTCGACTCCCGAAATGGCACCGTAACGCCCCTGCGAACGACACGAGCGTCTGGATCAGGCCGGCCGTCCTCGAAGCTCCTTCAAGCTTCGGAAACGAACCAGGCGCGTGTTGCAGCCGACCCGGCCGCGACGCATCTTGGGACGTCGCGCGGCTCCGTTGGCCGAGCGACGTTTCCTTCATTGGTGCACCGGTTCCGTTCAGGCTATGTCGGAACAGCCGCCTACCTCGTCGGTCACCGAGCTGCTCGCGAAGGCGCAGTCGGGCGATTCCTCTGCCCTCGCGAACGTGTTCCCGCTGATCTACGAGGAACTGCGCCGCCTCGCGCAGATCCAGATCAAGCGCGAACCCGACGGGCACACGTTGAGCCCGACGGCGCTCGTGCACGAAGCCTACATGCGCCTGATCGACTACTCGCGCATGGAGTGGAATGGACGCGCGCACTTCATGGCCGTCGCGGCGACGGCCATGCGGCGGATTCTCGTCGAGCACGCCCGCGGCCACCGGAGCCTCAAGCGCGGTGGCGCGCTGCAGCGCGTGTCGATCGAATCCGTTCAGGTGGGCACCGAAGAGCGGGCCGAGCTGCTCATCGCCGTCGATGAGGCGCTGAGCCGGCTCAAGGAGATCGACCCTCGTCAGGCACAGGTCGTCGAGTGCCGCTTCTTCGGCGGAATGACCGAGGAAGAAACCGCCAACGCGCTCGGCATCGGCCTCCGCACCGCCAAACGAGACTGGGCGAAGGCGAAGGTCTGGCTCCACAAGGAAATCAGCGCCGAGCAGACGGCCTGACTCACCCCGCCCTGGCTCACCGGGCACGGCACATCGGGAGGCCTCGTGACCGCGTCACCGACCGATCGGTTTCGCCGCGTCGATAGTGTGTTCGACGCGGTCATCGATCTTCCCTCCGACGAACAGCAGGCGTACGTCGACCGCGTGTGCGCCGGCGATGAAGCGCTGCGCACCGAAGTGTTGGAGCTGCTGCGGGCGTACCACCACTCGGAGAGCTTTCTCGAGTCGCCCGCCGTGCAGATCGCAGCTCCGTTTCTCGAGGCCGCCGCGGCGCTCGCCGGCCCGGCCCCTGACCGCATCGGCCCGTTCCGCGTGTCCCGCGAGATCGGACGGGGCGGGATGGGACGCGTGTTCCTCGGCGAGCGCGCTGACGGACAGTTCGAGCAGCGTGTCGCGATCAAGCTGATCCAGCACGGCACGCCGGGCATCGTGCGCCGGTTCGTCGAGGAGCGACGCATCCTCGCGCTGCTCGAGCACCCGGGCATCGCGCGACTCGTCGACGGCGGCATCACCGCCGGTGGGCTCCCGTACTTCGCGATGGAGCTCGTCGAAGGCGAGCCGATCGACCGCTACTGCGACTCGCGGGAGCTCACGCTCGACCAACGACTCGAGCTGTTCGCGTCCGTGTGCGACGCGGTGAGCTACGCCCATCAGCACCTCATCATTCACCGCGACCTCAAGCCATCGAACATTCTCGTCACGACGGCGGGCCAGGTGAAGCTGCTGGACTTCGGCATCGCGAAGCTCCTCGGCGTCTCGGCCGCCGACGACCTGACGCGAACGGAGTTCAGCGTCATGACGCCCGAGTTCGCGGCCCCGGAACAGGTCAGCGGGAAGGCGATCAGCACGGCGACCGATGTCTACTCGTTAGGCGTGCTGCTCTACATGCTGTTGACGGGCGAGCGCCCGTACGACGTGCGCGGCAAGTCGCCGTCGGAGGTCGAGCGCATCGTCTGCACCGAGCTGCCGCCGAAACCCTCGACGAAAGCACCGGCCGCGTTCGCGCGCCGCGTGCGCGGCGACCTCGATCTCATCGTGCTGACGGCGCTTCACAAGCAGGAACAGCGGCGGTACCAGTCGCCGGCGGCGCTCGCGCACGACCTGCAGCGCTTCCGCCAGGGACGCGCCATTCTCGCGCGTCCCGACAGCGCTCGCTATCGAATGGGCAAGTTCATCGGTCGCAATCGCACGGCCGTCACGCTGACGACCGCCGCCGCGCTCGCCCTCGTCGGCGCGACCGTATTCTCTGTCGTGCAGATGCGCGAGGCGCAGGCGCAACGGCAGGAGGCCGAACGCGCCGCCCAACGCGCGACGGCACTGTCCGAGCTCCAGACCGTGTTCGCGGGCGACACGCGCGATCCCGACGGCAAACCGCTTCCGCCAGCCGGCCGGATCGCGATGGCCGAGGGGATCGTGATGCGGCGGTTCGGGAAAGACCCGGACCTCGTTTCGAGTCTGATCGCCGATCTGTCGACACGTCACCTCGAGGCCGGCGACCTCCACGCCCAGCGTCGAATGCTCGGGCGCGCACAGGCGGTCGCTCGAGACGGCAAGGCGTTCAACGCGCTCGCGATGGCGAGTTGTCTGCGCGCGAACAACTACTGGCTCGAGGATGTTCTCGACTCCGCACGCGCTGATGTCGACGAAGCGAAGGCGGCGCTTGCGGCAGCGCCGCGTCGCGATCCCGACATCCAGTCGTTATGTCTGGAGGCCGAAGGGAAGTGGCTGCAGGCGACGGGGCAGCCGGACTCCGGGATCGCACTGCTCAAGCAGGCCGTCGCGATCGCCGAGGGACCCGCAGCCAGCTCACAGTACCTGGGACTCAAGAACTCGCTTGCCGATGTGCTCCGTCTCAGCGGGCGAACGCGCGAGGCAGTCCCGTACTTCCGGCAGATCCTCGCCGACCTCGAACAGCTCGGTTACGGCGAGGCGGAATCGTTCCCGAATGTGGTGAACTATCTGGCGACATCGCTGCTCGATCTGGGCGAGTACGCCGAGCTCGATTCGACGATGCGACGCGTCATTCGCGAACGCGAGGCCATTCACGGCGAGGGCCGTGTGCCGTCGCTGATCGCGTTCCTGCATGCCCGCGCGCAGCTTCGACTCGGCGCCATCGACTCGGCAGACCTCTGGCTGGCGCGCGCGCTGCGCGACACGACGCAGGGCAGTGGCAACATGCGGCCGTTTGTCGCGTCAACCACCGCCGAGCTCCGGCTCGAGCAGTCGCGACTTGCCGTCGCCCGCGCCGCAGTGGCAGCGTTGCCCGCCGATCGTCGCGGGCAACGCGCGATCGCAGCGATGCTGCGCGCGCGCCTCCAGCGCGTCGATGGCGATCCGACGGGCGCGTCGGCGATGCTCGAGCGAGAGCTCGCCACACTCTGGGCTGATGGGCAACAACGCCTAACGCACTTCGCGCTCCCGCTCGTGACCGCGGCGGAATGGCGGCTTGCGCGAGGTGACGCACGCGGCGCCGATTCGCTCGCAACGCTGGCGCGAACGGCCGCGGCCATCGATACCGCGGCACTCACCCGGAGCGCGCTCGCGGGGCGTGCGGAGCTGCTTCGGGCGCGGGCGCTCCGGGCGCAATCCCAGCTGGCCGACGCCCGTCGCGCCGCCGAACGGGCCGTCATCGCGCTGGGGAATGGGTACGGCGCCGACAACCCCTGGACGGACGCCGCTCGTTCCCTCGTGGACTCGCTCTCGAGATGAGCCGGTGGGAGGGGCAGAGTCGGCGTCATCATCCGACTCTGCCCCCCCAATGCGCTCCTACTTCGCCCAGGTCAGGTCCCAGACGAATCCCGTGTATCTCACGAGCGGCGTTTCGTCGAGGTCCACCGTCACGCCACGCGCGAAGATCCCTGACTTCTCGATCGGCGTCTCGAGCGCGAGCCGGCGCGAGTACGCCAACCTGGTCCCGTCCGGCGACCATGCCGGCGTTGCCGCGTCGGTCGCGACCGTCGTGCTCGTCTTCGTCGCAATGTCATAGATCATCACCACGTTGTCGTCCGTCTTGAACGCGATGCGCGTTCCGTCCGGCGACCACGTCGGCTCCCAGCACTCGACGCCCACCGGACAGATGTTCGGCAACTGCTGCACGATCGTCCCCGCCGGATTCATGAGCATGGGCTTGTATGTGCCGTCGAGCGCGGCGCCAACGAAAACGATGCTCGAGCCGTCCGGTGCGATCTCTGGCTCGTACGCCGGCTTCATGGGGTCGCCTGACGTCGTCAGCACTCTGGTCTTGAGGTCGAGCATCCAGAGATGATCCTGACCCACCACGGTGTCCTTCGCCGAGAACAGGAGGCGCTTTCCGTCCGGCGAGAACGATGGGCTGTTGATGAACTTGAAGTTGTACGACGTGATCGTGTCGGCCTTCGAGCCGTCGATGTTCATCATCCAGAGATCGGTTCCGCCGAACCCATTGAGGTTCGGTCCGATCGTGGCGACACGCTTGGCGTCGGGCGACACCCCGAGGTGGGCGCTGAAGTACTGCGTGATCTGCTTCATCGTCTTCGTCGCCATGGTGTACGAGTAGACTTGCGGCCCACCCGCGCCGGCAGCGCTACTGAAGACGAGCAGTCCGTCGGCCGGCTTCGGGCCGAACGCGGCGTTGGCCGCCGCCGGCGTGGTCGTCGCGTGAGGCAGCGTCGGGGCATCGGCGCAGGCGGTGAGCCCGGCGAGCACAGCGACATGTATGGTTGCAGCCGCAACGCGGCTTCGGTTCATCGTATGCATTGGTCGAGTTCCTGTGAGTTTGAGTGTGATCGTGAGGATTACTTCGCCCACGCCGCGCCGAACACGAACCCGAGCCCGGTGAGCCACGGCTCTTCGGTTCCGCCTTCGGCCGGCTTGACGTAGATGCCGAGCTGGTGGGCCGGTGCGTTCACTCGGTAGAACGCGAGCTGCTGGCCGTCCGGTGACCACATGGGATTCCGCGCGTTCGTCGCGCCGGGGGTGACCGACCCGTCGAGCAGGTCGAAGACCAGCACCTCGTCCGCGGACGTCCCATACGCCACGTGGCGGTCGTCGGGCGAGAAGACAGGTCGGGTGCAGACCAGCATCACCGGGCACGCGTCAGGCAGGTCGTGTGGCTGCGTGCCGTCGGCCCACATGACGAACGGGACGTACCGCGGACCGATCTCGCCGTCGAACACGATGCGCTTGCCGTCGGCGGAGAATGACGGGTTCGCGGCAAACATCGTCGGATCGCCGAGCGGCGTCACGACCCGCGTCTTGAGGTCGATCGAGAACAGGTGCGTCTGGTTCACGCCGATGTCGAACGACGAGAACACGACACGCTTCAGGTCCGGCGAAAACACCGGACGCCGCGGCGCCGAGACCGGGTCGGTCGTCAGCTGCTCGAACTTCGTTCCGTCCACGTTCGACATCACGACGTGTACGCCGTTCAACGTCTGCTTGAGCCAGACGACGCGCTTGCCGTCGGCCGACAGACTCGGTTCGAAGTCCGGCAGTGGGTCGGTCGTGAGCCGCTTCGTGGTTTGACTCGCGCGGTCGAACACATAGACGTCGAACGCGCCCTGGATGTCGCTCGCGTAGACGACGTGGCCGTTCGCCGGCTTCGGGCCTAACGCGGTGCTCGGGCCGGGGACGAGTGGCGACGTCCCGCGTGGACCCGTCGGGGCGTCCGAGCACGCGGCGGTGACGGCGACCAGCACGAGGCCGGCAAGACGGGAGGCATGGTTGGTCGAAAGCATCGTCAGCTCCTGGAATCGTGAGTGGTATCGGTGGTGAGGCGCGGAGAACGGGCGCCCGTCGCTCGCCCATCGGGCGGCGTGCAGGGCGCGACCACGGCCGCGAGCGCGGCACATGGGTGAAGCAGGCGGAACGAGCCGGAGACATGCACGGACGCGCTGTCCGGCGCGGTGCGGTCGGTGAGCACGCCGTAGGCGGTCACGTCGAACCGTCCGGCGAGCCGGCGCACGGTCGCGTCGGTCACCGTCAGCGTACCGGCACGCCCGCGAAACACGCCCGTGGGGTGACTCGGCGTCCCGGCGATGATGAGGGCATCCAGCATCGCGCCCTCGGTTTGGCCCGACCCGATCGCATAACTGCGGGCCGACAGGCCGGCCCCGTCGGGGCGGGTGAACACGATCGCGCCGGTCCCCTCATCGCTCGTGAGGGTCAGGGCGGTTGGCGTGAACGCCGTGCCGCCCGCCATCGTCACGGCCAGCGCCCCGGACAGATGGGCGTCGAACCGCGACGGCACCTCGCCGCGACTGCACGCAGCCAGCAACACGAGCCACGGCAGAAGGCGAGCTGTGGTGGAAGGACGGTGGAACACGAGATTTCTCGACTCGAACCAGGTGAGTGGCGCAGGGCCGCGGTCGGTTGCTGGCCCGGTGAACGGCGCCTAGAATACCGGCCTGTCTCAAGCCGCTCTCACGGCCGTCTCACTGAACGCAACATGCTGCGGATCAATGCGTTAGGCGGTCTCGCGCTCCTCCGAGACGGCGTGCCGATCACGGGCGAAGCAGCCCAGCCGAGGCGACTGGCCCTGCTCGCGCTACTCGGGCGCGCCGGTGCGCGGGGGCTCACGCGTGACAAGGTCCTCGCGCTCCTCTGGCCCGACACCGAGGAAGAGCGCGCTCGGCGCACGCTGAGCCAGGCGCTGTATGCGCTCCGGCAAGGCATCGGGTCCGACGCGGCGATCACAGGCACGAGCGACCTGCGGCTCGACCCCGACGTCGTGACGTCCGATGTCGCGGAGTTCGAGGTCGCGCTTCGCGAGGGGGCACTCGAGCTCGCGGCCGCGCTGTATGCAGGCCCGTTCCTCGACGGCTTTCGACTTCCAGCCGCGGCCGAGTTCGACCGCTGGGTGGAGACGGAGCGCGGGACGCTCGCGCACGACTACGCGGCGGTGCTCGAGCGGCTGGCGAAGGACGCATCGACGCAGGGCGATGCGGTCCGCGCGTCCGGGTGGTGGCGGAAGCGAGTTGCGCTCGACGCAACGAACCCGCGGCTCGCGATGGAGCTGATGCGGTCGCTCGCGGCGTCGGGTGACCGGGCGGGAGCCGTGCATCATGCCCGCGTGTTCACCGTCCTGTGCGAGCAGGACGAGCTCCCGGTCAACCCAGCCGTCGAGGCGCTGGCGAAGGAGCTACGCGAACCTCTGGAACCGGTCAAACAGGCGGTCGCCTCGACGATCGAGCCACCACCACCCGTCGCAGTGCGCGATCCGGAACCCGCGCCTGCGGCGGCCGTCACGGAAGTGGCTCAGGACGCGCCGCCTGCCGTGCGAACGAGGCCCCGTCGCGCGATGTTCGTCATCGCGGGCGGCGTCGCGTTGGCTGCCGCCGCCGTGGTCGCCGTAGCACGCCCATGGTCCGCGCGACCGGTCGCCGATCCGCCAGGCCCCCCGACGGTGATCGTCGGACAGATCAAGGATTACGCCGCCGAACAGGTGAGCCTAACGCATGCGCTCGGCGACATGCTGGCGACGAACCTCGCGCGCGCGCCGGGTCTCCGCGTCGTGAGCGCGGCCCGTGCGCAGGAGCTGTTGCAGGGTGTGAGTGGCGGGAGCGATACGACCGCGGGCGCAGTCATCGCCGCTGCGCAACGCGCGGGGGCCCGCGAGCTCATTGATGGTGCGCTGTTCCGCCTTGGCCAGTCTCGCTACCGGCTCGACTTGAATCGCACGGACCTGTCGACCGGGGCGCTCGGGACATCGATCACCGTGGAGGGACCCGACGTCTTCGCGCTCGTGGACAGTGGTACGGCGCGGCTCGTCGCGGCGCTCGGTGCGGTTGGCCCGACGGGCTCGGTGGCCGACGTGACCACGCACTCGCTCGTCGCGTATCGGCTCTACGTCGACGGGCTCCGGGCGTATTTCCGCGGCAACAGCCCCGTGGCGCACGGCATGTTCCAGGCAGCGCTCGACGAGGACTCGACGTTCGCGCTCGCCGCGTACTACTCGGCGCTGACGGAATCTCCCTCGGAACGCATCGGGCCGGCCCTCGCGAGGGCGGTGCGGCTCGCGGATCGGGCGAGCGACCGCGAACGCCTCATGATTCGAGCCGCCTGGGCCGACGCCGTGTCGTCGCCAGCGTTAGGCGCGATCGCGGAAACGCTGGCGACCCGGTATCCGACCGAGGTCCAGGGCCCGCTGCTCAGTGGCACGGCCCGCGTTCGCGCGGGCGACTTCGCCGGCGCCATCCCGTACCTCGAGCGGGCGATCGCGATGGATTCGGCGGCGCTCAATCTGCGGGCAGGCCAGTGCGGCGCATGCGTCGCGTTCAATACGCTCGTCTCGACGCACGCGCTCGCGGACTCGTGGGACGCGTCCATCCAGACGGCGCGTCGGTGGGCGCGGCTGCAACCCGGCTCCCCGCAGCCGTGGTTCGCGCTCGCCGGCACGTACGAGGCACTGTCCCGTGGCCGTGAGGCACGCGCGGCGTACCGCGCGGCCTTGGCGCTCGATCAGACTGTCGTGCCCGACGCCCGCTTCAGCGCGAAACAGTCGCTCATGGCTCACGAGTTCGAGGAGGCAGACAAGGCGTTTCGCGCGCTCATCGAAGACCCGAGAGCTCGGCGCGACGCATACTGGTTTCTCGCCATCTCGCTGCGCATGCAGGGCCGCATGACCGAGGCGCTGGCTGCGTCCCGCGCATACCGTCGCGCGAGCGTCGAGGACTCGACGATTCCAAGCATCACACCGGTGCTCTACGCGCTCGGCGAAGCACAGGTGCTGCTCGAGGCGGGTCAGTTCCGTGAGTCCGCCGCGCTCTTCGACTCCGTCGCCCGAGCGAGTCAGCCGGCCGAGCCATCGCAGCGGGCACGCCAACGGGTCTGGGCGTTCACACACGCGACGAACGCCCTCGCGGAGCTTGGCGATACCGCGGCGCTTCGCTGGCATGCCGACACCGTCGCACTCGAAGCGCCGCAGAGCGGCTACGGGCGCGATCGGCGTCTTCACCACCATATAGAAGGGTTGCGCCGTCGGATCGCCGGCGACTGGAGAGGTGCGGCCGAATCATTCCGGCAAGCGATATTCTCTCCGAGCCTCGGCTACACCCGCAGTAGCCTGGAGCTGGGGTGTGCGCTGATTCATCTCTCCCGAGGGAGCGACGCGGTTGCGGTGCTTCAGCCGACACTGCGAAGCTTCACGGACGGCGCGAACCTGTACGCGAATCGGACCGAGCTGCACGAGATGCTGGCTCACGCCTGGACCGCCGCGGGCAACGCGGACAGCGCGCGCACACACTATCGCATCGTGGCAACAGCGTGGGCCAAGGGTGACCCGCCGTTCCGCGCGAGGGCGGACCGGGCCGAAGCGGCGTTAGGTGGTACGCGTGTGGTTCTTCCCGAGCGAGGGTGCCGCTGACCGGCGCCTTCGCTCGCGCCGCATCGCGCGCCACGATGGGCCTCGTGCTCGTCGCGGTGGCCTGCCGATCCGCACCGGTCGGGCCGCCGGCTGCGCCCGAGACGAGCTGCGTCGCACGGCCCGCGTCGGCGACTTCGCCCGACTCCTCATCGATCGTCCTCACGTGGCCGATCGATCCGACGAACGTGACGCGGCCCTCGAACCCGGCCGAGAGGTTCGTGTTCGCTCAGGCGTACGAGTCACTCATCACGACCGACTGCCTCGGCCGCCCAGTGCCGGCGCTCGCACGAACCTGGACCGTGGCGGCCGGTGGGACGCGCGTGCGGCTCGTTCTCCGCGACAGCGTACGGTTCTGGAGTGGGGAAACGATCGCGTCGCGCGACGTCATCGCGAGCTGGAGCGCGACGGGCCGCGATCCGTCAGCATTGCTTGCGCGGCGCGTGGCCGAGCGGGCAACGATCGTCGATGACCTCACGCTGGAGATCGAATGTGACGTACATCACGAGCCGGTCGCTTCAGCCTTGGCGTGCGGAGTGTTGTCGATACTCGCCGATCCTGAGCTCGCGGTTACGAAGCGAGCGCCGACCGGCCGTTGGCTCCTGGGCACGGGAGCGTATCGCGCCGGTGAGGTCACGCAGAGCACGACGGCCCGCCGCCCGACGCTCGTGCTCGATCCGTCCGATGGATCGAGCGGCCCGCACCTAACGATTCATGCGACCGACCCCGCGGGTGCGAGGGACCTGGTCGACGCTGGCGTTGGGCTGCTGCTCACCGATGACCCCGCGTTAGCGAGCTACGCGGCCGCTCGGCCCGAGCTCACGGCCGTTCCCCAGCCCTGGGATCGCACGTGGACGTTGATCACACCGGCTCGACGCCAGGCCGCCCCTGGCAGCGTCGCGGCCACGATCGACCCTGACACCATCGCAGCCCGCACGGCCGTGTTTCGCGCGGCGCTCGCCCGCGACGTCGTTCGGGCAGATGCGCGGGCAGCGGAGCGACCGGTTTGGTGGCGAGGGCTGGAGAGCTGCGTTCGGTTTTCGCCGGGAGCGCGTGGGCCGAGCGAGGGAGCCAACCGACGCGTGGCGTCGAGAACCGGCGAGCCGATCGCGCGGTCGTTGGCGGAGCGGCTGGTGGCGCTGGCAGTCAGACCGGGGGCGGGCCAGGATACGGCGATTTCGCTGCTGGCGCCGGAGGTACGAGCCGCCGGATCGCGCGCGGCCGCGATCGCGTTGGCACCTAACGACTTCGGGACTGCCTTACGGACCGGAACCGAGCTCGCGTTCGTCGTTTCGCTGCCCCGGCGATCATTCACGCCCTGCCTCGCCGTCGAGCGACTTCGCGCGCGCGCCCCGTGGTTGGTCGACGAGGCGTCGTCGGTCACCATGTCTGATCGGATTCACGCCCTCGTCGAGACCCGCCTCCTGGCCGTCGTCAGGCGGGACTGGCTTGGACTCACGATGGCCGCGGATAGTACGCTCATCATCTCGTCCCGATAGGCCCGGTCGGGCGTTCCAGACGTTATAGTTCATCGTCCGCTTGCCCCGTCGCGCTGACGCACGGGGAGCATAGGCTATTTTCGCCAGCAGCAGGAAACGCCCATGAAGCAAAACCTTGCCGCCGCCCGCGACGCCTTCGTCGCCTCCATGAAGCGTGAGACCACGGGCCCCGAGCTGACGCGACTCGTCGCCGTACTCGACGACCTCATCAAGTGGAGCGTCGCGAGGCCGAAAGCGCTCGCGTTTCGGGACGACACCGCGAGGACCGTCTTCGGGTTTCAGCTCGCCGATTCGCCGACCACGATGTTCTGGTCCGCAAAGGTGACGCGTGGCGACGCTCCGACCCTCGAGATCTATCCGCCCACGGGTCGGACCCTGAGCGCCGAGCTGCGCGAGAAGGTCAAGGAGACGCTCAATGCCCACTGCCGTCAGCCAACGGCCGACGAGCGCGGACTTCGGATTGGTTTCGGTGCCCTCAAGAATCCGAGTGCACGTCAGGCGGTGCTCGCTCAGCTCGAAGAGCTGACGAAGTGTGCACCAGCGGTCGAGGCGTCATAAGAGCAGGAATGGTCCGGGGCTGAAACGCTGAGTCGTTCGGCCCCGCTCAGACACGCACCTCAGGAGCCCGCCGGTGAGCTTCCGCTCCCGCCTCCTCATCGCATTCGCCCTCGCGGCGATCATCCCACTCGGGCTCCTGGCGTACGGCGTGCGCCGTCAGTTGACGGCCCGCCTCGTGACCCAGCACGAGCAGCGCGTGCAAGCGCTCGCCCGCGTCGTCGAACGTGACCTTCAGCGCGAGAGCGCATCCGTCGCCACGCGACTCGGGAGCATTGCGCGTGCGCTCCGCACCGACGACCGCTTTCGCCTGGGCGACCGCGCCTACGTTCTCGACTGGGGCGAACAGGCGATGCGCACATCGGGGCTGTCGATGCTTCAGCTTCACGACGCCGACGGGCGCATCGTGAGCTCCGGTCACTTCCGCAACGAGTTCGACAGGCTCCAGCCCGACCTGCCCAGACTCGTTAGGGCCGCGAGCGGCGCCGTTCTGGTGCGGGCGCGAGCGCCCGAAGGCCCGTTCCTCGCGCTGACACGGGTGGACTCCGTCGTGCTCGGGGACCGTCGCTACGACATCGTGGGCGGAGTACGCGTGGATAGTGCATTCCTGCGTCGCTTTGCGGTCGACGACGGGCTCGCGGTGTCGCTCGAGACGCCGGCCGACTCACTCCGCGCAGGCTCGCCAGCCGGCACCAGCGCCGCCGATGTCGTGGCGGCGATCCAGCTCGCCTACACCGACGCTGACTCGACGCGATTGGCGTCGGCCACGCTGCGCATCGCGTACACGATTCCCGAGCTCGAGACACTTCGCCGCGACGTCGATCGATGGTTCCTCGGCGCCATGGCGATCGTGGTCACCGCAGCCGTGTTGCTCGCGGCCTGGCTGTCTTCGAGACTCAGCGGGCCGCTCACGAACCTCGCGCAGGCGATGTCGAGCATCGACCTCGATAGTCCCGATCTCGTGATCGCCGCGGGGCGAGATGATGAAGTCGGAACGCTCGCTCGCCGACTCGGCTCGCTGTCCGCACGCCTTCGCGCGAGCGCGTCGCGACTGCGTCAGGCAGAGCGACGCGCGACCGTCGGAGACATGGCCCGCCAGGTCAACCACGACATCAAGAACGGACTCATTCCGATTCGCAACGTGCTGCGCCACCTCGTACAGGTACAGGAGCAGGATCCGCAGCAGCTCGCGTCGGTGTTCGCGGAGCGGCGAGCGACGCTCGAGTCGAGTGTCGGCTATCTCGACACGCTCGCCCGCAACTACGCGCGCCTGACGCCTCGCGTCGATCACCGCGCCGTCGATGTCAACGGCATCGTGCAGGAGCTTGTGGCATCGTCGGCGACGTCCGGTGGCGTCAATCTCCGCACGCGTCTTTCCGACGGCCTCCCGCGCGCGAACGGCGACCCGGTCATCGTCCGCCGCATCATCGACAACCTCGTGCGCAACGCGATCGAGTCCATCGATGGGCGCGGTGGCGACGTGACGATCACCACCGCCCGGACACGCGACGGAGCCGTGATGATCTCCGTCGATGACACGGGGCGCGGCATGAGCGAGGACGAGCTCTCGCGGGCGTTCGACGACTTCTTCACCACGAAGCCGGACGGCACAGGCCTCGGCCTGTCCGTGGTGCGTCGTCTCACGGCCGACCTGCACGGGTCCGTGCGCGTGGAAAGCGCGCCGGGCAAAGGCACGACGTTCACCATCGAGCTGCCCGCATGCACACCGTCCTGATCGTCGACGACGTTCCCGCGATGGCCGAGCAGTATGCGTACGATCTGCGGCGGCTCGCGGGTCTCGACACGCGCATCGCGGCCGGCGGTGACGAGGCGCTGGAGGTCGTTGCGTCGGAGGTGGTGGACTGCATGATCCTCGACCTCGAGATGCCGGGCCGCGATGGCTTCGCGGTGCTTCGCGCGCTCAAGGAGCGCGGGGTGGAGCTCCCGGTCATCGTCTATACCGGAACGGGGAGCTTCGACCGGTGCGTCCAGGCCATGCGGCTCGGCGCCTATACGTTCATCGACAAGGCCGACCCGGTCGAGCGTGTCGCCCGCGAGGTGGAGACCGCGATCGAACGACGAGCCCTGCTGGCGGAGGTGGCGACGCTGCGTCGTTATGCGGCGGACGACAGCGCGCTGCGTGGCGGTAGTCCGGCAATGCAGAAGCTCAAGGACGCCATCGCGCGCGTGGCGCCGATCCCGAGCCCGGTGCTCGTGCTCGGCGAGAGCGGATCAGGGAAAGAGCTCGTCGCGCGCGACCTCCACCGTTTGAGCGGTCGCGCGAAGGAGCCGTTCATCGCCATCAACTGCGGCGCCCTGCCGGAGAACCTCGTCGAGAGCGAGCTGTTCGGGCACGAGCGTGGCGCGTTCACCGGTGCGCACATCACGAGGAAGGGCGCGTTCGAGAGCGCGGCCAGAGGCACGCTCTTCCTCGACGAGATCGGCGAGCTCCCGGCCGCTGCGCAGGCGAAGCTGCTGCGCGTCCTCGAGGAGCGATCGGTCGTCAGGCTCGGTGCGACAAAGCCGATCGACGTTGCGGCGCGGGTTGTGGCTGCGACCCATCGCAACCTTGACGATGACGTCGCCGCTGGCCGCTTCCGGCAGGACCTGCTCTTTCGACTGAACGTGCACGTGCTGCGCGTTCCTCCGCTGCGCGATCGACTGTCCGATTTGCCCGAGCTCGCCGACCACCTCGTCGCCGCGATCTGCGAGCGGTTCGGCGTGCGCCGGAAGGCGATCGCCCCGCCTGCGCTCGAGCTGCTTGCGCGTTATGACTGGCAGCGAAACAACGTGCGTGAGCTGCGGAACGTCGTCGAGCGCATGGTGATCGACAGCGACGCTGATGTGATCGGCCCCGAGCACGTGCCGCCGGAGCTCGTCGCATCGCCGTCGTCGGTGACGGCCGCGAGTGAGGCGCGCACGTTCGTCGAGCGCAAGGCGGAGGCGGAGCGGCAGATCATCATCTCGGCGCTCGAGCGAAACGAGTGGCACATCACGCGAACCGCGCAGGACCTCGGCCTCGCGGACCACGCGAGCCTGCTGAAGATCATGCGTCGCCACGGTGTGAGCCGGCCCTGAACGACTTGCTCGGCGCCGTTGCTCGCGGCACGTCGACATCGCGCCGTGGCGTGTCCAACGGGACACAAGCCGACTTCAGAGGTGTGTCCACGAGAACACGACCCTGGCCCATGTG
>Ga0075430_100002806_pt1 | contig 14570 bp, 14 predicted proteins | sample RhiMetdeltSRZDD4_FD_75294 | JGI IMG/M metagenome (GOLD analysis project Ga0075430, IMG submission 75294) | Populus rhizosphere microbial communities from Tennessee, USA - Rhizosphere MetaG P. deltoides SRZDD4 | ecosystem: Host-associated > Plants > Roots > Rhizosphere > Soil | place: USA... | reverse complement strand
CGCCGCTGGACAGATACGACATGGCCTGTTGCACGCGCTTGTTGAGCCGCCGTTGCCCCTGTTCCCCGGTCGCCATCTCCTCGCCGATGTCCTGGCCGGTAACGGTTCCGCCCGTGCCACCCTCGCCCCGGCGGGCCAGCACCTGCGCAACAGCGGCGTCTACGTCGCCGGTGGTTCCCTTGCCCCTCTGCAATTCCTCGATCATCTGGGAATCAAGCAAATCCGCCACGGGCCGCTGAGCCTGACCGCGCTCGTCCTCGATGCGGTTGATCTCGCTGGCCAACAGTCGGCGGGCCTCTGCGCCCTCCGGGTCCGAAGCTTCCTGCTGCTCCCGGGCAATCTCGGCGAATTTCTTCCCGTATTTGCGTTCCAGAGCGATTTGATTCTCCGCCATCTGCCGGGCGATGCGCGCCTGCACCTCGGCATCTCCGAAGCCGGTAAAGTCGGCGTGCCGCGTCTCGGGCGCCGCGCCCGTTCTGATGCGTATGGTGTCGGTCGGCAGCCGTGATGGTTGCCCCTGGCGATTGGTCCGGGTCAGTTGGTTGTAACGTTGGCGGGTGATGTCGCCATCGGCTAAAGCCTGTTCGATCGTTTTCTCGGCGTAAGTGGGGATCGTCCGCCCGGTGGCGTAATCCACCGGAATGCCCAGGCGCGCGGCCATGTCCACCTGACGACGCCCCGGCAGGGTCTGGAGGTCGGCGCGCACGGTGCGCCGGCTGGACCGCGCTGGATCGGGGAAGTCCGGAGCAGTTGCGGCCGCCATTCCTGCACTGATCGCAGCACCCGCCAGGGCTGTAATAAGTGCGCCAGTTATTGCACCCATGCCTTTATCCTTTCCACGTTGTGGCCCGCATGTGCAATCGGACCTTGTACCACGTTAACCCGCATCCGGCACAACGCTTGCGCACGCGCCGAATCGAAGCCGGTGTCCGGGCGGCACCAATCCCAAATCGACCGAAGCGCATCCATGCTATCGAGGTCCGCGAAGTCAACAACCAGGCACCGCGGATTGTCTGTCAGGAGGCGCGCTGCGTCCTCATACATTCGGAACAGGACATCCCGCGCCTCATCGCAAAGCGGCAGCACGCGCCACGGGCCAGAGGCGCAGAATGCACGAAGCGATTCCCAAGCCTCCTGCGGGTCGCGGCGAACGAGCACCCAAGGCGACTCCATGAATCGCTCACCGACATCGACAACGGCGCTAAGCAGCCCAGAGTCTGAATCCCCGGCGATTCCTTGCGCGCACATCAGCGTTGTGAAGCAATCCAGCGACTGCACCCGAGAGAGCAGATCGTGCTCGCAGAGCATCCCATCAGACGACAAGAACACGGAGAGCCATGCGGTTCTCGACCGCGGCATGCCTGTCACGAAGAACGGCTTCATGGTCCCCCTCCCCAGGCCGCCCCAACGTTGGCGCCTCGGACCGCGCCAGTAAGTCCGGCCATCCATGGGTTGACGCTGTTTTGTGCCCAAGCCTGGTTGGCGCCGTAAACGCCGTTTGCGAAGTTGATTCCCTGCTGTCCGGCGTTGGGGTTAACGCCGGGCAAGGATTGGTTCGAAGGCGAGAACGGCACGATTCCAGATTGGGCGCCTGAGAGCTGGGCAAATTGCGCGGTAGGGGTTTCCCCAGTCAAGAAGGACCCTAGATTCCCCAGCCCCTGCTGTTCTCGCCGGTAAGCCACGTCTTCGGGCGAAACGCCGGAAGTGAGGAACGCCAGGGCCTCGGCTTGTCTCTGGGTTCTTTGCGCCTCAGTGGCGTCAGCCAATGCCCCCGCCTCCTCGGATGCCGCCGCGTTCCCCATGAAGTTTCCCCGGGCAACCTGCCCGCCCAGTACGCGCTGTGAGACCTGCTCGGCGCTTCTGGGGTCCAATTCTCCGCCCTTGGCCAGCTCGGCCATGATGATGTCTTGCAGTTCTCTGGCTGCCGGACGATCGGCGGAGCGCGCCTGTTCGAGGTCTCCCTTGATGGAATCCCAGAGGCGCTGCCGCATAGCGAATCCCTCCGGGTCGGCGGCCTGCAGTTCGTCGAGGCGCTGCTGAACGAATTCGGGCCCGAGATCCTCCTGCAGGTCGAGCAGTTGCTGGGCAAGCTGGTCTTGATACTGCGCTTCGTAATCGGCTTGTCCCAGGCCCGTGAAGTCGAAACGGCTCGGAGTCCTGGAACCAGGCAACAACACGTCAACGGGAATACCCAGAGCCGCGGCGGCATCAATCAGCCGGCGCGACGGCAGGGCGGCCAGGTCTTCGCGGATCCCCGCGGCGTAGCCTTTGGACGGATCGGGAGGGTCTTCACCGCAAAGTCCCATCTCGCACCTCCTCTTCTGTCTGAAGTCTGGCGTCGCGCACGATCGAGTTGATCCGCTCGATGTCGTATTCCCGATTCGCGCTGACGATCCGCATGTGTGCCCACCCGCCGGTGAGCCAAGCCACCACGTATACAACCTCGTGCCAGATGCCTTTCACCACGTCGCGAATGTCGCCCGGCGGCATGTTGTTGGAGTCCGCCCACGCGTTCAAACCGCAGAGCATCACCGGAACGAGCATGTTGCTATGCTTCAGGAAAAACGGATTGCCGGAGAGACAGAGTAACCAATCAGCCTCCGCGGCGGCAATGTTCATCGGCGAGATCGCGTGCTTGTCGCTGTCCGCAACGTCGTCAAGGAAGTGAGCACGGGCCGAGAACGCCTGCAGAAAATGCTCCGCGGCGGCGTTGCCGTTGGCGGCCAGGGTGATGAGTTCGGCGCGGTTCATTCGTTTTTCATCGTGTTCATGAATGCCGCGATCGAAATCGCCTTAACCTCGACATAGTGGCTTGTCGTCTCGACGGCGACGAAGCACTCGCGGAATTCCGGTAGTTCGTCCAGCGCCACCGTCACTGGCTCCGGGTTGGCCACAGCCAAGTCAAAAGGCAGGTCAACGGGAAGCTGATTTGTGACCCGAAGAAGTGACTCGGTTTGGCGGCGCTGCTCGACACCGTCCAAGTAAATGACAACGTCCACGTTGCCGGAGGAATTGACGAAGATCACCTCGGCGAAGCTGCCGTCCTTCCAGTTGACTGGCGCGTCAAAGTTCCATGCCTTGGCGCGCAACTCAGTGGGCAACTCGCTGCTGTTTTCCTGGAACGTGGCTTCCAACTCCGAACTCGCGTAATCCTTCCACATGTTCACCTTGCCCGTGGAATCCCCGATTATGAACCGCTCGCCCAGGCTGGCGAATCCGCTCGTACACATGGCTGTGGGCGTCATCCCCAGCCACACCCCGATCCATGCGCCAAGGCGGGAATTCCAGACGAGCACATAATCCGGCTCGGTGGCGGAGTCCAGCGGAATGGCACAAAACAAATAGTGTCGATATTTGTGCAGTACGATCTTGCTGGCCACCGACCAGTTGATGCGGTCGATGTAGGTCTGCATTGGCTGACTGAATGGCGCCGACACTTCCCAAGGGATGCTGCCCTCCTCACTCGGCACACTTGTAATTTTGCGCAGACCATCGCGGGAAAACACCACGAGGAAATCGCCGAATGAAATCATTGCCCGCTTCCCGACGATACCGACCGCATCTGTAAGCCGGCGGATCGGCCAGTTGGCAGCAGTTGCCGCCGTCGGGTCGGTGTTGACCATGTAAATGGAGCGTTCCTTGCCAACGGCCAGCCACCAACCCTTGGCGGAGCACAACGCGGTGATGGCCTGGCCCTCCCCGCGCCCGACTCGGAAAGAAAAGTCGTTGTGATTCCATTGTCCCGTTGACGCGCCAGCAAGGAAGCTGGCGTAAACGGCATCATTGAACGTCGCAATCGCGCCGGCGGCGAACATGCGCTGCGTGTGCCAGCACATCATTGAAGTACCGAGCGGCGGATCCCCGGTTGCGCCCGTGGCGTTGCCAAGTGCAGCACTCCAGGCGGCCCCGGTATAGCTATACCACTGCGTACTTCCGTCGCTGACGTAAAGCAGGTTGTTGCCCTGCGCCATCTCGACGATGGAGCCAAGGCCGCCGGGATACGCGGCAATATTCGTCCACGTCGCGCCGTCCCACTTTCGCAGCGAAGAGGAAACGGCCGCAAATAGGTATTCGAGCGAAGGCGTGTCGAAGTAGGTTAAGACGTCGATGCGGGCCGCCGTCAGTGCCGAGCCGCCAAGGGCGTCGGCTCCCGGCCGAAGGCGCGCGCGCCCGTTGTCCTCGACGAGCATGTTTTCCAGCCGCTGCAGTTGCAGGTCACCGAGGGAAGACGCGTCCATGAACTCGTCGACGCCGCCCCGGAAGTCCTGCTGCCGGCGGACCATCACCTCGTCGTCAAGATTGTCGATCCACTGCATTTTTTACCAGTAACCTTTCCCGTTGAGGTTATCGCCGTAGCTACCCGCTGGAGAATCGACCTCGGGCACCAAGCGGATTTGCGTGTGTTCCTGCCAGACGTGCATGGATTTGAGCTGGCCCAAAAGCGCGGTTGCCTCCGTGAATTTTGCGTTGGCCTTGCCAAGCTGGCGTGCGCGCTCCCACATGTCGCCCTGTCCGAACGCCAGCAGAGCGTTGTCGATGTTTCGCAACTCGGGCAAGTCCCCGTCGTCCTCGAGAGGGATGTGCTTCTTTTTTACCAGTGCGGTTAGGTCGATGTCTTGTGTTGGAGCTGGGATAAGCCGCACGGGGATTCGAAGCGGGAATGCCGTATCGGCTGCCAAACATGTCGCTAGCGTTCGCTCGCCGGCGTCGCTTGTGAGTACGACATCATTCGCACTCTCCTGTTTGGTGACGCGCTCCAAAACGCGACAGTCGCTGGAGACCGGGTCACTTAGAGAGCCTCCCACTGGATAGACGCCGGTGGACTTAATGCGATTGCCGCTGGAGTCAATCACATGTGCTGTCCAAGTCTGGCCAGAGTCCATTTCGAGGATCTCAACGTCATGGAAGGCGTAAGCCGCGGGCAGAATCGCCACGCATGGCGCCAAAGTAGCGAACTGTACAGGCTCTCCACTCTGCGCGAACTGGTCGAGCGATCCCCTCATCAGCAACTCCTGTCCGCTGGGCTGCATTTCCTGAATGCCGGTACGCAGCGCCACGACCTTGTCAACCACGCTCGGCATCATCCAAATAGAATCCCACGACTCGGGCCGATCTGCGCCGGAGCCGAATGGCGGTTCGTAATGATACTCGAAAGTGAACGGAAACAGATAAAGGGAATCGCGCCAAAGGGAATCGTTGTAGATCAACTCGTAACGCTTGGAGAGAAACTCCTTGGCCTTGGTCACGGAGTTGGCGTCAGTCTGCCGGCATTTGCCGCACACGTAGTTGGCCATCTCGGAAAGGGTCATGATTATGATTCCCTCCAGAATTCCAGCGTTGCGTACACTTCGTTGCCGCCCAGGCTGCCGGCTGCCCCCATGCCAGTGGTGGCCACCGTAGTATTGCAGCGGTGCTGAAGTTCAAGCGCCTTCGACGCGGCAATGGTGAAGCGCCCGACGACGATCGCGGTGTTGTATCCCACTCCGCCGAGGGTACAGAACATCGATCGCCCATACTGGATCGTCGTATTGTCGGTCGCGTTGTGCAGCCTGAGCTTGTGGAATGAGCAGCTCGAAGCCGGAGCCTCACCCCGGAAGACGTACGTTCCGGCGCTCAATGTCACCTGATTGGCTGCCAGCGTGCAAATTCCAGAAACGTCCGCAACTTCGGTGTTGAGCGGTCTCGTCTGCCAGGCGCCACTCGTGAACGTTCCGCCATCGGTGCCCGAGGCAACCTCGTGCTGCACGAGCACGTAACCTTGGACGGCTTGCTGGCGGAAGTATGTCGCCAGATCGGAGAGCGTGATCTTTTTGTAATCTCCGTCATAAATTGGAACAGCGTTGGTTCCTGCGGCTGTCGTTAGAGCCGTCGCGCCGTTGACCAGGTTGCCCAGAGTCATCTTGCGGAACGCCCCACCGTTCTCGCGCAGTATCAGTGCGTCCGCTGTGACTGGCGCGGTGTGGGAAACTGCCTGGTTGATGAGGTTCGCCAGCGTGATGCTCTTAACTTCCGTGCCGGCGCTGTCGTAAATGGCGAGCTTGTCTGCGGCAATTGGGGCGGTATGCGCCGCTGCACCGAACAAAAGATTGGCCAGCGTGATCTGCTTGTAGGCGTAGGCTGCCGCCGAGTCGGCCAGCATCAGGGCGTCCGCGGAGACGGGGACTGTTTTGGCCGCGCGTCCAGAGACTAGGCCAGTATGGTCGAAGATTAGCGAAGAGAGCGTCCCCTTTTTGAACGTGGTACCGTCGAAAACCATCAACTCCGTTGCGCTCGTGTTTGGGTTGCTGCCTGCCGACGCCTTGCCGGTGTGAAAGGTGGTATTAACCGTGCCGGCGGCGGCGTTGTTCAGCTTGGTGTGGGTGATGTTCTTTTCACCGCTGGCGAACGTGTAACCTGGAGTGATGTCGGCCATACCTCAAAAGTTGTCGGTTGCCCGCGCCGCGCCCCATGCCTTGCGCGTTTGTTTCACGGAGAACGGGAAGCGCCGGCGAAATTCGCTGGTACCGATTTGCTGCTCGACCGTGCGAAGGCCGTTCATCGCTGCCTGCTCCTGTGACGGCTGGCCTCGTGGGCAGACGGCGATGCGGGACGGCACGGTAACGCGCCCCGGGAAGGCGTCCCTCTCAGAGACGGGCAGCACGCGCACGACGCGCTGCCCGTTCTCCACATATTCGTAAGTCGGCATGTTACTGCCCAGGTATTGCTGGCGGCGGCTCGGGCGGGGTCGGCAAGTCCTCGTTGAGCGCGTCCAGAGACGCAGATATGACCTTGAGCCCGTCGCTGGATTCTTTCAGCGTCTGGGCGTTGGCCTTGAGTGCGACGCCGGCAGCCGAAATTGCGTCGAGCTTTTCGACCACGGCTTGAGGCAGGGTGACATGCGAGCCGCTGAGGGCCCCCACGATTTCCTCCTTGGCCTTGGCCAATTGTGTCCCGACGGCGCCGAGATTGACAGCAAGGTCAGCCTGCCCGTCAACAGTCGCCTTCAAATCGGTTGCAATTGTGTCGAGCTTTGGCCCGAGTTCTTCGATTGTCATAATGATTTCTGCTTTGAGTTTTTGCAGGTCTTCCTTCGTAACCGCTCCAGACCCCGGCCCGCGATTAAAGAGACTGGAGAGAAGGCCCATGGCTTCACCATTTGAGCGTCAGAGTGGGCCCAAGGAACGCCCGACCTGTGGCCGTCCCGTGCTTTCCGTCGCCGTCGATGTCGAAGGCGTAGGCCGCGCGGCCCGCGAGTTCAAAGCTCTTTGACTGCGCCAGCACAAGCGTTAACCCCGTGGCCACTCGCGTGAAAACCGCTTGGGTTTCAAACCCGTAACCAAGCGCCACGCCGGCATCTCCCCGAACGTGTTTGCCCAAACTGCCCGTGTAACGGATGCCGAGGCCAGATCGGTCAACGACAGAGTGCGCGGTGTTGTCGGATTCTCCGAATCCCCAAAGGGAGAAACCCCGGGCCACTTCAAAGAGCACGTTTGCGCCCGCCCCGAGACGCGCCTCGCCGTCCAGACCTTCCCAAGACAGGGTCCCGTACGGCTCAAGTGTTCCGTTGGCCAGAAAAGCTTTTTCCTTAATGACAGTGGGCGGTGGCGTTGCTGGCACGTCGCCGGCACGCGCGGCGTAAGCCGCCCCGAGAACGAGGCTGACGAGGGTGAACAATTTGAGCATGTCTTTCATGGTGGTGGTGGTGCTTTCTTTGGTGATGAACTCCGTTTCGCCGTTAAGTGGCGGCACCGGAGCGTTTTTGAGATAGGCGGCAGAAGTCTTGAGGCCGACCAGGCCGCCCAGTACGAGCATAGTTTCCAGGGTGGTTTTCAGTTCGATCCCGAGGTTAAACTTGGTCGGGTGCATGAGCATCAGCGCCAGGCCGGAATCAATGGACCCGAAGAACGCGCCAACGAACGCGGCGATCAACCCCCAGAACCACTGTTTTTGTTTTCGAGTCATAGTCATTTGCCTGACTTTTTTTGTTCCAAGTAAGCTCTGATATTAAGCACCGTCATTCGTTCCGCGTCCTCTGCGCTCCTGGCGTCGGCGGGCGTGTAAAACTTGGGATCGGAGTCTGCCTCAGGAACATTGCCGGCTCGAAAGGGTAGGTGGCCACCGTCACCATTTGCTTTCCTGCGTTCGTCGAGTTCGGCGGCGCGTTTGTCCATATTTTGATCTTCTGCCGCCAGTCCACGAGGTCATAAGAGAAGTCTATGGACGGGGCGGATTCGATCGAAAGATGGACGGGGACAAGATTGACTGGCGGGGTCGGGGCCTTTGGGACAACGAGCGGGACGGAATGCTGACTTTCTCCCAGCATGTTTGACGCGGTGACACTCACCGCACGCGACTGCAGCGGATTCCAGTTCGTAACCGTGAAATAGTTGGTTGTCGTCGTGCCGAGTAGAATCCTGTTCGTTCCGTTGATCTGGAATTCGTAGAACCGATACAGAATGACAGATTCCTCCGCGGGCGAGGCGTTCCATGTGAAGCGCACCGAGTTTGTCTGCGCACAGAGCGGAAGGACAGACAGCAGCATGGCCAGCAAGATTCTCATCGTCGGAGATTCCTCCAGCGGAGAGCGCGGTAGGTGTCAACCGTGACGGGCGGAGCTGCCGCGGAGTACTCGAAAGCGCCGATGTCCCATGTCGAGCCTCGGGTGACGCCGTCGTAATCGTCGGTAAAGCTGGAGTTGCGCTGTATTCCAGCGTCCCGGCACGGAGAACCTGCCTGCAGGTGGAAGTTGCTGGTTGGATTCACCACGAGCGGATCTGAGCCCAGGACACTGTGGGTGTCTCTGGATGCCTGCCAAGTGGCATATGACTGCAGTGATCCTCCCCAGGCGAATTGACCGCTCGTGCTTCGGAAGCAGTTGTAATCTCCGTCGTAGGTGCCACCGGTTTGCTCGACGGAGATCGCGTATTGAAGACCATCGATGATTGTGTTTCGGATGGTAACGCGCCACGTCGTCCCCGATACATCGGGTGTGATCAAAATCCCAGCGGAAGCCGAATTTGCCCCGTCGTTTATGATCGTGTCGTTTTCAATCGTCCAATCGAACCAAAGGAGGGGGTTACTCCCGCCAACGTTGCAAAACGAGCCGGCCATGTTCGCGGCAACAGGGTTTGGGGCAAAAATGTTGTTATACGATTTCCCATGGACCCACGACTCAAAATAGTAGAAAGCCGTCATGGCACCATCGTTCCCGTAAGTCTTTCGCCAATCTCCATCGACCAAGTTATAAGAAAGCACCACGTTGGTGTGGTACTGGTCGCTGGAATCGTTTGGGACGGAGTAGCCATGAACAAGCCCGTCACCGTGAACGCCATCGTCGAGTGCGAGGCCCTCGCCACCGATTTGAGAAGCCCCGTCGTGCAATCGATTCCGTGTGATTAACAGCCCGTCCATGATGACATTGGCCACAGCCGACGCGTTCCAGAGCATCGATGCGACGTGGGAAACGTCGTTGCTAATGAAGTACGGGCCCTGGTAGCGCCCGGCATGGTCATAGTGGAAATACGCCAGTTGCTGGCAGTAGGTCGCGTTAGTGCAGAACAGAAACGTCACATTTGTGCATTCCAGGAAATCAAATGCCGCCTTACTTGAAGCGCCATCGAGAGCGGACTGCCCGTGGTTTATGAAGTTCAAATCAATGAATTTCAGATTGTGCTTGGTCACTGCATTGAGCATCCCACTGGCACGGAACAGGCCACCTCCATCAAATATCGCCTGAGCGTCCGTTCCCGATGGCCAGGTGCGATGACTGCGGTAAACGTCCTCACTGCCGAGTGCTCCGCTGTTTGCAATCGTCCACTGATTTGTCCATGTCTTGCCGCCTCGGAACCAGAAAATGTCTCCGTTCGCATGAGAGTAACTGCCGGCAAAGTTCACCATGCCAGGCGCCCGCTTCCATGGCGTATTCGTGCTCGTCCCGTTGGCGCTGTCGTTGGCCGCGTCGGAGTCGATGAAGTATTCCGCTGCCGCGTCAGCACGGCACACCGCCAGCACGAGCAGCAGCAGCGCGATTAGTTGGCGACGGTAAACGGCCATAGTGGGGAAGTGCTGTCGGTAAAGTCGCCGCCAAGGTCGTCGAAGTAGCAGGCGCCAAACGTCGCCGCACCCGTGGCAGACATGCGCCCAATGAGCACCCAGCGAACGCCGGTATTATCGGCCGTCACTGTGATGGTGGAGCCGATCTGCGTCCCTGCCTCGTTGTAGATTTTGAGTGAGCAAGTCCCGCCCTGAACGAACACCACTTCGAGTCGGTGCCATGTGCTGACGGCAAGGTCCGTCGCGCCAGCCGGGAACGTTGTCCCACGAAGGCGAAGGAACTGGCTGCCGGCGTCCTCCTGGTAGTAAGTTCCGATCACCACGTCGCCAGGGTCGGAAGTGGACGACAGCACCATGTTGCGGAACAGGTCATCCGCGCCGGCTGCCGCTGGAGTTCGGAACCAAAAGCAAAGACTCAGGCCAGACTTGGCCGCACCCATGTCAAATGCCTGGTAACGCGTCCCGGTCTCCGTGTTGAGCAGTTCTGCGGCATGCGTGCCGGAGTGCGCCTGCGCAGTCGAGAAGCGGGAATACTGGCTGTCGGCGGCGCCTCCGGTTTCGGCGTCCCATCCCGACGGATCGCTGTCCACCTCGTAACCGCGTGAGAAGTCCACGGCGTTGTTGCCGGAGGCCGCTGCCGGGTAGCGTCTGCGAAATGGAAGGACGACTTGAGAAACCAGCGCGCGAGATTCCTCATACTCACTCTTTAACCCACCGATGCCACGTTGCGCTTTACGATAGGCCAGTTGCTCGACGGTCAGGCCAAACGGGTCCCACTGCCGCACCCAACCATCCTGCAGCGGTGCTAATTGTTTAGGCGCTGGTTCTGGGGGATGAATGCTCAGCATGCCCAGCAGCCACAAGAAGAGGCCAATAGTAAACCCCCACCACGTCCAAAATGTCCGAATGAATTTCTTCACCATGACGCCGGCTCCGTGGTTGATTCCTTATACTGAATCCAAGCCCCAAGGACGCCATGGCGTCCGCCGTTGTTGTCTTCCGCATGGCCAGGGAGGCGAAGAATTCTGAACCAGACGAGTTGACCGGCAGCCGCTGGGGTATTCCCAACCGTGAGCGATGGCGTTGCCGCAGTAAGCTGAGCCGCACCCGCTGCGCTGCCAACGCCGTTTGTGATGGTCAGTCCAGTCCCCCAGTCGGCATTTGTGACGACAGTCCCGTCCTTGATGGCAGTTGCAGAGACCTGCCAAACATTTGTGACTGTGGCGATATTGTTAGTTCCCCATGTGAACAGCTTCACCTTGATCGTGGAAAGGTCCCACTCCAAAGGCATCGCAAGCGAGAATTGAACGGCTTGGGTGGTTGAGCCGCTGAAAACCCAGTTGTCAACCATGCGGTTAGTCGGAGAGCTTGTCTCGGTTGTTTCCAGTGCGGCCCCGGTAATCGTGCCGCTGCCTGCCGTGTTGCTAATCATTGCGGCGGCTCCGACAAAGATCGTTCGGTAAACCCCGAGGCGGAGATCGTTGCCATTGGTCACGATCCCGACCGCCCCTTGTGCCCCGCCTGCGGTCACCGAGTGAAACTTGAACACCTGACCCGCTGATAGGTCGTTGGAGCGCATCTCAAACTGCAGATTGATCACGTCGTTGGAAGCCGTCGCGTTGGTGCGCGTGGTGAAGGCGTAGCTGCCTCCGTTGTTTCCCCCAGTATTGTTCCCGGTCATCAGCCGGAACGCGCCTGGCAGTCCTGGCACTGAGTTGGTGGCGTCAACGTTCCCGTGGAGGATGTTCTTGGAATAGCTCTGAAACGTGCCGTTGCTTTGGATGAACGTTGAACCAAGCCCATCAAACAAATAAAGCGCGGAGATTCCGCTTCCACGAAGTCCTGCCTGAGCGTCAACGTCCCCGACAAGCTTGCTTCCCAGAAGATTTGTAAAGCCTCTCGTCTGCAGGTTGGTGACGATCGCCGCGTCCTTGATCGCGTTTCCGCTGAATTGGTTCGCGTTACCGCTGAACCGATTGGTGACCCGACTGGCAACGAAGTTTGTGTCATACGCGATGCCCACCCCTGGCTCGGTGGCGAATTCTGGGCCGCGCACCCAAACGTTTGTCCCGAGCGAATTCGTCCAGATGTCCACCAGGGTCAACCCGTTGGTAGCGATGCCAACGGCGAAGCCTCCGATATACCAAGACGCCGGGAACTGAACTAAGTTCGACTCGACGCAAAGGACAACAGTAGAGCCTGGCGAAGCCAAAAGTTCGAGCCGCGTAACGCCGGCTCCCACATATCCCACCACGTTGGTGACGTTCGGAGACGGGATTGACAGGACGTAGCGCCCCGAGTTGGTGGCCACGGCGTTGGTGCCAACCTTCGTCCACGTCTGCGGAACCTCGTAGGTCCCGTTCGAAGACGTGACTTGGCCGATTGCGGCGGCAGTCAGGTTTGTGCTCGCGGCCCCGGTGCTCTGCCACGTTCCCACCCCGTTGGCGTCAGACGTCAAAACCTTGCCCGAGCCCGCCGCGGCGGTCGGGATCGTCACATTGGTGACGATGATAGCAGAGAACCCATTCCCGTCGGCCAATTTACCAAGCGACATTGGAACAGTCGCCGATGGAACGATGATACCGGACTGAACAGTTACAAGAGTCGTATTGTTCGAGCTGACGGTAAACGTCGTCGAGCCCGAGGCCCTCCGCATTGCAATCCCGGAAAGGTTAAATTCGTTACTTACTCCCGATCCACCAATGACGACAGTGCCACTAGCAACAACAACCTGATTATTCGTGCGGTCAAATGTCAGCGTATTCGTGCCGGCCAGCGTGCTGCCGCCCTGGTTGAACTGTATGGCCATGTCGCCACCGCCAGGAGCGGCGCCCCCGGATAACGCAATCGAAACGTTCGTCCCGTTGTCAGTCAGCGCGGCACCTGAACCGGCAACCAGCCCCTTGACGTTGGCGTTAGCGGAATTGCTATGCTGCACCATCCCGACGATTCCCGCGGCTGGATTGGTGAACGCGTTGCGCACGTTGCTGAAATCTCCACCGCTCCCGGTCAAACTGATGAGCAGGTCTACCTTGCTGCCCGTCGTGTCATTGGTTCCGTGGATTGTGGTGCCGGGCCCTGCCCAGAATCCGATCAACGCCTGGCTGCCCACCGTCACGTTCTGCGTTCTCACGCCGAAAGTGTTAGTGCCAGCGCCACCGCTACCACCGCCGCCAGTGTTGATTTGCGCGAGCATGATGGCGCCCGAAGCCACCAAGAGCACAGCCAATAGGACGAGTTTGGTTTTCACAATCCAGCAGAGGTTACCGAGAAGATCGCATCCGCCGCGCCCGCCGTGTAGGTGTCGGCAGTTGTTGAAATGGCGATGAGACACTTGTTTAGCGGCATGCCCGACACCGCGATAGTGAGGTAAAAGTTGTCGGTGGCAGGAATCTTGTGCGAGTGCGTGGGCACCTCGCCGCCCGTCAGGCTGGCCGCCTCATGGATCTGAATGAAGCGCGCGGCTGCGCCTTGGTGGTAGCCCTGCAGAGATAGCAGGACGCACGGGACGCTCGCGATTAGTTTCTGCTGAACGAACCCGCCGGATTTGGTTGTAGCTGAGCGAAGCATAAGTCAGTCACTGCAGGTTGGTGTCGTAAACGATGGTGCCGACCTGCGCCGTTATGTTGGTCGAGCCGCCAGCAGCGGCGCTGGCCTTGTTGACGCGCGCCCCGCCGGTGCCCAAAACCTTGATTGAGTGCGCCTGGGTGGCCTGGATGCCCCACGCAAGGGCCGGCGCCAGCAAGTCAACGTTCTTGAGCCGTGCCGTCGCTGAGCCGTAGAGCGTGAGCGGTCGATTGGTGGCCTGGTTCACCGTCGTGGTGTCGAGCCAGAGATTGTCGATGTAAGCGGTGCAGTTGGTGAGAACTATGCCGTCACCGGAGAGCAATTTCCCGATGCCACCTCGCAGGTGGAGTTCGCCCCCCTGAATCCAGATCCCTCTGGCCATGGCGCCGGCGTCCTCGAAGTGCTGCACGTCGGCGTAGAGCGTGCCGCCAGAGGCCGAAATCTTGAGCCAATTGGAATTGGTGGCCGCGGTGAGTTTCTGAGCCGTCACCCACGCGGTGACGTTGGACCCCGGCGAACTCAGGCTAACGACGGAATCGCCTCCGAAGTTGGACGCCTTTTGGCACGTCAGATAATGGCGCCCGCCCGAATAGGCTGCATAAGCGCTGTACCCTGCGGCCCCGCCGAGTCGCTCGACTAGGTTGGCGGTGATCCATGTGCGGTACTCGTTGCTGTAGCCGACCACGTAAATGGTGGAGAGCCCGCCGTAATTCTGAATGAGCTGGGCAGTCAGGTAAAAATTGTTCGTGGTTCGTGTGCCCAATGTCTGCTCACACCACACCGCGTACCGTGCGGCAGCGCGCACGGTCTGCGCGCGCACAAACATCTCGCCATTGAACCAAACGATCCCGGACGCCGTCGTTGTGGCGTTGCCCTGGTCATTGCCTTCCTCGTCGAAGCCAGCCGCCGCAGTGGTTCCGGCGTATGTGTCGACGATCTCCTTGCAATCCAGATTTACCGTACCGTCGGCA
>Ga0075430_100002804_pt1 | contig 14578 bp, 10 predicted proteins | sample RhiMetdeltSRZDD4_FD_75294 | JGI IMG/M metagenome (GOLD analysis project Ga0075430, IMG submission 75294) | Populus rhizosphere microbial communities from Tennessee, USA - Rhizosphere MetaG P. deltoides SRZDD4 | ecosystem: Host-associated > Plants > Roots > Rhizosphere > Soil | place: USA... | reverse complement strand
CGCGTCCGGCAAAGAACGCATCCAGATTGTCGAGCGCGCGAAACCCCATCGCGTCGCGTGTCTCGGTGGTCGCGCTGCCGATGTGCGGCATGAGGAACGTGTTGGGCAGCGCCGTCAAACGTGGATCGACGTTCGGCTCGTTGTTGTACGCATCGATCCCGGCGGCACGCAGCTTCCCCGATTTCAACGCCTCGACGAGCGCATCGTCGTCCACAAGGGCGCCGCGGGCGGCGTTGACCAGGATGGCGCCGTCAGGCAGCAGCGCGAACCGCCGGGCGTTCATCAGCCCGCGCGTGGCGGGCGTGACGTTGCAGTGCAGGCTGAGAAAGTCGCAGTGAGGGAGCATGTCGTCGAGCGCGTCGTGCCACACGACATCCTGGATCCCGGTCACCGGCCGGATGTCGTGATAGTGAATCCGCATGTCGAACCCGCGTGCGCGTCGTGCGACGACGCGCCCGACTCGACCCATACCCAAAATGCCGAGCCGCTTGCCGGTGACCTGCGTGCCCACCATGAACGCAGGACTCCAGTCCTTCCACTTCCGCTCCCGCACCAGCTTTTCACCCTCGCTCGCACGACGCGCGGCACCGATCATCAGCATCAGCGTGAGCTCGGCGGTCGCATCGGACAGCACGTCAGGCGTGTTGGTGACGACGATGCCCCTGGTCCGCGCGGCTTCCAGGTCGACATGGTCGTAGCCAACCGAGAAGTTGGCGATGATCCTCACTTCTGCTGGCAGACGCTGGAGAACGTCGGCCGTGAAGTGCTCGGTGTGGCAGGGAAGAATGGCCTGCGCGCCCCGGGCGCGCTCGATGAGTTCCTCATGCGAGTAGAGCTTGTCGTCTGGATTCAGGCGCGCCTCATAGTCGCGCTGCAGGCGGTCCTCGACCGCGAACGGAAGCTTGCGCGTCACCAATACCGTAGGTTTTGTGTACATCGGTCATCCGGTCCGGCTAAAGCCGGACATGACGTACGTCGGTGTTGAATTCAGAGGGCAACTCGGGTGAGAGTCTACGCGAGTTCGACGGCATACTCGGCAGGCGAACGGCGGCAACATGAAAATCTACCGGTTCATCAATCGGGTGCCAGGCGGTCTGATGGTCGTGCCGCTCTTCATCGGCATGGTCATCAACACGTTCTTCCCGACGTTGCTCCAGATCGGCGGATTCACGCAGGCACTGAGCGGCGTGGGATATCCGACCGTGCTGGGCATGTATCTCTTCACCGTCGGCACGAAAATGACCGTTCGCGCCGCGCCGCGGATGCTGCTGCGCGGGGGCGGCCTGCTCGCCGCCAAGGTCGGCACCGCTACGCTGTTCGCGCTGGCAGTGGCTCACGTGTTCGATGGCAGCATTCTCGGGCTCAGCACGTTGGCCGTGATGGTCGCCATGAGCGATACCAACGGCGGGATGTTCCTCGCCCTCACTGGCGTGATGGGCGACAAGGAGGATTCAGGGACCTATGTCGTGCAGAGCATCGAGACCGGCCCCTTCCTTACGATGCTGATCTTCGTCGGGACAGGGCTTGCCGTGATTCCGTGGCTGACGATGGTGTCGGTGATTGCGCCGATCGTGGTGGGTGCGATTCTCGGCAACCTGGATGAAGAGCTGAAGGAGTTCTTCGCGTCGCACGAGCCGATCATCGTGCCCTTCATGGCGTTCACACTCGGCCAGACCATCAATCTGAAGTCCGTCGTCACCGCCGGTCTCCCGGGCATCGTGCTTGGCGTGACCGTGTTAGTCGTGACTGGCGCCGTGTGCATCGCGATGGATCGACTGCTGGGCGGGTCGGGCGTCGCGGGTGCGGCAGCGTCGAGCACGGCGGGGAACTCGGCTGCCGTACCGCAGGCCGTAGCGCTTGCGGATACATCGTTTGCCCCGGTTGCCGCGGCCGCGACAGTGCAGGTCGCCGCGTCGGTGATCGTCACGGCGATCCTGACACCGCTCCTGACAGCGTGGTGGTACCGCCGATTGGCCCGGACGCGTCTGGTGGAGAGAGCGGGTCGCGAAGTCGAAGAGGTCGCGGCGCACAGGTAATCCCGGACTTCGCAGAAGGAGAATCAACGCACCGACTCCGTGTGGTGAACACACCTACTGCGTTTGACACCGACACGGCCTGGCCCTACGATTGCGGCAAATCGTTCAGTCGGCGCGCCCCATCAACGAGGAGGCCGCATGCGTGCGTTCAAGAGCGCTGTCGCGAAATCACGGGCCTGGCTCCTGGTTAGCTGCCTGCTGGTCTGGATGGCGTCGATCCTCGGAGCGCAGACGCCGCAGCTGCCGCCGGATCATCCTGCGGTCGGCGCGCCAGATGGCCGATCGGCGGCGTCGGATCTGACCGAACGACTCAGGCCGTCCAGCGCCAGCCCGGCCTCGATCCCGATCGCTCGCAAGAACCTCATCGACGAATTCATCTTCGGAAAGATCGAGAAAGACGGCGTGCCGCACGCCGGGTTGTCGTCGGATGAGGAGTTCTTTCGCCGCATCCATATCGATCTGACTGGCCGCCTGCCCCAGGACGAACAGCTGCGCGCGTTCCTTGCGTCTCGCGACCCCGGCAAGCGCGATCAGCTCATCGATCAGCTGACGACGTCCCGACCGTACGAAACGAAGTGGACGTATTTCTTCAACGACATCTACAAGCCGGCGCCCGGCCGCATCGGGAATACCGCGAAGAACGTCTTCTACCTCTGGGTCCGCGACAACATTCACCTCGACCGTCCATACAACGAGGTGGTGTACGAGATGCTGACGTCGAATGCGACATCGAACTGGTACATCGGCCCTGCCAGCTACGTCGCGCGCTGGGTGATCACGGCCGTCGCGTGCGAGGACGAGGTGCACGAGGACACCTCCGACGAACTGGCGATCCATGCCGCGAAGGATTTTCTCGGTGTCGACATCAGCTGCGCGTCCTGTCACGACGGGGCCCGCCACCTCGAAAAGATCAATCTCTATCTGAGCCAGCGGAAGCGCGAAGAGACCTGGAAGATGGCGGCGTTCTTCGGCAGGACGAACGTGCTCCGCCGCACCGAGATCAGCACGGCGCAGGACGAATATTCGATCGACGACAACGGTCCCGGCTACGACCCGTCGGCGCGCAGCGTCATCCGCGTGCCGCGGCGTGGGAAGCCGGGACTCCTGGATCCCGTCTACATGTTTACGGGAGCGACTCCGGATCCATCGAAGCATCCGCGACCGGAATTCGCGCGCTTGCTGACGTCGGATCCACAATTCGCGCGCGCCACCGTGAACCTGCTATGGGCGGAGATGTTCGGTGTCGGCATCGTGGAGCCGGTCTTCTCATTCGACCTGGCGCGTCTCGATCCGAAGAACCCACCGCCGGCGCCGTGGGGTCTGCAACCCTCGCATCCCGAACTGCTCGAAGCGCTCGCCCAGTACTTTCGCGACAACAACTACAGCATCCGATCGGTGTTGAAGCTGATCGCAAAGTCGAGTGCGTATCAGCTCTCGTCGCAGTTTCCCGGCGAGTGGAAGGAAAGCTATGCGCCGTATTTCGCGCGCAAGTTCGTGCGCCGCCTGAAAGCGGAGGAAGTCTACGACTCGCTCGTGGGCGCGACGAATGTGTTCTATGACGTGCCGATCCGCGGCACCGATATCAAAGTGCGCTACGCGGCCGAGGCGTACTCGCCGGACGAGTTCGTCAGGAACGTGAACGATCCGATTCTCAAGGAGATCCACTTCTTCCTCGAGTCGTTCGGTCAGACGAACCGCCAGTCCTCCGAACGCAGCAATGACGGCGCGATCACCCAGGCCGTTCAGTTGATGAACAGCCCGCTCGTCCATCGTCAGATCAAGGCGACAGAGGGGAGCTACCTGGCCGGGCTGCTCAAGCAGGAGATCCCGGATGACGAGAAGGTCGTTCGGCTGTACGAGCGGTTCCTGGTCCGACGGCCAACGCCGGCCGAGGTGACCGACGCGAAGGACATCGTGAAGAGCGGCGCTGCGGGATGGGAAGATCTGCAGTGGCTGCTGGTCAACAGGGTTGAGTTCGTCCACAACTTCTAGGGGAAGAGGTCATGTCCAATGTCCTCGACACTCTCCTCACGCGCCGCGAAGCGTTCAAGGTCGGCGCATCCCTCGTCAGCGCCTATTGGTTCCTCCCGCTCGTGGCGCCGACGAACGTACATGCCCAGTCGAAGGTCAGTCCGCGCGGGTCGGCGCGTTTCGTCATCTTCGTCATGCTCGAAGGCGGGCAGTCCCATGTCGATTCATGGGACCTCAAGGAAGGGAAGTGGACGCCGCAGAACTTCGACATCCGGGAGATCGCGCCGGGCGTCAAATGGCCGATGGCACTCTTTCCGCAGCTCGCAAAGCAGCGCGAACGCTATTCGCTGATCCGTTCGATGGAGGCCTGGGACAGCGTGCACTTCCGCGCGCAGTACTACGTGCAGTCCGGGCACATGATGAATCCCGCGCTGCAGAAAGAGCTCCCACCCATTGGCACCGTCGTCGCGTACGAGTCCGCCGCGCGGCGGCAGACGACCGATACGCTTCCGGGCTACGTCGCGGTCAATGTCACGCAGTCACAGGCCGGACTGCTCGGTTGCGGATTCCTGCCAGCGACCTACACGCCGTTCCACATCGATACGACGAGTGGAATCGGCGCGATCTCTCTGGACGACGAGGCTCGAAAGACGCTGCTGCGGCGCTGGGAGCTGCTGAAGAAAGTCGACGAACGCCTGCGCAACGACTCGTCCCTTGCCGCAAAGGCGTATCGCGACTACCACAACCACTACGAAGGCGCGGTCAGCATGATGTCGGATCAACGCGCCTCCCAGGTCTTTCAGATCGACGCCGCCGATCACGATCGCTACGGCAAGTCGCAGGTGGGTGACGGCTGCATCCTGGCGCGCAACCTGGTCGAAGCAGACGCCGGGACGCACTTCGTGCTGGTCAATCATCGCGACTGGGACCATCACAACCGGATTTACGCCGAGGGAAATCATTACAAGCTGTGCAGAGAGATCGACACCGCGCTAACCTCGCTGTTCGATGACCTTGCGGCACGCAAGCGCGCCGACGGACGCACGCTGCTCGACGAGACGATGGTGGTCTGCTTCGGTGAGTTCGGCCGCACACCGGGCGAGTTGAGCGCGGCGAACGGGCGCGATCACTATCAGTACGCGCTGACCGGCTTGTTTGCCGGCGGCGGGGTGCAGGGCGGCCGCGTCATCGGGAAGACCGATGAGCTCGGCGCGAAGGTCGTTGCGCCGGATTGGAATGGCAAGCGCTCGGTCTATATGGAGGACGTCGCCACGACGATTTATTCTGCGCTGGGCATCGACTGGTCGAAGGTGATCGAAGGCGCACCGTCGGGGCGCGCGTTCCATTACATCGAGCCGTTCGCGTCCAAGCAGATGATCAAGAACCAGGAGATTACGAACCTGTTCGCCTGACGCAGACTGCATCTCGACCACAGTGCGCGGGAGTCGATGATCTTTGCCAGAGTGGGAATCGACTCGTGCTCGTTCACTGCCTCTTAAACCGCAAATCCCACACCCGGTCCTGGCTCACGCTCGTCTCGTTTATCTTGCCCGCGCCGTCGCGCAGGAATCGCACGACGCCGATAGGGCTGTTGAATGCGTCTCGAAAAGTCGGTGTGAGCGGCAGCCAACTGCCAGGCCGGTTCTGCAGCATCAAGCGCTCGCCTTGCATGGCAACGCGCAGCGTTGCCTGCGCTTCATCGCTGCTGTATTCGCCCGCGTAGACCTGGAGCTCCAACGACGTCGGGCTTGCAGCGGCGATTTTTTCGAACAGTGTTCCGTCGTCGAGTCGCAGGCGACCGCCGACCACGACAAACCGCATATCTCCGTTCGTGAACGTATCCTGTGAAACCGGCGTGAACAGGGCGCCGCCGATCCTCAGCCTTCCGTTGTCGACTGCCGCGGTGAGAGTCGCGTGATTGCGCAGGTTGTGGTAGAGCCCCGATAGTTCCTGCAATCCTTTCACCGCTACCGGCTCCGTTGTCGTCGGCGGTGCGAGCGCGGCTCCGAGGTACACCGCGGCCACGTCGCGTCCGAGCTGCGGCGGGTTCGCGTTGGTGACGTTGCAGAGAATCGCGACCGACAAGCCCTGATCCGGATAGCGAGCGAGCCAGCCTCCGTACCCCGCGGTGGCGCCGCTGTGACTGATTTCGCGCACTCCTCTCCACGTTCCGATACCCAGCCCGGCCGCGTAGTCGGTGTTGCGGCCATCGTTCAGAACGCCGCTGCGAAGCTGGAGCTCCACCAGTGCACGCCCGCCCACTTTGGGATCGGTGAAGTTCGTGTTCCATCGCAGCAGATCGCCCACCGTCGTCAGCATCGCGCCGTTGCCGTACACGTTTTCAAACGGCATGTTCAACATGAACGACGTTCCGCTCGGCGAGTACGCGATCGCACGGTTGGGGACGATGCGACGGAAGTCGTCGCGCCAGGAGGAAGAGGACATGCCGAGTGGCGTGAAAATCGCCTCGCGCGTGAACTCGGCGAACGGTTTTTCGCTCACACGACTGACCAGGATTGCGGCGAGGTTGTAGCCGGTGTTCGTGTAGGAGTACTCGGCGCCGGGCGCATAGTTCAGCGCCTTCTGACGCTGCACGATCGCGAGCACGTCGTCGTGGTTGCGAGCGATCGTGCCGCGCGGCCACCCGCCGATCGCGGCCACGCTGCCCCAGTCGCGCAGACCGCTGGTGTGGTGGATCAGGTGGCGGATCGTTATGGGCGTTTCGTACTCGGGAACCTCTGGAATGTATTTGCGTATCGGGTCATCGAGCGACAGCTTGCCCTGCTGCGCCAACAGCAGCACCGCGGCTGCGGTGAACTGCTTGCTCACCGAGCCTGGCTCGAAAATCGTGTCGGCGGTGATCGGCACGTTGTGTTCCAGGTCGGCGACGCCATAGCCGGCCGCGAACACCGTAGTCCCATCGATTGCTGCGCCGACGGCGCAGCCGGGGCGCCCGGTGAACCGGTCGAAATGCCGATCGATTCTGGCTTTGGCATCTGGCGGCGCGGTGAGGGTCCGTGCCGCCAGCGGCGGCGGGGTGAGGCTCTGCGCCGTCAATGACAGCGGGAGAAGCGCGATGAGGAGTGCAACACACGCGCGCAAAATGGACATACTGCCTCCCTGCTGAAGCGGCGCCCGGAAAATCGAGATCGTAGCCATTATTGTCGTCGGTGATTGGTGATTGTTGAATCTTGATTGAATGCTTTGACGCTTGGACCCGCTGACTGGGTTGTCGTCCGCTTCCGGGACGGAGACGATGCTTTGGATGCAGGCGCTGCAAGGCGTCCGCCGAATGATTGGAACAGTCGCTCGCCAATCAGCGGCTGAGCGCCTGGTTGTCGAAGATGCGCTGGCTTGGATTGGGTCGGCGAGTCAGCACGCCAGGGCTGCCGAATTAGTGGCCGGCCAGAGCCTGTAGCCATCAGCGATGTCGGCGCTCGAAGGCCCCGCAGCTTGTTGGCGAGTACTTCCCCGACATCGTTCGCTGGCGCCGCGAGCGCGATGGGTGATCTTTCGCAGCAGCCGCTGAATATCCCGCGACTGGACCCCACACCACGTGCCGATTGGCCTGCGAGCCGAAGGCACGCTTCATGCTCACGCAAAGTGAAACGCGGATCAGCGAGAAACGAGGTCGCAGATGTCCGTCATCGACAAGGGAGCCCGGCCACAGCCGACAGAGTTGAAACGGAGGCAACGGGTGAAAGACGTCATGAATCCCGACATCATCACCGTGGCCGACGACATGACCACCAGTGAGCTGGTGAGATTTCTGAACGAACGTGAGATCTCGGGCGCACCGGTCGTGAACGGTGAAGGACACTTCATCGGTGTGGTGTCGATGACCGACATCGGCCGCCATTTGTCAGAGCCTGCCGAGTTCGTGTCGACGCATTCCGACTTCTACCGGGACATGGTCGATGAAATGACGCTCGAGGAGTTCGGGGAGCGCGACGTCGAGGAACTCGCGGTGACCGTGCGCGACGTGATGACACCGGTCGTTCACCATGTGGCGGCCACGGCAACGGTGGCAGAGGCGGCTCGGACGATGGTGGAGCGCCATATTCACCGGCTCGTGGTCATACAGGACGGGCAGCCCGTGGGCATGATCACCAGCATGGACCTGTTGCGCGTCGTCGCCGAACAGTCGTAAGAGCGCCGGCGCTCGAGCAATCTCGGAAATCGCCCTGCTTAGGAAGCCGGATGAAGGAATCTGATTATGGAAACGTTGGCTCAACCCGCCGTTCCCCATGCAATCAGCCTAGAGTGCCGCGGCACGGCGGCTGCGGTCTTGCACCCGCGACAGGAGTACTCGATATCGGCTCCGGCGATGGCGAGAAGGGAGTCGTCAATGTTTGCCCGCATTCTCGTCCCGACAGACTTCAGCGCTCCTTCGGAGGCTGCGCTCGCCTATGGTCGTGAGATCGCCGAACGGTTCGATGCTGCGCTGCATCTGATCCACGTTACCGAGAATCCGTTCTTGCGCGCCGCCGTCGTCGACCGGCGCTCGCTCGATGAGGCGCACCTACGTTGGCTCCAGGACCGTCTGACGGATGCCGATCTACGACGTGGAGCGGTCGCGATCGTGGAACAGTCGGACGAACCTGACAGCGAGATTCTTCGATACGCGAAGTCCGCCAATATCGACCTCATCGTCATGGGCACGCGGGACGCACGGGTGTTGCGCGCGTTGTCCTGGGCAGTGTTGCCGAGGCGGTAGTTCGAGCGTCGTCATGCCCGGTGCTGACGGTGCACGCGGCCGAGTCCACCACTGCGGCAACCAGCCAAGGCGCCTGAACGCGATCCGCGCACTTGGGATTGGGGGTCGGCCCCACGCAAAGGGGTGTCGAATTAGGAACGGAACGTCACTTGTGACACTGACGCCGACACGAGCGATCCGAGTCGGCGTCAGCCGAAGCGGGCGTGCGAGCCTATGCTGCTCGGACCGCAGACGGGACGCGTTCAAACGCGACCGACTCGACCCGTGACGTCGTGATTCGCCGCAGCCCGGTCCACAGCGTCACCGGCAAGCCGACGCTGATCCAACCAGGTTCGACGGTGCCGCCGTCCGTCGTCGCGCCCTCGAGGAGCATCTCGATCGGTTCGGGAAACAGTTTCCCGCCGCTGATCTGGACGCGCCGTTCAGCACCATCGATCACGACGAACCGATAACGGGAATTCCTCGTCGTGACGACGATTCTCGCGTTTGCGGGAAGCGCATCCACCAGGACGCCAGGACGGGGCCGCGGTGTCGAGTTGGACCGGTCGGATGTCCGCGCCGGAAGGGACTCGACAGTGTCTGAAGCCGTTTCGAACGGTTCGAAATTGCGCATGGTCGAGTAGACCTCTCGTTCACAGAATGGCAATGGACCTGCCAAAGCAAGCGCCACAGTCATTGCCGTTTCAAATCAAAGACTTACGCGGCAAGCTGGGCGAATGGGCCCGTCCGAAAGTGCCTCCATGGCGTGAAGAGATGTAAGAAATTCTTACCGTTCGAAGTGCGCGGCGACGCGTTCGAGCGCCTCATCGAAATGGCGTTCAGCGACTGAACCGTACGAAACGCGGAGGCAGCCCTCGCCGCTGCGACCGAACGCCGCGCCAGGAATCGTCACGACGTGCGCCTCCTCGAGGAGCCGTATCGCCAGCGCATTCGAATCGGCGCATCCGTCCACGCGAACGAACGCGAAGAAGCCGCCGGCGGTCGGCACCCACCTGAGTCCCGGCACGTCCGCGAGCCGCTCGGCGAGGCGTTGGCGTCGCCGCCTGAACTCCGGATGAAAGCCGCGAGCATAGTTCCAGTCCTCTTGCACCGCCGCTTCGACGGCGATCTGTGAAATCGTCGGCGCGCAGATGATCATCGCGTCCTGAATCTTGGTCGCCTGCGCGCAGATCTCGCGATCGGCCATGACGAAGCCGACGCGCCATCCCATCATCGCGAACGATTTCGAGAAGGTGCCGATCACGACGACGTTGCGACGCCAGTCGCTCACCGATGCCGCGCTCCAGTGGGCGCCGTCGTAGACGAAGTGCATGTACGTCTCATCACTGATGACGCAGATGTCTCGAGACGCCAGCTCGTTGACGATGCGCTCGCCGTCGGCGGGCGTGATGGTGGCGCCAGTCGGGTTGCTCGGCGTACACAACACGACGGCGCGCGTGCGCATCGTCACCGCGCGCGCCACGTCGTCCCACGTCACGGCGTAGGTCGTCTGATCGGCGACGGGCGCTTCGATCGCGATCGCCCCGGACGCTCGTACCTGCATGTGATGATTCGTGAAGTACGGGGCGGGAATCACGACCTCGTCGCCGGGATCGACCAGCGTCGTGAGCGCCGTCGCGAATGCGTGGTTGGCGCCTGCGGTGATCACCAGGTCCTCCGCCGCGCAGTCGGCGCCGGTCTCCTGCTGCAGGCGCTCGGCGAGCGCTCGTCTCAACGAGGGCCGTCCGGGATCAGTCGAATAGAAGTGCACCTGTGACGACGACAGCGCCGCCTGCGCGGCGCGAACGGCCGACGGCGGCGGCGGAAAGTACGGCAGCGCCTGTCCGAGCGAAATCACGTCGCGCCCCTGCGCCCGCAGCGCCGCAGCGCGGAGGTTCAGCGGATCGAACGGCGGCAGCTCGATGTCGAGCACACGATGCGGGATCCTCACGACCGACACCATACATCTCCGTGCATGGTGCTGTCTTGCCGGTTCGCCGCCGGAGCGAGACGCTCCGTACACAAAAAAGAGGCACGGGAATGCGATCCTTCGTGCCTCTGTGCTCTCCGGAACCTACTTGCAGGCTTCGGCGACCACCTTCACGGATTCCACCTGCACGATCGGCGGACGCAAAACTTTGGGATCTGCCGCCGCTCCCTCCGGGGGCGGTGGTAGCTCCTGCACCGTTCCTGTTACTTCCACCTTCTTGTTGACGTTGGTCGCCAACTCGGACGTGGCCGATCCGAGCAGCGCGTACATCGGAGCCGAACCGCCTTCGGTCTTGTCCAGGACGTATACCTTGGTACCGTCTGTGGTCTTGGCCTCCATCACGCAACCGGTGAGGGTTGCCTTCGCTGATGCGTCTTTCGACGGTTCGGCCGCGGGTGGTTGTTGCGGCGCCGGTGACTCCTGTGCGAGGACGCTCACGGAGCCCGCGAGCGCGCATGCAACTAGCGTCGAGGTGACATATCGCAGCATCATCACTCCTTCCCGGGAACAGACGGGGTGCTGCGCTGGCGGTGAGCAGTTTTCCTGCCAGGAGGGCCAACTCACGGATTTCCTGACGTTCCTGAGGACGAGATGTCCCCCGACACAACCGAAGGAGTGAAAAGTCTTCGTTGCGGTTGTACTGATTGTTGACGAGCAGAGCTCAGGCCTGCGGCGGCTCGTCCGCCAGGACTCGCACCTGGGCCTGACCGAGCTTGAGCGTGCGAACGAACGCCGCGACGAGCTCGGGATCGAACTCCAGACCCGCCCGCTCTTCCAGATAGGACATCGTCTTCTCCGACGGCCAGGCGTCGCGATAGGGCCGTTTGGTGCTCAGCGCGTCGTAGACGTCGCAGACGTGCACGAGCCGGCTGGCCATCGCGCAGTCGCGTTTGTAGTGCATGACGGGGTACCCGCCGCCGTCGAGCATGACGTGATGCTCGTAGGCGACCGCCGCGGCCATGCCCAGGTCTTCTTCGCTCTGCATGATCACGCGCGCGCCGTCGATCGGATGGGCGTTCATGATCGCGCGCTCTTCTTCATTGAGCTTGCCGGGCTTGGTCAGCACTTCGAGCGGGATCCGGATCTTGCCGATGTCGTGCAAGAGACCGGCGACCCCGATCGCGCGAATCTCCTTCGGCCGGCAACCGAGCGATTCAGCCAGCCCCATTGCCAGGACCGCGACGTTCAGCGAATGGGTGGTGGTGTACTGGTCGAACTCCTTCAGTTTCAGGAGCGGCAGTACGATCCGGCTGTCGCCGTGCATCGCCACTGACAGCGAGCGCACGACGGCCTCGGCCTCGAGCAGTGGAACACCCGCGCCCGACTGCACCTCGCTCTGCAGCCATTTGAACGTCTCGGCCTCTTCACCGAGCGTGAGATCCAGCGTCGTCTCCGGTAGCGGTGCGGGGACGGCGGCGGCCGGCGCGTCAGCATCGCGTCCTTGCAGGCCGACCGCGCCAAAGCGGATGCCGAACGATCGCATCTGGCGCGCTTCGCTGGTATCGACGGCCGACATCATCAGACGCCCGAGCAATTCCTGCAGGAACCCGTCGAATTCCTCGCGCGTCACCCTGCGCTCGAGCTCGAGACGCTGGATGCCGGCGGCGACGAGCCGTGTGCCCCAGTCCCACGACTTGAGGTCACGCAATCGCTCACGGCCGAACACGACCTCGTCGCCGAGGAACGTGAACGACGGCAGCTGGCTGCCGGCCGTCGTGAGACCGTCGAGCTCCTCGAACGCATGGTCAACCGCCTTCTCCCGCGAGGGATGCCCCTCGGGGTACAGCGTCATGACGGCGAGCGAGTGCGCGAACGCGTTCAGGAATCGGACCGGATCGCTCATGTGTTTGGCGTGGAGGCGGCAGCTCGGAGTTCGGGATCCGACGATCGCGCGGCCGCAGCCAGTACGCCAGCGGCGCGTGAGTCGCTGGCCCACGTGGTCGCCAACGCGCGGACGACCGCGACCAGCACCGGCGTCTTTGGCACGAGGCGCGTTCTGCCGAGTATCGATCGGCCAGCGACGGACAGATGCAGAAACGCAGCGAGCACGTTCTCGTCCCGCTGCCGGGAAAGCGCGTTGACGGCGAGCACGCGGCTGTCGTACCCGAGGTCCCAGGCGACGGCCAGATCGATCACCCGGTCGATCAACGCCGCCGGACAGTCGTCGCGAAGCGCCGTCAGGCCAAGATGAACGATGCGTGGATCGGGATCGATCAAGGCCGCGCGCACGCCCAGGTTCCGCTCATGCGGCTGCATCAGCTGCACGCGAATCGCCTCGGCCCTCACCCGCGCGTCGGGATGCTGTATCCACGGCGCCGCCGAAAACGTCGGCGGCAGATGACGCGATCGCGTCAGCAACGTCAGCATGTTCCGTTGCACGTACCACCGCTGGTCGCTGAGGCGGGCGACGACGAGCGGCGTAATGTCCACTTGCGTCCGGCCGAGCAGATCGAGCAGCCGTCGTCGAACGATCCGGCTCGGAGACGAACAGAGGACCTCCAGGAGCGGCTCGTACCCTTCGACCGGGAGACGCGGTAACAACTGATCGAGGCTGGCGGCGTCGATGCGGTCGCTGGTGACAATCCCCCGGAGGGTTTCGGGGCGCGTCAGCTTGGCGAGGATCATCTCGGCCCCAGCCTGGCTGCCCGCGGGTGGCGCGGCAATCAGATCGAGCAACTCATTCAGCTGCCCGGCATTGATCGCCTGATCGATGGCTCTGTCGGACAGCGGCCCCATCGCGCCCGCCTCGAGCGCCATCTTCACGAGGCGAAGCGGCTCGAGCACGGCGGCGTCAGCCCACTTCCTCCGCGTCGTTTCCGTGCCGGGCGCTGTTGCCATGTACTGCAACAGGCGTCCGTACGCTTCTGGATTGGGATCTTCGAGGCGCCAGTCCTCGAGCAGACGGCCAACCTGCTCACGCAGCTCCGCCTCGGCTCGCGGTCGAGCAAGCTCGGATCCACCTTCAGCATGCTTCGCCAGCTTGGTCAGCATTCTGACCAGTCCATGCGAGATCGTCTGCCCGCCGGCGTCTGCGGATGCCTGGACGATCTGCAGCACGGCGCCCACGGCCATGCCGTGCGTCACGTCGAACACGAACTGACTCCGCTGGTGCACGTCTCCACCCATCGCGACGAGGCGACGCAGCGTATCGGGCTTGAGCGAGGCAATGAGCTTCGAGGTCCGCTGCTTGAGCTCCTCTCCGGCATCGCCCGAGGCCGTTTGCAGCTCGCGTGCAATCTGGCGAAGGTGGCCGATGACCATCTGGTCGTGGTCGGTGTTCTCGTCGATCGCTTTCGCGATTGCCGTCTCGGAGGGAACGGGCTGCCCTTTTGATCCCTCCGATGCGGGCGCGCCATCGAACGCGAGCGCTGCCTTTGCCAGACCCACCCACAGATCAGCACCGTGCGGCGACCGCTGCGAGTCCGCGCCGGCCTCGCCGGCGATCGACAGACCGTCGAAGGTCATGGGGTGCAGCTTGACGTGGGGCCAGCCGGGCAGGTCCGCCTTCAGCCCGACCGGACCCTCGCGATCGGCCTCGGCCGAGAGCGCCAGAAGCGCCTCGCCCAATTCCTCGCTCTCCAGGCCGCGGGTGATGCTGATAGCGCCGACGTGATGGCGATGTAACGAGTCGGCGAGGCGCCGCAGGACCGGGTGGTCCGGGTCCGTGCTGACGTCGTCGATGATCAACTGCCGCCGCGCCACCGCGAACGCAATCGACGGACGCTCCTGGAGGAGCCGTTCCGCGCGCCGGGTCACGGCCTCGATGGCCGGCACCAGCGCCGGGTGGCCAGTCGGGTACATCGAATGGCGGTGCAGGGCGATCGACAGCTCGACGAAAAAGTCGCTGAGATCGCGAGAGAGAGTGGCGCGCTCGGAGCGGGCCGC
>Ga0075430_100002801_pt1 | contig 14586 bp, 32 predicted proteins | sample RhiMetdeltSRZDD4_FD_75294 | JGI IMG/M metagenome (GOLD analysis project Ga0075430, IMG submission 75294) | Populus rhizosphere microbial communities from Tennessee, USA - Rhizosphere MetaG P. deltoides SRZDD4 | ecosystem: Host-associated > Plants > Roots > Rhizosphere > Soil | place: USA... | reverse complement strand
CCTACTCGCTTCCGCTTGCGCTGTGGACGATTGGAACGTTTTGCTTTGATCAGTTCGACGCCTTCCCGTACCTCGTCATCACATCGCCCACGAAGCGAAGCGGAAAAACCCGGCTGAGCGAAATGATTTCATTCGCGGCGGCAAACCCGCGCAACTTCGCGGCCTTGACCGCTCCAACCATGTTCCGTTCTATTGAGACGGAAAACCCCACCATCGTGTTTGACGAGGCCGAGAGTCTTAGCAGTGAGGCCGCGTCTACTATGCGCTCCGTGTTGAATGTGGGCTACCGGAGAGGCCAGACCATACCGCGCACCGTGGCTGGAGGCATCAAAGAGTTTCCAACGTACTGCCCGAAAATGTTTGTTCTGATTGGAGACGTTTACGACACGTTGCGAGACCGGAGCATGATTATCACGATGAAGCGAGCCGAGACGCGCCGCCGCTTTACTTTCGACGTTGCCAAAGAGGAAGGCCGCGAACTGCGCGAAATGATCAGCGCGGCCGTGAAGGATCACTTAGGCGATTTGCAGCACGCTTTCCAGAATCACAAGGGTTTGCCGTTTCTCATGGACAGAGACGAAGAGATATGGACTTCCTTGTTTTGCATCGCGGAAGTGTTCTGTAAGAACCGAATCACCGAACTGCAAGCCGCCGCTGTCGATATGGCAACCGACAAGACCGCCGATTCTAAACGGTATGTGGACCTGAAGCACGCCGAGACCGCCGCCATGGAAGACGAGTATGCAAAACGGCTCCTAACCGACCTCTACGGGCTTTTCGTTGTCGGAGGCCGTGTTATCTCGACCGAAGACACCATAAGCGCCCTACGGGCTATCCCGACCGCTCCATGGCGCAAATTCAGAGGAGACGGGCTAGACGCTCACGACCTTGCAAACATGCTCTCCCGTTTCGGTGTCCGGCCCGTGCGGATTGCGCTTGGCTCCGGAAGAGGAAAGCAGACGTTTAAACGTGGGTACAAACGGCAGGATGTCGAGAAAGCAATGGGGAAACTATGAACTTTGGGGACTGGCAATTTCCATCAGGCTACAACTATTTCGTGATCGTTGCCGACCGCTCCGGTAAACCGCGCGAGATCCACAACTACACCGACCGGCAACACGCAATGCACGAAATCCGCGAGAACGCCAAAGCCGCTAAGTTGTTCGATAAGCACTTGTTTTATGTGGAGCGCGAAACAGTATAGGCTTAATTCAACCCGCTCCGGCGGCAACCGGAGCGGGGACACGTTCAACAATCAACGTAAGTTAAGGAGAAACAAATGTCAGAAACAAAGAACGCTAACGCCGCGAACGATACCGAGGGGACACCCATAAAGCAAATCACGGTCACAGTCGACGTGCACGAGATCGAAATCCTTGAACGGCGCATCGTGCCGACCGGAAGCGGTGAAACCTTCCTGCCCCTGTAAACATTGACAAAAAAGCATCCGCCCCCGATAACCTAACAAGAAAGGAGAAACCGAACATGGCAGCACTTGTTGTGATTTACGACGAAACCGAAATTGAGAAACCAGTCGAAGAACTGGAACCGAAAACCGCTCCATCCGGATTAGCCGCGCTCGACTAGTCCGCTATACCGCCAGACGGGGAAAGCGGTGTCAACCGGCCCGCTTCCCCTTTCCGACACTTGACCCGCCTTCCCTGATGCGAGATCAAATCTTGCTACAAAGCGCCAGACCCACAACGAGGATTACGCCCGTAATCCCCCACCACGTGTAGCCGACGTACGCAAGCGCCACGATCCCAATAACCCGCTGCACCGTTGCTTGATCCATAATCAAAATGGCACCTCATCCGCAAACGCTCGTTGACGCGACCGCCCGCCGACCTCCGGAGCGAAGCCGCCACACTGCCCCGCTTCATAGCGATGCGGAAACCAATACCGCCCGCAGTAGCACGTTTGCTGCTTCCGCTTCCGTATCCTGTAGAACTTCGTGGAGCCGCAATACCAGCACTTGCGCGGACGCTTGTATTGCTCCACTTTTTTGGCGAAGCGTGCCCACTTCCGGCACCGTGAGCAGTGATACCGATAATGGAGATTGCGGAGCATTTTCATTTGCGCTTCTGCGCCTGATAGAGAACGAAGAGCGCCGCGAGAATCCACCACGGAATCGGACGACTGACCACATCTTCAACCAGCCGCGTTTCGGTGTACTGCAACGGCTCGCCATTCAATTGCAACGGACAGAAGGTTTGATTGAGAAGAGACCCGCCGCCCTGATAATAACAATTGAATTCGATGTGCGTTGCCATCGTTCTATTTCCGTTTTCGCATCACGAGAAACGCGAGACCGAGGCCGCCAATCACCAGCATCGTGGACGACGACAGACCGAACAGCCCGCCCGTAATGTCCAGCGTCGCCCGTCCGATTTCCTGCCCCGTTACCGGGTCCCGCGCGATCACTTCATAGTGACCCGTATCCGTTCCGCAAATCGACTGATACGGAGACATGGGAACGCTAAACGTGGACGGCGGAACCTGCGTTGCGCTGTCGTAGGTGGTCACGCCATCTTTCATCACGGTCAACCAGATGTTGGTATAACCCGGCACCTCGAAAGCGTAACTCTGCCCGCAAGCAATCGTTGTAATGGTGTTGCCGCTGGCATCGTAGAACCGAGGCCCGCCGACCTGCCCGAGGCCGAGCCGCCCGAGATCCCCCGCCCGCCGATTTGTTGGCGTCAAGGACGGCCGCAATGCCTCGTTGACCCTCATCTGTGCATAATCCAGATTTCGCATTTAAAGCCCCTTCCAATCGCGCCAGAATGCCCGCAGGCGCTTACGTTGGATCAAATTCGATGTGTAGGTGGTCCGACGCTGTACCGTGGTTTTCGTGCACCACGTCAAACGCATTTCCCGCGAGCATCGCGACTTCCGCTTTCAACGTATCGTGCAGGGTTAGCGGCGTGATGTCGTTTAGCCGAATATCGAACGCCAACCCTTCGGCATGGAGCGATCCGGACATATGCTGACCGTCCTGAATGGATGTGATGACCGGAGCGCCCAGACCGCGAGCCGCCCAGACCCGCCGCACGGCATCGAGCGCCGTATCCATGACCGGTTGCAGCTTTCCGAACACCCCCGGCTTAATAATGAATCCGTACAAACTCGTACCCCCCGAAAGAACAATCAGTGCGACCGCCGCCAGGACGAACCAGCCTTCCCGCTTCATAGCGGCCAATTCGGCACCGTGGACAGTTGTGGAAGCACGCCGCACTTGAAGTTCCGCCAGGACGATGTAATCCCCGCCGCGAGTAAACCGAAATTAAACCCCGGCATGCCGAACAGAGGCCGGTTTCCGCTGTTATCGTCCGCCGTCGCGATCTGTACCCCATTTTTGAAATACGCAACCCGATTGAATGTTGGAAATGGAGTGCATTCGACTCGACACACATCACCGCTGACAATCGTTGTAGCTCCGCCCGGAACATTGACCGCACCGAGATTTCCCCGACACAAATACAGCGTTTTATTAACGCCATCCCAGAACGTGTTTGCGCCGTACATCTCCATCCCTTCAACGGCAACGTCCGTGTTGGGTTGCGCAAAGACGCACGGCCCGGACTGCGAGTTTAAAGCACCGACCGCCGTATCCCCGCGATACTCCGCTTCCGCAAATTGCGCGTGCGTCGAAAGCTGGTAATAGTTCAACGGTGTCGGCATTAGATACACGTACACCGTGCTTCCCGCGCCCGGCCCAGTTAGCACAAGGTTGTTTCCCGAGACGTTGATCATCGCCTCAATTTGCACGCCGACAAAACCCGTTTCTCCGGTCAGTACGGTTTGCCACTTATCGCCCGTGAAGAACGGTTGATCCCCGCGCTGAAACGAATCCGCGAAATATCCACCGTTCAGTGGATTGTTTCCCGGACCCCCGAGGGCATTGAGCGGACGGACAAGGACACGGCTCATAGATACATTGTTGGGAAAGTAATCAGGGTAACTGTGGTTGCCGCTGTCGCGACAATAAAAATCGAGGAAAGATCCCAAACCACAAACGGAAGACCTTCCACGTTTGCCAGAGACGTGTTGCAGTTCAAGCCTGCGTTGATTGCTTGTAGCGGCGCTTGCAGTTCATAAAGCTGACGCCCCTGTTGATCAATTTGAAAAAACGGAGCCGTCCCGGCTGGAATTTCGTATCCCGGATTGTTGCCGCCCGGAATCGTCACGCCCGCGTTTCCGATGTACACGCTTGCGCCCGCCAGCGGATTGGAAATTCCGAATCCGGTTATCAGTTTTGTTTTGTCAACGGTTGGATCTAGCGGCAATGCCGCCGCCGTCACGTTGATTAATCGCGTGTTTAGCGTCTGCACCATTAGCGGACGCTGCAAACCGACGTTTGGAATACTCACGAGCAGCGCCCCCACATTCCGCACGTTGGCGCAAAATAATTAATGCCGCCTTGCGTGTTTGACCACTGTTGAAGCCACGTTGGCGCAACCAGCGACGAACCCGTATTTGCAGGACCGGACGGGGCAGCGCATCCGCTGCCCGTGCCCGCCATGCCTTGACGAGATTTCCAGAGTTGGTAGGCAATAAACGCCATGGTGCCATACAGGATCGTACGATCTGAATTCGTCAGCATGGATAAGTTCACCTATAGCGCGTGGAACACGCTTTGACGGTTGCCCGTCAGACCCTGAGCGTTCGTTTGGTAGAACACCTTGAAACCGCGCATTGCAAAATCAATGCGATTCCAAGCGACCGCCGAACGATCCGTCAATGTCACCCTGACGGTGTTCATCGACTGGTACAGCGACGAGATTGGCAGCCGACCCGGAGCCGACCGACTTTGGTACATACCGCCGCAAATGTTGCCGACATGCTGCGCTTGATTGAAAATCTCGCGACCCGATCCACCGCGAACAATGTTGATCAACAAATCGGGCGAAGCGACAATCGTGTTCACTGCGCTCCACCCGGTTAAGTTGTACTCTTGCGCGATGAAATCGGAATCCCCGTTGATGTTAATCGTCACGTCTGTTGTGCCGTTCGCACCAAGCGCTGTCGTCGTTCCCGTCAACCAGGACGCTGAATAGGTGAACTCGTCCAGATAGACGAGCCCTTTCATCATTGCATCAGCCGCCATGATTTCGAGCGGAGACGTTCCGAATCCGTCCATTTATCCCTCCGTTCTACTGGACCGATCGCGCCAATTGACCGTCAAACAACACCTCAATAGGCGGATTGCCCGCAACCAGCGTCACCGCGCCCGAAGGCCACGACAACGTCAAATCGAAGGATTGAAGAGGCGAAATCATGAGATTCGGGAACAGTGAATACAACGGCCCGTCGATCTGTCCATACTGCTCGACCAGGTTGGCCGCTGTCGCGCCGCCCGTGGCAATGTTGCCCTTGACGAACGTGGCGGACGGAAGCCGCCAAAGAGGCCACGGCCCGTATTCTTTGTTGCCGATTTTCAACGTCGCGATTCCCGTATTGGCAAGCAACACGAGATCGTTAAATTGACCCGTCTGGATTGACGCGGAAGCCGTCGCCGCCTGCGTCCACGGATTGTGGCGGGAGAAAATCGAAATGTTTTGAATCAGGAACGCTTCCGGATTGGACAACATGCCCGCTTGTTTCATGTTGCTCAAATCACGCGCCACGTTGGTCTGCTGGAAAAACCGCAGATTCGTAGTCGTCGCGGAAGTGTATGTCAGTGTGTCGTAGAGAACCGCTGGCACCACTTCCAAACCTAAATTGGTTTGTGTGACGTACGATTCCCATTCCCTTGGAATGTTTGCGTTAATCATCGAACCTCAGACCTCCGTGTTTATTGAAAGCGCCGAAAACGCGCCTGCACAATGTTTGCCGCTCCGTTCGGAGCGAAGCCCGCCGAATTGACCGCGCCGAAATCCGGAGCCGCCAATGAACCGCCGCCGTTGCCGATTGGCGCATACTGCCGCACTTGCCGGTAAGCGCGAATTTGCTCATAGGAACCGATTCCTGAATAGGCGCTCATTCCCGGCACAGTGCCGGGCAGGAAATCGTGAACGAGTTGGGAGACGGTATAAATCCCGCCGCCGATCCCCGCCAGAGCCGCCGGGCCCGCACCGAAAACCGATTTTGCAATCCAAGTCGTTCCGATCAGCGAGACCGCGAGAACGCCATATTTCGTGAGCTTGTTTTCGGTGTTCGTTGCCGGATCAGTTACCCACTCCGTGGGCAGGAAACCCGTCACGACACCTTGCAGCCCCGCGACTGCGACAAAGCCCGCACTTCCGTAGACAATCGGCATGACCGGAGGCAGACCCAAAAAGCCACGACCGCGAGTTACCGCCGCACGCACTCGCGAGCGCCGCGAAGGATTCGCCTTGCGCCGCCGCCGTCGCGGGTTAGCTCCGAACACTGGACCCGCCATCACATAGTTTCGTTTCCGTCGTCGTTTTTGAAATGAACGGACCCACGCCATATGACGCGCCCCGTGTCCTCTTCGAGCCATAGAAACCCGTCCTTTCGATTTCGATTTTTTGGGATTGAGACCAAGAATTCCAAGACGCGGATCATTAATCATGTACGGCTCACCGTCGATCACTTTCCAGAGCCGCACGACTAACCCCGCCTCCGCATACTCACAAGCATGTAGAGAATGCTTGCGCTCACTCCGACCACGGGCCAATTAATCTCGCCCGTTGGCGTTGTGAAGATTCCACCACCACCCCCGCCGAACGTTCCGCAATATTGGTTGACGTACTTTTGGAGATCCCGCTTCGCATTCGTGAAGTACGGAGCCAATGTTGCCTCCGCTTGATCTGCCGCGCGTCCGTCCATCCATTGCGTATTCCGAAGGAAACCTAGCCAAGTAGCTTCCGCTTCGTTCAATTGCTGCTGCCACACTTTCAAATCCACGCACGTGGGAGTAATCGAGTGATCATTAATCGAACTGAGATAAGCCGAGACCGGAGCAATGATCGTATTAACGACTTCGTTCTGCACTGGCACAATCACGTCCGCTTCGCGCCGCCCCGCCCCGACTCCTAACGCGTCCTCGAAATCTGCCCACAATTGTTTCGCGCCCGAGATGAAGTTTTTCAGAGCGGCGATAAAGCCGGACATTTCCGTGCTCGTCACGCCGAGTTGACCGAGCGTCCCCTTTAGTCCCTTCATGCCGGAGCCGGAGCAACCGCACCCACACCCGCGCAATTGCTGCGTGAGCAGAGCCGGTTGCACGACTGCCGGAAGCGCCACGCCCCCGCGTTGACGCCAGCGCACAAGAGACATAGGCTCAACAGACCGCGCCTTTTGTTCGTTCCACACTTCCATTAGTCTTCGTCCTTTCCGATTTCCGTTTCTTTGAAACGATCCCCGAGACGCTTTTCCAGTTCTTCAATGCGTGCTTCCAATGCCTTCACACGCTTTTCCAGTTTTTCAATATGCTCCGCTTGCGTCATTTCATTTGCTCCGCTTTGCAAATAGGAGAATCGGCCAGCATCCCGCAGGCACACGAAAGACTTGTCCCGGTGAAAGGCCAAGCATGCGGACACCTGTTGGAATTTTGAAATCGTGAAAGTATTTGTGTTTGCACCGTCTGCACTCTGCATCACAGTTGTGTGGTCCCAACTTTTGCGCCTCTACTCTTAACACGCGCCGGTATATTTGGACTACAGATTTGCTTCCACTTCCGGTAGTGGATTTCCCCGGATTTTCCATTGCAGAGCGCCTACTACGCCGTAAAACGGCACTTGCACGCACTAACTGCTCCCGTTCATAGGCCGTTAATTTTCTGCGTCGTGAGGCTTCCATGTGCGTTTTAAAAATCAGTTTCGCCCGTTCGTATGTCATCCACTACCCCCGAAATTGAGACGCGATCCTATCGCGCAAGGACTGACCGATCTGGACACCGCGAGCGCGAACCTCTCCCGGATTGCACAGCATGGGAAGCAAGCGCGAGAACATCACGTCCGGATGCTTCCGGAGTATGTGTTTCCATTTGCTCTCAAATGTATCGCGCACCACGGAAGGACAGAGCGTGCAACGTATTTTCATTTTTTCATCGCCGCCTTGATCTGTGGGGCATAGGCCACCAGGACGAGCGCCACGCCACCGAACACAATCAGGTTTCCCCAATTCGTTGCAGGCGGCGGCGGCGGAACATTGGCCGCGCCGACCGAGGCCAACATTTGATTCGTGAGCGTATCCGCCTGTCGCCCGATATCGTCTATCGTGCAGCACGTCGGGTTAAACGGAATCATGTCCGCATACCATGAGTCCACGGATTCGAGCTGCGCTTTCAATGCCTGCACCGTTGGCTGAAATGATCCCGCGTTAAATTTCGTATACTGCGCCCGCAGATAATCGAACGTGTACAGCATTTGAGAGACCGCCGCCCGCCCCGACTTACACAGCGCTGTCGTGCACACCGTCTGCTTAAGAGACATACTCTTCCATTACCTCAATTGCCCGGATTGTCGTTCCTATTGGTACAGTGAGATCCACGACGCGCCACGCGACCGCATGGATTTCTACGAAGACATGTTCGTAATGCTGGACGCCCGGAGAGTAACGCACGGCCACGAACCGCACGCGATAGCCTGCCACGAGCGCGACCGCCGCAAGCAGCGTGGATATGTCGTCGCAATCGCCCTCAATTCTTCCCAGCGTGTCGAGATCGTTAAGCATGAACTCCGGAGTCCTGACGACCTCTTCGTACTCATCCCGATAAACGTAAAAAGGGCGCAACGCCTTGTCTATTTCGTCAATAGATGGACGCTGCGCCCGAATGAGCCGAAGAACGCGAGAGGCAAACTCAGGATTTCTTGCCGCCCGCCTTGCGAGGCCCGCCATTACTTGCAGTGTTCTCTTTGTTCCCCGCTTCCCGTCCGGAATCTGGAACCACTGAATTTTGCTCCGTAAATGCGGATCGAAGTCCGTCATAGATGAATTTGAAGAATTGGACGTATTGAGCGGAATTGATTTCCGGATCAATTGCGGCGAATTCTTCAAAGTTACCATTAAGGACTCGATGTATGAGCTTTTGATATGTGACGTCATCTCGATTGTCTAAAATGATGTCAATGTACAAGCCCGGATCGGAACCCGCAATACATTTCCGCTTCAAGTAGCCGATACCCAGCTTTAGCATGCTGTCGTCAGTCTGTGGAACTTCCATGGCACTTCCACCGCTTGGTTGTAGTGCCAACTGTTGCCCGTTGGCAGCGCTGGCACTATTCCGCATACCGCCGAGAATCCCGCTAATCAATGGCCCTGCGTTTTCAAGAGCCGCTTTAATTAACGGCGTCCATTCCGACTCATTGCCGCCGCCGTTCATCGCTCGCCCTAGTTCAAACATTTTCAACATTTGATCCACAGGTAATTCTGTTTTAGGTTGCATCGCGTGCAGCTTTTGCATAGCGTCCGCGAGTTGGCTCAATGGCTCCCGCTCTTGTGTCTGCGTTAAACGTTGCTCCAATCGTTCCAGAGCACGAACTACCGCACCGTCGGACGCCATACCGCCAGACGGAGCCGCCATTCCCGGCATGGCCACCTGTGGCGCAATCGGAATTGGAAACGAGTCCCGAGGCTCACCGTTCACAAACACCCTGCAAAAGTAATCCCCCTCCTCGTGTGCGTATGGTTGCTTGGCGTGATACAACCGCACCACCTCTTCGTCGATTTCTGACGGGGCACCATGAAAGCAATACTGCGCGCCCCGTGGCGTACGGCGGTAAATTTTCACCGTCACGCCTTCCGTTCCGAACTTCGAGCGGAACATTGAAAACGATTCTTCAGCCGGATCAAAATCCACGACCGCTCGCGGCTCCGGCTCCGGCTCATCTCGCGGTATAAACTCCGTAACTCGCCTAATCGGTTTTGATTTCGGTTTCATTTGTTCCGCCCTCCGTGGACCCTTGCGCCGGAGCGCCGCCGTTTATTTGCTGCAATGCCGACAGCCAGCCGTCCGTTGCAATTTTTGACAACCAGAAAAAGATTTCCGCCGCCATTAACGAGACCGGCATTTCCGGCTTACCGGGCACCTTTGCCGTACGCCGCAAGTCGATACCCTCAACCCGTGCGTTCCCCTTGTTGTCTATGGTGATCGTGATCCGCTTTTCCGGTTTCGTGAATGGTTGAATAATTCGTGACACTGTTCCCCCTCAGAATGGAAAGCCGCCGCCGCTATCGTCGCCGTTATCGCCCTGCGTCATCGCTGGCCGCGCTGGTGGCTGATTCGCAATCGTGGTTATCCGAATTTCGGTTTTGTTCTCCCACTCCGCGCCTTTCTTCTGACTCCACGACCGCACCATGCCGCGAATCTGAATCACGTCTTCCACGCGGAACCGCGCCAGCAATCCCGCTAATTGCTGGTCCCCGTGGACCGTGCACGGAATGTATTTTGTATCGCCAGATGGATCAACCAGCAGGAACGCCGACGAGTCATCACGCACTTTTATATTTTTGATGACTCCTGCCAGAAAGACCATGTTGCACTTGTCCGTTACCTTTTCTTGTTGCTTTGACATGTTCAATTTCTCCTTTTGGATTTCAATTAGGAACGCTTTCACGACTTGCATATCAGCCGTCAACAGCGGGCTTTGTGATTTCACCTTACCCAGAACGCGCCCGCGCTCGTCCTGTACAATCGACCAATCGACACCGCAGAACCGCGCCGCCTGTCCGTTGCGCTCGAAACCATCGCGCTTATTGCTACCGCTTCGCCGCGTTTTCACTGATAAATCCCAGCGCATTGGCAATGTCCGCAAGATGACCCGAGATCACCGCCAATTGTTGCGCCTGCGCCAATTGCGCCCTCAGCGTGAATATCAACAGCTCCAAGTGCAGTCTCGTTTTCGAATCCGTGGTTACATCCTTAACCGTTAATCGTTGATTATCCCAATGCGCAAACTCTTCGCTCAGCGTACCCACATTAAAAAATGTTTTTTCTTTAGGCATAGTCCTCACTTTCGTTTCAACCATCGTTTCATTTCAGACACCTTGACTTCGCCCCAAGGCACACGCACGCGCAACGGTTTCACGCGCCGTTCGCCTGTACGTGCGAAGTAATCCGCGCTCCGGGCCTTTCCCAACAGAAACGCCATTGCCGGACACCGCTTTGTCACTGCATCCGGCTTATGTTTTTTCGTGCACTGACACCACGAATCCGCCCTTCGGTAATAGGTCCGCGTGGACACCAGTAAATCACCGCTCCGGAATTTCGGGATGCGTTCGTCATCCTGTCTTGCTAATACGTACGCCATCCGGAGCCGATCATTTCCCATCCACAAGGACCACGCGAATTTTGTCGCGTCCGACACCGACCGCGAGAACACCAGAATCATGTGATAGTGCCCGCGCTGCTTTGTGCGATACAGAAACATCCGCTCCACCGGAAGCCGCTTCCGCTTGACTGCCACCAGCAACACCGACACGGCCCGCCGCAGAGCACGTGTGGAGTCGAGATCCAGAAACATTTCGTTGGCGTCCGCTGAGTACCAATAATTCACTGGAGATACTTCCTTTCAATCTCCTTGACCAATTCACCATGCGCGCTCGCCATCGCATGTAAAGCGTCCGCCGTCGCCTTTCGTAAATCGTCAAGGCGGCAATGCTCCCACCACGCCAGACCGCACGCCACTAAGGCCAAAAACACCGCAACCACAATCAAACCCGCCATCATAGCGCCCCCAATTTTTGCCGGAGTATTCCCGCCACCAGTGAAACAAATCCTTCCCGTGAATCCGCAATCGCGTCCTCAAAATTATCGAACTGCCAGCGACGCGTCCGCCCCGCTCGCGTGCGTGGATTTCGCCAGCCGATTTCCACGTCCCACGAGGACGGCAACGGCTCACCGTACCGAATATGATCCAAGAGCCGCGCATAGTACTTTCGCGGTGTTACTCCCTTCGGCAGAGACCGCGCCCGCAAGGACAACTGCAAAGGATTTTTTCGATTGTCTTTTCTCGGCATTGTTCAACCGCCAAACCTTCAATCAGTTCCTGAAATCGCATCCACTCTTTCTTGTCGTAGCCCTCCGTGGCAACCGCCTTTCCCCAAAGCCGATGCAAGAGAGCATGAGTCTCAATATTCAATATCGAAGTCATAGTCCCCTAGATCCTCGTAGGTATCATAAGGGCCTCCGTCAACTTCGATTTCTTCACCGTATTTTTCCGCGATGTACTGTTGTCCTTTTGGACCTAATTCGTCCACCCTGCCCGCTTCATAAAGCGCCTCCCAGCGGGCTTCCCACATCGCATGATTAGATTCCGACGTGAACCGCGCCACGGTTAAAGCGACCTATCGAACCGCGCCGCGATCACGCCACACAACATTCCCAACAGAAAAATAACGAGAGCCACCGCGACTATCATTAGTTCACGGGCTCCGCTTCGAATGTTTCCCACTGATAGCCGCACGCGCACAGATGTTTTTCTTCGTGCCCGGTATCGTGCACACATCCATGACAACAGCCACCCGGAGCCATATAAAGGCTCTGACACTCTTTTAAATTTTTCGCTCCGTCGAAATCCACAACGTTAATCACCTTACGCACTCCTATTAATCCGCGAGATGTACTCTTCGATAATTTGAGAAAGCAACGCACCCGATTTCATTTTTCGTTTTTCCGCGATCACCTCCACCGCTTCTAACACGGCCCGCTCGATAATCGGACGATTCGCACGTTGCACGAATTCCGAACACGTTCGGGCTTTGTCGGCCATTTGTAACCGTAGCTCTTTCCGCAATGGCGCGTATTCTGCCATGTGTTGAAACATCGCGGCAATTTCCTCAAATAGTTCGCATGCTTCAACGCTCTCATCCGGAGAGAACCACGGCATGTGCTCTTTGAACATCAAAGACCGCTCCACGGCACGTGAGGACGAACGCCGCCCGCCATTTCCTTCGACACGTATTCCGTTACCAACTCCGCCGACATTTCGGCCAACGCGTCCGCCTTTGTATAAACCGCGTTAGAACTTCGCACCGCTTGCATTTTTTGATTCGTCGTCGTCGCATAATCATTCCAATGCGTGCCAACGATTTTTGCGGCGAACTTCATTCCCATAACGAAAGCCTGCTTTTCCGCTTCTGACATATTCACCTCACCACGGACGAAAACAATCCATTACGAAGTAGTGCTCCGGATCAGATTGTTTATTGATCCATTCCACCGCCAATTCATGCGAGCCGAAATGTTGAACATATTCAATGAACTGCCCGAGCCGCTTATCATCCACGCGCAACGTGGAGATTCGGCACACCATGTGCCACGGCACCAGGAGCGTTTCCGGCACTTGCGGATCACTCATCGTAGCCCCTCCTTGAACGAGACCGACAATGTCCGCACCATGGCATCTATCCATTCCCAGAGACATGTTTTGTGAATGTAAATCACGACCGACGAGACCCGCCGACAATGCGCCTCTCCGACTTGCAAATCCCAATCAGAAATCATTTTTTCGCAACGCACACACGGCCCGCCCACTGTCGTCATATGACCAACCCCGTTAACTCCGCGCCGCCGAGCAAGGCATGTGAAAACTCCGTGATTGTTTCCAGCGGATCTTTTTTCGATTTCGACTTGGCGTAGTAATGCACCAGCACGGCCAACATGCGACACAGCATTTCATATTGGACATTGGCGGGCTTTGGTTGCTTGCGCACGAGAGGCCGGAGCTTCTTACGCAACTGTCCTTCAATTGCCGGGATCGTCCCCAGCACGGGAGTAGGCATCGGACAGACTTCCCCTTTCACCTCCGCAAGCTTTCCTGTCTCGACTGCCGACATCAGAATTGAAGGATCTGCCAGCCGAACGAGCACCCACATAAAGCGACGAGCGAAGCCGGAATCGCTCCACTTACCCCAATTTTCGTCTCGAAATTTATCCGTCATTGCGCCCACCACGCACGCACGCGCAACGAACCTTGTCACTGTCGGATCTTCGTAAGACGCGCCGTGGTAGCCTTCCTCGACAATAGAGCGGATTGTCCCCTCGATGCCGGAGGCCGTGCGCGGATCACGTTCATAGAGCCGCTGGACTTCCGGAAACACGAGAGTCTTTATTGTGTTGCTCGTGAGTTGGCTTTTGATAATCCCGGTGAGGGTTTTGCCGTTGACATCGGAAAGCGTGAGCACGGATTCGTACGTGTCCAGCGCCCCCACAATCGTAGTCTTTAGAACTCCCGGCGGGCCTACGAGGAATAGACCACTTGAATGACTGAACTGACTTTCAACGTAGGTCGATAGATGAGCCGCCTTCACGCATTCGATAAGCGTTGCAACGTTGACCGAGCTTCCAGCCCCGTTTCCATTTCTGTGCATGTATCCCCTTCCTTTGGTTAAACCGCCATACCGTTCTTCCTTGTGTAGACAATAACCGCCTCCCGAAATTTTGTTCTTCCTAAAAATCTGTCTCTTCATGTCGGACAAAATCGCCGTCCGAATCGGGCGACTCAGCCTACACACGGAAAAGGCGTTTGTCTAGTGGAACTTGTTCGGTTTCTCCCATGCATCCATGGTAACTCTGCGCTGTGTATCTGTCCACGTGTAACACGACACATCTTCCACATGTATGGCGGTATGGCGCTGTGTATTTCCTCCCGTATTCCTTCTGTGGATTTCAGCACGAAA
>Ga0075430_100002799_pt1 | contig 14590 bp, 15 predicted proteins | sample RhiMetdeltSRZDD4_FD_75294 | JGI IMG/M metagenome (GOLD analysis project Ga0075430, IMG submission 75294) | Populus rhizosphere microbial communities from Tennessee, USA - Rhizosphere MetaG P. deltoides SRZDD4 | ecosystem: Host-associated > Plants > Roots > Rhizosphere > Soil | place: USA... | reverse complement strand
GTGGAGCACTTGAGAGAGTTAGGGGTCACGGCGATCGAGCTGCTCCCGATTCACGAATTCGCGAGCCCGATCAGCCGCGGGTACGATGGGATCGATTTGTTCTCGCCCGAAATGGATTATGGGGAAACCAATGCCGCCGAGCTGGCCCATTATCTGACCAAGGTCAACAGACTGCTCCGCAATCGCGGCGTACGAGAACTTGCGCTCGCAGAGGTGCGGACGTCCATCGATCAGCTAAAAGTATTGATTGATGTCTGCCATCTCTACGAGCTGGCCGTCCTGCTTGATGTGGTCTATAACCACGCCGGTGGCGCGGTCACAGGACAGACAAACGGGTTGTGGTTTTTCGACGAGATGTCCCGGGGCAATCCTAATCACAGCCTCTCCTTTACCGATCAAGACCACACAGGCCCCGTCTTCGCGTTCTGGGAAGGAGGGGAAGATCATCACACAAGAGATGTGCAAGGGTTTCTCATCAACAACGCCAGATTCTTCCTCGAGGAGTACAAGGTCGATGGGTTTCGCTACGATCAAGTGACCGTGATTGCCCAACACGGTGGATGGCTCTTCGCGCAGAGACTTGCTGAGAAGGCGCGTGAGCTCGATCGTCGGAAGGTCCACATTTCAGAATTCTGGGACAACGATCGCTTCAAGGGTGTGGTGCCGCCTCCGCAAGGATTGGGCTTTGATGCCAATTGGCATGATGGCCTGCGTCGTGTGATTCGACGGATAATCGCCCAAGCTGCCGGTGGTCGGGACGCCCACGTCCACCTGGAGGAATTGGCCGACCGGCTTCGGCATGGAGTTTTCAACGTTCCATTCCGGTGGCAGGCAGTCGAATACCTCGAGAGCCACGATGTCATTGACCTCGGACATGACGATCGAGAACCGCGCATCCCGAAGCTAGCTGACTTCAACAATCCGCATTCCTGGTATGCAACGAGCCGATCGCGCGTCGCGGCAGGTGTTCTACTCACCGCCCCCGGTATTCCGATGCTGTTCATGGGGCAGGAGTTTTTAGAAGACAAGTTCTGGAGCGACAACGAGAGAGTACATCCCGGCCATCTGATCTACTGGGAAGGGCTCGCGTCCAACAAGACGATGAAAGACTATTTCCAATTCATGAAAGAGTTGGTCTGGCTTCGTCGCCGGCAGCCGGCGCTGCGCGGCGAGCGCATCAATGTCTTTCACGTCCACGAAGACAACAGAATCATCGCCTTTCATCGCTGGATCGACGGAGTCGGCCGCGACGTGGTCGTCGTGTGCAGTCTCAATGAATCCACCATCTGGTCCTACGAGCTGGGGTTTCCTCAAGGCGGCTCATGGCTCGAAGTCTTCAACAGCGATGTATACGAGAACTGGGTCAATCCGTGGACGGCAGGCAATCGGGGTGGCATCGTTGCAGGCAGCGAAGGCAGGCATGGGTTGCCTTCTGCGGCGACCATCGTCATCCCCGCGAACAGTATGGTGGTTTTTGCGAGGGATTAGGGGAGGCAGCATGGACCTCCTTCATAAAGTCGATCCGGCTTAAGCGCACCGACCGCGATGCTTGCGTGGCGGAGGAGCCTGATATCGACTAATGCCCTGTAGCAAGATACCAATCGTTGAAGAGTCGACAATTGGCCTGCAGCACAGCCCCCTCATTCAGGTTCCATCGACTAATCAAGCCTAAAAAACACAAGACGTCAGCGGAGGGTTTGATGGTCGGATGTCCTACGGCCTTTGCGGCTTCCCTGGGATTAACGGGTCGCGCCTCTTTCACAAGATAGTGAAGCAGTGCCTGCTCAGCCGGCTTGCGCAGGTCTTCGCGGCAGGCCTGAAAGAATGGTGTCAGATCGTCCGCCACAGTCTGAATGGTCTTCCCAGGATCGCCGGAAAGGGACTGTAACGCATGGGCAATTGTCTTCAGAACATACGGGTGTGTGCCGCCGGCTACGAGCGCTGCGTTGACTTGATCCGGTGCCAGATCGGATTTTAGAAGTTCCTGTGCCTCGCCTGGAAGCAGAACTGCAAGAGGTGCAGGCTGAAGATCCGCAGTCTCTTTCTGCTCCAGAACCCAATCGTGCCAAGCGCGTGCGCCCGCCCATAAGATCGCCTGCGCGAGCGTTTTGTTCTTCATGAACTCGTGTAGCCTGCCGACGCCATCGTTGTTGAGGAGAGAGTCGCAATTATCGAGAAGCAAGATCGACGCTGGATCGGCCCAGCGTCGGGATAGAAGTTGGTCGCGGGCTTCCTCTGCTGCCAGATCCAGATAGAGTGCCGTCAATGTCGCTGAGGACGCATTGCGATTCTGATCCACGAGCCATTTCAGATGCAGCAGCACGGAGGTCTTGCCAAGCTTGGGTCCTCCATAGAGCAGTATCGACTGGCCCCTCAGGCAGCGGCTGAGGAGATTTTGTGCGAGCTTGGTACGGCCGACGAAACCGGCCGCGCCGAAGACCGGTGTATCGGGGGACGCATCCCCTGAAGGAATCGCTGAGCGCATGGCACACTGTATCGTAACGGTCCCTCATAAACTACCACCGGCCTTCATTCTGAGATCCTCATCGTGTTTCCTTCGACAGCAATCACCCATTAGAACTGTATCCCTTTAGAACTGTATCCCTTCCGATAAACCTGGTTATTATTTCAGATACGGTTTCCTCGCACCTCACTCCTTTTCACGGAATCATTCCATTCGTATCGTACCGGAACTCAGACACAGACTCTCCTCCTTCTTTCCGGCACAGGCCTTGCTGACTAGCTCACAACGTTTCGCATGGAAGCAAGGTTTCTTCACCCTCGTTCAGAACAGGAAGAGCATGCCATGAAGTGTCACGGTGAATGTGAACGGTTGTGGCCCTGGTCGCTGTTCTGCTCCTGGGAATTGCTCATCAGGATATGGCGCGAATGTTCCTGGACCAAGCGGTGACAGTGGAGTCCAGACAGTCGCGAGGAGTACTGCGGTCATTATGGTGGCGGTGATTCTTCGATCGCGCATTTCACACAAGGAGGTTACACGATGACACGTCATGGTCACTATGTATTAGGCGGAGAGAATCCGCCCAAGTCGACCTACTATGAGCAGGGGAAGTTTGGACGCATGTTTCCCATGTTGCCCCCCTTCGCCAGCGACACGCCGACGGTACGAAATGCTCTCAAGGAGCTCGGCAAAAAAGGCTGCATCATGGATGCGGCCGACGAGATGGATATCGTGGCGAATCCCAATCTTGCGCGCGACCTGATCGTCAATCCGGCCTTGAGCGTCAACAATCCGGATAACGCCGACAACACTGCGGACAAAACTCCCGTGCTCACCGCGGGCATGACCTTCCTTGGCCAATTTCTCGACCATGATATGACGTTTGATCCAACCTCGAGCTTGGAGCGGCAAACAGATCCGGAATCGGTTCAGAACTTTCGGAATCCTCTGCTGGAGCTCGACATCATGTATGGATCAGGTCCCGGCGCATCTCCGCACCTGTACGATCAAAGTGCGGCCGGTCAAGGAGTTAAGCTCCTGGTGGAAGAAATCCCCGGTTCGGCGGCGGAGTCATCGGGTGGATTCATGCGTTTCGACCTGCCGAGGAATAGTCAGAACACCGCGCTGCTCGGCGATCCACGCAATGATGAGAACCTGATCGTTTCGCAAATGCATATGTCGATGCTCAGATTCCACAACGCCGTGGTGGATCACGTGAAAGCCAACCTCGGGCTCTCGCATCCCGGTGAAGTGTTCGCCGAGGCCCAGCGTTTAGTGCGGTGGCACTACCAGTGGATTATCGTGCATGAGTTCCTGGAAAAGACTGTGGGGAAGCCGGTCGTCGAGGACATCCTCACCAACGGGCGCAAGTTCTATAAGTGGCGCAACCAGCCGTTCATCCCTGTGGAGTTCGCGGTGTCGGCCTATCGCTTCGGTCATTCTCAGGTTCGCCCGTCGTATCGCTCGAACTTCGGCGCCGTCCCCGCGGACATTGATTCGCAAGTCTTTAAACTGATTTTCAACGATAGCCTTCCTGATAGTGACGACCCCAATGACCTCCGCGGCGGGAAACGCGCCCCGAAGCGTTTTATTGACTGGCAAACCTTTTTCGATTTTGGCGACAAGAAAGTGCGTGCGAACAAACGGATCGATACGAAGTTGTCGACTGTGCTGTTCGATTTGCCGGGTTTCCTGCCGGGCGATGTGCAGTCGCTCGCACAGCGCAACCTTCTTCGCCATCTCACGTTCAGTCTACCGTCTGGCCAGAGCGTGGCCAAGGCCATGAGCCTGCCGGTGCTCGATCCCATTCATTTCAACGATCTCAAGACGTTGAACTTCCACCATCGCACACCCTTGTGGTTCTACATCCTGCGTGAAGCGGATGTGGAAGAAGATGGAAGGCAGCTCGGGGCGGTCGGCGGTCGCATCGTGGCCGAAGTGTTTATCGGCCTCTTGCAAGGCGATGCCCTCTCGTACCTCAAACAAGACCCCGATTGGACGCCGACGCTCCCCAGCGACACCAGCGCGATGTTCACGATGATCGATATGCTCAAGTTTGCCGGCGTGGTGGCACCGCTATGAGAGGCTGACGGGTGTCCACCGGAACACGGTGGTCGGTCCAATTGGCGGGATCGAGGGGGCATCGCCAGTCGCGCGGGGCCCCCCTTTATTGCTGCGCCTGAGCGGTGCAATACCGTCGCACTGCTTGATTGGATTCTTCCATTCCGAGTCGCAACGGACGCGATATCCCAAACCTTGTCGCATATCTACTGCATCCAAGCCCAATAGACCACAGAGGGGCTCCAGCCTGCAGAGTGCTTGCATCTGTCCTGCAAGCGCGTACAATCCCGCCAAGAATTGATCAGCGGTGAGTCGGATATGGACCTGGACTGCAGGACTCCCTCCAACACTTCAAAGCCAACCGTGAGAAGGAGCCTTCTCAATGCCGAATGACAAAGAAGTCCTGACGCAACTCAATATCCAAATCGGCGAAGCGGAGACGAGAGGTGACCGACAATGGCTGGGCGACGTGATCGCGCTGAAGTTCGCCTTTCGGCGAGCGGATCGACAAACGATCGATGACCGGACGGATTTTCTCAAGAAGGTCACAGCCAGTGAACCCCGTGACACCAGCATTGACCTCATCGACATCCATGGAGATCGAGCTATCGTCAGATGTACTGTAACCGTAAAGTCTGCGACTGGTGAGAAGCGGTATGACAATATACGTCTGTTTGTTCGACATGAGGGAAAATGGAGACTTCTTGGATGGGCCAACGAGCCGATGTGACACGCAACTATTCGGGAGGGCGGCAGCTTCTACCCGTATGACAAAATTGCACGTCCAGGATTAGGAGCGGTATGGCCATACCCCATGAGGTTCCAACCTTTGGATTGTTTGGAAAAAGACAACTGCATAAGTCCTGGCTGGACTGCTGACGAGCTTGAACTTGTTGCTCAGCGCGTAGAGTTGTCGGATATGGGACCATTGACGTCCAGGAATGGCTACAACAGTCCCGTCACACGGTTCCCAGACGGTTCCCGCAACCGAGGTGGTATGAATGGAGAAGTGGGCTGTGTCTATGAGGAGGAACACGACGATGCGAATTCGCAGAATCAGACGGAAACAAAGAAGGATGCCAACAGCGCCTCTGCGCATAACAAGGAGGAATTGCTATGTCCGTCGCCAAGATTATCGAGCTCAGCTGTGAATCGCCAAAGAGCTTTGAGGATGCGTTCAGAGTGGGATCGCCAGGGCTTCCAAAACCGTCCATAACATCAAAGGCCCTGGGTAAAAGATCATGATTTACCGTGTGTACCTGAAGGTCACCGTCCTGGATTGAAAAGATTCTCGTGCTACGGACTCTGAGAGGCGAAATTTGTGGAGCATTCCGGCAATCGGAAGGCGAGGTCTGCCAACAGGACGTATCCGCGCAGGGACACCCTTCACCTGACTTGCGACGTGTCCGTTACGGCAGCTTTTCCGACGTCCTCTCGGGCACCGGTATTGGGGGCGGCGGTAACGGCCACGCGCGCAGCCGATCTGCTATCTGGAGGAACAGATGAACAAGCCTCGCATCTTCCTAGGCTCGTCAGGAAAGCAGGAGAAGCTACTGCAAGCACTGACACGCGGTCTCGAAGACGTTGCGCAGGTAGAGCCCTGGACGACATCCTTCAATCCTGGGACCACCACACTGGAACGCCTCCTCGAGCTTGCCCATGAAGTCGATTTCGCCGCATTCGTGTTTGCTCAGGACGACTGGACGACTCACAGCCCGCAGGCATCGCCGTCGCCAGAGTCCGGCCAGGCGTCTCCGCGAGACAACGTCGTCTTCGAAGCCGGCCTTTTCGGCGGAACTCTCGGAATGCGCCGAACCTTCATCCTCCATGCGAGGGGCTCGAAGCTTCCCAGCGATCTCCTCGGCCTCACGTGCGTACGGTACGAAGCGACCACCCCGGCCGAGATGAGGGTCGTCAACCAGAAGCTCCGGAAGGCGATCGAGAACGAAGGCCGCGTCGCCAGCATCGAAGGCCTGTGGTGGCAGTTTTCCCTGACGGAGCGCACCGCGCGGGAGCCTTCAGCCGTGAGCCTTCTGAGGATCTCGCGGGACCGCGACGGGGCGCTGGAGGTGGCCGGCCGTTCATGGCAAGAGGATGGCCGCCTGTCAGCGAGATACTGGAGCGAAGCAGTGAAGGAGAGGAAGGAGCCTTCGGGCGTCTTCTACTATTGGAAGGGAGAACGGCCGCTGGATCCGAACGCACCGCAGTTGTACGGGACGGGAGAGATCCGGATGGAGTCGGCCGAGCGCGCGGCCGGGTACTGGACGACTCGTGCGGACACACACCCGAAAGTGGACGCGCTGACGGCCGGTGTTTACTGGCGTGCTGATCCAGAGGACATGAGCATACTCGACGGCCGCGACGAGCGGAAACGCGCGCAGCTGATCGCAGCGCGGCTGAGGCATTGGAAGTCGACCAAGACCGCCTGAGATCAGCGCACGGAAGGCGCCTGGACTTATTGTCACCACGCGCCCGGACCGTGGCGTGCGGGCATTTACGCCCAGATCCGGGCGGTGATGTCGCGGCAAGGCGGGTTGCGGATCGAGCGGATGTGTCAGTTGGCGCAGGTGAGCCGGGCAAGGTTCCACCGGTCATTGCAGGAGGATGAGTCGCGTGGGTTGGGTCCGGTGCTCATATTATGAGGCGCCGGGACGGCGCGATGCCGTCGCACCTCGCTCTCTCCTGCTCCATGCGACATCGCCAAGCTGGCGTATGTTGTCTACCTGTTCCGGCATCACCCGCCAGGATTGAACGGCGAGAATTCGATGAACCGCCAACGCAGCGGGATTGTAGCCGTTACCTCCACTACCTCATCGATGTCGAATTCAATGATTCGTTGCGAGCCGGGAAACTCCGCCATCCGATCCGTGTCCCAGATTAGGCGTGCCCTGCCTGTGAGTTGAAGGGTACTGCCGTTCTCAAAGTCAATAAACAGGAGCCCGGCATGAGGATCGGCCGCAATATTGCCGAGGGTTTGAAACATCATGTTGCCGGCATAATCGGGCCAAACAATCAGGCGCGGATTCAATACGCGCACGAACCCGGGGTTTCCGCCTCGATGCGAGGCATCCAAGCCCCCGTCCGGGTGGCCACTGGCGATGAAGAACGTATCCGCCTCGCCGATCCAACGTTGCTGCCTTTCCGTGAGACTCGGTTCGCGCCGGACCGTCCGAGCTGTACTCGGCTTAGTGTTTCTGTTCACCCACTCGCGCATCTGAATGTACTTTGGGCAATTGGCATACACCTGCCGAGCGTGGACCCGGATAAGCCCGTCCGACTGCGTTTCGGCCATGCCATTCAGCCTCATTCGACGCCGGGTCGCTAAGTCAATGACCAACATGCCGACCTGGCCGCCGACTGTTAGATTCTCACGAAGCGGGTCACCAAGCGCCGGGCTGGTATCGATCCGCACTGTGGATCCATCAACAGGCTGCATGAAGCCGGGAGCGCCTGTCAGCATGGACGCCCACAATCGCCCAGCCGGATCGATCGAGCCTAGGATTGCCATGGGCTGGCTGCGCAGAAATTCCTGTGCTGCGAGCGGAATAGTGGAGCGGATAGACTTGCCGACACGATCCGCCATATCGCGTCGGCCCGCACGTGCTTGAATCGCGAGTTCGCCGGAATGATAGACAGGCACCATCTCTGCTCCTTTCCTCAGCTCCTCTCGACAGTTTTAGAAGAAACCACAAGACGGTGCCCCTGGCGACGGGACCGTTCGGTCAGCTGCGCCGTTCGGAGCGTAAATCTCCAAACGAATCCCGTCCGGATCTTCAAAAAACACTCCCGCAGATTGCAACCCTTCAGCATGTGGCACGATGCCGTCGTAAATGAACGGCACGTTCAATGCGCGGAGCCTCTCTTCGGCTTTCTTCACGTCGTCGATGGTGGCTACTTGGAATGAGAGATGATGGAGACCGGGGCGCTGCTTCTCAAAACGACCTTCGCTTTGTTGCCACAGAGTCAACACCAATGTGCTGCCTTCACTCAGAAAGACAAAACGCCGCCCGCCTTGCTGTGATTCACCCGCCACCTTGAAACCGAACACTTCCTGGTAAAACCCCTTGGACCGATCCATATCGCTGACGTTCAGGCCCACATGCCCTGTCTGAATATTCTTGATGCCGTCAGGAATCATTTTCCTAATCTCCTTTCAAAGGTGGGTTAGTATCTATAACCTTCCAAATCTATATTTGACGGTTATACCTAAAAATATGTAACCTGTCAATAGACGCTTTGAAGGTTAGCGTAGGCCATAACGCGGCGGGAGATCGAACGGCAATGTCGGATCATTCATCGGGCCAGACATTCTTTTTTATCGCCAATTACTTATGCCTCGACTTCATCAATACACAGATAGCCGAAAACGGGCAGCCGGTGGATCTTCTGAAGACCTTCGGCGACCTCATATCCTGGTGCGTCCAGGCCCGAATTCTCGAAACGACGCAGCAACAAGAATTTTCTCGGCAGTGGCGCGGCAGGCGGGACGCCGAACAGACATTCGCGCGCGCAATCGAGCTCAGGGCAACCTTACGGCAGATGGCTGAGCGGATCGTAGCCGGGAAGGCCCCGCCCCAGATCGCCATTGCTCAGATGAACGAATTACTTCACCATCAGGTGGGCCATGCCGAACTCAGGCGGGCGAAAGGTGGGTTTGAAAAACACTTTCATGCCGACTTCAAGGAACCGATTCACCTCCTATGGCCCGTGGCTGAGTCAGCGTGCGATCTTCTCGCGTACGGAGATCTTTCTCTCATCAAGAAATGTGAGAATGCCGCGTGCGTGCTCTTTTTCTATGATACGACCAAGAACCATAGCCGTCGTTGGTGTAGTATGAGCGCCTGTGGGAATCGGATGAAAGTGGCGGCCCACTATCGCCGTCTCAGAACATCGTCCTCTACATCATAAGGAGCAGGCCCCTGTGGGACAAAGGTATTCTAAGACGTGCTCAGTTCTTGTCGTTCTGTTTTTCCAGCTACTCATTTCGTTTCCCGCCTCCGCCCAGCAGTCGCGCCCACCCGATGAAATCACCAAGCTGGCGGACGATGTGTATTTATTCCGACACCAGTCGCATCAGGCTATCTTCATCGTCACGCCCAAAGGAGTGATACTCACCGATCCGATCAGCACAGAAGCCGCGACCTGGCTGAAGGCGGAGATCACGAAACTCACCGATCAACCTGTGCGATACGTGATCTACAGCCACCACCATAACGACCACATCACCGGAGGAAACATTTTCGCGGAGACAGCGCTCTTTGTCAGCCAGCAGGCGGCGCGGGAGAGGCTTGTGAAGAATGCCGATCCCGACATACCGATGCCCGATCTCACGTTTACCGATCGCATGGCAATCGATCTGGCCGGGAAGCACGTCGAACTGATCTACACCGGCAAGAACCACTCGGATAACAGCCTCGTCGTGCTGCTGCCACAGAATAAATTGCTGTTCGCGGTTGATTTCATCCCTGTCGAAACCGTTGCGTATCGGACGCTGCCCGACGGCTATCCCGACGATTGGATCGAATCGCTGAAGCAGGTCGAACGATTGGACTTCGACATGCTGGTGCCTGGCCATGGAAAGATCGGCAAGAAGGAGCACGTCCGGCAGTTTCGAGGATACCTCGAAGCTCTCAGGGCGGAGGTGCGGGAACAAATCCAGAAGGGCGCGAGCTTGGAAGAGGCGAAGAAGACCGTCCGGCTTCCGAGGTATGAACAGTGGTACGGCTATTCAGATTGGTTCGCGGAGAATGTGGAAGGGATGTACCGATACCTCTCGCAAGAGCAGACGAAATAGCCCCGCCTCGTTCCCGACCCAACTCAGCGCTAGTCGCAACCGTTGCGATGACCGCTCGTCACGATACCCTGTTTGTCGGCGAAAAATATCAGCCGGCAATCGACGCCGCCGTAGAGTGGGAGCGTGTTGTACTCGTCGGCCTGGCCAGGCATGCGGTCAATCGTCATGTCCCACACCATCTCGGTCGTGCCATCCTCCGCTTCCTTCGGATGCAGATTCGGTGGCCCCAATTCCAGGTATAGGTCTTCCTTGTGTTTTCCGATCCAGCGCGTGATCACATCGTCCCATGTCTGGTAAATGCCAGTCACACCGGAATCCGAGCCGGTCTTGCATGCAGGGAGGATAAGATACACCAGGAACAATACCAGCACAGAAAGATATCTGGTCATCACACCGACACCCTACTGCGCCGAGTGCTTCATGGTCGTGGTATCAATGTCCGTCGAAACCGGGATCTAGGGCTTCTTTTTTTTCTTGCCGGTAGAGTTGTCGGCAAAGAGCAGCCAAACGAGCACGGCAAATCCAATCACCACACCGGTGATTGCCAACCAGGTTCCGAGTTTTTCCATTAGCTCCTCGTCTGTGGAGGTCCTTGTAGCGCAGCCAGAGTGGGTGTGTCGAGCCGCTTCACTTTCAATTCATCGTCGACCGTCACCAGCTTGGCCGATCCTTCCACCACGACACGCTGGCTGCCTCGCTCGCGCAAGACATGGGCGAAGGTGAGGGAAGCCTGACCCACGGCGGCTAATTTCGTGTCGATGATCAGCGTGTCGCCATAGCGAGCCGGCGACCGATAATCGACTTCGGCATGGACCACCATGAACTGCGTGCCCTTGTTCCTCAAATCCGATACTGAAATGCCCCGTTCTTCGAGATACTGCGTCCTCGCCCGTTCAAAATACTTCAAATAATTCGCGTAATACACCACCCCGCCACAGTCGGTGTCTTCGTAGTAGATTCTAATTTCCATAGGGCCGATGGCGTATAGCTTATGGCGTATGGCACGAACCGTAACGCCCAAAAGAGCTTGTAGCTAATAGCTTAGGCGCGTACGGATGAATTCATTACGCGGGTCGATAGGAACTTCCCCTAGGACAGTAAAAGAGTGTTCCTGAAAGCGTTAATACTCTTCGAAAGTCGTTCGCCATCAGAATACAGTCCTTCGTGCTGGTCTTTGGTAATGTAAGCACGATCCATCGCCAAGTATGACGCAGCCACAACCTCGAAGACCGACCCTAGGGCGATCTCCAAGTGATGATCGAATGCCTTATTTGAGTTCTTGGCCGTGCCTTCTGCTATGTTGAGACTGATCGAATTGACTGCCCGATTCAGTTGACATTTCAATCCGTAATCTTCGTGCCTGGGGAATTTGGCGGTCACAGCGTAGACCTTCGTCGCGAAATCCTTTGCCATCTGCCAGATCTCCAATGTCTCAAACCGGAAGGCCACTCTCAGTCTTTCTTAAGCTCCTGCCACAAGCCATACGCTATGGGCTATACGCTCTTATAGATTGAGGACCGGAAACTTCGGCAGCGATGAATCCGCCACTCCGGTCAGTCTGGCGACGATCTCGTAGAGCTGATGGAATCGCTCCATCTTGACCGGTTCGAATCCATGGCTCAGCACGGCATGGTTCGCCGCATCCAGTAGAGGCTTCATTTTCTGCCAGTCACGGAGAAAAGCCTGTCCCATTTGATCACCCAACCCGGCCAGCGTTCGGAATTGGCTCTGTAGCGAGAGCTTGTACTTGCCATCCACGTCGTCCAGAAAACATGTGCGACAGGTTTCTTGAAGCGCCTGAGGCAACTGCTCCGGTCGCACATCCCAGGTTTTGATTTTGTATTGTTTGAAGAGCTGCCGTTGTGCAAACGCCTCGAGAGCCCGCACAAGCGTCAGCATGGCGGCTTCCCCATTGTGATCGGCCTGGGCACGGCGGTGCGCATGTGCCAGGAGGTCCAATGCGACCCCTTCCTTCACCTCGGCGGGATCGAGGACGATCTTTTCCAGAAATACACTGTTGGCTTTGATGGCGGGCAGCACCTGCTTGAGGCCGGGAGGACCGCCCCAAAGAGACGCCATCTCCAATGCCTTGACCGCTGTTTTGAGTTTGTCCCAGGCCTGCCGGTACTGGAACCGATCCCACAGTCCATACCCATCTGCGATATCGGCCAAGGCCCGATACAATGGCTTCTGCCCGCCGCTCACGCGCATCTCCAGATGCTGAAAGAGCAGACGTGTGGACCGGAAGGCGCCGCGATTGAACAGATCACATGCCTCCCGCCTGGTGAATATGGCGGCTTCATCCCAAGGGTTTCCCTGCAGCCATCGCCGCTCTTGGCCGTCGATCAGAAGTGGCGGGTCTTCACTCGGACGCCCGGCATCGATACTGGTGACGGTAATGAGACGCGAGGTCCACGGGAGACTCGCGGACGCGAGCGCGGCCGCCATCGCCGGGGTGGCTCCGGTGAGATCGACGACGAGGTCTCCGAAATGGACTTCCCAAGTGCGAAAGAGATCATGAATCGTACGGGAGAGGACCTGATGGCAAAGGATGACATCGGCGGGATCGGTCGTGATGACACAATCCCAGCGCTTGGGCATGTGCTGAATCTGAGGTTGGATCGCTGTGTCGATGTGTACCCTGGCCGATTCCGGAGCGAAAAAACAGAGCAATTCCGGATTCAGCCGGTTGATGACATAGACCGCAGCGGCCGGCTGATCGGTCAGCGCCACCAACAAGGCCTTGACCGATTGTTCCGTCGCCATGGGCGCGGACTATAACATTGCATGGCCTTTCGATCAACGTTCAATGGCCGGGTTCTCGACGGGATTTCTCTTCGTGTACCTGTCATCTACACCACTGATAGAATGGATGCTCCGTCGTGGGTGATCCGTTGATTGCGTGTTTGAGAAAAGCTCGTATACTTCACTTACGATCCTCCGACGATTTTGCGGAACCACTATGGGACAACTCACAGGAGACCGCGCCATGCATGTTCTTCCATTCACCCTGGTCGCTCTTTTTCTGTGGGGACTCTCTGCACCCTCTTATGGTGAACCGACTCCACCATCCTATGCCTGGAAGGAGGGTCCGGCCGAGGTCACACTCGGTGAGCAAGCCATGCTCAAACTTCCCGCCGGCTACTCATACCTCGGCCAGAAAGATACACAACGCGCCCTGAAGGACATGGGAAATTTTCCATCCGGCACCGAACTGGCCCTCGTGACCGGTGCCGGGGATCAGACGCAGTGGTTTGTCGTGATCCGCTTTATCGACGCCGGATATGTGGCTGACGACGATGCCGCTGATTGGGATGCGGATGCCATGCTGGCCTCGATGAAAGAAGGAACCGAGGCCGCCAACGAAAAACGAAAACAGATGGGCATTGCACCCATCACGGTCCGAGGCTGGGAAGAGAAACCCCGCTATGACAAGCAGAGCAATAAGGTCGTGTGGGCCGTCTCCAGTCAAGAGCAGAATGGCGTGGGCGTGAATTACAATACGCTCACCTTAGGCCGTCATGGCTACATCAGCATGAATATGGTCGGCTCGCTGGAGGACCTGCCTCAGCTCAAACCCCACACCAACGTGCTGCTCACCAATCTGAACTTCGTCGATGGCAAACGGTACACAGATTTCGACAGCACCACGGACAAAGTGGCTGCGGTGGGGTTGGCCGCGCTCATCGCGGGAGCCGCCTTCAAGTCGGGCCTGTTGGCCAAACTCCTCCTTCTGGTCGTGGCCTTTAAAAAGATTATCATCATCGGCATCATCGCACTTGCGGCGCTCCTCACCAGAATCTTCAAGAAGAAGCCGGCGCCGGTCTCATGAAAACCCTGCTGCTCCTCCTGACCGGTCTCAAGTTCGGCAAGGTTCTACTCACCGGCGGGACCATGCTCCTGTCGATGTTTGCCTATGCCCTTATCTTCGGGTGGCGATATGCCGTGGGGTTCGTCTTGCTGATCTTCTGCCATGAGATGGGGCATTACCTGGCCGCGAAGCAACGGGGACTTGCCGTCGGAGCCCCGACCTTCATTCCGTTCGTCGGAGCGTGGATCCAACTGAAGGAGCAACCAGTCGATGTCGAAACCGAGGCCTATGTCGGAATCGCCGGACCGGTAGTCGGCACCTTGGCCGCAGCCGGCTGTTATTACGCCGCGGATTCGTCGCAGGGCCTGATGATGGCGCTCGCCTATGCTGGGTTCATGATCAATCTGTTCAACCTGATCCCTTTGTCCCCTCTCGACGGCGGGCGGATCACGGCGATTATTTC
>Ga0075430_100002798_pt1 | contig 14590 bp, 10 predicted proteins | sample RhiMetdeltSRZDD4_FD_75294 | JGI IMG/M metagenome (GOLD analysis project Ga0075430, IMG submission 75294) | Populus rhizosphere microbial communities from Tennessee, USA - Rhizosphere MetaG P. deltoides SRZDD4 | ecosystem: Host-associated > Plants > Roots > Rhizosphere > Soil | place: USA... | reverse complement strand
ACGCGGCGTCTGCGCAACCGCCGATTGAGCGGCCGCAAGCGTTGACGCCACAACCAGGGCAGGCACAAACGCGCCGCGAATCATGTCGGTGATCATATTCCCAACCCCTAACCCCAGCCCCTAGATCCTCTGAAAATTCTTCTCCACCTCACGCCGGGTCAGGCGCAGCATCACGGGACGGCCGTGCGGGCAGATGGTCGAGTACGCGGTCTGCCGAAGCTCGTCAAGAATGTGCGCCATCTTCTCGTGCGTCAGAGGATAGTTGGCCTTAACCGCCGCGTGGCACGCCATCGTCGCGGCGATGCGCTTGATGGCCTCTTCAACACGGGACCCCGTGTCGAGATGCTCGAGGTCATTGGCAAGTGCCCGGACAGCCGCCTCCCCGTCTTCCCGCGTCAGGAGCGCTGGAAGCGCGCTGACCCTGACCTCGTCACCGCCAAATTCCTCGACTTCAAAGCCAAGTCGGTTGAGATCAGCGCCGTGAGTCATCAGCGCCTGTCGCCCGCCGGCAGACAACGCGACGAGCAGCGGCACGAGCAGACGCTGCCCCTCCAACTGGCCGCTACTGAGCCGCTGGGTAATCCGCTCGAACAGTACGCGCTCGTGCGCGACGTGCTGATCGATGATCGCAATGCCCTCATCGTCCACCGCGATGATGAACGTGTCGCGAAACTGCCCGAGCGCCATCATCGGACGGAGGGGACTCGCACCTATCGAGAATCCCGAACCTGATGCCGCAGCGGCGGGAACCGCAGCGGGAGATGCAGGTGCCATCGTCGCTATCCCGGCCACTTGAGCGTCCGGACTGGTCCAGCGACTTGGAAACACCGTCGGATAGCTATGGGGCAACGGCAACGTCGTTCCGCCCGGGTCCATCGGTGCAGTGGGCTGAAGAAACAGCTCCGGCGCAGGACCGCGACCAAGCGCATCACCCAGCGTCCGCCGCACGATCTGGTGCATGTACGACTGGTCCTTGAACCGCACCTCCGCCTTGGTCGGGTGAACGTTCACGTCAACGGCGTCACGCGGCATCTCGATGAAGAGATGGACCTCTGGACTGCGTTCCTTGATCGACGCCACGCTGTAGGCCTCGATGATCGCGTGCGCAATAGTCCGATCCTTGATGATGCGCCTGTTGATGAAGATGTTCTGGGGTCCACGCGTGGGGCCCTGCTCTGCGAGCGCAGCGACGTAGCCCACGATCTTGACGTCGCCGCCGTCTCTCTGGAGTGGCACCAGATCCTCGCGCTCGCCGTAGAGCTGGAAGAGGCGTTCTCTGAGCGTTCCAACTGGCGGCACCTGCAGGACGCGCCTCCCCGCACTCGTCAGCGTAAAGCCGATCTCCGGATAGCAGAGGGCAAGCTGCGTGACGATCTTGGATACCTGGGCAGACTCGGCACCGTCAGATTTCAGAAACTTCCTTCGCGCCGGGAGATTGTAGAAAACGTCGGCAACCTCGATTGTCGTGCCGTCGGGCGTACCAACTTCGACGACCGACGCGAGGGCACCGCCGTTGACACGAATTTCCGTCCCTGCATCGGATCCCCGGGCTCGCGTTCGCAAAGTGAAATGCGAGACCGACGCGATGCTCGGCAGGGCCTCTCCGCGAAAGCCTAGAGTGGCGATCCGCTCGAGATCATCGGCTCTGCTGATCTTGCTCGTGGCATGTCGCTCGATGGCAAGACGGGCGTCCTCAGCCTCCATCCCCTCACCATCGTCCTCAACTCTGATGAGCCGCTTGCCGCCCATCTCCACCGTGATTGCAACCCGGCGGGCGCCGGCGTCGATGGCATTCTCGACCAGCTCCTTGATCACGGAGGCGGGACGTTCCACGACCTCACCCGCGGCGATCTGATTCGCGAGATCAGCAGGCAGGCGATGGATCTTCCCCACCTAGAAGCTCCTCATCAAAGCCAGCCCTTGCGCTTGAAGTAGCTCAGCATGGTTGCGACGATCGCGACCATCATCGCGCCAAGCCACCAGAACTGCGCACCGTCTCCGCCCGGCATGTGCGGCAGCCCGATATTCATCCCCCACATCCCCGTGAGCACGGTCAGAGGCAGGAAGATCGTGGACATCACGGTCAGGACTTTCATGACCTCGTTCAGGCGATTCGAGACCGCCGCCAGGTGTGCTTCGAGGATCCCGTTGACGCGGTCCTGGAAGATGACAGCGTCATCGGCAATACGCACGAGGTGATCGTAGACGTCGCGGAAGCGGTAGGTCATCTCGTCCGAGATCACCGCAAATTCACGCCGCGCCAGCCGGCCGACGACGTCGCGTTGCGGAATCACGACGCGCCGCACCGAAGAGAGGTCGCGCTTCAACTGAAGAAGCGGCTTCACGATGTCCTCACGACCGACGAACGCCTTTTCCTCGAGCTTGCTGATCCGGACCTCGAGGGCATCTACCTCGGGACGGTAGTTGTCGACCATCGCGTCGACAATCCGGTGCAACAGCGCCACGGGTCCCTCGGCCAGAAGGTTCTCACGCCGGGTGCAGAGATCGACAACCCGCTTGATGCTCCGCGACTCTCCGTTGTGGACGGAGACGAGATAGTTGCGGCCCAGGAAGAAGTCCACGTCTCGCGTGGCGAAATGATGCTGTTTCGCCCGATAGTCGATGCCGTGGAGAATCAGATAGAGGTAGGTCTCGTACAGTTCCACCTTCGGGAACTGAACGCTGCTCATCGCGTCTTCAACAGACAGCGAGTGGAAGCCGAACACCTCGGCGAGAAGCCGGGCCTCGGCTTCGCCAGGGTCAACGATATCGGCCCAGAAGACAGCGGTTGAACCGGGCTCGAGCCACGCCGGATCGACGTGACCGAGTTGCGTCGTGCGACCGTTGTCGAGAACGAGGACGGAAATCACATTCCTGCGTCAGCCCTATTGCCCCGTCAGCCCTTCTTTGCCGACAGCGCCGCCTGTGCGGCCGCCAGGCGCGCAACCGGCACACGATAGGGCGAACAGCTCACATAGTCGAGGCCGACGGTCTCAAAAAACTGAATGGACGCCGGATCGCCGCCGTGCTCACCGCAGATGCCCAGCTTCAATGCCGGCCGCGTCTGACGACCCCTGGCCACCGCGGTCTCCACGAGCTGACCGACACCAGTCTGGTCGATGGTGGCGAACGGGTTTTTCTTCACGATTTCGAGCTCCGTGTAGTTCGGCAGGAACGATCCTGAGTCGTCACGGGACATGCCAAGCGTCGTCTGCGTCAGATCGTTCGTGCCAAAGCTGAAGAACTCGGCCGACTGTGCGATCTCGCCAGCCGTCAGCGCCCCACGCGGCACCTCGATCATGGTGCCCACGATGTAGGTCAGCTTGACCTTCCTCTCGGCCTGCACCTCGCGAGCGACCCGGTGCACGACGTCGAGCTGCAGGTCGAGCTCCTTCTTGAAGCCAACCAGCGGAATCATGATCTCGGGCCGGACTTTGATGCCTTCCTTCTGGACGATGACGGCGGCCTCGAAGACCGCTCGCGCCTGCATCTCGGAAATCTCCGGATAGCCGATACCAAGACGGCACCCCCGGAAACCGAGCATCGGGTTGAATTCATGAAGCTGCTCAACGCGCGCGTGGACCGCCTCCGGCTTGACGCCAATTTTCCTGGCAAGGTCCTCCTGCTGCTCGCGCGTATGCGGAAGAAACTCGTGGAGGGGTGGATCCAGAAACCGAATTGTGGCTGGGTAACCCTTGAGTGCGCGAAAGATACCCGCAAAGTCGTCGCGTTGGTACGGCAGCAGCTTCGCGAGCGCGGACTTTCTCGCCTCGAGCGTCTCGGCAAGAATCATCTCGCGCATCGCGTCGATGCGATCCCCCTCGAAAAACATGTGCTCGGTACGACAGAGGCCGATGCCGACCGCGCCGAACGCCATCGCATTCTCGACCTGCTCGGGCGTGTCGGCGTTCGTGCGAACGCTCATGCGCGAGGCATCGGAGCACCACTTCATGAGCTGCTGAAAGCTCTTGAACTTCTGCGTCTTCCTGGCTGCCTCATCACCGTCAACGAGGCCTGCGACGATCTCGGACGGGGCCGTCTTCACTTGACCGGCGTAGACTTTTCCTGCCGTGCCATCGATCGACAGCCAGTCGCCTTCCTTGTACGTCCTGCCCGCAACCGTAACCGTCCGCGACTGATAGTCCACCTCCACCGCAGCCGCGCCGCAGACGCAGACCTTGCCCATCTGCCTTGCCACGAGCGCCGCGTGCGACGACACCCCGCCACGGGCGGTCAGGATGCCTTCGGCCGCAATCATGCCGCGCAGGTCTTCCGGTGACGTTTCCAGGCGGACGAGCAGAACCTGCTCTCCCTTCTCCGCGGCGACGACGGCGCGATCGGCGTTGAGATAGATCCGGCCGGACGCTGCGCCAGGACCCGCGGGCAATCCGGTTGCAATCGCGGAGGTGCGCCCGAGTTCGACCGTGTCGAACACCGGAGCGAGGAGCTGCTCGAGCTGGTCGGCCGGATTGCGCATCACGGCGGTCTTCCAGTCGATGAGCTTCTCCTTGTACATATCCATCGAGAACTTGAGCGCCGCCATCGCAGTGCGCTTGCCGTTGCGCGTCTGCAGCATGTAGACAACGCCGTCCTCGATCGTGAACTCGAAGTCCTGCACGTCCTTGAAGTGCTTTTCGAGCTTCTGGCGGATTCGTTCCAGTTCCGCGTGCGCCTTCGGCAGATGCTTCCTCAAGTCCTCGACGGGTTCTGGCGTGCGGACACCCGCAACGACGTCCTCTCCCTGGGCGTTGATCAGGAACTCGCCGTAGAACTCCTTGGCGCCGTTGGCAGGATTCCGCGTAAACGCGACGCCCGATCCGGACCGATCGCCGGTGTTCCCGTAGACCATTGCCTGCACGTTGACCGCGGTACCCCACTCGGTAGGAATGTTGTACTTGCGGCGGTAGACGATCGCACGGTCATTCATCCAGGACCCGAACACCGCGCCCACGGAGCCCATCAGTTGCTCCCAGGGCGATGAGGGAAACTTCTTACCGACACGGTCCTTGACGAGCGCCTTGAACCTGGTGACGAGTTCCTTGAGGTCGTCAACGTTCAGTGCGGTGTCTTCGATGTCGCCGTGATAGCGCTCGTGCTTGAGCGCATGAATCACCGTCTCGAACGGTTCATGATCCTCGTCAGGACGCTTCTGCACCCCAAGTACGACGTCGCCGTACATCTGGACAAAACGGCGGTAGCAGTCCCAGGCGAAGCGTGCGTTATTCGTCTTCTTGGCCAGCGCCTCGACCGTCTGATCGTTGAGGCCAAGGTTCAGGATCGTGTCCATCATCCCGGGCATCGAGTCGCGCGCGCCCGAGCGAACGGACACGAGCAGCGGGTTGGTCAGGTCGCCGAACTTCTTGCGCGTTTGCCGCTCGAGGGCCGTGACGCCCGCTTCCATCTGCGCGCGAAGGGCCGACGGATAGGTGCGCTTGTGGTCGTAGTAGTAGGTGCAGACTTCGGTCGTGATGGTGAAGCCGGGAGGGACGGGAAGGCCGATACGGCACATCTCCGCCAGGTTGGCGCCCTTGCCCCCGAGCAATGGCTTCATCGATCCATTGCCATCGGTCTTGCTGCCGAAGAAGTAGACGTACTTACCGGCTTTCCTGGTTACCTTCTTCGCCATTCGAACCGCTCTCCTCGATATGACCTTAGGCGGGTCTAAAGACCCGCCCTACCTCAATCCGCCGCGATCTCAGAAATATCTGCAATATCAAGAATGAGATCGCGCAGCCGCGCCACCAGCGCCAGACGAGCCGCTCGCAGCTTCTCGTCCTCCGCCATCACCAGCACATCGTCAAAAAATTTCGACACCGTCGGCTGCAACGCGCCGATGCCCGCAAAGGCTTCGCGGTAGTCGCCGCGGGCTGCAGCAGCCGAAATGCCGGGAGCGCGTTTATCCAGATCTTCGGCAAGCGCAATCTCGGCAGGCTCGGTGAGAACGCCGCGGTTAGCGGCCGCCGCCGAATCCGGCTGGACCGGAACGCCCTTGGTAATGTTCTTCACCCGCTTCAGGAGTGCTCCGACCGCGAGGAGCGCCTCTGATTTGGTCAGATGCGATAGCACTTCGAGCTTTTGACGGGCCTCGAGAGGGCTCACGTGGTCAACGCCCGCATGCATGACGGCTCTCACGCTGCGCACGTCGAACCCTCGCTGCTCGAGAAGGTAGGAGAGGCGGTCCGTCATGAACGAGCGCAGTGCCGCTCCCTCAGGCGCAGTGGGCGCCACATCTCCGATGCCTCCAAACTGGAGGGCCGCCTGTCCGAGCAGGGCGCCGAGCCGCACCTGCACACCGATTCCAGTCAGGGCCGGCATATCCGCCAGAATCTTCACCACGCCCTGTGCCTGGCGACGAAGCCCCAACGGATCGCGGGAGCCTGTCGGCCGCTCACCCGCCAGAAACATCCCAACCACCGAATCGAGCTTGTCGGCTAACGACACGGCCGCCCAGGTGACCGCTGCCGCGCCGAGCTGTGCCTTTGACGGCGCGGCCTCGGCCTCGACGCCAATCGGAAGATAGTGGAAGTAGATCGCCTTCCACACGTTCTCGGGCAGGCCTTCCTCCCGCGCGTAAATGCCACCCATCGTGCCCTGCAGCTCGGTGAGCTCGCGCACCATATCGGTGGCCAGGTCCGCCTTGCACAGACGTCCCGCTTGCGCGGCGGCGTCGCCCAGATCGGGCCGGCCAAAAGCGTCGCTGACGATCCAACGCGCCAGCGCCGCCACTCGATCCGCCTTCTCGCGGTAGGTCCCGAGCTTCTTGTGGAACAAGATCGTCGACAAGCGATCGACGCGGGAATCGAGCGTCACCTCGCGGTCTGCGTCCCAGAAGAACCGCGCATCGCGGAGGCGCGCCGTCAACACTCGTTCGGCGTTCCTGGCGATGAGTTCGGGGCGCTCGGGCTGCATGTTGGTCACCGCCAGAAACGCGTTCTTGAGAACACCCTCATCATCAACCACCGGAAAGTAGTGCTGATGATGAATCATCGTGGTGGTCAGTACCTCCTCCGGTAGCTGGAGGAATTCCACGGGAAAGTGTCCGGCCACGACGCCCGGATACTCGACGAGGTCCGGCACCTCCTGCAGGAGCGACGACTGTGCCGCCACCAGGCCGGAGACGCGTCCGCCGAGCTTGCGCGCATGCATTTCGAGCTCGCGCCGAATCTTCGACTCACGTTCTTCGCGGACCAAAATCACAAAGTTTTCGAGCAGCCGTGCCTGGTAGTCGTCGAAGGTCTTGATCTTGATCGCCCGGCCCGCGCGACCGCTGGTCGTAAGGAAACGGTGCCCGTAGGTGTTCGCGGCGGTCCGGATATCCTGCACCAGGGGCCCCTGTGCCGTTTCGGTCCGCCGGATGACAAACGGCACCACGCGCCCCCCGTACAGCAGCACGAGCCAGCGGATCGGCCGCGCGAACACAAGCTCCCCCTTCCCGTCCTCGAGATGCGCATCCCAACGCATCTGCTTCGGGAACGTCAGGTCACGCAGCAACCCTCCGAGCACGTCCGCAAGCACGTCGACCGTGGCTTTGCCGCGCTGATGCAGGCGATACGCGAGGTACGTGCCCTTCGGCGTTTCGTGCCGCTCGAGCGCAGACACTTCGACGCCATATTTCTTCGCAAATCCGGACGCCGCGGGCGTCGGCTCGCCGGTCGCGGTGAATGCCGCCGAAACGGGCGGTCCCGTGATCACCTCTTCGTGGTCCGTCTGGCGCTCGGCCACCTTCACGACCCGCGCCGTCAAGCGGCGGGGCGTGCTGTAGCTCTCGGCGGGCCGATCGGTATCGAGACGAAACGCTTTCAAGCGAGCATCCAGGTGCTGCGCCATCTGCGTGGTCAGCCCGGGAAGCCAGCTTGCGGGAATCTCCTCGCAGCCGATCTCAATCAGGAGTTCGCGATCCATCCGGTAGCGTAGCCTCCTGTCCGACGTAGGTCTTGGCGATGCGCACGGCGAGCTGTCGCACGCGCAAAATGTAGGTGGTCCGCTCGGTCACGCCGATACTGCCACTCGAATCAAGAACGTTGAACAGGTGCGAGCACTTCAAGCAATGTTCGAGCGCGGGCCATATCAAACCGGAATCGAGCAGTGTCGAGGCGAACGCGTAGTACTTGTCGAAGAGGTCGCGGTGCAACACCGCAAACTCTTCCCCGGGCATGTCCACCTGCCCGAACGCGTATTTCGACTGGTCGATTTCTTCCTGGAGCCTGACCTCGGCATACTTCACACCGCCGCCCCACTCGAGGTCGAACACGTTGTCCACCTTCTGCAGGAACATCGCGATGCGCTCGAGCCCGTAGGTGATCTCGCAGGAAATCGGATTGAGATCGATACCACCCATCTGCTGGAAATACGTGAACTGGGTAATCTCCATGCCGTCCAGCATTACCTGCCAGCCGATACCCCACGCGCCAAGAGTGGGTCCCTCCCAGTTATCCTCTTCGAATCTGATGTCGTGCTGACGAGGGTTGATCCCGCACGCTTCGAGGCTCTCGAGATAGAGCTGCTGCACCTCGTCCGGGGAGGGTTTGAGAATCACTTGGTACTGATGGTGTTTGAAGAGGCGATTCGGGTTCTGGCCGAACCGGCCATCGTCAGGCCGCCTGGAGGGCTGCACGTAAGCGACGCTCCACGGCTTGGACCCGAGCACGCGGAAAAAGGTCTCCGGGTGGGAGGTGCCCGCGCCCACTTCGAGATCCAGTGGCTGCTGCAGCAGGCATCCATGTGACGCCCAGAAGGCCGAGAGCTTGAGGATGAGGTCTTGGAATGTCACGAAGCTGAGGCACGACCCAGGTCGCGAAGCACACGATCGGACTTCAACGTTTTCTCCAAGTGCGTCGCGATCAGCAAGCGATGCACGTATTCGAGTTCCTTGATGACGCCTCGCTCGGCTGGCAATTCCGCCACACGATGCGGCGCCACCGTTCGCGACGCGTTCAAAAACGCGACGGCACCCGGCGACAGGTTCCCTCGCGCCTCGGGATATACCCCCTGCAGTCGCAACAGCCAGTACTCAAAGTACCGCGCCAGCGGTCCAACCGGGACCCCCGCGGACAGCGCGTCGAGCATCGAGACGCCCAGTCGATACAGTCGCTCGTCGGCATCGGCCTCCTGCGCCCACTCGTCGAGCAACTCGGCGAAGTAGCCGACGTACCCGAGCGCTTCCGAAGGGGGGATACCGAGCGGCGACCGCACCGTCTCCGCGTAATTCAAACCAACCAGCTCACGCCGCTCTCGTTCGAAATAGGCCACTCGAACGTCAGTCAGCGGCTCGAGCGCACCCGCGAACCTCGACCGTTGCCGCCGCGCGCCCTTGGCGACTCCCCGCTTCTTTCCGCGATCGCGGGTCAAGAACACGACAATTCGGTCGGCATCGCCGAGCTTGTAGGTGCGCAGAACCAACGCCTCGGCGGTGTAGAGGGGCACGAGCGAGCGAGGACTATTTTATCCCGCCGGCCGCGAGATAGCGCATGAAGATCGTGGCCAGCCCCAGAAACGACGCAAATCCGAAGACGTCGGTCATCGTCGTGATGAAGACCGACGAGGCCAGCGCCGGGTCGACCCCCGCGGCTCGCAGGCCCAGCGGGATGAGCGTCCCTGCGGTCGCCGCCACGAACATATTGATGATCATCGCCGAGCCCAGCAGCAGCCCGAGGACGGGATCACCACGGGTAATCCAAGCGACCAGCGCCGCCACGATGCCCAGGGCGAAGCCGTTACCCAGGCCGACGGTCGCCTCCTTCACAAGGGCCTTCCGCGAGTTCGCCCAGCTCAACTCCCCCAAGGCAATGCCCCGAACGATCACGGTGAGCGTCTGGGTCGCGGCGTTACCGCCCATGCCCGCCACAATAGGCATGAAGACCGCCAGCGCCGTGATCCGCTCGATAGTCCCCTCGAAGAGACCGACGACGGCTGCGGCCATGAACGCGGTGGCCAGATTGACCCCCAGCCACGGCAATCTCTTGCGCAGCGATTCTCCGGCTGGCGTGAACACGCGCTCGTCGCCCGAGACTCCGGCCAGCCGATAGATATCCTCTGTCGCCTCGTCCTTGATGACGTCGATCACGTCGTCGACGGTGATGACGCCGACGAGCTTGTTCTCGGGATCGACGACCGGGATCGCGAGGAGGTTGTACGACGCCACCTGGCGCGCCACCTCCTCCTGATCCATGTCCACGCGCGCGCTGATCAGATCGGCCGTCATGATCCGTTTGAGCGGAGTCTCCGGCGCAACCAGCAGGAGGCGTCTCAGCGATACCACGCCGACCAGATGCCGCCTCTCGTCGACGACGTAGAGGTAGAACACCATCTCCACATCGCGGTTGGTCTGGAGCTCGATGATGGCCTCGCCGACGGTCATGTCTTCGCTGAGCGCGAAGACATGCGGGTTCATGATGCGACCGGCCGTCTGCTCCTCGTACTCGAGCAGGTTTTCGACGACGCCCGATTCCTTCGGACGCATCAAGTCCAGCACGGCGCTGGAGAGGTCTTCGGGCAGGTTGTCGATCAGAGCCGCCGCGTCGTCGGACGGAATTTCCTGGGCAAGTCTGGCAATCTCTTCGGCCGGGCGCGTGGCAAGGAGCGTCGCGCCCGATTCTGGTCCGAGTTCGGAGACAGCTTCCATGGCCAGACGGCCATTGCGGTCGGCGAGCAGGCTGAACGCCGCTTCCCGATCCTTGTCGTTGAGTTCGCTGAAAATCTGGCCGAGGTCGGCCGGGTGCTGCTTCTGAAGGAGATTCAGCAGGTTAGCAGACGCACCAACCCGGAGCAGTCGCTTGACCGAGTCGAGCACGAGGTCGATTCTTCGCTGCGCCGCCATGGTAAGGATCCGTCAGCCACTGGTAAACGATTCAATGTAGCACGCAGTCTTGACCCTGGCATAGAAAACTCGACGCGCCGGTATCAGCGCCGGAGACACAACTCGTCGAGTTGGCGCTCGTCATCCCGCCACTCGGACCGTACCTTCACGTGGAGATCGAGGTACACCTTGGCCTCGAGATACTGCTCGAGCGCGAGGCGGGCGGCCGTGCCGATCCGCTTGATCATGGACCCGCCCTTCCCCACCACAATCGGCTTCTGCGATTCGCGATCGACAAGGATGGTGCAGTAGATGCTGGTCATCGTGGGCGTCGCGTCGAATCGGTCCAGGAGCACGGCAGTCGAGAACGGCAGCTCGTCGTGCGTAGACAGCAGCACCTGCTCACGCACGATCTCGGAGACCGCGAAGAGCTCGGTCTGGTCGGTGACGTAGTCGGGTGGGTACATGGGTGCGCCTTCGGGGAGGCGATCGAGCACGAGCTTCTCGAGCACCTCGACGTTGGTCCCATCGACGGCGGACAGTGGAACGATTTCCGCAAACGAACGTGCCTGCTGATAGTGCTCGATGAGCGGCAGAAGGCGCGTCTTTGCGATGAGGTCGACTTTGGTCAGCGCCAGGATGACGGGCGCCGTCACTTTACTGATCGCGTCGAGGACGAATCGATCGCCCGAGCCGGGCTTAGCGGACGCGTCCACGACGAGGATGAGGACGTCGACCTCGTGGACCACGTCGATCGCGGCATCGACCATCCGCACGTTCATGCGATGCGTCGGCTTGTGTACCCCTGGCGTGTCCACAAACACAACCTGGCCCTCGGGGTAGTTCTTGACCCCGAGAATCCGCGTCCGCGTTGTCTGCGGCTTGTCTGACACGATCGCCAGCTTGTGGCCCACAATCCGGTTGAGCAGCGTTGACTTGCCCGCGTTGGGACGGCCGATAAACGACACGAGGCCGGACTTCACAGGCAGAACCGTACGTAGGCCAGGCCTTCAGGCCCGGCGAGACTGGCGGGTCTAAAGACCCGCCCTAGGAGTTTAAAGACCCGCCCCACGAGTCTGAGGACCCACCCTACGAATCGTTGGAAATTTGCCATGCCCTCAGTACGTAGCCATGCCTCAGTACGTAGGCCGGGTCTTTAGACCCGGCGTCATCAGTACGTAGGCCGGGTCTTTAGACCCGGCGTCATCAATCTGCCCGATCGTCGGCGGTCGCCTCGACACGGCGGACTCGCACCTTGGTGATGCGACGACGCTCGACTTCGAGCACCTCGACCGATAGCGACTCCACGTCGAACTTCTCGCCAACGTACGGCATGTGACCCAGTCGGGCCAGCAAAAAACCACCGACGGTCTCAAAGCCTTCGCGCTCGATCTCGACTCCGAGCCGGTCGTGCACCTCGTCCACGCTGACTTTGCCGCTGAAGACCATGGCTCCGTCTTCTTCCTCGGTGACGGTGTCGCTCTCGACGTCGTACTCGTCACGAATCTCACCGACGATTTCTTCGAGGAGGTCCTCGACGGTTACGAGGCCCGCGGTCCCCCCGTACTCGTCGACGACAATTGCCATCTGCGCCTGTCGCCTCTGCATGTCTTTGAGCAGTTCAGACACGCGCTTGCTCTCGGGCACGAGATACGGCGCGCGCATGAGCGTCGTGATTGGCGGCTCGGCGTCGGACGGCAGCGCCACAAGGTCCTTCACGAACAGCACACCGACGATGTTGTCGAGATTGCCGCGATAAACCGGAATGCGTGAGTACTGTTCCTCACGAAACATCGCTCGCAGGTCCGGCAGCGTCGCATCCAGACCGATCGCGATGATATCGGGCCGCGGGGTCATCACCTCACGGACAACGGTCTCGGTAAAGTCCACGATGGACTGCAGCAGTTCGCGACCTTCTTCTTCGGAGATGACGCCCTCCTCCGTCGAGTCCTGCGCAGTGGACGGCTGTTCTGCCTGATCCTCTCCCGATGCGGCGCCGCCATTGACGTCGCGCTCCCTGCGCTGGTGCCCGAGATTGAGAAGGGCCACCGTGAGCGGATAGACCAGCCGCTCGACTGGTCGAAACGCCGGCAACAGCACGTCCAGAACCTGCTCGGGATCGCGCCGCGTGATCGCCATCGGCACCAGATGCTCACAGACGACGACGAAAGCCACCAGCGAGACGATGAAGATGCCGAGCGAGGCCGCGCTGCGCACTTCAATCAGCCGGGCGATGAGAGCTCCGGCAAAGACAAAGCAGCCACCGAGGAGAATTCGCGCGGGGATGAAGAGCTGAAGAGGGTCGTCGAGGTAATGGCCAAGGGCGTCGCTTCGCCCGCCGCGCTCAGCCATCAGCCGCAGCGACAGACGCATTAACGCACTGAACGCGGCCTGCACGGTGCCCAGAAAAATACTGGCACAGCCAATCAGAAACAGCAGGAGGGGGATCATCGAGACCGGCCCAACCGTGCGCCGGATAAACGCGGGGGTGGCGTCGCCCGCTCGATCAGACCCTCCACGAGCCCGCCCTTCCGACGAAGGCGCCGTTCGAGCCTGGCCATCTGCCCGTCATCGTGCTCGTGATCATAGCCGAGGAGGTGTAACAACCCATGCAGAGCCAGCACCCGCAGTTCGGTCGCCAGAGTGTGTCCGGCTCGGGCCGCCTGGCGCCTCGCGACGCCCCTGGCAATGACCACATCGCCGAGGTACGGCGCGGTGTCGGAGGGGAACGACAGCACGTCCGTAGACTCGTCGTGACCTCGGAATGTGCTGTTCAATCGTGCGATCTGGTGGTCCGAGACGAACGCCACCGTCAACTCGCCACGAGCTGACGCTGGGGCCGTGCGAACGAGCCATGCGGCAAGACCCGGAACGCGGAATGTTGTGGGAGTGACGACCTCGACAACGAGGCCGCCCTTACTCCCCATCTGGTTTGGGTCGCGAGGTATACGACTCGTAGGCCCTGACGATCTGCTGCACGAGCTTGTGGCGCACGACGTCTTTGTCGTCGAAGTAGACGATACCGACACCGTCGATTTTCGACACCACCTTCAACGCCTCGACAAGGCCGGACGCCTTGGGATTGGGCAAGTCAATCTGGGTGATGTCGCCCGTCACCACGGCCTTCGACCCGAAGCCGAGCCTGGTCAGAAACATCTTCATCTGCTCGGACGTGGTGTTCTGCGCCTCGTCGAGAATGACGAACGCATCGTTCAGCGTCCGTCCGCGCATGAACGCGAGGGGCGCGACCTCGATCGTCCCGCGCTCCACGAGTCGGCCGGCCTTCTCGGCTTCCATCATGTCGTAGAGTGCGTCGTAGAGCGGTCGGAGATAGGGATTGACCTTCTCCTGCAGGTCGCCCGGCAGGAAGCCAAGCTTCTCGCCAGCCTCGACAGCGGGACGCACGAGGACGATCCGGCTGACCTTCTTCGCCAGGAGATAGCTGACCGCTTGCGCCATCGCCAGATAGGTCTTGCCAGTTCCCGCGGGCCCCACGCCAAAGACGATGTCGTGCTGCTCGATCTCTTCGAGATAACGTCGCTGGTTGACGCTCTTCGGACCCACGCGACGCCTGGTGCCCGTGCCCTGGCGCGAGCCGCCCTTGAGGAAGTAGTCCCGCAGATCGATGGCCGCATCGTCGACGAGCAACTGCGCAGCGGTTTTGACGTCGCCATTCACGAGGGAGTATCCCTCGTCCATGAGCACCTTCAACTGGCTGAAAATCCGCTCGGCGAGCGCTTCAGCAGACTGGGGTCCTTCAACCGTGACCGCATTGCCCTGCGTGCGGATCCGCAC
>Ga0075430_100002795_pt1 | contig 14592 bp, 10 predicted proteins | sample RhiMetdeltSRZDD4_FD_75294 | JGI IMG/M metagenome (GOLD analysis project Ga0075430, IMG submission 75294) | Populus rhizosphere microbial communities from Tennessee, USA - Rhizosphere MetaG P. deltoides SRZDD4 | ecosystem: Host-associated > Plants > Roots > Rhizosphere > Soil | place: USA... | reverse complement strand
GCAAACCCAACCAGCTGCTGTGCAGGGAGCGTCACACCGGTGGCGGTATCCGCGGCGTACAGCTGCACGACTTCGACGCCCCGCCGCTTGCCCGTGTTCGTGATGGTAAGGGTCACGCGGGCTTCACCACCCACGTCGATGCTGTTGCCTGCCAGCTTCAGCGGGCTGTAGCCAAACGTGGTGTAGCTGAGGCCATGACCGAACGGAAACAGCGGGGTCGACGGCATGTCGAGATAGCCCTTGTGGATGTCGGCCTTGGTCCGCCGGTAGCCGCTGCCGGTCTTCTGACCGTGGTGGATTGGCACCTGCCCGACGTGCCGCGGTAGCGTGTACGGCAATTTCCCGCTTGGGTTCGTGACGCCAAAGATTGCGTCGGCAATCGCAGGACCCTGCCGCGGTCCGCCATAGTAAGCGGTGAGGACAGCCGGCAGGCGATCGATAACGGCGGCAAGACCCTGCGGACGCCCCATAGCCACGACGGCGACGGTCGGCTTGCCGACGGCGGTCACCGCGTTGATGAGATCCACCTGCTGCGGCGGAAGGTCGATGTTCGCTGTGTCCTGACCCTCGCCCTCGGTGCGGTCTTTACCGGCCCACGCAGCGCGGCCGCCAACGTAGAGGATGACCGCGCCGGCCTCTTTCGCTGCGGCGAGCGCGGCGGGGATGTCCGTCGGCTCCGATGGCACCACACCGGTGCCGGCGACGGCGGTAACCTTGGCGTTGGGCAGGAGCTGGCGCACCGCGTCGGCGAGCGACACGGACGGGTACGATCGCTTGACGTAGTCCGCCAGATCTACTTTCAGATAGTCCTTCAGTTCGTTCACCAGCGCGGTCTTGGCCTCCGCCGGCAGCCAGGCGCTGTCGCCGCCGGAGTCGCCGACTCCTGCCATCGACGTCTCACCGCCGCCGAGCATGCCTTGCAGCATCCGCAGCGCCGCCGGATACGTGTAGGCCGCGAAGCCGATCGCGGCGCTATCGGCGTGCGGCCCGATGATCGCGATGTTCTTGACCTCGCGGCCCAGGGGCAACAGACCTTTCTCGTCCTTGAGCAGCGTCACGGACTCGGCTGCGAGCCGCTCGGACAGATCTTTGCCTTCCGTCGCGAGCCTTTCGAGCGTGATCGGATCTTCGGCGACGTACGGGTTGTCGAACAACCCCAGGGCGAACTTGTCGCGCAGCACGCGGCGCACGGACTCGTTCAACTGGGACTCACTGACCTTGCCGCTTTGCACGGCCTTGGCAAGCACCTGCCCGTAGCCGTGGACCATCGGCAGCTCGACGTCCATCCCGGCCGCGAGCGCGAGCGCCCCAATCTCCTCGGGGGAAGCAGCAGCGAGCTGACGTGTCTGCGCCCAGCCGACGCCAACGTAGTCGGACACGACGGTGCCGCTAAAACCCATCCGCTGCCGCAGCAGTTTCGTCAGCACGTCGTGGGAGATATGGATCGGCACGCCTTCGAACTCGGAGTAGGAGGCCATCACCGATCCGAGCCTTGCGATCCGGATCGCAGCTTCGAATGGACGGGCGTAGACGTCGTAGAGCTCGCGCGGGCCGATCGCGGTCGCGGCCATGTTCTGACCGGCGTCGGTTGCCGCGTAGCCGATGAAGTGCTTCGCGCTCGCGATCACGCCCTCGCGCAGATCTTTCCCTTGCATCCCGCGCGTGAAAGCGACGCTCATGGCGCTGACAAGGTACGGATCCTCGCCGTAGGTTTCGTGCACCCGCCCCCAACGCGCGTCGCGAGCGACGTCCATGACGGGCGACAGCGCCTGGAGCATTCCAACCGAGCGCATCTGGCGCCGCATCAGGTCCGCCATCTCCCCTACGGCTTGCAGGTCCCACGTCGCCGCGAGGCCAATCGCAGTAGGGAAGTTCGTGTAGGAAGGCGCCACCACGCCGTTCAGCGCTTCGTTATGGAAGATCGCGGGGATCTTCAGACGCGTCTCGGTAACCAGGTAGCGCTGGATGGCGTTGACCGTCTTGGCGATCGTCGCTGGCGACTTGTGGCCGAGCAGACCCAGCCCGCAGATGTGCCCGATGCCTTGCCCGACCTGGGCGTCGAGCTGGCTCTTGATCGGCCCGTCGGCGCCGAGCAGGCCCATGGGGTAGAGGGCGGACAACTGCATCGCCTTTTCCTCGATCGTCATCTGGCGAAGCAGTTTGTCCGCGCGGTCCATGGCGCTGTCGGAATGAGCACGCGCCGGCGCGCGACCTTTGGATGAGACCGGCGGAGCGCTCTGCCCGACGCCAGGGGGCGGTCTGCGCACAGAGTGTTTTTCGCGGGGCTTTGGGGTAGGCATCTTGTCCTCCGAAACTGCTGAGGATCCTCGCATCCCTGCGGCGGACGGATTGTGAGGACAGAGGATGAGACAAAACATTCGCCACGTCCAATAGCCCAGTGCCGCGTATTAATTCTGATGGCCTATAAATCCAAGATGGCGTGCGCGAGCCATGATCAGCGATCTGGCGGGATGTCGCTGGAATAGCTCATGCGATCTAACCCGAGCGGACGAGCCGTGCGAGTACCACTAATAGGTGTAGCCTACTAGCCACCAACTCGAGCCCACGATGGAGCTGCGACACCTACGATATTTCGTGGCCGTTGCAGAAACCCTGCATTTCGGCCAGGCCGCCGCGCGATTGCGGATCGCGCAGCCGTCTCTGAGTCATCAGATTCGGCAGCTTGAAGACGACCTTCACGTGGGGCTGCTGCGCCGAACGAAACGACGCGTCGAGTTGACGGACGCCGGTCGGCTCTTTCTGCAGGAATCGCGAGACATCATCGCGCGCGCCGATCGCGCCACCGTGATCGCGCGACGGATGGGCAGCATCGACGCGCGGCGCTTGCGAGTCGGGATCGGGTACTGCTCGGATCAATCCGATATCGCGGCCCTTCTCGGCGCCTTCAATGCTCAGCACCGCGGCATCCAAGTGGAGACGAAGACCATGTCCGTCCCGGCGCAGCTGGCTGCGCTCGTTGATGGACAGCTCGACATCGCGTTCGTGCGTCCACCTGTGAGCGATCATTCGCTGATGAGTGAAGTTGTGATCCGCGAGGCGCTGGTCCTCGCGCTGCCGCCCACACATCGCTTGGCGTCGCGCTCTCGATTGCCGCTGTCGGCCTTGGCGAACGAGCTGTTCATTTTGCCGCCCCACGACGTTGTGCCCGTTTTCCACGATGCCGTCCTCAAAGCGTGCCGTGCCGCGGGATTTATCCCGCATGCGCCGCATGAGGCCGACCACCTTCATATGGTGCTCGGCTTGGTCGCTGCGGGCGCGGGTGTTGCGCTCGTTCCCGCATCAGCACGCAAGATCCAGCACGACCAGGTCACGTACCGCGCCCTGCATCCAGCGCCAGAGAGACTGGAAACGGCCTTAGCCTGGCGACGCGACGACAAGTCGCCGGCCCTCGGGGAGTTCATCACCACTGCGCGCCGAATCTTGATTCATCGAAGTGAATAGCCTGGCAAACAGCGACGACGCGCCGGGTTCAGTGCTGGCAGCCGCAGGCGTCCGCCCGTGCGAGGAGAAAGGCCCTTTCCCGCGCGTTGCGGGTAAGCGAGGCCGCAGCCTTGCATTCTGAACGCGCCTCGGCCAGTCGACCGGCACGGAACAGAAAGTCGCAGTCTGAGGCCCGCCTCGGGCCCGAAGGCCATGCTGTGCGCGATCGCGCGATTGAGATCGATCACGGGCGAGGGCGCCACGACGCGCAGCGGGACATAGAGCGCGGCAATGCGCGGCCAGTCGGTATCGGCGGCGCGGCGCGCGCGGGCGTGGCAGGCGGCGAGCGCGGCTTGCAGCACATAGGGGCCGCGATCACCCACCTGAACGCGCGCAACCCGACAGCTGCGAAACTCGATGCAGAGATCGCGCGGTGCGCACAAGCGGAACGGACGAGGCATCGCGAAGACCTGACGATTGCTGCGTGGCACAGGGCGCCGAAAAATACTCAATCCTGTTGATACCGCGCGTCCGATCGACTTCCTACGATTGCGGTCCACGACACGCTGGATCGCGCGATTCGCCCGGATACTCGGGCGAATCGCGCACCGGCATCACGCGGTCGCTAGGAGGCCGACATGCACACCCGTCACATGCCGCTCGCCGTGCTCTTGATGCTTGTGATTGCCGCCTGTGAGCGCGGCGCACCCACTTCGCCGAGCTCCATCGCGTCCTCTGGACCCGCCGGAGAGCCCGCGCGCCAGCAGGTAAACGTCGAAACAACAACCGCGGGTATGCGGCAGCAGCCGGTCGCCGGACCGTCCGCGCACCAGCATGTAAACGTCGAATTGACCCCGGATATGCGGCAGCAACTCGCCGCTCTTCACCCGCTTTTCGCGAAGTATCACGATCTCGACAAAGCAATCGAGGCCGGTTACGAGTTCGTCCGCCCCTGCGTCTCCGACCCGGCGCTCGGCGGAATGGGCGACCATTACAGTCTGAATGCGGACATCGATTTCGGACGTGGCGATGGGACCTATGCCCTGGAGAAGCCGCAATACCTCGTGTTCGCGCCCAAGAAGAACGGCGGCCGACGCTTGGCAGCGCTCGACTACACGGTTCCCTACGAGAAATGGCAGAGCGCCGAACCGCCCGAATTCTTCGGCATTCCGTTCACGCGTAACGATGGGTTCGGAGTGTGGATGTTTCACATCTGGCTGTTCCAACACAATCCGGCCGGAGTCTTCGCCAATTTCAACCCGGAGGTTCCGCTGTGTTGAGCGGCCGGCGCCATTGGTGATGGTGGACAGTGACCCAGTCTGCCGCGTACGCAACTCGGGGTTAGGGACGCCGGACCTTGTCGCCGGAGACGACGTAAGATGGGGGGTCGTTGTGCTGCATTGGGCGGACAGGAAACCTGAATGCCCCGACCCGCGTCGCATCAGCTGTTCGGCCGAGAAGGCGAGCTTGCTGTACTGATTCGCGCCCTGGATGACAGCGAGCGCGGCAGGGCGCGTGTCGTCTGGATTGGCGGAGAGCCAGGCATCGGAAAGACGCGACTTGCTGAAGAGCTCGGGGCCATAGCGGCGACACGGCGCGCAGCAGTCGCGTGGGCACGCTGCGTCGACGCGGAGACGGCGCCGCCGTATTGGCCGTGGGCCGAAGCCATCCGGGCCTTGCTGCAAACGGTCACCCTGAAAGAGCTCCACCTGCCGGTGTCGTGCCTCGCACGCATCACCGCACTGGTGCCTGACCTGATGCCTCGTCCAGCGACGTCAACCCGGTCGGCTGCGCTGACCACTGCGTCCGATCGATATCAGCTGTTCGACGCCGTGCGCACGTTGTTGCAGCGCGCCTCATCACACGCCGTAGTTGTCCTGGTTTTGGACGACCTGCATCAGGCCGACGCGAGCTCCTTGTTGCTGCTGGAATTCGTGGCTCGCGAGCTCTCCGACAGCCGGCTCCTCCTCGTTGCCACATACCGATCCGACGAAATGTCGAGGCGGCTGATGGAAACGATGGGGGAGCTGGCGCGTGTCGGGCTGCAGAAGGTGCTGCTGGAAGGGCTCGGATTGAGCGCGACGGGTCAATTGCTGGCACATCTCGCTGGCAAGGGCTGTTCTGACGATCTTGTCCGCGAGGTTCACGCCCGGACCAGCGGTAATCCATTCTTTGTAACCGAGGTTGCGCACCTTCAATCATCGGACCGCGACGTGATACCAGACAACGTTCGCGCTGTTCTCCACCGACGATTGAACCGCTTATCGGAGGCGACGATCCAGCTGCTCACGGTGGGTTCCGTACTGGGCCGCGAGTTCGACTTCCACATTGCCGCCGCGATCGTTCAGCAGGTCCACGACCCCGATTTGCTGCCCGCGCTTGACGAAGCTCTGGAGCGTCTCATCGTCGAGCCCATGCCGGCAGCTGGAGAGAGCTGGTATCGGTTCAGGCATGCGCTGGTCAGAGATGCTGTGTACGAAAGCATCTCACCGAGCCGGCGTGCGCATTGGCACGCCGCTGTTGTCGAGCTGATGGAGCAGCGACTGGGTGGACGAGTCGACGAATGTGCCGCTGATCTCGCCCATCACGCGGCTCGTGCTGAAGCGCTCGTCGGCACGTCGCGCGTCGTCAAGTACTCGCGGCTGGCGGGTGAACGGATGTTGGAAACGCACGCCTTCGAGGAAGCGTTACGGCATTTCGAGCGCGCGTGGCGCGCCCGGAACTCCGTGCCGCGCGACGATGATGCGGCCGGGATTCTGGCCGGGCTCGGCGTAGCTCAGGCAGCGACAAGCCTCCGGTGGAACCGGCAAGAGGCCTGGACCAACGTGCGGCGGGCGATCGAGTACTACCTGGAGGCAGGTGAAATCCAGAAGGCCTTCGGGGCAGTGACACACGCGTCGCTCGCCGCAGAGGGCGTGGCGGGCGTTACCGACGTCATCCGTCGGCTGCTGCCGTTGGTCCCCGAAGGCTCGCGCGAAGCCGCTTTGCTACTCGCCCGAGGAGCGGCGGCCACGTACTTCGAGACAGGGAGCGATCAACCGACGCAGCAATGGTTCGCGCGCGCGCTTGCGATCGCATCGTCGCACGAGGATGCCGGTCTCGAGCTGCAGGTGCTCGCCCAGTCTATTTCGGTGGACCACTTCGCTCTTCGCTGGCATGACACGCTCGTGAAGAGTCGCCGCGTGCTGGAGCTTGCAGGGCGAGTCGAGGAGCTTCATTGGCAGGCATACGCGAGCTATCGCGCCGCATTCGCGCTGACCCACGCTGGACGGATCGAGGAGGCAAATGGGCAGGTGCAGGAAAACCTGGCGGCGGCCGAGCGTCTTCGCGACCGGGGGCTGCTGGCGGATGCCCTGTATGTCAAGGCACTGCTCGCTCAACTGGGCGGACGGTGGGAGGAAGCGCGAGCGGAGAGCGATCGCGGGCTGGCGCTGGCGGCCGGTCATCTGCCGCTTCTCCATGTACGCGCCGTTGTCGAGTACGAAACGGGCAACGACGTCGCCGGTGGACAGTACCTGCAACGCCTCATCGACGCCGATCGCAACGCAAAACCCTATCCGCTTGCGGGCATCTTCACCGCGGTAGCGTTGTCGCAGATCGCTTATAGCACCAATGGCATGACCGACACCGAGCCGGCGATCCGCGCCGCTCGTGCGGTCATAACGAAGCCGTCCGCGGCTCGTAATGCCGTGGTCAGCGCGCGGATGGGGCACGCGCTGCTGGCCGTGCTCGACGCGGACGTCGACGAGTGCGAGGCCGACCTCGAGGCGTTAGCGCCGTTCGAGTCTGTGATGCCAACGCAGAATGGTCTGGCAACCGGCCGGGTGCTCGGTCTCCTCGCTCACGTGGTCGGCCAGAAACGCCGCGCGTCGAGCCACTTCGAGCACGCGCTGGCGTTCTGCCGGACGAGCGGGTTCAATCCCGAGCTCGCCTGGACCTGCCACGATTATGCCGCCGCGCTCCTGGACAGTGGCGCCCGGGACGACAGGGCGAAGGCGGCGTCGCTGCTCGAAGAAGGCGAGCAGATAGCCAAAGCGCTCGATCTCTGCCTGCTTCGCAAGCGTATTGCAGCGTTTCGCGAACGTTATCGACTGCGACTTGCACGCAATCCAGCCGGTCTGAGCACGCGTGAGTTCGAGGTGCTGCAGCTACTCGCCAGCGGCAAAGCCAACAAGGAGATCGCGGAGGCGCTGTTCATCAGCACGCACACGGTCGCGGTGCACGTTGCGCGTGTGCTCGAGAAAACCGGGTCGTCGAACCGCACCGCGGCGGTTGCGTACGCCACTCGTCATCACCTGCTCGAATCGACGCGCTCGGGAACAGACGATGAACGACGGCCGAAAAAATAGCTAATTCTGCTGATACCAGCCTCACCTCGGCCCGGTACGATCGCCGCAGTGGTGAGCCGCCCGTGACATTTGCACGCACGCTGTCAGGAGAAGTCGTCGCGCTCGATCCAGCGGTGATAGACGCGTTCGCCGGGCGTTTCGCCGGCCGTGTGCTCGTCGAGCGCTCTGGCAAGTACGACCAGGCGCGCCGTGTCTGGAACGGGCTCATCGATAAGCGGCCGGCGCTCATCGTACAGTGCTCGGGCGTTGCGGACGCTCTGGAGGCGCTGCGGTTCGCGCGCGACCACGATTTGCTCGTCGCGGTTCGCGGCGGCGGGCACAACGTGGCGGGATTCGGCACCTGTGACGGCGGCCTCGTCATCGACCTCTCGCTGCTCCGAGGCATCCGCGTCGATCCAGCAAAGCGAACGGTGCGCGCGCAGGCAGGGGTCACCTGGGGCGACCTCGATCGCGAGACACAGGAGTTCGGCCTCGCCGTCCCGGGCGGAGTCGTTTCGACGACCGGTATCGCCGGTCTCACGCTCGGTGGCGGCCAAGGGTGGCTGCGGCGTACCTATGGCATGACCTGCGACAGCCTGCTCTCGGCAGATGTCATCACGTCGGGAAGAGAGTTCGTCACCGCAAGTGACACGGAGCACGCGGATCTCTTCTGGGCGCTGCGGGGTGGCGGCGGGAACTTCGGGATCGTCACCGATTTCGAGTACCGGCTGCATCCTGTTGGTCCGGTGGTGACACACGCTGCTGCAATGTATCCGGTCGAGGCGGCAGCGGCCGTGTTGCCCGGGTTCCGTGATTACGTGGAAACAGCTCCGGATGCGGTAAACGCGTCCGCGACCATCTGGACGGTTCCGAGCATGCCGCTATTTCCCGATCGGCTCCACGGGCGCGGCGTGATCACAGTCAACGGCATATACGTCGGCGACGGTCAGCGTGGCGAGCAGGTCCTGCATGCCCTTCGCACACTCGGCGATCCGCTGCTGGATGTGTCGGAGCCGCGCGCTTACACGTCGGTGCAGCAAATGTTCGACGTCTTCTTCCCGAAGTACGCGCTCCACTATTACTGGAAGGGACTGTATCTCGACAGCTTGTGCGACGCGGGTATTTCGCGGCTGGCCGACGCGTTCTCACGCAAAGTGTCGCCGCTTTCCATGCTCGTTGTCTGGGCGCAGGGTGGCGCGCTCAATCGCGTAGGGCCCGGCGACACAGCGGTCGGGTCCCGCAACAGCCCGTTCCTCCTCGAGATCCTTGCGAACTGGAAAGAGCCCGAGCGCACCGATGCGAATATCGCGTGGGCACGCGCCGTGTTCGATGACATGCACCAGTGCTCATGCGGCAAACCAAACTTCAATTTCCCAGGAGTTGACGACGACATGAAGTCGTTCGTGAGTGCGGCATTCACGGAGCAGTATGAACGGCTCGTTCGCGTCAAACGAAAGTACGACCCTGCGAACGTGTTCCGGGTCAATCAGAACATCACATGAACGCATCACGCAGTCGCAAGGAGGCCAACGTGCACGCCCGTCAGCTGCTGCTCGCCGCGCTCTGCCGAGACACGAGACACATCATGACGTTCATGGTGGTCGTAACGATTACCGCGTGCAGTGGCGCACCGGCCGTTGCTCCCACCAGTCCTTCGCCGCTGCTTGCACTGCCGCCTCCACTGCCTCCGCCCCGAACCGTCACAGGGTCTGTGTGGCTCTCCTCCCCAACCGCGCCGCAGCCACGGGCCGGCATCGATGTGGGAATTTGGCTTGAACGGCGATGGGATCGGTGAAGAGCGATGCTGCGGGACGCTGGGCGACCATTCGGTTGGTGGCGGAGTCTCACCTTCTCCAGGCCCGCGACTGGCCCGACTTCGCAGTCGAGCGACTACGCTCAGGCACTATCTTCGAGGCGACGCCGACGGGGCGGCTGCCAAGTGCCGACGCTTGGGTACAGGTCGACGGCGCGTCGTTTCCAAGCCAGGATACCAGCTCGCGTACGTCAGGCTTCCCACAGAGGGCGGCGGTCCGCTAGACGTCGAATTGCGACTATGCCCAGCCGGTCGCCCAACCCTGGAAGGCGGTTGGTGTCATCCATAGTGACTGGGCTCTCCGAGACGACAGATACCTTGACGTCGACATTTGTGGCGATCCGCGGTAGGAGTACGAGCGTATGCGTCATCTTGCGAGATCGCCAGTCGTGATCGCGCTTCTGGTGGCGTGCACCGGCTCCACCGCAACGGCCCAATCCGTCGCGACAGGCGCAATTAACGGTACGTTGACCGACCCGAACAAGAAGGCAATGCGAACCGCGAACGTGATGGCCCGCGATATCGACACAAAGCGCGAAGCCACAGCGACGACCGACGATCACGGCCGTTTTCGAATCGTGGGCCTTCAGCCGGGCCACTACATTATCGAAGTCACTGCCCCCAGTTTCACTTCCATTGCAGTCGCGAACATCGTAGTCGAGGTTGGTCGTGCCACGACCGTGGACGTCTCGCTCGATTCCGCCACTGCGCTTGCCGGGCTGGCGCCCACCCACACGCCCGGTCTCAACACGACGCGGCAAGACTTCTCCGTCAACCTCAATCAGACTTCCTTCAACGAACTACCCAACAACGGGCGCCGCTGGTCCAACGTCGCAATCCTGGCCCCTGCGACCGCCCTAGATGGTCCGTTCGGAGCGGTGAGTTTTCGCGGCGTCAGCAGCTTGTTGAACAAGACCACTATCGACGGCGGCGACAACGACCAGACGTTCTTGGCGACCGAGCGCGGAGGGACACGCATCGGCTATGGGATCGGCGTCGCCTCGATTCGTGAGGTTCACATCCACATCTCGAATTACTCGGCAGAATACGGCGGGGCCGCCGGCGGCGTGGTCAGTGCCATCACCAAGAGCGGGACGAACGCGTTCCACGGCTCCGCTTTTTTCTACGATCGCGACAACCGGTGGGGTGCGCGCAATCCGCGCGGCTTTCAGAACGTCTTGATCAATGGCGCACCACACCTTGTCGCGCTGAAACCTGCCGACACGCGCTATCAGTTCGGCGCCGCAGTCGGCGGCCCGCTTCTCGAGAACCGGTTGTTCTTCTTTGGCAGTTACGATCAGCAGCGGCGGAACTTTCCGACTATTTCGACGACGAGCGATCCCGCATTCTTCGACACCGTCGATCGCGGAACCGACGGTGCTGGTCTCAAGGCTCCCAGCCGCGCGCTGTCGGATGCGCAAATCGACTCCGCGCTGGCGTTTCTCACCAGCCTGACCGGTGAGGTCCCGCGCCGCGGAGACCACACCATCTATACGCCCAGGGTCGACTGGCACATGACCAGCCGGCATACGTTGAGCGCTATCTACAATCGGCTGCGTTGGCATTCGCCGGCTGGGATCGAGACCGCTCCGACGATCAATAGAGGGCGCGCGAGCATTGGGGATGATTTCGTCGACATTGACTGGATCGCGGCCGGCATCGTCTCGAGGATCAGTCCGAGGTTGGTCAACGAAATTCGCAGCCAGTTCGGCCGGGATCATGAATTCCAATTCAGCCAAGCGCCCGCGCCCGGTGAGCCGCTCACGGGTCCTCAGGGGAAGCCACCAGAAACGAATATTGCCGGCGGGATCAGTTTCGGCAAGCCCAGAGATCTCGATGCCCGAGCGTACCCGGATGAGAAGCGATGGCAGTTTGCCGATACAATCACGCTGGCGCTTCGGGATCACATCATCAAGGCAGGATTTGATTTCAGCCGAGTGATTAGCCTGCAAGATACGCTGCTGTACGAAGAAGGTGGCTACACCTACGCAACTCTCAATGATTTCATCATCGATTACACAAACTCCGAGGCGGCCGGCGCGCTGAGGGCGGCGGGCGGGGCATGCTCGAGCTCCGTGCGGATCGCAGGGCAATGCTATAGCGGCAACTATAACCAGTCGTTTGGTCGCTCGGCTTTCGGATTCACGACGAACGAGTACAGGGTTTTTGTTCAAGATGAGTATCGGCTGTCATCTCGCCTGACGTTGAACCTCGGTCTGCGGTACGAGTACCAGCAACTCCCCAAGCCACAGGTGCCCAACCCACTGTCAAACGTTGCTGGCGCGATATTCGGCCCGGAGCAGACGCGGAGCTTTCCAGCCGATAAGAACGATTTCGAGCCGCGGTTCGGTTTCGCCTACGACGTGCGAGGAAGTGGCAAAACGGCTATCCGCGGGGGGTATGGCATCTATCACGGGCGCATCCCAAACGCCACCATCGGGTTAGCGATCAACACGACGGGGACCGCCGAGTCTCAACGCACGTTTCAGTTCAATCCGACGACGAACCCCGCCTTGGCACCCGTGTTCCCGAATACGTTCACGGGCCCGCCGAATGCGGCAGCGTCGCCAAACATCATATTGTTCGATCCGAAAATGCAGCGTCCCTCCGTCCGACAAGCCGATTTAGTGTTCGAGCACGATCTTGGGTGGAACACCGTGTTCTCGGCGGCGTATCTTTTCAGTTCCGGACACGGCTTCCCTACGTTCATTGACGTCAATCTTCCGGTGCCGACTTCGAAGACTTACGCGATCATTGGTGGCGATTTCGATGGTCAGACGTTGACGGTGTCGCCCTTCTTTGGCGGTCCCCGTCCCGATTCGAGATTTGGCATCATCACCGCGATTCGGAGCCTTATCAAGTCGAAGTACCATGCCGTCGCTGTGCAATTGAACCGACGCTTGACGAAGGGCCTTCAATTTGAGAGCAGTTACACCTTGTCGAAGGCGACTGACAATGGGCAGAGTTCCGCGTTCTTTCCCGGCGCTAACTATCCGTCGAATCCGCTTGACCTGTCCGCTGATCAGGGCTCGTCCGATTTCGATGTTCGCCACAAGTTCACGGCGACTACCGTCTGGTCTTCCGCATCGCTCTGGTCGAATAACAGGCTGGCGCACTCCGTGTTCAACGGCCTCACTGTTTCGACGGTCTTCTTTGCGAAGTCTGGCGCACCGTATTCGGCGGGTGTCGGAGGGACTGCGCCCGGTGGTCTGCGAGTGGGCATCAACGGAGGAGGAATGCCCAGTCTCAGTCGTTTCCCGTTGTTCTCCCGCAACGCCTTCCGGATGCCGAAGATCGTCAATGTGGATCTCCGGATCTCGCGGCGGTTTCGGATGGCGAACAAAGCGACCCTGGAGGTTCTTGGTGAAGCGTTCAATCTTCTCAATCGCACACAAGTCACCGAACTGAACACCAGGATGTACGTGGCTGGCGGGACCGCCTCCGCTTCGACGCTCACCTTTGATCCAGCCTTCCAGACCGTCAGGGCCGCAGGCAACAAGATCATCCGTGAGCGCCAGCTTCAATTCGCCATTCGGATGGAGTTCTGAGCGAGCAGAGCGGCGCCTCCAGACCGACACGAGCAGCATCTCACTGAGAACACTCCCCACCATGAAGGCCAGGCGAGCTTGCAACCGCAGCCTCGGTGACGGTGATCGCTAAAAAATACTCAATTCTGCTGATAGCCGGCGTCCGACCGACTTCCTACCATTCCTGATCACGACACGCTTGATCGCGCAGGAATTGGGCCGTGTCTCGGCCGGCTGCCCGGCGAATCGTGCGCTTGCATCATGCGGTCAAGGAGGTCGACATGACCCGCGTCTTGCATTGTGGCTCGCTCATCGGCGTCCTGATGCTCGGTTTGGCCTGCGGCACCGAACGACCGACCGCGCCGAGTGCGGTCCCGGCGCCACCGCCCCCTCAGCCGCCGCAACCACTTCCTTCTGGCGAACCCGTCGCGACCTACATCTTCTACAGCCTTCTCGATTACCCCGTTCGCGGTTTTACGACCGGATCGCAATACCTCTTGTACAACAACGGAGTGTTCGGGCTGCGATATGACGCGTTCCCCCACGTGTACCTGGGCACGTATCGACAGGACAACGCCACCATCACGTTCCGGTTCGATGACGCGTGGACCTGGGACCGAGGGTGGAGCTGCCTGAGCGATTCCCGCCCCACGGGTGGCCTATGCCCGTTCGCGACGGGCACGCTCAAGGGGGACCTCTTGGAGGTCCGCTACGGCGACAGCATGCAGCACTCGGACTTCGAGAACGCCATCTACCGCCGATTTCAACAGTGTCCACCACCTCACAACAGTCTCGGCTGTCACGACTCTGTGCGCGATCACACGGAGCACTTCGCGATCCGGCGGTGCGAAGCATCTGGCGAGCCGTTCGCGGTCGATCTCGAGTACCTACCCGCTCAAGCGCCGCAGCGGTTTCGTCGAACTAAGCAAATGAGCGGCGGCCAGCCGACCGGCACGGAACAGAAAGTCGCAGTCTGAGGCCCGCCTCGGGCCCGAAGGCCACGCTGTGCGCGATCGCGCGATTGAGATCGATCACGGGCGAGGGCGCCACGACGCGCAGCCGGTCATAGAGCGCGGCAATGCGCGGCCAGTCGGTATCGGCGGCGCGCGCGGGCGTGGCAGGCGGCGAGCGCGGCTTGCAGCACGTACGGGCCGTCGCCGCCCAGCGCTTCGGCGCGCGCCAGCGCATCGAGGCCGCGGCGGATCAACAACTGATCCCAGCGCGCACGATCCTGCTCGGTGATCGGTATGGAGGAGCCGTTCGGCCCGGTGCGCGCGCTGTGGCGCGACGCGTGGATCTCCATCAGGGTCAGGAGGCCGAACACTTCGGCATCCTCGGGCATCAGCCCGGCCAGTATGCGGCCGAATCAATCAGCTATGTCGAGCAGCGAATAGCGTCGCGTACGGTCAGCCTGAAACGCCATCGGCGTCCAGGCTTTCTCCTCCGAGTAGCTGCGCAAGTTTGTTGATGTCTCCCGGTTTGG
>Ga0075430_100002794_pt1 | contig 14592 bp, 12 predicted proteins | sample RhiMetdeltSRZDD4_FD_75294 | JGI IMG/M metagenome (GOLD analysis project Ga0075430, IMG submission 75294) | Populus rhizosphere microbial communities from Tennessee, USA - Rhizosphere MetaG P. deltoides SRZDD4 | ecosystem: Host-associated > Plants > Roots > Rhizosphere > Soil | place: USA... | reverse complement strand
TTTTTTCCGAGATTCAAGACCTGACCCCCGGGCCAACGGACCCCTCGATATGACCCCCGGGCCAACGGACCCCTCGATATGCCCGTCTAAGGAGCCAATCGGAGGGGACGCATGGGTGAGTGGTTTCAGGAGATCAGATACGCGGCGCGGGTTCTCGGCACGACGCCCCCCTCGCGGCGATGAAGACACAGCTGGATCAAATCGACGAGACCATTTCCCGCGAACGCGTGTTCTCCGCATTGCTGGTCTTCTTCGGTGGATTCGCCCTGCTCCTAGCATGCGTCGGCTTGCACGGCGTGACGTCGTATGCGGTCGCCAGGCGCACCAGCGAAATCGGCATCCGCATGGCGCTCGGCGCCCAGCGCTCGTCGGTCGTCTGGCTGGTACTCCGGCAGGTCATCGTGCTGGCGATCATCGGCCTCGTCGCCGGCATCCCGGCGACCGTTGCCGCCGCGCGCACGGTCCGCGCGCTGTTATTCGACGTCGAGCCGACCGATCCGCTCAGCTTGATCGCCGGCGCGGTTGCGCTCTCGGCAGTCGCGATCGCGTCAGGATTCCTTCCCGCGCATCGCGCATCTCGCCTCGATCCGTTGGTGGCCTTGAGGACCGAATGAAACGGATCAACGCCGAACTCCAACTCCCAAGGGGGTCGATCGACTCAGCGTTTTTCGGAGTTGGGAGTTGGAAGTTGGGGGTTCGAGCCTGGTTCGGCAACGATGTCCAGTGGCGGCGGTTCGAGCTCGATCAAGTATTCGAACTCGCGGCGGAATTCGTCGAGGGACAGGCCCAGCGTTGCGGCGAATTTGGCCAGCTCGTGAGGATCCTCGAAATCGTCACGGCGCAGCCGGATCATGTAGCGCCTTGCAATCGCGTATCGTGTGGAGTTGATATCCACCAGGCGCAGCCGCGTTCGTCCGGTCTGGCCGTCGATCATCTCCTTGAACGGAATCGGCACGAAGTGGCCGGCCTGCATCGAGATCATCGCCGCGTTGCCACCCGACAGGAGGTACTTCGCCGCGCAGTAGCCAAGGTCCCGTGTGTACTCCATGTCCATCGGGATGGGGTCGGCGCATCTAAGCTCGTAGCCGATGTTTTTGGCGGCGATCGTGGTCTTCAGGTCGAACGTGCGCAGGCGCTTCTGGACTTCTGACTTGAGGATCTCGCCGATGTTCACTTCGGCAATGCGGACGTGGCCGTGGGCATCCCGCTCGACGTCGTTGAGCTGCGCGAGGTCGCCATGGTCGATATCCAGCACGAGCCCTTCGGCAATCACCGCGACGCCATCCCGCCGGCCGTAGCTGAGGCGTTTGACGATGGCGCCTACGAGCGTGTCGACGAGGGCCTTGAGACGGATCGAACGGCCGGCCCATTCTTCGGGGATGAGCGTCAGCGTGGCGCCTGCCGCCTTGCCCATACCGAGCGCCAGGTGACCCGCCTTACGGCCCATCGCGATCACGAAATACCAGCGCGAGGTCGTCTTCGCGTCCACCATCAGGTTCTTCACGATTTCCACGCCGTTATGGCGCGCTGTCTGAAACCCGAAAGTATCCACGTGCGGTGGCAGGTCGAGATCGTTGTCGATCGTTTTCGGCACGTGCGCGATGTGGATGCGCCCTTCGGCCTTCTCCTCGAGCTTCATCGCCGAGTACGCGGTGTCATCGCCGCCAATCGTGATGAGCGTGCTGACGTTCAACCGGAGCAGAGAGATCACGGCGTTTTCGAGGTGCTCAGGGTCGAGCGTCGGGTTCGCGCGGGAGATGCCGATGTGCGAGCCGCCACGGAAGTGAATGCGGCTGACCTGATCGATATCGAGCGGCTGGACGTGATCGATGTCGCCGTGCATGATCCACTCGAAGCCGTCGCGGATGCCGACGACATCGACGCCTTCGAGCCGGCTGCGAATGGTTGCTGCGCTGATGACGCTGTTGATGCCGGGGGCGGGGCCGCCGCCGACGAGAATGGCGAGACGCTTGGTCACGGTACGATCCTACCTCTCGCGTGTGGTCCGGCTAAAGCCGGACGCTACGAGGGGGTCCGGCTGAAGCCGGACGCTACGAGGGGGTCCGGCTGAAGCTGGACGCTACGAGGGGGTCCGGCTGAAGCCGGACGGCACGAAACGAGCCTGTCGTCACAACGGCGTTGCACGGGGCAGGGAAGTGGAAGGATAGTTACAGCATGCTTACAGCCCTCCTCCTCGTTTCGGGGATACTCGGATTCCAGACTCCAGCGGCTCAGGCCGATCCCGGGGCCATCCGGAATTTCATGCAGGTTACGCCTGAGTTCTGCACGGGCGGTCAGCCGCGGGTCGAGCATTTCGCGAAGCTCAAGGCCGACGGCGTCAAAGCGGTCCTGAACCTCCGGCAGCCAGTTGAGCACCGTTCCGACGAAGAGCAGGAAGCGGTGAAGGCTGCAGGACTCAAGTATTTCAATATCCCGGTGAACTACCAGAACCCGACCGACGCGAACGTCGACGAGTTCCTGCGGATCACGGACGACCCGTCGAACCGGCCGATGTTCATTCACTGCACGGCGGCGATTCGCGTGAGCGCGTTCTGGATGATCCGGCGCGTGTTGCGCGACGGCATGACGGTCGATGCGGCGCTGGCGGAGGCGAAGAAGGTCGGTCTGACACAGGGGCCGCACCTCGAAGAGTTTGCCAAGCAGTACATCAAGACCCACCAGAAGCCGTAAGCGCAGATGAGGGGGAGTGGCTGGACCGCGGCGCTTATCGTGGCGGCGGCGGCTGCTGCGTGTGACGGCAGCAGGACCGAGGTTGTTCGCGGCGCCACCGCCGGCACGCTCGTCGACGTGGCCTGCGAAGGCAACGTGCCGTGGGGATCGCGATGCGCGACGCTCGCCGTCCATGAAAACAGAGCCACGCGCAGCGGTCGCACGATTTCCCTGTGGATCCTGATTCTTCCGGCATCAGAGTCGCCGCGCGCCGCCGATCCGGTCTTCTACCTCGCCGGCGGGCCCGGTCAGGCGGCTGGCGAGCTGGCCGGAATGGCGGCGCGCTTTGGTCTGCGCCGCACGCGCGACATCGTGCTCGCAGATCAACGAGGAACCGGACGCTCGAATGGGTTCGAGTGCCGTTTCTATGGCCCGCCCGGTGACCCGCAGAGCTACTTCCAGCCGTTCCTTCCACCTGACAAGGTGCGCGTGTGCCGCGACGAGCTGGCGGCGCGCGCCGATCTGACGCAATACACCACCGCGGCGTCGGTCGAAGATCTCGAGGAGATCCGCGCCGCCCTCGGGTTCGATCGCATCAACGTGATGGGCGGGTCGTACGGCACGCGGCTCGCCATGGAGTACGTGCGGAAGTACGAAGGGCGCGTGCGGTCGGTCGTGCTCGATGGTCCGGTGCCGACCTCGGTCTCCATGCCTGAAGATTTCGGGATGCTGGCGCAGCAGAGCCTCGATGCGCTGATCGATGAATGTGCAGCAACACCGGCATGTGCGGAGGCGTTTCCGGATATCCGCGCCGAGGCACGCGCGCTATTCGACCGGTTGAAGCGCGGACCGGTGACGGCGCTGGTCGCGCATCCCGATGGCGGCAGGCCAGCGCAGGTGACGTTGACCCGCGATCATGTTGGCGAAGCGATTCGATACATGATGTACGTGTCACGGTTCGCAGGAGACGTGCCGCGATTCATCCACGAGGCGGCGCGCGGCAACTTCGGGCCGATCGCCACGTTCCTCATCCGGCACAGAGTATCCGGGACCTTCGAAGGGCTCTATCTCGCCATCACCTGCACGGAAGATGTGCCGTTCGTGTCCGACGGCGCCGAGCCGCGTGACGAGCCGACGTATCTCGGGTCTTATCGCATCCGGGAACAACGGGCCGCCTGCAAGGACTGGCCGCGCGGCGCCGCACCGGAATGGCGCGGCCGCCCCGTGAGCGCCAGGGTGCCGGTCCTGATCCTGTCCGGCACGCTCGACCCGGTGACCCCGCCAGCACACGGCGCCGAAGTGGCGCGAACGCTCCCGAACAGCCGGCTGTTGACGGTACCCTTTGGCGGCCATTCGCGGGCGGGCTTACAAGGTCTCGAATGCCTCGAGGGCTCGATCACCCGTTTCGTCGAGCGCGCTGACTTCGAGGAGCTGGATCAAGCCTGTATCGGACGCATCGCGCGTCCGCCGTTTTCCATTCCCCGGTAGCGGCTGCTCGTCCCCGGAGGCTTGCTTTTTGACGCGCGCCGGGCGTTCAATGGCGCTGCGCTTGCGCGGACGGGCATGGTAATGGGCGAGGGGCGATGGGCAATGGGCAATGGGCGATTCGCGGTAAAGAATGACGAGGCCAGTGATGCGAACATCTTTATCGATTCTCACGGCGGCGTTGTTGGCGACAACGGTCGGAGGTTCTATGAAGGCTGAGGTCTCGCCGCCGGCAATCGTCGCGCTGAGCAGCGTGGCGCTGCGCGTGCACAACATGGATCGCATGGTTGCCTTCTACACCGAGGCGTTCGGGGGGAAGTTCCAGGAGGTGGACGCCCGCGGGATTCGTTCGCAGTTCGGTAAGGTCGGCGGATTCACGATGAAGCTGGTGCCGATTCGCGACGCGGCGGACTTCACGAACTTTCCGGTGCTTCAGCTCGGCTTCACGGTCGACGATATCAAGGCCGTCGTGGCGCTGGCGGTGAAGCATGGCGGGCGCCAGGAAGGGGAGACCGCGAAGGATGGTTCGCGCCTGCATGCGGCCGTTCGCGACCCCGACGGCAACACCATAGAGCTCTATCAGATCGTCAAGTGAGGCCCATGACTCCGATTCCATCCATGTCTGCTGTTCGGCGCTGTTCGACTGGGGCACTGCTGGTCTGGTTCGCCGTGGCGGTGACGACCGCGCAGGAAGTACCGCGCAACATCTGGGCGCAGCAGTACAAGGATCGCACGGCCGCCGCGATGGCGGAGCAGTTCGAGCAGCCTGCCAGGGCGGTGTTCCGGTACCGCGTGGCAATCGCCGGCTTGATGGAGTTGAAGCCAGGGATGACTGCCGCCGAGATTGGCGCAGGCTCCGGTTTCCTCTCGCGGGTGATCGCGCAGCAGGTGGGTCCGGGGGGCCGCGTCATCGCAACGGAGCTCGACGACAAGATGGTTGCGTACCTGAACGAGCGCGCCAAGGCCGAAGGGCTGACCAACTTCGCAGCTCTCAAAGGCGAAACCGCTTCGTCCGGCCTCGAGCCGGCGTCCGTGGACGCGATCGCGATGGTCAATACCTATTCGTTCTTCGATCGTCCCAAGGAAATGCTGCAATCCGCCGTGAAGGCCCTGAAGCCCGGCGGGCTCCTCCTCATCGTCGACATTCCCCAAACCGGATCGGGTGCCAGCCGCAGCGGAGTCGAGGCCGAGGATGTGATCGCTGCGGCGACCGCGGCCGGGCTCTCCCCGGCAGGCGAGAGTGCGGTCGTGCCTGGGCACTACGCCCTCCGTTTCCGCCTGAAGTAGCGAGACACCATTCCCGAGTAGCTTTCTTCGTGCGATTACTTTACAATACAAAGCATGTTGCGCCGGAAGGCGGCTGGTCTGCGAGTCAAGCTGATCCTGCCAGCCCTGACGGAAGCCACCAGTCCTTACTGGCGGCCCATTAAGTACTCCCTCTTTCCGCCGCTCGGCCTCGCGACGCTTGCCGCGTATCTGGGGCCTGACGACCACGCCGTGCTCGTCGACGAACACGTCGAGTCCCTGGAGACGAACGACAATCCGGACCTGGTGTTGATCCAGATCTACATCACGAATGCATATCGGGCATATCGGATAGCCGACGCCTACCGGGCGAAGGGGGCATACGTCGTGCTCGGTGGCCTGCACGTCACGTCGCTGCCGCACGAAGCGGCGGCGCATGCCGACACGATCGTGCTCGGGCCGGCGGAGCAGACGTTCCCGCGGTTCCTCGAAGACTTCCGGGCCGGTCAGCCACATCCCGTCTATCGGTCTACGGAGGGGCGAACGCTCGACAGCGTTCCTCCCATACGACGTGACTTGATCAAACGGCGCAATTACCTCGTCCCCAACTCGATCGTGGTGACCCGCGGCTGTCCCCAGCACTGCGATTTCTGTTACAAGGACGCGTTCTTCGGCGGCGGCCGGACCTTCTATACGCAGCGCGTCGACGACGCGCTCGCCGAGATCGAGCGGTTGCCCGGAAGGCATCTCTATTTTCTGGACGACCATCTGCTGGGTAACCCGCGCTTTGCGGGCGAGTTGTTCGCCGGAATGCGCGGCATGGGCAGGCTCTTCCAGGGCGCGGCAACGGTGGACTCGATCCTGCGAGGCGATCTAATCGAACGGGCCGCCGAGGCTGGGCTTCGCAGCCTGTTCGTCGGCTTCGAGACGCTGACCCCGGGCAATCTCGAACGAAGCTTGAAGCGCCAGAATCTCGGGCGTGACTACTCGGCCGTGACCCGGCGCCTGCATTCGCTCGGGATCATGATCAACGGCAGCTTCGTGTTCGGTATGGACGACGACACCGATGACGTATTTCGGCGGACCGTCGACTGGGCCGTCACGCATGGGCTGACGACGGCGACGTTTCACATTCAGACGCCGTATCCGGGCACGGGTCTGTACGCGCGAATGGAGCAGCAGGGCCGGCTCACGACGCGCGACTGGGACTTGTTCGACACACGTCACGTCGTCTATCGCCCGGCGCGGCTTTCGCCGGAAGCGCTCGAGCGAGGCTACAACTGGGCGTACCGCGAGTTCTATCGATGGTCGTCGATCGCCCGGGCGTCAGCGTCCCACGATTCGGTCAAGCACGCGGCGAAACACTTCTTCTATGCCGTGGGCTGGAAGAAGTTCGAGCCGGCGTGGGACCTCATGATCCGTATCCGGCAACTCCGGACGATGACGCCGATGCTCGAAGCCATCCTGTCGAAGGTGACGTCAGCGGCCCCCTTCGCTGATGCGAAAGAGGTGAGTCCGGCTTCGCAGGAACAGATCGCCTCCGGCCACGGCCGGCGCGGCGATGAACGACTGGTCGGCGAGCGTATTGGTGGCTAGCACCTCGAACTTCTCGCCCATCCTCACCACCGCCACGTCACCCTCTTCCGTCGAGATGTAGAGCTTTCCGTTGGCGCCAACCGGCGAGGCCTTGATGTTGTACGGCTTGTCGAAGCGCATCTGCTGGTAATGGGCTTCGCCCGTTGTGGCATTGAAACACGTGAGCTGCGCGGTATCGGTCAGCACATAGAGCTTGTTCTCGTGAAGGACCGGCGATGGCGTGTACGAGAGGCCCCGGGTCGTGGTCCAGGCGATGGCGTCGGTGCCCGTCAGATCGCCCGTCCGACCGAGCTTGATCGCCAGCAGGTTGGGGTTGCGGTAGCCGCTCATCACGATGACCGTGTCGCCGCTCTGGACGGGTTGCGGAATGGTGTTCATGCCGAGCCCGGTGGCCTGCCAGATCGACTTTCCGGTTTCGATGTCGTACGCGTGCACCCGTTCGCTGGCGCTGACGACGATCTGCTTCCGGCCGGCATGCTCGAGCACCAGCGGTGTCGACCAGTTGGACTTCTCTTCGCGCGGCGTGCGCCACAGTTCCTTCCCGGACGCCGCATCCAGCGCCGCCAGGAACGATCCCTTTTCGTGATCGAACAGCGTGTAGAGGCGGCCGTCATTCAGGACGACGGCGGAGCCCTCACCGAACTGGAGGCGCATGTTCATCGGCACGCTGAAGTCTTTCTTCCAGATCTCCTTGCCGTGGATGTCGTAGGCGAACAGGCCGCGCGAACCGAAGAACGCGTACACACGCGTGCCGTCGGTGACGGGGGAGTTGGACGCGAAGCTGCCGTAAACCCGGTGATAGCCTTCGTGCGGCACGGCGGTCGTGGCCGTCCGCTCCCAGTGCGTCTTTCCGGTCTGACGATCGATCGCCATGACCACGAAGCGGTGTTCGACGCCGGCACCGGCTCCCCCGCCTGGTCCGCGACCGCCCTCGGGTGCCTTGATCTCTGCGGTCGGAATCGCCGTCGTCACGAAGATGCGATCGCCGGCGATGACTGGGCTTGAAAACCCGCGTCCCGGGATCTCGATCTTCCACCGGACGTTCGTCTTGTCATCCCACTTCAACGGTGCGTCTCCGGTGGCCATTCCGGTGTTCGTCGGGCCGCGCCATTGACGCCATTCGTTCGGCACGTCCACGCGCTGTGCGGACAATGTCGCAACGACCACGATACTCAGGCTGAGGGTCACGAACCGTCCGGCACACGTCATCGTCTGCTACTCCTTGTTGAGGTGAGCGTCACGCGGGTACTCGGCGAGACACTGGCCGCGGTCCACGGCGGGCTTGCGGAATTCTACCCCGTGTTCTCGTTTGCCGCCGCGGAGCGGCCTCCTGTAATCTCTACGCTGCCATGGTGATTCTCGGTTTCGACGGCCTGACCAAGACGTACGGTCAGACCACAGCGCTGCGCGGAGTGTCGTTCGATGTTCACGCCGGCGAGATCTTCGGGCTGCTCGGCCCGAACGGCGCCGGGAAGAGCACGCTCATCCGCATCCTGATGGACATCATTCGTCCGGACGCCGGCCACGTGCGGGTGTTCGGCGAGCCGCGAACGCGGGCGCATCTGGATCGGCTCGGGTACCTGCCTGAGGAGCGCGGCATCTACACGAAGGTTCCGGTGCTCGACGTGATGACCTACTTCGGCTCGTTGAAAGGCCTGACCCGGGTGGACGCGCGCGCGCGTGCCACGGAGTGGCTGGGGCGCGTCGAGTTGCCGCACGTCGCCACGTGGAAGGCCGATCGCCTCAGCAAGGGCATGTCGCAGAAGGTGCAGATCGCGTCGGTGCTGATGAACGACCCGGAACTGTGCGTACTCGACGAGCCGACGACCGGCCTCGATCCGGTCAACGTGCGTCTTGTGCAGGATTTGCTTTTCGAGCGCAAGAATCGCGGCCGTACCACTATCCTGTCCACCCACCACATGAACCAGGTCGAAACGCTCTGCGACCGCGTCGCCCTCATCAACAGGGGGCGCCTCGTCGTGTATGGACCGGTCGACGAGGTCCGGCGGAAGCATTCGCTGCCCGAGGTACGCGTGCATTCGTCCATTCCGCTACCGGTTGTTTCGCAGATCGTCAACGTGGTGGACGAAGGCGACGGCGAGTTCCGGCTGCTCCTGGCCGATGGCAGCGCACCATCTGACGTGTTGTCAGACCTCATCAGGGCGGGGGCACGGATCGATCGGTTCGAACCGCTGCTCGCGCCGATGGAGGACATCTTCCTCCGCGTCGTACGGGAGGAGGCGGCATGACGTCGCTGCAGAAGGTCAAGACCATTGCCACGTTCGAGTTCCTGACGGCGGTCAAGCGCGTCGGCTATCTCGTCGCGACGTTCGGGATGCCGCTCTTCGTTGCCGGTTACGGACTGATCGTGGCGATTCCCGCGTACTTCGCGCAAAGGGACCAGGACGCGCGAGCTTTGTACGGCGTCGTCGACGAAGCGGGGGTGCTGGCGATCACTGATGAAGTCGCGGCACCGAGGGTGCAACTGACCGAGGAGTTGAAGGAGGCCGTCGCGGCATTGGGCTCTGGTGCACGGGCCCATCTCGATGCGGCGCTGGAAGAATCGAACTTCATCTTCAAGCCGTTTGCAACCGAATCGGCTGCACGCGCGGCTCTCGCGGCGCGTGACGTGAAAGGCTATTTCGTTCTCGCCAAGGACTACATGACCACCGGCGTGGTGGATATCTACTCCCCGGACACGGTCAGCATCTCGGGATCCGATTCGCGCAGCGCGTTCGGCAACCTCATACGCGAACGATTGACAGCCGGACGTGTAGATCCGGCTCTCGCCCAGCGTCTGGTCAGCCCGATGAAGGACCCGCGCCGTTTTTCCGTGACCCGTACCGGCGACGTCGTAGACGGCAGCCGCGCTGCGTCCGCCGTCAGGATTGCGGTGCCGCTGGTGTTCACGGTCCTGTTCCTCATGTCGGTGCTCATGACCTCCGGCTATCTGATGCAGGGTACGGCCACAGAGAAAGAGAACAAGGTCGTCGAGGTGCTGCTCGCGTCTGCAAATCCCCAGGAGATTCTTGCCGGCAAGCTGATCGGCCTTGCCGGCGCCGGCCTGCTCCAGATCTCGGTGTGGTTGCTGATGGCCCTCGGCACCGGCATCAGCGTCGTTCCGCTGCTACTGAGCGCCAACGTGTCGATTCCCTGGTCGGCCGTGGCTCTGGCGGTGCCGTTGTTCCTGATCGCGTTCCTGTTCTTCGGGAGCTTGATCATGGGAACCGGCTCGCTCGGATCGAACATGCGCGAAGCGCAGCAGCTGGCGATGGCATGGTCGCTGCTGGCCGCGCTGCCGCTCATCATGATGGGCGTCTTGATCAGAGATCCGCACGGGGTGCTCGGCCGCGTTCTGACCTGGATTCCCTTCACGGCCGCACCAACGATCATGATGCGCACCAGCATGGATGCGAGCGCGATTGCCTGGTGGGAGATTGCCGGATCGTTCCTCGTGATGATCGTGGCCACCTGGTTCGCGATCAGGCTCGGCGCCCGGCTGTTCCGTGTAGGTTTGCTCAGCGTCGGTGCTCGCCCGAGCTTCCGCGAGATATTGCGCCAGGCGAGGCTGGCTGATTGATGGTCGATCTAAGTGCGGCTGCTTGTCTTTGAAAAGGAGAAGGGGAGGAGGTGAGAAAGGGGAGAAGACACAGCGACCCTACGGGCCTACAGCGCCGATGCCGCCGCAAGGCGGCGTGCGATCGATCGACGCCCCGCGGACACAAGCCCAGCATTACGGTCCAAAAGGGCTTGCGTCCGCGGGGCGTCGATCGATCGCCCGGCCCGGCCGATGGCCGGGCCGGCATCGGCTCACCTGCTGAAAGCGTCAGGTCGTTTCTCCCCTTCTTCCCTTCTCCTTGTACGTTGGGCAAGTCCGAGACCGTGATTGGGCCCCGAAGGGCGCTAACCAAGTACCTCGGAACTCCTTCAGCGGAATGCACATCATGAGTAAACATTTGTGGAGCATCGGCGCGGCGATGGCGATCGCCGGCGGAATCATCACGGCGACGCCGGTCGCGAAGCAGAGCGCGTCGCTCGAGCCGAGGGTAGACCAGGTCTTCGCGCGCTGGACCCAGGCGACGCCGGGGTGCGCGGTTGGCGTCAGCGTAGACGGCAAGAATGTGCTGGCTAAGGGCTACGGCATGGCCGATCTCGAGCACGAGACGCCGAATCGCGCCGATACGATCTTCGAGGCCGGCTCGGTCTCGAAGCAGTTCACGGCTGCCGCGGTGCTGTTGCTCGTCAAGGATGGCAAGCTGTCGCTGGACGATCCGGTGCGCAAGTATGTTCCAGAGCTGCCTGACTACGGCGCACCGCTCACCATCCGGCACATGCTGAACCACTCGAGCGGCCTGCGGGATTGGGGCAGCGTGGCGGGCATCGGCGGCTGGCCCCGGACCACGCGCGTCTACACCCACGCGCACGTCCTCGACATTCTCAGCCGGCAGAAATCGCTCAATTTTCCATCCGGCACGCGCTACTCGTATAGCAACAGCGGGTACAACCTCGCGGTGATCATCGTGTCGCGCGTGAGCGGGGAGTCGTTTGCCGACTTCAGCCGCAAGCGCATCTTCGAGCCGTTGAACATGACGCGCACGTCCTGGCGCGACGACTTTACCCGGGTGGTCAAGGGGCGCGCGATCGCTTACTCGGACGCGGGTGGAGCGTTCCGCATGAACATGCCGTTCGAGAACGTGCACGGCAACGGCGGGTTGCTGACGACGGTCGGCGATCTGCTCAGATGGACAGCGAATTTCGCGAGACCAGTCGTGGGCGATGCCGCGTTCGTGAAGGAACAGAAGGAACCGGGACGGTTCAATGACGGCCGCGCGCACGGCTACGCGCTCGGGCTGATGATCGGTCCCTATAAAGGCGTACGCCAGGTTGGACACAGCGGCTCCACGGCCGGCTATCGTGCGCATCTCGTGGAGTTTCCGGACCAGAAGGTCGCGGTCGGCGTGCTCTGCAACGTCAGCAGCGGCGCGGCGACGCAATACGCGCAGACGGTCGCGGATCTCTACCTGGGTTCAGCGATCAAGACGGACGCTGGTTCAGGCGCGTCCGTCAACAATTACACGCTGAAGACTGAGGAAATCGAGGCAGTGGTCGGTCTGTATCGCAATACCGAAACTGGCGAACCGCTGACGCTGGTGCGCGATGGCGGTGGCGTGCGTCTCGAGGGCGGCGCCGCGCTGCAGGCGGAATCGGGTTCGCGTTTCACCGCCTCCAACGGCCGCCGGATCGAGATCGATGGCAATCGGTTGAAGCTGATTGACGTTTACGGAAGCGTCGAGCCGCACGAGCGCGTGGCGCCCGCCGACATGAAGCCCAGGCTTTTGGCTGACTACGCCGGCGACTACGTCAGCAGCGAAGCGGAGGTCACGTTCACGGCTGCCGTCGAGAACGACGCGCTCGTGCTCAAGCGGCGCCCCGACACGACGATCCGGCTGACCCCGGCCTATGCCGACGGCTTTCGGGGCGGCATCGGGTTCGTGCGCTTTCAGCGGAACGCGTCGGGCCAGGTCACAGGTCTGAGCATCAGTCAGGACCGCGTGTGGGATATCCGATTCACCCGGATAGAGAAGAAGGGGACGGATTGAGTGGTCCGGCTGAAGCCGGACACGACGCTGTCGACGCTACGTTGTCACCGCAGCGGAGGTGTCGACGGCGGCGGGCGACGATGGCTTGTCCACTGCTCGTATGAAAAGGCCAGCTTGATCAGCGTTGACTCGTCCCACGCACGTCCGAAGAACGTCATTCCGGCGGGCAGGACGCCACGCGTGTATCCCATCGGGACGTTGATCGACGGGAAGCCAGTCGTCGGCGAGAAGAACTGGCTGTTGTCCCCGTGCGGCGTGTTCAGGTCCCCGATCAGCCGGGGAGGGTTGCTCCAGGTCGGATAGACGAACGCGTCCAGCTTCTGCTCGCTCATCGTTTTCAGCACCGCCGCGCGCACCTTCTCCCGGTATTCCGCCTCCGCCGCGCACGCCGGCGAATCGAGGCCGTTGACCTGACCCTCCTGCGACTGCTCGAGGCGCCGCTGGACGGACGGATGAAACTGGCGCGAGCGGATCACCTCCTCGAGGCTGTGCATGGGGATCCGATCGCCATGGCCGGCCAGATAGCGGTTGATGTCGTGTTTGAATCCGGCGCACGGCCCGGCGTCCTGCGCCCGGCGAATCTGGTCGAGGTCGATCCGTGCCGGATCGACAATGATCGCACCCGCACGCTTCAGATCCTCGACGGCCGCCATGAAGACCTGAACGATCTCGGGATCCGTGGTGTCCCGTTCGTAAGCCTGCCGGAGAATGCCAACCCTCGCGCCTTTGAGCCCGTCACGAACGAGCGAATCGGCGTACTTGACATTGGCCGTTGGACGATTGCCGGGACTGAACGCGCGCCCCTCCGGTGAGCCCACGACCGTAAAGGGATCGTCAGGATCCGGCCCGACGATCGCTTGAAACACGGCGACGGCATCGGCGACGGTTCGCGTCATCGGGCCCGCGACGTCCGCCAGCACGCTGAGCGGAATCACCCCTCCGCGGCTCGTCAGCCCCATCGTGGACCGGATCCCGGCCAGCGCCTGATGTGACGAAGGACCGCGGATTGAGTTGCCGGTGTCGCTTCCCAGGCCGATCGCCCCCATGTTCGCCGCAACTGCCGCGGCCGTTCCGCCGCTCGATCCGGCGGTCACGCGATCGAGCGCATAGGGGTTCTTCGTGTACCCGGGGAGAATCGAGCTCACCGTCTCGTAGGGCGTAAATGCCCACTCCGCCATGTTCGACTTCGCAAGGACGATCGCGCCCGCCTCTTTGATCTTCTTGACCTGAAACGCGTCCTTTTGAGAAACGAATCCCTTGAGCGCCAGCGACCCGGCTGCGCTCTGGAGGCCGGTCGTCTCGAAGTTGTCTTTGACAATCGCCGGAATGCAGTGCAGGGGACCGACGCGTCCGTTCGCTTTGAAGCGGCGATCGAGCTCCTCGGCTTCTTTCACCGCGTCAGGGTTGATCTGAACGATGGCGTTGAGTGCCGGGCCGTTCTTGTCGTACGCCTCTATTCGGCGAAGGTATTGGTCGACCAGGCCCCGGCACGTCAGCTGGCCGGAGGTCATGGCCGCGTGAATCGAGGCGATTGTGGTTTCCTCGAGCTGGAACGGGGAGGCCTGCCACGCCGAAGCACCACCGATCGATGACGCCAGTGCCAGGGTGAACGCAACGGCAACGTTCTTCTTCACGGCGCCAATCATACCGTGCTGGTGGATTGGAGACGGAGGGGACGGAGGACACGGAACAAGCTTCAAAAACGGAGGCACTGAGACACGGAGGAACGCCGATCAGTCAACGCAGGCGAGTCACCGGATAGCGGCCGATGCCGGCCCGGCCATCGGCCGGGCCGAGCGATCACTCGACACCCCGCGGACGCAAGCTGCGCCCGCGTTGTTCCGCAGCTTGCGTCCGCGGGGCGTCGAGTGATCGCCCGCCGCGCAAGCGGCGGCATCGGCGGAGCCGGTGACCACCCTGGGCAGCACAATGTTTCGCCTCCGTTACTCCGTGTCTCTGAGTTGAAGCTCGTTCCGTGTCCCCCGTCCCCTCCGTC
>Ga0075430_100002792_pt1 | contig 14597 bp, 9 predicted proteins | sample RhiMetdeltSRZDD4_FD_75294 | JGI IMG/M metagenome (GOLD analysis project Ga0075430, IMG submission 75294) | Populus rhizosphere microbial communities from Tennessee, USA - Rhizosphere MetaG P. deltoides SRZDD4 | ecosystem: Host-associated > Plants > Roots > Rhizosphere > Soil | place: USA... | reverse complement strand
CTTTGATGTCAGGTGCGTTGGTTTACGATCAAGCGGTAAAAAAGCAGCGAAAGAAAGTGTTAGAAAAAGCGGTACGTCAGCGACAACAAAGAATGTATAATTCGGCTCCTCCGGAGATCTTGGCCGTACCGGAGATGGTACCGTCGAAAGTGATGAGCAATCGGGAAGAAAAGAATCTGATCAATAAACCTCCAATGTCGTTGGAGGAAACACCTATCTAGGAGTAGCCACATGCGTAGCTTAGTCTATGGACCGAATCTCTTCATTAAGGTGGCTCTAGGTGAAATATCCAATCCAAAACAAATCGACTTTCGAGATTTCACTGATACAACCAAAACACGCCAGTACGTCTACGATTCCGTTTTGGACGAGATCAACAAGCTAGAACCCATCAGTAACGATCGCTATACGTTGCAACTAAAAAACGCGCAATACCAAGATCCGGATACTTGGTCGAAGCGAGACCAGAAGAAAGCACTTCTTACCGGTGAAACGATCGGTAGACGGGTTCGAGGTACTTGGGAGTTACTAGACCCTACCGGTAAGATGCTTGAAGCAAAAACTCAAGTGGTGGCTCGTGTTCCTTATATGTCAGATCGCGGTACGTTTATCAATAACGGTAACGAGTACACACTACGCAATCAACAACGGCTAAAACCGGGTATCTACACTCGGATGAAAGAGAACGGAGAAATTGAATCGCACGTCAACGTCATGGCAGGGAACGGTGTCGGACATCACTATCATCTCGATCCTGCTAAGCAACAATTCACCATGCGAATTCAACAAGCGTCGATTCCGTTGTTGCCTTTGCTGAAAACAATGGGTGTTACAGATCGGCAGCTTCAACAAGCGTGGGGATCAGAAATCTACGCAGCTAATGCGACGATGAATAGCGAAGCTGCAATTAGGAAGATTGCCGAGAAAGTGTTGAGTACGAAAGACTTTCGAGAAGGCTCCGATAACGCTTCGCTATCGAAGCGAGTAGCGGAACGCTTCCGTAGTATGCAAATCGATCCGTTTGTCAGTCAGAAGACGTTGGGGCAAGGTTTTAGTGCGCTAGACCAGGACACTATTCTTGCGGCGACAAAGAAGTTGATCGCAGTTAATCGCGGTGAGGCTGAGACGGACGATCGAGATCAGACTGCATTTCAAACTTTTCACGGACCAGAAGAGTTGTTTGCAGAGCGTATCCGAAAGGATCACGGAAGGATACGTCGTGGTGTGTTTAACAAGGTTTCAGCTTTAGGAAATCTTTCCAAGATGCCTTCGGGTGTGTTGACGGAACAATTGGAACAACTTTTGATCGGTAGCGGACTGGCTCAGAATCTTGAAGAAATCAATATGAGCGAGTTACTCGACAAGCAAACTAGTGTTACTCGGATGGGTGAGGGCGGCATCGGTTCTACGGATGCTATTCCTGACGAAGCTCGAATGGTTCACCCATCTCAATTTGGAATTATCGATCCAATTAGAACGCCTGAATCACTTCGCGCTGGGGTAGATCTCTATCTAGCACGGAACGCTTTCAAAGGACGAGACGGTAAGCTATACGCCAAGTTTAACGATGTCAAAACTGGCCAACAGGTTTGGAAAACACCGGAAGAGCTATCCGATCTCACTATTGCCTTTCCCGACTCCTTCAAATGGCCGACGAAAAGAATCCCGGTAATGCAAGGTGGGAAAATTAATTATGCTCCACGTAATAGTGTTGATGTGCAATTGGGTTCGGGGGAAGATGCCTTCTCGCCGCTATCCGATCTTATCCCTGGAAAGAGTGCTCTTAAAGCGCATCGAGTGGCGATGGGGAGCCGAATGCTTACGCAAGCGTTGCCACTCAAAGGTGCTCAGGCACCGCTTGTACAAGGAGCATTACCGGGTTCGAAGGGAACGCGGTCGTTCGAGGAAGAGCTAGGTAGCAAAATGGGTGCTGTATTCGCCGATCAAGATGGAGAAGTGTTGAATGTCGATCCGGAAGCTGGCTCGGTACGTGTACAGTACGCGGACGGCAAACAGGACGACATCGAACTTTATCAGAACTTTCCATTCAATCGCAAGACAGCACTACATCAAACTCCGCTCGTTAAACCAGGAGACCGTTTTACCAAAGGCCAACCCATTATCCGCTCGAACTATACAGATGAAAATGGTACGACGGCTCTCGGTTTGAATTTGCGTGTTGCTTATATGCCCTGGCAAGGGAAGTCGTTCGAAGACGCTAACGTGATTTCCGAAAGTGCGGCAAAACGTTTTACTTCCGAACATATCTATCAGCACGGTTTGGAACTGGACGATAAAACGCGATTCGGAAAGAACAGCTTCATCAACTTGTTTCCACAAAAGTTCGATCGGAAGACACTCGATAACTTAGACGAGAACGGGATGATACGTCCCGGAACTGAAGTTCGTTACGGCGATCCGTTGATCTTAGCAGCCAGAGAGAACGTGTCGGCTCAAAACAAAATTCACAGAAAGAAGCAAGCTGGTTTTACCGATCAAACAATAACTTGGGATCATCACGATCCAGGTGTTGTAACCGATGTGGTTATGGGAAAGAATGGACCGACTGTAGTCGTTAAATCGGAATCGCAAGCTCAGATTGGCGACAAGTTGTCCGGACGTGTGGGAGACAAAGGAGTAATTGCAGCTATTATCCCCGACGAACAAATGCCAAAGGATGGAGAAGGTAGACCATTCGAGATGTTAGTCAACCCAATGGGTCTACAGTCGCGTACCAATCCGATTCAAATGATTGAGGCATGGCTCGGTAAGATCGCTGAAAAGACCGGTCAGCCTTATCGGATTCAGGACTTCGAAGACATCGAAGATTTGACGGAGTTCGCTAAGCAAGAATTAACCAAGAACGGTTTAGGGGATACGGAAGATGTCTATCTTCCTGAAGGCGGAAAGCTCGGCGGCGTCGGCACCGGTACTCGTTTCTTCATGAAGTTGCATCATACCGCCGAGTCAAAACTTCAGGGGCGTGGTAGCGCTGCTTATTCATCGGAAGAAACACCAGCAAAAGGTGGAGAAACGGGATGCTTTGCTTATCACACCGAACTACAAACTGAGAAGAAAGCGGTTACTATAGGAGAAATTGTCGAAGATAAGCTGGATGTCGAAGTTCTTTCTTACGATTTAAAAAAGAAGGAAAAGGTATTTAAATCGGTCACGAATCGATTCATGTACGATGCCGATATTAAATCTTTGATCGTGATCGAGCTAGAAAATGGCAGTAGTCTATTGGTAACAAAGAATCACAAAATGTACCTGAAAGACGGTACGATGAAATTAGCCGGTAATCTCACGGAAGATGACGAACTTTTAGGAGCCGACGAATGAACAAAGCAGAATTAGTTCGAGCCAAAATAGCTCTAACGAAGAAGTCATCCTTGCTGCCGTATCTAATCGGTGGCGGATTGGGGCTAGGTGGTGCAATGTTGTTAGGTCGCGACGGCAATGCAGATAGCGAACTACCGAAGCCTGCACCGAATCAACAACCGTTGACCATTGGAGATCGGTTGGCAAAAAAGCCAGTTATGCGAACCGGTCAAACGTTACGGCAGAAGATTCAAACCGGTGCTCAGAACGTTGCTCAGTCGGAAGTAGGCCAGTTCTTTTCTAACTTGTTCAATCGGTATTTCAAAAAATGAAGATCAAGAAGATAACTCCTTATATCGACAGCATCAAGAACGCAGCGATCCATGAAACGCTGCGTGTCTATGACGTAACTGTATCCGGTACTCACAACTACATTGTCGCCGGTGTCGTCGTATCTAATTCGAAGCGTATCTCTCTGCTAGACACCAATGCACTTTTAAGTGCGGGAGCAACTGAAGTTCTTCGAGACGCAGCAGTGGTGCGAGGTCAGAAGAACGAAGATTACTGGCTTCAGTTTATGGCTGGTTACGTTCCGAAAACGCCTCGTGTTCCGTATGTCTACGAGAAGTTCATTAACTCTCTAAAAGCATCCGGCATTAACGTTCTCCGTCAAGGCAGTAAGTTACAGATCATGGCTTTGACAAACTCCGACATCGACAATTTGGCTGAAGATCGCGTGATTGAAACGGGTGATACCGTTCGATTCGATAAGAACATGGAGCCGATTAAAGGTGGTCTGTTTGATCCCAAGTTGACTGGTGGTCATAATTCGAACTTATGGTCCAAAATTAAACTAGATGAACCGCTGCTCAACCCGGTGATGGAAGAACCAACAAGAAGATTACTTGGGTTGACGCAGAAGCAACTGGAGAGTGTTATCTCCGGCGAGCAAACACTAGGCAGTTTCGGTACCGGTTCTAAAGCAATCAAAAAAGCACTGGACAACTTGAATATCGACAAAGAGTTGGATATTGCGCGACAGCAGATCAAGTCTGGCAAGAAGACGTACAAGGATTCGGCAAAGCGAAAGATTGGCTATTTAAAAGCAGCACAAGCTAACGGAGTGAATCCAGCCGATTGGGTACTGGATTCAGTACCGGTGTTACCTCCGATCTTTAGACCGGTCAGCGTCATGAGCAATTCCGGTATGCCTCTCGTTTCCGATCCGAACTATCTCTACAAGGAGTTGATCGAGTCCAACAATAATTTATCTTCCATGCGAAAAGAATTGGGTGACGACGGAGTAGCACACGAAAGAAGATCTCTTTACCAAAACTTCAAAGCATTGACCGGCTTGACCGATCCCATTCATCCGAAGCTCGTTGAGAAGAACGTGAAGGGAATTCTGAAGAGCATCTTCGGTAGCTCTCCCAAACTTGGCACTGTTCAACGGAAGCTCATTTCTTCGACAGTGGATAATGTGGGTCGAGCAGTTGTGACGCCGAATCCAGATTTTGACATGGACACGATCGGTATTCCCAAAGACAAAGCGTACGAGGTATTCGGAAAGGACGTAGTACGTTCTTTGCGTCGTCGCGGTTTACCGATGACAGAAGCTTTAAAACATCTCAAGGATCGCAGCAAATTGGCAACGGACACGTTAACGGATGTGATGGATAATAATGTAGTGATTATGAATCGTGCACCTGTGCTGCATAAATTTGGTATTATGGCTTTCAGGCCGCAACTGGTAAGATCCAATACAGTAGAAGTTTCACCGATGATTGTGAAAGGATTCGGCATGGATTTTGACGGGGACGCAGTACAGTTTCACGTTCCCGGTTCGGACGAAGCGAGAAAGGAAGCTCTTGATCGACTCCTACCATCTAAAAACCTGCTATCCCCGGCTGACTTTAAGCGCCCGATGCACGTTCCTACGCAGGAATATGCAGAAGGCTTATACCGAGCTTCAAGAGGAGAGTCCGATCGCTCTGTGCGAATTTTTCGTAATATAAAGGACATGATCCAAGCACATAAAGAAAACCGCATTCGTGTAGATGACAAAGTACATATCATGGAAGACGAAAAGGAGTGACCGTGAAACTCGATCATAAAGTCGGCAATCGGGAGCTAGTCAAACTGGCTAGGCACCAATTGATGCGAAAGATTGCTTTTGTCGGCGGCAACGATCCAGCAATGACCGGCGACCCGTCAGGCGGAATGGGTGGCGGTGGTGCAGGTGGAATGCCGATGGACCCTGCAATGATGGGAATGGACCCGGCGATGATGGGCGGCGGCGGTGGCGGAGCGGCTCCGCCACCACCTTCGGGTCTTAGTCGTGAAGAAGTCCAAGCGATGATCTCGCAAGCAATGCAATCGGGTGGCGGCGGTGCTATGGGTGCAGGCGGAGAGATGATTAAGCCGAAGATCGATGTCAACGTCGAACTGATGCAAATCAAGAATCTGCTAGCAAAACTGTGCGATGTCAACGGGGTTCAAATTCCTGCTGAAATGATGGTGGCTACGCCAGAGAAGTTGACAGCGATGGCTCAAGGCTCTGCACAAGGAGGTGTTACTCAAGGAGCCGGTGCCGGTGGCGGAAGCGGCATGGGAGCAATTCCACCGATGGAAGGTATGCAAGGTTCCGGTGTTCCAGGTGGAGGTGGTGGAGAAAAATCCGGTCAAATCAAGAAAGCGTTTAAAGAGCAGGGACGACCGTTTGACGCACCGGAGTTGCTAGCGGCGAAAGACAGAGCATCCGCCATTCAAACCATACTCGCTCAACGTAAATCTTTTCTGAAGGCATCATGATCATCGAATTGCTTGTAAATAACGGTGGCATCTTACGGCCAGTGACGGTTCATGCAACGCAAGTAATCGTCAAGAACGATGTCGGTACGCCCATTTATGTCGCCGGTAAATATGGACCTGAGAATGGTCAATTGGCCTCGTCTGTAACTGACCCTGACTTTAACGATACTATGAAAAAACTAGGCATACACATGACTGTTATCTGCGATCGGTTGATACTTCCTGCGGCTAACGGTCCTCGTATCTTGCCCGGTTAGGAGATTTTTGTGGCTAAAAATTCAAAAGATCCGAAAAATTCAAAAGATCCAGATCGAATTTATCGTTCTGGACAGAAATCAGCGCTTCAAAAAGGTGGTTTGGATCGCGTCTCGAAAGACGATTCGCAGGGTGAAGTGTTTATTAACACGACCAGCAAGAATGCGGATGAGAGATACTACCAAACACAGCGACGAAAGAAGGTCACTAAGAGCACTCCGGTTAAAAGTAAAAACAAACAATCCGTCGAGTATCAGTATCAAATCGAGACTCCCATTCGAAAACTGATCGTCGATATTGTCCGCGACCTTGCGTTGGGAAACGAAGTGACTGTTACAGTCTACGGTGATGAAGCCAAATCGAAGTTCATCAATGCGCTCGATCTTGCTTTCAATAACCGTCGCATCACTAAGCGCCAGCGAAACAGCGTCATGATCAACAATCGCACGGTCGAGGAATTGCCACCGCCTGAAACAACAATTGTCTCGCCGGACGATTCTTCGAGAGAACCCGATAGGACGGAATTACCGGTAGTGGTTATCGAGCCAACAGAAGAACCAACCGAGACCGTATCGACCGAGTTCGAATCGGATGTTGGCTTTGAAATTCCGACACCGTCCGAAGAATCGGTTTCAGTGGAAAAATCAGAAGAGGCAACGGAACCGGATCAAGAGGTCGAACCTGAAACGACTCACACAGATTCGGATGTTGCCGACCAGGAAGAAGTCCAGCACGAAGACCACGGTCGCCATAGTCGTAAGGGTGGTCGAGGTAGGAAGCACAAGAATTAATTTTTAAAAATTAAATTTATGCCTCTAAAGACAACCGTTGGGCAAATCCTCATTAATGAGGCTTTGCCCAAACCACTTCGTAACTATGGTCGCGTTCTCGACAAGCAAGGGATCGCCAACCTGTTTGAGACGATAGCTAAGGAATACCCAGATCAATATCGGGAGATTTCTAAAAAGCTATCGGACTTAGGTCGTTACACGTCTACGTACGCCGGTGGAAACAGCATCAGTCTTGCTTCCATCACCAAATCCAAAGTTGCTCGCAAGATAGCAGACGAGATACGGCAGAAGATCCATCACGTTCTGGATAGCGAAACGTGGGGAGATTTAGGCGTTAAGGATGACGAAACCGGATCGTTATCAACTAAAAAGATTACCGATGACGAACGTAAAGAACTGATCATCAAAGAAACCGGCAAACGGATGAAGGAACAGACCGATGCCGTATATAAAGAATCTCTCGATGAGAAGAACCCACTTGCCTATCAAATTATCTCCGGGTCGCGAGGTAATCCGAACAACCTGAATTCGATACGAGGATCGGATTTACTTTCTAGTGATCATAAAGATCGCGTTATTCCATTACCTATCTTGAGTAGCTACTCGCAAGGCTTGCGTCCTTCGGAATATTGGGCAACGACTTACGGTGGTCGTCGCGGTGTATTAGCGACTAAATTTGCAGTTGCAGATGCCGGTTTTCTCGGTAAGCAGTTAAACCAAGCGGCTCATCGCTTAGTTGTGGTTGGAAATGATTCCACTCCTGCAACAGATGATGACGGTAATCCAATTACTCCTACACTTCGAGGATTACCGGTTGATGTGGACGACCCGGATAACGAAGGATCATTGTTAGCTCATGATGTCGGCGACTATAAGCGAAACACGATGTTGACGCCAAAGATCCTGGCGACACTCAAACGAAAAGGTTTAAAGCGAATTTTGGTTCGTTCACCGATTGTAGGTGGCTCTCCGGAAGGTGGCGTTTACGCATACGATGTCGGAGTACGGGAACAGGGTAGACTTCCGGGTATCGGCGAGATTCCGGGCATGACCGCAGCCCAGGCGTTAAGCGAACCTCTAATGCAAGGCACGCTTGGTGCTAAACATTCCGGTGGTGTTGCAGGACAAGAGAAGACACTCGGCGGATTTGCCGGTATCAATCAGTTGGTGCAAGCTCCCGAAATTTTCAAGTTTGGTGCGGCACACTCTTCTCAGGACGGTAAGGTAGAAGCGATTGAACCCGGTCCGGCAGGTGGCAACTTCGTACGTATCAACGGTAAGAATCACTTCGTTAATCAAGGTTTCAATGTCCTGGTTAAACCGGGAGACGAAATTGAAGCTGGTGATGTTATTAGCGACGGTTCACCAAACCCGGCTATTGTTGTTCAGCATAAGGGAGTTGGCGAAGGAGCGAAGTATTGGGTTGGTGCTTATCAGGATGCAATGAAGCGTGCCGGTATTAAGGCGGATCGTCGAAATGTAGAGTTGATGGCAAGGGCTTTGATTAATCATGTTCGATTGACGGAAGAACAAGATGAGTTTGTTCCTGACGATGTGGTACATTATTCGACGTTGGAATCGAGATGGCAACCCAGAGAAGGCTTCCAATCTGTACGACGAGATAGAGCCATCGGAAAGTATCTCGAACGTCCCTATCTTCATTACTCGATTGGTACCAAAGTACGGCCATCCGTACTCCGAGATTTAAAAGAGTTCGGCGTTGAAGAGGTGGACGTGCACGATAAACCACCACCGTTTGAACCGGAGATGGTTCGCGGCATGGCCAATCTTCAACACGATCCGGAGTGGCTGCCGAGGCTGTACGGTTCTGGATTAAAGAAGAGTTTGCTTAGCGGTGTGCATCGAAACAATGTGACCGACGAAAAGGGAACTAGTTTTGTACCTTCGCTCGTTCGAGGTGTAGATTTCGGTCGCGGCAACAGTTTGATTCGTCAACCGAAGCCGGGGTTGAAACTGCCGACTGAGGGTCAACCGTTTCCTTCTTTGGAGAAATTTTCCAGTGACTACGGACCATCACCAAACCCCGTTCCCAAACCTTCCTTCAGCCAAACGCCGAAAACGGTTAAGCCGCCAACGAATCAAACGACAAAAAATGAAGTCCCCATGTTGAATTCCAATATCTCAGCTACTCCAGGTGGAGGGCAAGCTAGTTACGATCCAAGAATTCAGGAACTTGATCAAAGATCGATGGATCGACCCCAGACTCCAGTTAATCCCGATGCAGCCTATCACGGAGGATTCACTGGAACGTCTACGCCAACAAACTACACTCCAGAACAATTTGCAGGAGTTAATTCAGTTATTGGACTTGCAGGAGCCTTAAATCCGGAAGCACTAGCCGTCTTAGCTGGTCAACAGAATTACGCTCGACAAAACTATCAGCGACAACAACAGCAGCGACAACAACAGCAACAACAGCAAATGATGCTAGGCGGTTTTCCGGGGTTACAAAATGCAAATCCGTCCGAGTGGTATGGCGAAGAAGGTTTTAATTTTAACGACATGATGTCAAACGATCAACAAGGCGCAGAAACGTCTCAAGATTTCTGGCGAGCCGATAACCCTCTTGCGTGGGGAGCCGGATTGGGAGGAGCTTACGGAGCCGGTCGCTTGGCGTACGGTGTTGGAAACCGTATCGCTCCTTCACTGGTCGGAAATGCGGCTAATTATGGACGGATCGGTAGAGGACTGTCTGGTAACGCTATTACTCGAAACGTATTTATGTTAGGTAAGCCAGGAGTGACTCCGACGCCGAAAGTTTCGACAGGCGGAAAGATTCTCGGTTCCGCAGGAAAAGCTCTTCGGGGCATCGTACCCGGAATGGCTCTTTACGATGCTGGCGAGACATTGATTCCTGCGCTTCAGGGAGATTGGAACGCAGTCAACCAGAAATCGCAAAATGCGTTGCAGGAGATGACAAAAAACCCTCTTTTATATGGTGCACTGAATGTAATTAATCCGGTTAAGAATATCCAGGGGATTACAGCCGGTGTCGGAGAAATCGGTTCGAACTTGGGACAGGTCGGCGATTTACAGATAGCAAATCGAGAGGCGCAGAAACGCATCGGAAGAATGCAAGAACAAGCAGATTTACGCAGACAGGGACGAGAATCGAAAGAGCGTGTCGATGCAATGACTCAAGATCCGCAATGGCAAGCGGCTCGACAGCAAGAAGCGGAAAAGATGATGGCGGGTGCACGTTGGCGTGCTGCTAAACAAATGGGACAATATACATCTGGAAAGTGGACCGATCCGGAAACCGGAAAGGTTTACGCACTGCCGGATGAAGATTTTTACCAAGCTCAGCCTAACCAACCTACGATCCAATTAGGTAGCTTAAAACCGCCACAATCGACTACGGAAGAGACCTCCACTTTCGGCAGTCCAGTGACTCCCAATCCTTATCTGGAGTCATTAATGAAACAACCCATTCCTCGATCTTCATCGACCGGTTTCGAAAATTAACTGGTCAGGAATATAGCTGTTGTTTGCGCCGCGTATTATAATGGAAAAAATTGGAAAGGAGTCCGTCTATGTCCGCATTGGACCGAATTCAACGAATTGACGCGGCGAAAAAGTTGTTCAATTTCCGAGCTTCCTTAGTCAAAACATCGATGCATAAGGTAGGAAATCGAGCTTTAATGGCTGGTCTCGAAGAGCTAGCCGGGCAAGCTGCAAGACGTAGCGGCGGTCTAACTTCGTCATTTCGTGGTCTACCTCGAACAAGACTTCTACCTAAACCTAATTTAAGTTCCGGAGCGGGAACGATTCAATCGACTCCAATGGGAGTCGGTAGTACCTATTCTGGAATGCCGTCTTCTGGAATGCCATCAATGGGTTCATTTAATCCGGAGACGTTCGGGATTAATCAACCCTTAGCAAGTTCGGCTCGTTCTCCGCTTTTAGGAGCAGTCAGCAGCAACCAATCTGCTTTGGGGAACGTAGGCCAGACGATTAACTCTAACGTCCGAGGATTAAATAAAAGTATCGACCTACCGCTTCCCGCTCTGATGAACACGAAACCGTATTCGAGAGGTCCGAACTTTTTCAGTCGAAATAAAAACTGGTTACTACCTGCGGGGATCGGCGGGGGTGGCTTAGCAGGGTATACTGGTCTAGCGGCCAGTACCCCTGACTACGCCAATCAGTTCAATCAAAACTATGACGTTTTGCAAGGTGCCGATAAATCATTGGGTGATTTGATCGAACGTATTCGCGGCGGGTCCGAAACCAACAATCCGTTAGCTGGCGGTAACTGGTTGACTGGTCGTACTCCGATCGGTGGTCAGGCGGATCGAGACAAGCTAGTTGCAGAGTTAGAACGCCGTCGTCAGGGTCTCGATTATAGCGGTCTGGACTTGGGTGGGCAGTTTGGCGGATCGACGCCGCAAGATGCTCTAACCAAAGCTAGGATGGCTGCTGGTAAGTTTGCAGGAGACCCTTCTCAGCGAACGCGAGTTGGCGGTTTATTCAACAGTATGTTCGGTGGAACTACAACTACACCCGACCAGGAACGGCTACAAGCGTTTATTAGTCGCTACGGTTTAGCAGACGGGTCGAAGCCAACTTTAAATCCAACAGCGCCTACGCCGACCGTACAACAGGCTCCTACACAGCCGAACTTCCCGTACTTCCGATCGAGACCGACTAACGGTCCGATCATGTATCCGACTTTGGATAGCACTCCCGGAGCGAAGGACTATAGTTGGGCAACGCCTCAATCGTTGACCGGCATGTAATTCAAGGATGAACTATGATTCAGACAACCAAGTTTGAAAAACACGCTTCGCAAGAAGGTGGTAACTGGTGGAGTGCTCGCTCGAATCCGGTCGAACTCCGTCATCTTCTGCGTAAGTTCCATCGTGAAGAAAGTCATCTTCTGAAAGCTGCCGATCTCGGTGGTGAACAGGAACAAGGTTTCGAACAGGCGTTCTCGTCTTTAGCGTATTCTTACATCAAAGATAAGAGTCCTCGTCTAATCGATTTCATGATCGGCTTTCAGTTGGTCGATCGTAACGAAGACAACACTAAAGCAGTCGGTATCTTTGGGTTCAAGGTAGATCGTCAATGGTTATACTGTCCGACGTTCTTTTTGAACGGTGACTTGAAGGGTCACGAGTTGCTATACATTGTAAACTCGGATACTTTCGTGCCGATGAAGGAGAACTGGGTTAACTACCTAATCTCTCGCAAGCCGCATATTCTCGGTGAACGTTCTGCTAAAAATACGCAACAGATGGGTGGCATGTGGCCGAATCTAATGCGACTGATCTATCCTCCGTCAATGAGTAAGTACGGTTCAAAAACGGAACTACCTAAGTGGACCCATGCCGTTTTGCCAATGCTTGCAGCCGCGAAGACAAAGCAAGCCAAGTTTATTGATCGTTACGCCGAAACGTTAGGAAACAATCTCGAAGAGTTCTTGTTAAGCGATTTCGAACATCTCAAACATGCGTTCGACATCGCGACGACCTACCCTTTGATTAAAGATGGTTTTGCTAAGTTTCACGGTAAAGACTTCTTTGTCCGTCTCGGCAATCGAATGATCGAAGAGAATCAGTCGCTTCTTCGCAAGCAAGGATTCGTTGACACACCGCAAGATGAGTTGGCTCGCCAGTTCGCATTTAATGAGGCATTTAAAGGTCGTCGCAAAAAACGAACTTCTCTCGTCGGTGACAGACCATCAACGAAAAAGGCTTTTGTCCATCCGTTGCTAGACGGCACGCTAAAGATCGCAGTAATCAACGATCAGACTTTTCCTGAAGTCAAGGAACTGTCGGAAGAAGATCGAGAGAAGTTGTTGAAAGATACAGTGCTGATTAAAGATGACCGTAAGGGAGAAAAGGACACGAGTCTGGTTTACAACACTCAGGTTCCGATGAGTTTGGTGAATCCGGCTGAAACCGGTTTGTACGATGTGTTGGAGAAACCCGGTAAATTCTCTCGAATGCTAGTGATTCATCACCCGAAGACGAACGGCGGTAAGCAAGATTTCTGCACGGTGGTTCGAGTCGAGTCGCCGAAGAATTGGATGAACGTCCACGGTGCCAATCTGTGGATTGAACCCAATGCAAGTCCGGAGAAAGAGAAGTACACCGACTGGTATAACGGTTTACCTGACAAATCTTCTATGGAAGAGAGAGGCACCTATATTGCCGTTGGTCCGAGGGGAGATGGTACGACGCCGTTTCGAATTGTCGAGAAAGTAGGCGACGATAAGTATCGGGTCGATTTCTCCAGCAACACACGATACAACCTCGGTAAACCTGCCAATCTACCCAAGACTTCGGATGACTATTCTCATTTTCGTCCGATCGGATACGGCGACGAATATGTCAGCGGTTATAACGCTCTTATTCTTTTCCGTGATGTCAGTGGAACTTCGTTACGCCATCTTGCCGGTGAGTTACACATACCAAAAGAATTCAAGATTCTGAAGTTGCAAGATCCGCCACCTAAGAAAAAGGATCGTGATTCCTCTTTGATCAGTTCCGCACCTTGTTGCGAGATGGAAATGTTGGAAGGTTCTTCCAAAGAAGAGCCGATTGAACCGGGCAATCTGAAAGACGTACAGTTGATGCTGTTCCAAAAGACAGCCGCATTGAAAATTGTCCGGGATCATAATGATTGGTACATCAAGACGGATAAAGAGTCAGAACGGTTGACCAAAAAGGCAGCATTGATCAAGCTTGTCGGTTATCACGGTTTATCGGAAGGTGCAGTCCGAGAGATCTTCAAAGAAGTCGAGAAAAAGGGATCGGCTCAGTATCGAGTCAAGTACGCCGAAGGTTTCGGACCGAACGCGAGTGCTTTGGATGTCGGACAGTTGGCTCCGCAAATACCCGCTCCGTGGTTAGGAACGGAACAAATAGGCTACGGGTCAGTCAACTCAAGTTACCCACAAACTGAGTTTGAGCCAGTTAATGCTTTGTCGTCGTACAACACGGATACCAGAATCTACGATCCGTTTCATATGCCCGACAAACAGACGATGCAAGTTGCTCAAGAAGCATCGAGGTCAGGACAACGAGAGATCTTCGATACGGTAATGATCGCATCGATGCTTAAATCGGTCAGACAAGATAATCTGATCGACAAGCATCTTGGCGATTTGATGAAAGCGTTAGACAAGCTAGGTCGGATTTTATTTATGTTCTACTGGCATCAAGAAGAATTCGAGAATCGTTTCGGGAGAGACGATTTACCAGAATTAGAAGATTCGATAAGAAACGCTTTCGAAGTTTTGGGCGATGTTGTCTTGTTCTTGAAGCAAAAGAGTGTATCCAAGATGGATGAATTCGGTGGTGTAGGAAACGCCGATCCGAACATCGAAGAAGCCGCTCGTAACTAGGAGGTTCCATGTATCCGTATTCATCCGCAGAAACCATTACTGTCACA
>Ga0075430_100002791_pt1 | contig 14599 bp, 14 predicted proteins | sample RhiMetdeltSRZDD4_FD_75294 | JGI IMG/M metagenome (GOLD analysis project Ga0075430, IMG submission 75294) | Populus rhizosphere microbial communities from Tennessee, USA - Rhizosphere MetaG P. deltoides SRZDD4 | ecosystem: Host-associated > Plants > Roots > Rhizosphere > Soil | place: USA... | reverse complement strand
TGGCCAGCTCGCCCGTGACGAGCAGCGCATCGGAGAGGAAGACGTGCGGTCGCATGAAGTCGGCCGGCGACCCTTCGTCGCGGGTGCCCGCGTAGGCTTTGCGGAGCGTCGGCAGACCTTCGTCCGCGCGGCCGAGGTAGCACAGATCGAGGCCCAGCACGTCGCGGGCACGCAGCACCAGTTGGTCCTCACCGATCGCGTCCGCGTCGGCAATGGCCTGCGCGGCGTACGCCGTCGCCTCCTCGTGTCGGGCGGACAAGGACAGGGCGTTGGCCAGAGCCGCGAGTACCCGGACCCGGTCCGCGGACTTCGGCTCGTCGGGTACCAGCTCGACGGCGCGCCGGAACGCGGTCAGGCCACCGTCCCGGTCTCCGGTCGGGAGCAGATATGAGCCCAGCCGCTCGTACCAGAGCGCGACCCGAACCTGGTCCACAGTGGACGAATCGTCGATCGCTCGCCGGATCAGCTCCGCGGCCCGTCGCCCGCGCCCCGTCAGGTGGCCCAGCTCGGCGGCCCATGCGTATACCGCCGGACGGTCCATGCCGGCCAGCTCGGCGGCGTCGGGTACTGCCGGCCACAGCGCGATCGCCCGCTCCAGGTGGCTCAGCGCCTCGACCCGTCCCGCTCTCGCCTCGGCCGCCCGCGCGGCGCGGATCGACTCGGTGAACGCCTCGGCCGGCCGACCGGCGGCCGCCCAGTGCCGGGCCAGCTCACTGGCCAGCGAGCCCACGGTGGCCAGGGCAGGGCGATCGGTCAGCACCTCCGCGATGCGCGCGTGCAGCTCGTCGCGCTCACCGGGCAACAACGTCGAGTAGACCGCCTCGGCGAGGAGCGCGTGCCGGAAGCGGAACGTGCCGGCCCGCTGGTCGGCCACGAGCACGAGGTGGTCGACGGCTTCGCGGAGACCGTGCCGCACCTCGGCCTCGCTGAGCGGGGCCACCGCGACGACGAGTCCGTACCGCACGTCCCCGCCGACCGCCACCGCGACCCGCAGTACCGCCCGGCCCTCCGCGCCGACCTGCGCCACCCGCTGCAGGAGCGCGTCGCGCAGGACCCTCGGTAGCGCCTGTCCACCGTCACCGGCGGCGATCAGCTCCTCGGCGAAGAACGGGTTGCCCTGCGACCGTACGCAGATCGCGTCGACCTCGTCGGACCGCAGTAGCCGCGCACCGGCGAGCAGGGTCTCCAACTCGGCGCGGGACAGCGGCGGCAGCTCCACCGAGCTGGCCACGCGCGCCCGGTACAGCTCGACCGCGAGACGCCGCAGGGCCGCCCCGGATCCGACCTCGTCGACCCGGTATGTGCCGACGAGCAATACGCGGCTGTCGCCGACCGCATGGGCCAGAAACGACACCAGGTCCAGGGTCGACGCGTCGGCCCAGTGCAGATCCTCCAGGACGAGGACGACCGGCGCCGTCTCGGCCAACCGGTCGAGTAGCGCTCGTACCTCGCCGAACACCGGCGGTCGCTGCCCGACCGGCCGGTCCGTCGGGGTCGCCGGGTAGGTCGGCTCCGATGTCAGTCTCGCCAGCTCCGGCAGCCCGTCCAACCGTGTCCGTACCGGACGCACGGCTTCGGCGAGCGGAAGGTACGGCACGCCGGTGCCGACGAGGTCCAGGCACCGTCCGCATAGGACCGTCGCCCCCGCACCGCGGGCGCGTTCCGACAGCTCGGCGACCAGTCGGGACTTGCCGATGCCCGCCTCACCGCAGACGAACAGCGTCGAACCCCGGCCGGCGGCCGCCTCCGCGAGAGCCGCGTCCAGAGCGGCCAGCTCGGCGGTCCTGCCGACGAACGGGCTCGACACCCAATCAACTCCGTTGGTCTCGATCTGCGCCGACCGAAGGTCCAGGCGCCTGTTGCCACATTGTCCACCGCCGTGACCCACCCGTGTAGGCCGTCGCCAACGCGACATAAGGCGTTCTGCCCGATGCCGGCGCCGCTGCCTTACGTCGATCGTCGGTCCATGAGCCAGATGCCGGACGCCTTCACCACCTGGGAGGCCGAGGGCTGGGAGGAGCGGGCGGCCGCGTACCACCAGCATTTCACCCCACTCACCAGCCGCTTCGTCGAGCCGCTGCTCGATCACGCCGAGGTCGGGCCGGGCTGCCGGCTGCTCGACGTCGCGAGCGGACCGGGGTACGCCGCCGCGGCCGCCGCGGCCCGGGGAGCCGCCGCGACCGGCGTGGACATCGCCGGCGCGATGGTGAAGCTCGCGGGCCAGCTGCACCCCGAGGTGACCTTCGTTCAGGTCAACGCCGAACGGCTACCGTTCGACGACGGCTCGTTCGACGCCGTGGTCGGCAACCTCGCCATCCTCCACTTCGGACAGCCGGAGGAGGCGGTACGGGAGTTCCACCGGGTGCTGGTACCCGGTGGAAGGGTAGCACTGTCCACATGGGACGTACCGGCCGCCGGGCCACTGCCGGGCATCTTCTTCCAGGCCATCAGCGAGGCCGGCGCGGTACCGCCGGCGGACATCCCACCCGGCCCGCCGTTCTACCGGTTCGCCGACGAGGACGAGTTCGCCCGGCTGCTCGACCAGGCCGGGCTGGCGGAGATCGGTGTGGCCACGATCGGGCTCACGCACCGGTTCCCCGGTACGACAGAGGTCTGGAACTGGCTCCTCGAGGGCACCGTCCGCTCGAGCGCCCTCGTCCGCGGCCAGCCGGAGTTGATGGTGGCGCGCATCCGCCGGAACCTGGAGCGGCTCGCGGCGCCGTACGCGAACGCCGACGGCACGCTCGACCTCCCGTCCTCCGTCAAGATCGGACACGGCCGGCGCGGCTAGCGGGAGTCATGGAACCTGGTGGGGGCCGTCCGGCTCTACCACCTACATGGAAACAGTCGAGGCCGGCAGCCGACGGCGGCCCCGGCGCCGGCCCCGCGGCGTGGACGCGCTGGCTGCGCTGGCCGGTGTGGGTCTGGGTGCGGTCGTGGCGCAGTGGTGGGTCACGATCCCGTCGGTCGCCGGTGGTACCGCGAACCTGCTGCTCGCCGGCGGTCAGCTGGCCGGCCTACTCGCCGGTTATTTCGCGCTGCTCGGGCTGCTGCTCGCTGCGCGGGTGCCCATGCTCGACGCCACGATTGGGCTGGACCGGTTGGTCGGCCTGCACGCCAGACTCGGCCGGTGGACGCTGCTGCTGATGGTCGGCCACGCGGTGACGGTCACGCTCGGGTACGCGGCGATGGCCCGCGCCGGGTTCCTGGCCGAGTTGTGGACGCTGCTGCGCCGGTACCCGTGGGTGCTGCCCGCCGCACTGGGTCTCGCGCTGATGGTGGTGGCGGGGGTGGCCTCGTGGTGGCGCGTGCGGCAGCGGATGCGGTACGGCGCGTGGTGGGCGCTGCACCTGAGCATGTACCTCGGTGTCGCGCTCGCGGTGCCGCACCAGATTACGAACGGCTCGGCCTTCGTCGGTCACCCGCTGGCCCAGGCCCTGTGGCTCGGCCTCGTAGGACTCGCCTTCGGCTGCCTGCTCGCGTTCCGCGTCGGCCTGCCACTGGTGCGGGCCTTCCGGCACCGGCTGCGCGTCGCCGATGTCGTCGAGGAAGCGCCGGACGTCGTCTCGGTGGTGATGTCCGGGGTGCGATTGGATCGCCTACCGCTGGCCGGCGGCCAGTTCGCCCACTGGCGCTTCCACGCACCGGGATTGCGGTGCCCCGCACACCCGTACTCGATCTCCGGGCTCCTGCCCGGCAACCGGCTGCGCATCACCGTCCGCACCTCGGGTGACCACAGTGGACTGTTGCGCCGGCTCCAGCGCGGTACCGCCGTGGTGATGGAGGGCCCCTACGGCGCGTTCACCGCGCAGGCCCGGCACAACGGTGGTCCGGTCACGCTCGTCGCCGGCGGCGTCGGGATCACCCCGATCCGGGCGCTGCTCGAGGACCTACCGCCGGAGACCGCGCCGACCGTCCTGTACCGGGCCAGTCACGACGGCGACCTGATCCTTCGCGACGAGGTCGACGCATTGGTGCGGGAGCGCGGCGGCACGGTACACCACCTCGTCGGCAGTCGCGGCACCCAGCCGATGACCAGCCGTCGGCTGACCGAACTCGTACCGGACATCGCCGGGCACACGCTCTACGTCTGCGGGCCGCCGGGGTTCACCGCGAACGTCCTGGCCGCGGCCCGGGATGCTGGCGTACCGCGCCGCCAGGTGCACCACGAAAACTTCCGGCTGCACCCGGCAGACGCCAGGAAGCGGGAGTCCACATGAGCGAAGCGGAGCGCCGCGGCGCCTGGACTGAGGAGCGCAGCGACGAGGGAAGGCGGCGCACAAGGCGCGCAGCGAAGCGGGAGCCGGCATGAGACGGACGTTGATCGGGGTGGCTGGTGCGGTAGCCGGTGCGGCGGCGGTGCTGGCCGGTCACACGCTGACCGCGAGCGCCGTCGCGGAACCGACCCCGGTACCGAGCCGCGGTACCGGGCCGGCCCCGTCGCCCACGCCGCGGCAACTCCACGACGGCACCGCCACCGGTCCGCTCGTGCAGACCGACTACGGTCCGGTGCAAGTACGCGTCACCGTCCAATCTGGAGTGATGACCGACATCACCGCGCTGGTCCTGCCCACCCTGCACGAACACTCGAAATGGGTCGACGCGGAGCTGGTACCCCAACTGCGCCAGCGCGTGCTGACCGCGCAGTCGGCCGATGTGGACGTGGTGTCCGGCGCCACCTTCACCGGCGGTGGCTACCTGAGATCCTTGCAGGGCGCCCTGGATCAGCTGTCGTGATCGTCCGGCACGCGGTCGAGGCGATGGGGACGGTGTTCTCGTTCTGCCTCGTTGCCTCCACCGGCGGGGCGAAGGAGGCCATCGAGACCGCGGCCGCCGAACTGCACGCGGTCGACGCGGCGTTCAGCCCGTTCCGGACCGACTCGCTCGTCTGCCGGGTGCGCCGCGGCGAGCTGAGCCCGTCGAGCTACCCCCCGGACCTCGTCGAGGTCGTCGCCCGGTGCGAGGAGATGAACGTCGCCACCCGCGGCTGGTTCGACGCGTGGGCGCTGCCAGGCGGCTTCGACCCGAGCGGTCTGGTCAAGGGGTGGGGAACCGCGCGAGCCGCGTCGTGCGTAGGCGCCGCGGGCATCACCGACTTCGCCGTCGGTGGCGGTGGAGATGTCGTGGTACGGGGAACCGCGCCGCACGGCGGCCCGTGGCGGGTCGGCATCCGCGACCCGCGCGACCCGGGCGCGGTCATGCTGGTGCTCCCGCTCACGGATGGGGCGGTGGCCACGTCCGGCTCGTACGAGCGCGGCGCGCACGTGCACGACCCACACACCGGCCGGCCGGTCACCACGTGCGCGTCGGTGACCGTGGTCGGACCCGATCTGGGTACCGCCGACGCGTACGCCACCGCGCTCTACGCGGCCGGGGTTGGCGGCCTGGCCTGGTTTCCACTGGGTGGTGACTACCACGCGTTCACTGTGGACGATCGGCTCGTCGCGACATTCAGCCCCGGGTTCGACGAGAATGTGCTTTCGTGACCACGAAACTGACCTGGAACGGCGTCACGGCTCGACGGATGGCCCGGAGCGGGTTGACCGAACCGGCAACGGACCTTGGCCTGGCCGACATCGCCCGGGTGATGTGCGGCGCGCACGCGCAGGTGCTCAGCGCCGCGGAACTGTCGATCGGGCGGCGCCTCGCCGGGGCGACCCGCGCCGACGTGCAGCGCGCGCTGTGGGACGACCGCACGCTGGTCAAGACGTTCGGCCCGCGCGGCACGGTACACCTGCTGCCGACCGCCGACCTGCCCATGTGGACGGGAGCGTTGTCGGCCCTGCCGTCGTCGGTACCGATGCATCCCGAGCCGGTGCGCTTCACCACCGACCAGGCCGACGAGGTCGTCGCGGCCATCGGCGACTCGTTGGCGGACGACGAGCTGACCGTCGACGAGCTGACCGAGGCGCTCGCCGATCGGGTCGGCCCGTGGGCGGTCGAGCGGACGATGGACGCGTTCCAGGACAAGTGGCCGCGGTGGCGCCAGCTGACGAGTACCGCCGCGCACCGCGGGGTGCTCTGCTTCGGAGCCAACCGCGGTCGGACGGTGACGTACACCAACCCGCACCGCTGGCTGCCCGGCTTCCGCCCGGACGACGGCACCGCGGCCCTGCGGACGCTCGTGACGCGCTACCTGTACGCGTACGGCCCGGCCACACCGCAGCACTTCGCCAAATGGTCGAACATCCCACCGCGGCGTGCGGTCGAGCTGTTCGACGAGCTGGCCGGCGACGTGGAGGGTGTCGAGTTGGACGGGCAACCGGCGTGGACCGTGGCCGGCGACACTGCCACACCACACCGGGCACAGCGCGGGATCCGCCTCCTGCCGTACTTCGACGCGTACGTCGTCGCCGGTCAGCCGAGGGAGAAGCTGTATCCCGAACGGGCCGCGGCCCGCGGACTCAACCCGGGCGGCCAGGCTGGCAACTATCCGGTGCTGCTCGTCGACGGCGTGGTGGATGGGGTATGGCACCAGAAACTGTCCGGTCGCAAGCTCGCCATCACCGTCGAACCGCTGCGCGAACTCACCGCGGCGCAACGCCGCCAGCTCGACGACGAAATCGACCTGGTCGGCACTGTCATGCAGGCGACGCCGACGCTGACCGTCGGTACCGTGACGGTCGGCCCGCACGCCTAGTTCACGGCACCGATTGGACGCGTGATCGACACACCGATCAGGCTAGCTCGCGCATGAGTTGCCGCCGGAACGTCCGGTAGTCGACGGCGATCGCGTGCCGCGGCGACGGACCGGACCGCGCGTGCGATCGGCGGACCTCGTGGCGGATCCGTGTACCGATGTCGGGTGGGCGCCGCAGCCGCCCGCTGATCTGCAGCGCCGCGATACGCGCCTGGTAGTCGGCGAGCCGCCAGACACAGCCGACCGGCTGGAACAGCCCGATGAAGAACAGGTTGGGAATCGTCGGGTGCATCATCTTCAGGTACAGCGGTGGTGTGCGGGAAAGGTCCCAACCGACGATTCGTCCGGACAGGAACGGGAACGTGGTGCGGAAGCCGGTACCCATGACGATCGCGTCGAACTCCTCCCGCACGCCGTCGGTGAACCAGACGGTGTGTCCGTCGTAGCGCTCGATGGCGCGGCGCGCGGCGAGCCGGCCGCTGCGGAGCGCCTCGAGCACGCTCGAATTCACCGTCGGGTGTTTCTCGAGCGGTGCGCCGGTCGGAGTCGGCAACCCGTACCCTTCCCACCTGCCGACCGCGAACCGCAGCCAGACTTTCAGGCTCAGCCGGAGCAGTGGCCGCGGCAGCAAGTTCTGCCAGTACGCATAGACCACGTCGATCGGATGCCCGAACAACAGCTTCGGCACGATGTAGGTGCCTTCGCGCACGCTGAGCGCGGTGTGCGAGGCGACGCGGGCGATGTCGACGGCGATGTCGACCGCGGAGTTGCCGGCACCGACCACGAGCACCCGCTGGCCGCGGAATGGTTCCGGGCGCTTGTACGCCGAGGAGTGCAGGATGCGTCCGGCGAACGTACCCGGAAACTCCGGTACGAATGCGTCGCGGTGATGGCCCGAGCAGACGACCAGGCTGTCGAAGACTTCGGTCGTCGCCGTGCCGTCCGCGACGACCCGAACCTCCCACCTTCCCCGGTCGTTCAGCTCGCAGTGCTCGACCCGCGTACCGAAACGGATGTGCGGTTCGAGGTGGAACGTTCGGGCGTAGTCCGTGAAGTAGGCGAGCATCTGCCGGTGCGAGGGAAAGTCGGGAAAGTGGGCCGGCATCGGGAAGTCGTCGAAAGACGACATGCGCCGCGAAGAGATGGTGTGTGTGCATTCATGGACACTGCCGCGGCCCGGATCGTCGGTGAACGCCCAATTGCCGCCGATGCCGTCGCTCTCCTCGTAACAGACGACGTCGCATCCGGCCCGGAGCAGGTTCTTCACCGCCGCGAGGCCGCAAGGGCCGGCACCGATCACGCAGGTTCGCTTGTCTGTTGTCGGCACGGTGCGGTCCGGTCAGAGGCGGTAGGCGACGAGAGCCGCGGCGAGCACGACGGTCGCGAGGGAGAGCAGTCGCAGTCCGGCCTCGGCGGCGGCGGTGAGCTTGCCGGCGTCGAGCGGTACGGTGCTCGAGTCGGCCAGCGTGAGGTCACCGCGCACCTCCACGACCCGGCGTCGCACGAACCGCACATGCGTCGACAGCACCCGCTGGGCGAGCGAAAGCACCACCGCGAATGTCGCGGCGAGTACCGCGACGGGTCCGATGCTTCCCGCGACGGCCGCGTACCCGTTGAGGACGGGGAAACCACCCCACGCGAGCCCGAACCAGATGTCCGAGTGGAACCGCCCTCCGGCGAACTCGAGGTTGTACGCCAGCACCAGAAACACCCCGACGGGAATGAGCAGTACGAGCCAGGCCTCGAAGACAACCGCGCCGACGATGCCGATCGCGCAGGCTACCGCGATGGAAGAGGCGGCGAGCGCGACGAGCACGCCGGTGGGGATTCGCGTACGCAGCGGTCGCCCGTTCAGCTCGTCCAGAGCGTGCGCTCCGACACCGAGCGCGAGTGCGAACGCGAGGACGGCCGCACCGAGCCGGTCCCATGCCACCACGGGCGCGAGGCAGCCGCCGATGACGACATACGACAGGTGCCATGCCGTGTAGGGCAGGTGCAGCAGCGTCACGTAGTCGCGCCAACCACCGCGCTCGAGCGCGTACCACGCGGGCCGGAAACTCAACCGCGTACTCATATCTTCCGTCCCCGGATGACCACGGCGGCGCCGAAGCTCAACGGTTTGACCTCGTCGACGCGCAAGCCGGCAGCCTGCCACCAGGCCAGTTGACGGTCGAGCGGGTAGCGCCGCCAGAAGTCGCGAATAGACCCGCCGAGGAAATCGCCGACCTCGCGCCAGCCGCGCCGCAGCAGGCGGCCGGCGAGCGGGAGCACCGTCCGGACGTAGAGTTGCCAGGCTGTGCGCGCGGGACCGGACGGGAAACCGAACTCGAGCGAGACGACGTACCCACCCGGCCGCACCACGCGCGCGAGCTCGGCCAGCGTCGCGCCGGGGTCGGCGACATAGCGCAGCAGGTACGTGAACGTGAGGTGGTCGAAGGATGCGGTGCCGAGGGGGAGCGCCTCGGCCGACGCGTTGACGAGGCGGACGTCGTCGCCGAAGCGATGGTGCGCGACCGCCAACATCTCCGGGCTCTGGTCGACCCCGGTCACCTCGAAGCCTCGGCGGAGGAGCCGCGCCGCGACGAGCCCCGTCCCGGTCGCGACATCGAGGACGTGGCCGCCACGCGGTAGGCGCGAGACGAGGTACCGCCGCCAGAGCGGGTCCTGTCCCAGCGAGAGCGCGGCGCCGACCCGGTCATAGGTCGGCCCGAGAGGCGCGAACAGCGCGCGGGCGTGCATCGGTACCGTCACTCCCTTCGGCTCACGGGGTGATGACGACCTTTCCCCGGGCGTGTCCGGCCTCGAGGTAGCGGATGGCCTCGGGTACCTCGTCGAGCTTGTACGTCCGGTCGATCACGGGAGTGACCTTGCCGGCCTCGAGTAGCTCGCACAGGAAGGCGAGGTCGTCTCGGGTCACGCGGGCCAGCATGGGACGCATCGTCTGGCTCACGAAGGGGGAGAGCAGGAGCATCCTGATCGGACCGAGCAAAGGCCCGATCCAATTCCCCGTGACCGGCCCGCCGACTCCGACGAGGACGCCCTTCGGAGCGAGTACCCGCCTCATCTCCGACAGCGTCCGACCGCCGGCGATGTCGACGACGAGGTCGTAGCGGCGGCCGGTCCGAAGGAAGTCCTCATGGGTGTAGTCCACGACGTGGTCGGCACCGATCGAGCGAACCATGTCCACGTTGCGCGTACTGCAGACGCCGGTCACCTCCGCGCCGAACGCCTTGGCGATCTGCACCGCGAACGTACCCACGCCGCCCGCGGCGCCGTTGACCAGTGCGGCCTGGCCCGGCGCGAGCTTTCCCTTGTCCCGCAACGCCTGCAGCGCGGTGATCGCCGCGACCGGTACCGACGCCGCTTCCTCGAACGTCAGGTTGGCCGGCTTGGTCACGACCGCCGCGTCCTGACTCATCACGACGTATTCGGCGAATGCTCCGTGGCGCTCGCCGAAGACGTCGTCCCCGGGTCGGAACCGGGTGACGTTCCGGCCGACCGCCTCCACGTTTCCGGCTAGGTCGACACCGAGTCCGGTGTTCTTCGGCCGGGACAGCCCGCCGATCGCGCGGACGAGGTACGGCGTACCCCGCATGAAATGCCAGTCGAGCGGGTTGACCGCCGCGGCCCGTACGCGGACCAGAATGTCCCCGTCGCCGATGGCGGGCATGTCGACGTCCCGCAGTTCGAGGACATCCGGCGGGCCGTACCGGTGATAGCGGATCGCCTTCACGGGTGCTCCTCTCCTACGCGGTCGGCAGGGACTGGAGGTTGGTGACCTCGTACCCCCGGATGGCCTCGAGAAACGGCTGAAAGCTGCCGCTGACCAGGCAGCGCAGAACGGAGCCGTCGACCTCCACGTCGCTGACCCCCGACGCGCGAGCCACCCGCTCCGCGGGAGGGGGTCCGACGAACCTGACCTCCACCCGTTGTACCGGCGGCTGCTCCAGCATGCTCGGCAGCGTAGGCGGCCGGGCGCAGCGGAGACATCAATGAAATTCGTGATGCGGTACTGTTCCGGGCATCGCCAGACCCGCCCGCCGCCCAGGCAACCTGCCGGCCGAAGCGACCAGCTTCATCGGCCGCCGCCGTGAGCTGGCCGAGGTGCGGAAGAAGCTCACCGAGGCCCGTCTGATCAGCCTCGTCGGGCCGGGCGGGGTCGGCAAGACCAGGCTGGCGATCCGGGCGGCGACCGATCTGGCCCGCGGATTCCCCGCCGGGGCATGGCTGGTCGAACTCGCCGACGTACGGGATCCCGCCTTGGTCGGCAACGTCGTCCTGGCCGCCCTCGACCTCAGGGACCAGGCCGCCAGCGATCCGGTGGCACTGCTGCTGTCGTACCTGCGGGACAAGCGGTTGCTGCTCGTGGTCGACAACTGTGAACACCTGCTCGAGGCCGCCGCGGGCCTACTGACCGACGTTGTGCGGGCCGCGCCGGGGGTACGGGTGATCGCCACTGGACGGGAGCCGCTGTCGGTACCGGGTGAGCACCTGGTCGCCGTCCCCCCGCTCGACCTGCCGTCGGCCGAACCGGCGGTACCCCTGGCCCATCTCCGGCAGAACGAGGCGGTCCGGCTGTTCGTGGAGCGGGCCGCCGCCGCGTCGGGGCGCTTCGAGTTGACCGCCGCGAACCAGGCGGCCGTGGTCGAGCTGTGCCGCCGGCTCGACGGGCTGCCGCTGGCGATCGAGCTGGCGGCGGTACGGACCAGGGTGCTGTCGGTACCGCAGATCCTCGGCCGCCTGACCGACCGGTTCGGACTGCTCACCGGCGGCGGCCGGGCCGCCCTGCCCCGGCACCAGACGCTGCGTACGACGATCGACTGGAGTCACGACCTGTTGACGGCCGACGAACAGATCCTGCTGCGGCGGCTGTGCGTGTTCGCCGGGCGGTTCACCGTCGACGATGTCGAGGCGGTGTGCGGCGGTGACGACGTGCCGGCGGTCCGCGTGCTGGATGTGCTGTCGTCTCTTGTGGACAAATCCCTGGTGTTCAAGGACGACGTGGCCGAGGACGACGTCGAGCGGGCCTGCTACCGGCTGCACGAGACGATGCGGGAGTACGCCGGCATCAGGCTGCGCGAGGCCGGCGAGGAGGACGCGGTCGAGCTGCGCTGCGCCGAGTACTACCGCGACTGGTGCCAGCGAACCCTGCCGCAGGCCCGGTACCGGTTGGTCGAGTGGCTCGACTGGATGGACCTCGAGATCGACAACATTCGCTCGGTACTCCGGTGGTGCGTGAGCCGCCGCGACGACCGGCTGGGGCTCGATCTCGCCACCCACGTCGGGTGGTACTGGGTCACCCGCGCGACCAGCGAAGGCGTCCGGTGGCTCGACGAGATGCTCGGCTCGCGGCAGCACAGCTCACCGCTCGCCCAATTCATGCGCGGGTTTCTCGCGATCCTGCAGACCGATGTCGCCACCGCTCGACCGGCGCTGGAACGGGCCGCGGCGGAGGCTCGGGAGGCGGGACTGCCGAGTCTGCGGTCGCAGTCGCTGTCGTTGGCATCGATCGCCGCGAACGCCTTGGGCGACCGCGAGTCAGCGAACGATCTGCTCGAGGAGGCTCGCGCGCTCGCGGCGGACCTCGACGACTACCCGGCCACGATCGCGGTACTCCAGGCGCAGTCACTCGGTGGCTTGCTGGACGGCGACCTCGCGGCGGTCCGGTCGGCGTCGGCGGTCGGCGTACGGCACAGCCGGGAGGTGGGCGACCTCTACGCGCTCGAGATGATGCTGCTGAACGTGGGCCTGCTGTTGTTGGTCGGACGGGATCTCGACGGCTCGAAGCCGTTGTGCACCGAAGCGCTGGAAATCGCCCGCCGGATCGACGATCGCGTGGCCCAGTACGCCCTACTCGGTGTGTTGGGTTGCCACGCGGCGTTCTCCGGCCAGCCGAAGCTCGGCGCACAGCTGCTGGGCGCGGCGGAGACCGCGCAACGCGGTGTCGGCGCCAACGTCCTGCCCTATATCGCTCCGTTGCGGACGCGGGCCGAGGAGTCGACGAGAGCCGCGCTCGGCTCGCGGGCATTCGAGGCCCAGCTCGACACGGGACGCCGCATGAGCCGTGGCACCGCGATCGCCCTAGCGCTCGGCGAACCCGCGACGACCGCGCCGGCACCGGACGACACGGGTACCTCACCGCTCGGCAAACGCGAAGCCGAGGTCGCCCGCCTCGTCGCCGAGGGCCTGAGCAACAAGCAGATCGGCGTGCGCCTGCTCATCTCCGAACACACCGTCGACAGCCACGTCCGCAACATCCTCAACAAGCTGGGTTTCAGCTCGCGGGCCCAGGTCGCCGCGTGGATGGCGTCGTCTATCGAGTAGTCGGACGTGGTACGACGAGAGCGGCCACCACCAGCGTCACACCGACCGTGATCATCGCCGCGTCCACCAGCGTGTAGAGATTGGCGACGGCTGTCAACTGATCGGCGTCCACATTGGATCCGGTACTCAACGAGCTCACCTGCAGCACCCACACGATGATGACCAGCTGGTCCAGGGCGAGAAACAAGCATCCGGCCGCGCCGAGCATTGTCGCCAACACACCCGTGCGCCGCATGGCAACGAGCACGAGCACCATGCCGGCCAACGCGATGAGGAGAGCCGGAACGCGTATGCCGATCTGCACCCCGTTGGACAATGGCTCCACTGTGTCGATCATTGATCCCCCAAACGGTGGTGACACGGTCGTGCGAGGATCGGGCGATGCAGCCGCAACGCTTCACCGCCACGATCGCCAAGGGTAGCCGGGGCCACGTATTCGTGCCGGTCCCATTCGATCCCGACCGCACCTGGCGCCCGAAGCCCCGGCATCACGTGACCGGTACCGTCAACGGCGTCGGCATCCGGGCCGTCATCGAAACGCACGGCGACCGTCGCGGATTCACGCTCGGCCCCGCGTGGCTTCGCGACTGTTCACCTTTCACCATCGGGGACGAGGTCACGGTCGAGATCGTGCCCGAAGGCCCGCAGCGCGACGACCTCGCCGACGACTTCGCCGCGGCTCTGGACGAGAATCCCGATGCCGGCGCGTTCTTCGACTCGCTCGCACAGTTCTACCGCAAGGCATACCTACGTTGGATCGACGGCACGAAACGCCGCCCGGAAGAACGAGCCCGGCGGATCGCCGAAGTCGTCCGCCTGCTGAACGCCGGAGTCAAGCAACGGTCGGGATGATCAAGTCATGACCGGGAACAGGTCCGCGGTCGCTCGGCCCGTGGCCAGCTCGATGTATTCGACAACGGGCGCCATTTCGGTGAGTACCGCCGCGGTGTGGGCCAGGCCGTCCGCGGGCGCGGCAGGAGCCGCGCCGATCGCGCGCTGCAGATCGAGCAGGTGTACCGTCGCCTCCACGATGCCGATGCTGACCGCTTCGTCGAGGCGGAGCATCGCCAACCCGAAGAAGTCGACCACGACCGGACCGAGCTGGCGTGCGGTCACGATCGCGCGTGGCCCGGTACTGGCGAACTGCTCGACCATCTCGGCGGTGGAGTAGGTCACCGCGTCCTCGCGGGCCCCGCGGGCGACCCGGTCGGCGTCGCGCTTGGCGATCCCGTCGGGACGGTTGAAGTCGCGCAGCAGCGCGGCCGCTGTGGGGTGCGTGGGCTCGACGTCGCGCACCCGCTCGACCAGCTTCGCGAGCCCGCCGGGCCACGCCCCGGCGTGTGCGTACAGCGCGCGTACCGTCCAGTCTCCGAGCCGCGTGGACAGATCCCACTGCTCATCCGTCAGCGCCCGGCCGTGCGCCTCCCAGACCGACCAGAGAGCGTGCAGCGTCGTGAGCCGGTCGTCGGCCGTCATTCGCCCCACTCTACGGCGACGCTACCCTCACGGTATGCGGGCGATCGTGCAGGATCGGTACGGGTCCCCGGACGGCCTACGGCTCCGGGACATCGAACAGCCGGCGGTCGGGGACGACGAGGTACTCGTACGCGTGCGCGCGGCATCCGTGCACCCGGA
>Ga0075430_100002790_pt1 | contig 14601 bp, 12 predicted proteins | sample RhiMetdeltSRZDD4_FD_75294 | JGI IMG/M metagenome (GOLD analysis project Ga0075430, IMG submission 75294) | Populus rhizosphere microbial communities from Tennessee, USA - Rhizosphere MetaG P. deltoides SRZDD4 | ecosystem: Host-associated > Plants > Roots > Rhizosphere > Soil | place: USA... | reverse complement strand
CAAGCTCGACCTGGAGCAGCGCGTGGTCATCAGCCGCGAGGACTTCATCGCCACGCGCCATTCGCGCGTGCGCGCGCGCCTGCGCGCGGGCTCGGTGCTGACGCGCGACGACCTGCTGCTCCTCGCGCTGATGGCCTCCGACAACCTCGCCGCAGCGGCGCTGGCGCGCACCTACCCGGGCGGCACCGAGGCGTTCGTCGCGGCGATGAACGCCGAGGCCGGCCGCCTCGCGCTGCACGACACGCGCTTCGCCGATCCCACGGGCCTGTCGTCGGACAACGTCTCGAGCGCGCAGGATCTCGCCCGGCTGGTGAAGGCGGCGCACGGCTATCCCCTGATCCGCGAATATTCCACGCGCCCCAGCGCGCACGTGCGCGCGCGCGGCGGCACGGTGGGCTTCAACAACACCAACAGCCTGGTGCGCTCGGGCAGCTGGGACATCGAGCTCTCCAAGACCGGCTACATCTCCGCCGCCGGCCGCTGCCTGGTGATGCACATGCGCGTCGCCTCGCGCGACCTGGTGGTGATCCTGCTCGATTCCTGGGGCAAGCACTCGCGCATCGGCGACGCCCGGCGCATCCGCAAGTGGCTCGAATCCAGCGCCGCGCGCGGTCCGCAGGGCTAGGCCGCACCCGCTTCACCGGTTCGCTCCTTCCCGCGGACGGCTTCCGCGAGGACGTGATCGAGGGCCTGTCGCAGCCGCAGAAGGCCCTGCCGCCCAAGTACTTCTACGACGCCGCGGGCAGCCGCCTGTTCGAGCGCATCTGCCGCCTGCCCGAGTACTACCCGACGCGCGCCGAGCTTTCCCTCACGCGGGCGCACCTCGCCGACATCGCGCGCTTCGCCGGGCGCGGCTGCGACCTGATCGAGTACGGCAGCGGCGCCAGCCTGAAGACGCGCCTGCTGCTGCGCGCGCTGCGGCCCGCGGCCTACGTGCCGGTGGACATCTCGCACGCGGCGCTCGCCGGCGCGGCGCGGCGCCTGGCGCGCGAGTTCGGCTGGCTGCACATCGTCGCGGTGGCGGGCGATTTCTCCCAGCCGCTGCGCCTGCCGGTGTTCCGCCGGCGCGCGCGGCGGCGCCGCGTGGTGTACTTCCCCGGATCGACCATCGGCAACCTCGACCTCGAGGAGGCGCAGGCCTTCCTGTCGATGAGCCGCGCGCAGGTGGGCGCCGGCGGCGCCATGCTGATCGGCGTCGACCTGAAGAAGGACGCGCGGCTGCTGCACGCGGCCTACAACGACGCGCGCGGCGTGACCGCGCGCTTCAATCTCAACCTCCTCGCGCGCATCAACCGCGAGCTCGGCGCGGACTTCGACCTGCGGCGCTTCGCGCACTACGCCTACTACAACGCGCCGCTGGGGCGCATCGAGATGCACCTGGTGTCGCTCGCGCGGCAGCGCGTGCGGCTCGCGCGCCACCGCTTCGCCTTCGAGCCCGGCGAGACCATCCACACCGAGAACTCGTACAAGTACGCGGTGGGCGAATTCCGCGCCCTGGCCGCGGAAGCGGGCTTCCGCACCGCCAGGGTCTGGCGGGACGCCCGGGGACGCTTCGCCCTGTTCGGGCTGGTGGCGGCCTAGGCGGCGCCGATGCGCCCGGGCGCCGGCCGGTGGCCGATGCCGCGCGAGATGCGCTCGGCGGTCTCCTTGATGAGCTGCCCCCACTGCGGCTTCATCCGGTCGGCGGGGGTGGACAGCGACAGCGCGGCGATCAGCTGGCCGTTGTCGTCGCGCACGCCGGCGGCGACGCAGCGCACGCCGAGCTCGGCTTCCTCGTTGTCGGTGGCCCAGCCCTGGCGCTGCGTGCGCTCCAGGTCGCGCTCCAGGAGCTGCAGGTTGCCGAGCGTGTTCCTGGTATGCGCCGCGAGGCCGGTGCGCTTGGCGTACTCGCGCAGCCGCGCGAAGCCGTCCTCCAGCAGGAACAGCTTCCCTGCCGCGGTGATGTGCAGCGCGGCGCGCGCGCCGATCACGTGCACCACGCGCATCGCCGTGCGGCCCGAGGAGGTGCGCTCGACGTACACGATCTCGTCGTCGTGGCGCACCGAGAGGTTCACCGTCTCGCCGGTGTGCGCGTGCAGCTCGCGCATCACCGGCAGCGCGAGTTCCCTCACGCTGATGCCGGAGCGCACCACGTTGCCCAGCTCCAGCAGGCGCATGCCCAGGCGGTAGCTGCCGGGCTCGACGCGGTCCACCAGCCGCCCGCCCGCGAGGGCCGAGAGGATGCGGTGCGCGGTGGAGGGGTGCAGCGCGGTGTACTGCGCGATCTGCTTCAGGCCGAGCGGCTCGGGGTGCGCGGCGAGCACGTCGAGCAGCTTCATCATGCGGTCGATGACCTGGACCGGGCCCTTCGCGTCCGCCTTCGCGCTCATGGTCGCGCAATTCTATCCCACGATGCGAAACGCGCGCGCCTGCTGCTACCATCGGCATGGATGCCGGTGGTGACCAACATCGAGGACCTGCGCCGCATGGCGCAAAAGCGCGTGGCGAAGGCGATCTTCGACTACGTGGACCGCGGCGCCTACGACGAGCAGACGCTGCGCGCCAACCGCGCCGACCTGGAGGCGCTGCATTTCCGCCAGCGCGTGGCGATCGACGTCGACCGGCGCTCGACGCGCGGCCGCATGCTCGGCGAGGAGGTGGCGATGCCGGTGGCGATCGCGCCGGTGGGCCTCTCGGGCCTGAACTGGGCCGACGGCGAGATCCTCGGCGCGCGCGCCGCGCAAGCGTTCGGCGTGCCCTTCACGCTGTCCACCATGTCGATCTGCTCCATCGAGGACGTGGCGGGCGCGGTGGCCCGGCCCTTCTGGTTCCAGCTCTACGTGATGCGCGACCGCGGCTTCGCCGCCTCGCTCATCGAGCGCGCGAAGGCCGCCGGGTGCACGGCAATCGTGCTCACCCTCGACCTGCAGATCCAGGGCCAGAGGCACATGGACCTGAAGAACGGCCTCGCCGTGCCGCCGCAGCTGACGCTCGGCACGCTGCTCGACGTGATGCGGAAACCCGGCTGGGCGCTCAACGTGCTCTCCGGCCGGCGCAAGTCCTTCGGCAACCTCGCCGGCCGCATCCCGGACGCGAACAGCCTGACCACGCTCTCGCAGTGGATCGCGGGGCAGTTCGACCCGACGCTGTCGTGGAAGGACGTGGAGTGGGTGAAGGGCCTGTGGGGCCGCAAGCTCGTCCTCAAGGGAATCCTGGATGCCGAGGACGCGAAGACCGCCGCCTCGAGCGGGGCGGACGCGATCGTGGTGTCCAACCACGGCGGGCGGCAGCTCGACGGCACGGTGTCCTCGATCCGCGCGCTGCCCGAGGTGGTGCAGGCGGTGGGCGGCAGGACCGAGGTGTGGATGGACGGCGGCATCCGCTCCGGGCAGGACGTGCTGCGCGCGCTCGCGCTCGGCGCGACGGGCACCATGATCGGCAAGTCCTACGCCTACGGCCTGGGCGCGATGGGCGAGGCGGGCGTGACGAAGGCGCTCGAGATCATCCAGAAGGAGCTCGACGTCACCATGGCCCTGTGCGGCCTGCGCGACGTCAAGGACGCGAGCCCGGCGATCCTGCGCGGCGCCTAGCGCGGGCCGCGAAGCGGCCGGGCGCGAGCGCCTCGGCGAGCGCGCCTTCCAGCGGCAAGGGCTCGCCTTCCATCAGGCTCGCCAGCAATTCGCCGCCCAATCCCGCCCACAGCAGGCCGCGCGAGCCGTAGGCGAAGGCCGCGTACAGGCCGCCCGTCTCTTCCAGCCCGCCGATGACCGGCAGGCGGTCCGCCGCCACCGCGCGAAACGAAGTCCGGCCCTGCAGCGTCGCTGCGTCCAGCCCGCCGCTCGCGCCCGGCAGGATGCGCTCCAGGCGCTCGAGGTTGCCGGCATGGCTCTCGGCGCGCACCGAGGCGTCCGCGTCCTCCAGGTCGAAGCTCGCCCCGGTCACCGATACCCCGTCGATGGCGGGCAGCAGCATGCCGCCGCGCAGCAGCACGCAGCGCAGCGCCTCGATCGGCGGCAGGTGGGTGAGCTGGCCGCGCACGCGGCGCAGGGCGATGTGCTTCGCGGGCGCGAGGCGCAGCGCGTCGGCGGCATTCGCCAGCACCACCGCGCCGGCCTCGGCGATCGCCTCGCCCTCGCTGTCGCGCAGGATCCAGCGCTCCCCGGCGCGCTCCAGCGCCGCCGCCTCGCGGCCGTAGCGGGCGCGCGCGCCCGAGCGCTCGATGAGCGCGCGCGCAAAGCTGCGCGGCCGGATCCAGCCGCCCTCGGGGAACCACAATCCGCCCGCGCCAAGCCGCACGCCCGCGCACTCGCTCGCCCGCGCGCGGTCCAGGCGCTGCGCGAAGGCCTCCGGGAAGCCGAGCGCGGCGAGCGCCGCCGCCTGCGAGGCGTCCTCGCGCGCATCGCGCGCGAGCTGCAGCACGCCGCAGCGCCGCCACTCCGGCGCCGCGCCGATGGCGTCGAACTGGCGCCAGTGCTCCAGCAGGAAGCTGAACGCGGCGCGCGTGAGGCGCGCGATGTGGCTGTCGTCCGGGCTGACCACGGGATGGAAGGCGCCGGCGTGGTTGCCCGAGGCTTCCAGCGCCGGCTCGAGGTGGCGCTCGACGACCGTGACTTCCCAGCCGCGCGCGGCGAGGCGCTCGGCCGCGGCGGCGCCGGCGATGCCCGCGCCTACCACGATCGCGCTGCGCTCCGCGGGCCGTGCGGGCGCGGTGCGGAGGCTCCGCAGCGGCACGAAGCGCGCCACCAGCATCTCGCTCTTCCTCGCGTAGCCGCGGCGCTTCTCGGCGACGAAGCCCGCGGCGCGCAGGCCCTCGCGCACCGGCGCGGCGACGCTCCAGGTGGCGGCGGTGGCCCCGGGCGCGGCGAGGCGCGAAAGCGCGCGCAGCAACTCCGGCGACCACAGTTCCGGGTTCTTCGCCGGCGCGAAGCCGTCGAGGAAGAAGGCGTCGGCGGCGAGGCGCAGCTGCGGCACCAGCGCCTGCGCGTCGCCGAAGGCGAGCGTCAGCACCACGCGGCCCTCCTCGAATTCCAGCCGGTGCAGGCCCGGCACCAGCAGCGGCCAGGCGCTCCTCAGCTCCTCGGCGAGCGCGGCGTACTCCGGGTGCGGCGCGTGCAGCACGGCGAGGTCCTGCGCCGTGAACGGGTGCTTTTCCACCGACACGAAATGCAGCCGCGCGCAGCGCTGCGGGTCCTCGCGCCAGGCCTGCCAGGCGGCGAGGAAGTTGAGCCCCAGGCCGAAGCCGGTCTCGAGGATGGTGAAGCGGCGCGCGCCCCGCCAGCGCCCGGGCAGGCCGTTGCCGCCGAGGAACACGTGCCGCGCCTGCCCCGGGCCGCCGTCGGCGCTGTGGTACAGGTCGCCGTAGGCCTCGGAGTACGGCGTGCCGTCGGCGGCGAAGGCGAGGCGGGCGGGGGCGAGCGGGGCGGGGGGCACCCCGCTATTGTGACGCGGTGATGCCGCCGTCGAGGTACAGGATCTGCCCGGTGACGTAATCCGACGCGCTCGAGCAGAAGAACAGCGCCGCGCCGACGCAGTCCGCCGGCTCGGCGATGCGCCCCAGCGGGATGCGCTCCTTGAGCCAGGCGCGCGTCTTCGGGTTCTTCAGCCAGTGCGCGCCCATCTTCGTGCGCACCACGGTGGGCGCGATGCCGTTCACGCAGATGCCGCGCCGGCCCAGTTCCGAGGCGTGCTGGCGGATGAGCATGGCGAGGCCGCCCTTGGTCGAGCAGTAGGCCGAGTAGCCGCGCCCGCGCAGCCCGAGCTGCGCGCGCACCGACAGGAGGTGTACCTGCTTGCCGCCGCGCTTCTGGCGCTTTGCAACCGCCTGGGCGAGGAACATCGCCGCGCGCAGGTTGGTGCGGTAGATCGCGTCGAAGGCCTCCTCCGTCACGTCCGCCAGGAGCTGCTCGCGCTGCATGCCGACGCAGTTCACCAGGATGTCGATGCGCCCGAGCGAGGCGACCACGCGGCCGATGGCGGCGACGTCCTCGACGTCGAGCGCCACGCCGCGCGCGCCGCGGCCGAGCTTTTTCGCCAGCGCCGCGGCCTTCCCGGCGTCGCGGCCGGCAACGATGACGCGTGCGCCCGCCCGCGCCAGGCCGCGGCAGATCGCGCCGCCGATGGCGCCGTAGCCGCCCGGCACCAGCGCCGTCCTGCCCTGGAGCCCGAACAGGTCCATCCTCAATCCATCACCACGCCGCCGTTGAGGTCCACGATCTCGCCGGTGATGAAGCCGGCGAGCGGGTGCACGAGGAACCGCACCACGTGCGCGAACTCCTCGGGCTCGCAAAAGCGCCCCACCGGGATCTGCGCGAGCACCGCCTTGCGCTGCGCCGCGGAGAGCTGCTCGGTCACCATCGGCGTATTGACGTAGGCGGGCGAGATGCCGTTCACGGTGACGCCGAAGGGCGCCAGCTCGCGCGCGAGCGAAAAAGTGAGCGAGGTGAGCGCGCCCTTGGAAGCGGAGTAGGCCGTGCCCGCGGTGAGGCCGCCGGTCTTGGCGGCGAGCGAGCAGGTGTTGACGATGCGGCCCCAGCGGCGCTGTTTCATTCCCGGGATCACCGCGCGCGACAGGTAGAACGCGCCGTCCAGGTTGGCGGCCAGCACCCGGCGCCACTCCTCGGGCGCGGTGTCCTGCGACTTGTTGTTCGACAGGATGCCGGCGTTGTTCACCAGCACGTCCACGCGGCCGATGCCGCGCACCGCGCGCGCCACCGCCTGCGGGTCGGAAATGTCGCAGACCACGCCGCCCTGGTGCGCCTTCACGTCGATGCCGACGACCCGCAGGCCGTCCGCGGCGAGCGCCCGCACCACGGCGCGGCCCATGGTTCCCGCCGCGCCGGTGACGACGGCGGTCCTGCCCCTCAGTTCAGTTTTCAAGCGCGGTCTTCTTGCCGAAGAGTCCCCGGGCCCGGAAGGTTACCAGCGCGATGAGCAGCAGGTACATGGAGAGCAGCGACCACTCCGAGGCGTAGGCGCCGGTGAGGCCGACCACGATGCCCACCAGGATGCCGGCGAGCACCGCGCCCCAGAAGCTGCCCACCCCGCCCAGCACGATGATGAGGAAGGCGGGCACCACGGCGTCCACGCCCATGTGCGGCCGCACCCCCCAGATCGGCGCGAGCACGATCCCCGCCACCGCGGCGAGCGCGGTGCCGAGCGCGAACACCGCCAGGCGCAGCCGCGGCAGGTTGATGCCCAGCGCGCGCACCATCTCGGAATCGTGCGCGCCCGCCTTGATCATCGCGCCGTAGGGCGTCTTCTCCAGGAACAGCCACAGCAGCAGGATCAGGCCGACGGCCGCCGCGCAGGCGAACATGCGGTACTTGGCGTACAGCAGGCCGCCGACCAGCGTCGCGCCGGAGAACATCTCCGGCACCGGCAGCTGCTTCTCGTTCGAGCCCCACAGCACGCGGATCAGCTCCTCGATCACCAGCGCCGCGCCGAAGGTGAGCAGCAGGCCGTACAGCGGGTCCTTGCCGTAGGTGCGGCGCAGGCACAGCTCCAGCAGCATGCCGAACGCCCCCACCAGCAGCGGCGCCAGCAGGAACGCCGCGGCATAGCTCAGCTTCCAGCCCATCAGCGTGATCGCCACGTAGGCGCCCAGCGCGAACAGCGAGCCGTGCGCCAGGTTGATCACCTCCATCACCCCCACGATGAGCATGAACCCCAGGGCGATCAGCGCGAACAGCAGCCCGAGGCTCACCCCGTTGAGGAGGTGAGGGAGGAGGTTGAGCAGGACGTCCAAGCCCTACTGCTCGTACGAGGGCGTGGCCGCGTAGCTCTCCAGCTTGCAGGCCGCGGGCGCGCCCTGGTCGACGACGTCCTGCGGCGCCACCTGCGCCTGGATCCTGAAGATGTCGTCCTTCTCCGCCGGCTTGTCGTTGTAGCTCGCCATGTAGATGGTCTGCTGCACCTGGTGCGTGCTGGCGTCGATCCACGCGTCGTGGTGCTGCATGCGGTCCGCCGCGCTCATCTTGCGGCCCTCGAGCTTCTTGATCACCGCGAGGTTGTTGGTGCTGCCCGCCTCCTCGACGCAGCGCAGCAGCTCGCGCGTGGCGACGTAGCCGTTGTAGAACACGTTGCCCGGCACCGCGATCTGGATGCCCGGGTAGGTCTTCTGGTACCTGGCGACGAAGTCCTTCACGCCGGGCAGGTCGAGGCGGTAGTACCAGGTGGTGCCGAACACGCCGAACACCGCGTCGGGCCCCAGGCCGTAGACGTCGGGCCAGTCCTGCTGGTTGTTGATCCAGGCGAAGGACTTGTCGAGTTTCGTCTGCACCACCTGCTGCCTGAGCGCCTTGATGTCGTCGCCGCCCACCGCGGCCGCGATCACGTTCGGCTTGATCTGCTGGATCTTGAGCAGGTAGGACGTGAAGTCGCGCGTGTTCTGCGGCACCATCAGCTCGTCCACGATCTTGCCGCCGTTCGCCTCCACCAGCGTGCGCGTCGCCTTCGAGGTGTTGTGGCCCCAGACGTAGTCGTTGGTGAGCAGCAGCCAGTTGCGCCCGCTGGCGCGCATGGCGTTCTTCACGATGGCATGCGCGAAGTTGGTGCCGTTGCCGTCCCACACGAACTTCACGCGGTGGCAGTCGCGCCCCGCCTCGGTGGGCGAGCTGGAGTTGGTGTTGAAGAACACGCAGCCGTACTTCTGCGCCACCTGGCTGATGGCGTTGGCCACGCCCGAGTGCACCGCGCCGATGAGGAACGCGGCGTCGTTGCGCGTGATCATGCGCTCGGCGACGCGCGAGCCGGTGGCCGGCGTGGTCTCCGTGTCCATGTGCAGCGCCTCGATCTGCCGCCCCAGCACGCCGCCCTTCTGGTTGAATTCGCGGATGGCGAGCATCGCGCCCAGGCGCTCGTCCATGCCGCTGGCGCCGTACTGGCCGCTCGCGTCCATGGTGAGGCCGATCACCAGGGGCTTCTTCTGCCCGGCCTGCGCCCAGGCGCGGTTCACCTTCCACGGGCCGTAGAACGCCGCGCCCGCGGCCAGCATCTGCAGCAACTTCCTCCGATTGCCTTGCATGACTCCCTCCTTCAGTGTTTGCCTACGCGGATCCCGTTCACCTTCTCATGCGCCTCGATGAGTGACGGGACGAACTTGTCGCCGAGGCCGAGCGCGTTCGCCTGCACCAGCGATTGCATCAGCGCCGCGCCCATGCTGCCGGCGAACGGCGCGTTGGCCACCATGCCCTGGTAGTAGCCGATGTCCTTCCTGGCGTTGGCCAGGGTGAACAGCAGCCCGCCGTGGTCGCCCTGCAGGGCCTTGGGCACGATCATCTGGAACATCGCGGAGTTGGCGCCGCCGGCGGAGATCAGCTTGTAGAAGGTCTCCAGGTCGATGCCGACCTTGGCGCAGGCGGCGAGCGCTTCGCACACCAGCGCCGCGGTGCCCAGGGCGAGGAAGTTGTTCACCAGCTTCACCTTGTGCCCCGCGCCGGGGCCGCCGACGTGGAAGATGTTCTCGCAGAACTTCTCCAGCACCGGGCGGATCGCGGCCAGCGTCTTCTCGTCGGCGCCGACCATGCAGTTCAGCTTGCCTTCCTCGGCCTGCACCGGCGTGCGCGCCAGCGGCGCGTCGACGTAGGGCACGCCCTTTTTCGCGAAGTCGGCGCGGATGCGCTCGGTGGATTCGGGGAGGCTGGTCGAGCAGTCGATCACCACCTGGCCCTGGCGCGCGGCCTCCAGCAGCCCGCCGTAGACGTTGGCCTCCACCTGCGGCGTGCCGGTCACGCAGAGGATCACGACGTCGGATTCGCGCGCGATCTCGGCGCTCGACTTGAGCTCCCGGGCGCCGAGCTCGAGCAGGTCGCCGAGCCTGGCGCGGTTGCGGTGCGCGAGGAAGGCGAGCGGATGGCCCTTCGCCAGAAGGTTCTTCGCCATGCCGTGGCCCATCAGGCCGATGCCGATGAAACCGATTCTTTGCATAAGGTCCTTTGCTTGCGCCAGAGCCCGGCCAGCCGGGCGTAGTTTGCCGCCACCTCGTCCACCACCTGCGCGTCGCCGCAGGCGCCGCGGAACCAGCGCCGCGCCGCGTCCATGAAGATCGAGCGCCCGACGGCGAAGCCCTTGCACACCGGGTGGCGCGCGGCGAGCGCGAAGCCGCGCTCCAGTTCCTGCTCGTCCGCCTCCATGCCGAGCAGCAGCACGCCGCGGCAGTGCGGGTCGTGCCGCGCGATGCTGCCGGCGATGGCGCGCCACTCCGCGTCGCTCGCCGGCGGGGCGAGCTTCCACCAGTCCGGCTTCACGCCGGCGGCGTAGATCTCGGCGAGCGGCGGGTTCCTCGACAGGAGCTCGAGCAGCAGCTCGTGCCCGGTGTCCACGCAGGCCGCGTAGAGCTGCCGCAGCGCCGGCAGGTCCCGCGGCTCGTAGTGCACCAGGCACTTCACCACGTGCTGCGCGGGCCAGCCGCGCAGCGCCACCCCGACGTTGGCGCCGGCTTCGAAGGCGAGCGGCCGGCTGCCGGGCGCCTCCACCGGCCGCGCCACCCAGAGGCCGGAGCCGGCGAGAGCGAACAGCGCCTCCTCGCCGTGCCGGTCGTCGACGATCGCGCCGGCGCCCGGCACGCGCGCGCGCACCAGCCCCTCGGCCACCAGGCGCTTGAAGCGGCGGATGCGCTTGGGCGGCCCGAGCTCCTCGAGCTGCGTGCGGTGGTCGAAGGCGAGCGCCATCACCTCCGGCCAGGGCCTGCGGCCGGTGGTGACGCGGTGCAGGTGGTTGAGCTCGGGCGATTCGCGCAGCCGGTGCGGCCAGTCCCGGCGCGAGAGGAACAAGGCCAGTTCCTCCTGCGAGGGCATGGCGGGCGCGCAGCCGTGGCGCGACACCACCAGCGCGCCGCAGGCGTTGGCGCGCCGCGCGCATTCGCCGGGCGGCAGGTCGCGCAGCCAGCCCGAGAGGAAGCCGGCGGCGAAGCCGTCGCCCGCGCCCAGCACGTTGAACACCTCGACCGGGAAGCCCTGGCCCTCCAGGGACTGCTCGCCCGCGTGCACGCTGCAGCCCAGCGGCCCGCGCTTGACGACGAAGGTCGCCGCGGAGATCCGGCGCAGGCGGCGCAGCGCCTCGTCCGTGTCCTCGCAGCCGCCGGCGATGTGGAACTCCTCCTCGGTGCCGATCACCAGCTGCGCGAGCGGGATCACCTCCTGCAGCTTGGCCGTCACGTGCTGCGAGGCGACGAAGCGCTGCTCGCCCATCCCGGGGGCGGCGAGGCCCCACAGCACCGGGCGGTAGTCGATGTCGAAGACGAAGCGCCTCGCCTGGCGGATCGCGCGCAGGCAGACGGCGGCGGTCTGCGGCTGCGAGAAATGCGTGCCCGAGACGAGCAGCGCCTGCGCCGAGCCGATGAAGGCGGGGTCGAAATCCTCCGCCGCGATCGCCATGTCGGCGCAGTCGTGGCGGTAGAACACCAGCGGGAAGGTGTCGCGGTCCCTGATGGCGAGGAACACGAGGGCGGTGAGCCGCCGCGCATCGGTGGCCACGTGCGACACGTCCACGCCCTCGGCGGCGAGCGTCTCGCGCACGAAGCGGCCATTGTGCTCGTCGCCCACCCGCGTCAGCATCGCCACCTTGAGCCCGAGGCGCGCAGCGCCCACGGCGATGTTGGCCGGACAGCCGCCCAGGTACTTGGCGAAGCTCGCGACATCCTCCAGCCGCGCGCCGACCTGCTCGCCGTACAGGTCCACCGCGGCGCGGCCCATGCAGATCAGGTCGAGGGGCCGCTCAGCCATCGAGGTGCTCCCCCAGCGCCACCACCAGCGCCTGCGCCAGGCACATCGGCGCCACCAGCATGCGGAACGGCCGCGAGGTCTTCTCCTCGATCTGGAAGCACACCGTGGCGGCGCGCGCGAGCGGCGACAGGGCGTTGTCGGTGATCGCCACCACCGGCACCTTGCGGCCCCGGCAGGCCTGCGCCACCTCGACCACTTCGGGCGTGTAGTTCTTGAAGGACACCACCAGCAGCGCGTCCTTGGCGCCGATCAGGCGCGCCGGCTCCTTCAGCATGCCGCCCACCGCGTCGAGCAGCGGCGCGCGCAGCTCCAGCTGCGTGAGCGCGTAGGACAGGTAGTAGGCGACGGGGAAGGAGCGCCGGTGCCCCAGCACGTAGACCGACTGCGCGGCCGCCAGCAGCGTCACCGCCGCCTGCAGGTCCGCGCCGCTCACGTGCTCGTGCAGCTGCTCGAGCGAGGCGATGCCGTCGTCGATGAATTCGTCCAGCACGGCGACCGGGCCGGACTTGGCGTGCGCCGCGCGGAAGGCCTCGATGCGCTCGCGGTAGTTGCGCAGGCCGGGCGAGTGGTTGGAGCGCTCCACCAGCCGCGTGCGGAACACGCGCTGCAGGTCGGAGAAGCCGCCGTAGCCGAGCGCCTGCGCGAAGCGCACCATGGCGGAGGGCTGCACCCCGGCGCCCTTGGCGAGGCGCGCCACCGTGTCGAGCGCCATCTCCTGCGGGTTCTCCAGCGCGTAGGTGGCGATCGCCTGCAATTGCGGCGACAGCCCCGGGTAGCGGCGGGACAGGTCCGTCTTCAGCGACTCGAAGCTGCGTGCGCCCGGCATAATCCTCTGGACAGGCCCGTCTAGAACATTTATTCTCAAATCGTACATAACGAGAACAAGCGTTGCAAGAGCCGACCATGCTGCTGCGCACCATAGGAGGCTGGTTCCCGGCGCCGATGCTGGCGACCTTCGCCGTGTTCGCCAGCCTGCCCTTCTGGATCAAGGGGGTGGGGCTGTACCCCTACCTCGGCGTCGAGGTGATGATCTGGGTGATCTACGCCCTGGGCTTCAACCTGCTGCTCGGCTACGGCGGGCTGCCCTCCTTCGGCCACGGCGCGTTCTTCGGCGTCGGCGCCTACGCCTTCGGCCTCACCCAGCTCCACGTCGCGCCCAGCCTGTGGCTGTGCCTGGCCGCGGCGATCCTCGCCGGCGGGCTCGCCGGGGCGCTGGTGGCGCTGTTCATCTCGCACCGGCGCGGCATCTACTACGCGCTGCTCACCATCGCCTTCGGCCAGGTGTTCTGGTTCGTGGCGATCAAGTGGCACAGCGTGACGCGCGGCGAGGACGGCCTGCTCAACATCAGGCGGCCGGCGTTCCTCGACGACCTGCATGCCCTGTACTGGTTCTGCTTCGCGGCCTTCGTGCTGGTGGTGGTCCTGCTGTGGCGCCTGGTCAACGCGCCCTTCGGCCGGGTGCTCTCGGCGATCCGCCAGAACGAGACGCGCGCGCGCTTCGTCGGCTACCACGTGTGGCTGTACAAGTGGCTCGCCTTCACGGTCTCGGCGCTGGTCGCCGGCCTGGCCGGCGGCCTGTTCGCGCTGGCGCAGCAGTCGGCCTATCCGAACGTGATGAGCCTGCACCAGTCGGGCTTCGTGGTGATGATGGCGCTGGTGGGCGGGGGCCTGGTGTCGTTCTGGGGGCCGGTGATCGGCGCGGCGCTGTTCTTCCTCGCGCGCGACCTGCTCGGCGCCTACACCGAGACCTGGCTGCTGTGGTACGGCCTGCTGTTCATGGCGATCGTGCTGTTCAAACCCGAGGGCCTCGCGGGGATGTTCCATGTTCGAAGCAAGCCGGCTGCATAAGCGCTTCGGCCAGCACGTGGTGCTGGAGGACGTGAGCCTGCGCTTCGAGGCGGGCAGGCTCTCGGGCATCATGGGCCCCAACGGCGCGGGCAAGACCACCTGCTTCAACCTGCTCACCGGGCGCTACGCGCCCGACCGCGGCAAGGTGACGTTCGAGGGGCGCGACATCACCGGCCTGCCGCCGCGCGCCATCGCGCGCCTGGGCATCTCGCGCTCCTTCCAGGTGATGAACCTGTTCGACGACTACAGCGCGCTGGACAACCTGCGCGTGGCGCTGCCGGAGACGCGCGCGCGCGGCCTGTCGATGCTGGGCGCGTTCGGCGGGGAAACCGACGTGCTGGCGCGCGTGGGCCTCGCCGGCAAGGGCGGGGTGAAGGCGAAATCGCTGTCCTACGGCGACCGGCGCGCGCTGGAGATCGGCGTGGCGCTCGCGGCGCGGCCGCGGCTGCTGTTCCTCGACGAGCCGACCGCGGGCCTGGGCACCGAAGGCACGGCGCGCATCGGCAGGCTGATCGCGGAGCTCAAGCGCTCCATCACCATCGTCATGATCGAGCACGACATGAAGTTCCTCTTCGGCCTCGCCGACCACATCACCGTCATGCACTGGGGGCAGGTGATCGCGCAGGGCACGCCCGCGATGCTGCGCGCCAACCCCTGGGTGCGGCGCTCCAACCTGGGGCAGCTCGCCTGATGCTCGCGCTCGAGGGCATCCACAGCTTCCACGGCGAGACCGAAGCCCTGTTCGGCGTGTCGCTGGAGGTCGCCGCGGGCGAGGTGGTGGCGCTGCTCGGCCCCAACGGCGCGGGCAAGACCACCACGCTGCGCTCGATCCTCAACCTCACCGAGGTGAGGCGCGGCGCCATCCGCTTCGACGGCGCCGACATCACGCGCGCGCCCACGCATCGCATCGCCCGCCGCGGCATCGGCTGGGTGCCCGACGACCGGCGCATCTTCCCCACGCTCACCGTGGAGAGGAACCTCGCCATCGCGAAGAAACGCAGCCGCTTTCGGGCCTGGACGGAGCAGGAATGCTTCGAGTTGTTCAGCGCGCTCG
>Ga0075430_100002786_pt1 | contig 14604 bp, 9 predicted proteins | sample RhiMetdeltSRZDD4_FD_75294 | JGI IMG/M metagenome (GOLD analysis project Ga0075430, IMG submission 75294) | Populus rhizosphere microbial communities from Tennessee, USA - Rhizosphere MetaG P. deltoides SRZDD4 | ecosystem: Host-associated > Plants > Roots > Rhizosphere > Soil | place: USA... | reverse complement strand
GGCAACCGCGCGCTCAAATGCGTGATCTCGGAGAGCGCCATGGGGACTGCGTTCGGCGACCAGCCCTTCTGGGGCGGGGGCCTCGTGGAGGGAATCGCGTACTACCTGTTCTGGATGCTGGGGAAGCCGCTCCGGCCGGGCGTGACGTGGACGGAAGTTCTGCACCACCGGCCGCTCATCTCGATCGACGAGTTCGCGACCGGGCAGGACATCCCGCAATGGAACGCGCTGCTGCAGCACTGGCGCAACGACGGCTATTGGCGTCCCCAGGACTGGTATGCGCCGGACGGCCCGCGTGACTTCGCCTCCCTCCACATCAGCGGCTGGTTCGACGACGACTTCCCGGGGACGCAAGGCAACTGGGCGCTCATGCGGCGCCAGGGCACGCAGCCGCGGCGGCTGCTGCTCGGCCCGTGGAAGCACGACTACAATCTGGGCCGGTCGCTGAACGGGTTCCGTTTCGGGGAAGACGCTGTCCGCGAAGACGTCCGGCTGCTCCAACAACAGTGGGTCGACCGCTTCCTCAAGGGGCTTCGGAACGGAGTCGACGAGCGCACCGTCGACTACTTCGTGCTGGGCGAGAACCGGTGGCGCAGCGCCCGTGACTGGCCACCGCCGGAGTCGCAGCCGCAGGGTTGGTACTTCCACAGCCAGGGCGACGCGAACGGTCGACTCTCGGCCGGAACGCTCACGCTGCAGCCGCCGCGGACCGCCGAGCCGGCGGATGCGTACGCATACGACCCGGCGCGGCCCGTCACGAACTGGATGAGCTTCGACCTCATGGAGAGCTGGGAAGACCAGCAATCGTGGCCATACGACTTCAAGGACATCGAGTCGCGCCCGGACGTGGTGACGTACACGTCGGCGCCCCTCGAGGCGGACCTGACGGTCGCCGGCGACATCAAGCTCGTGCTCTACGCCTCGACGGACGTGAAGGACACGGATTGGTGGGTGCACGTGTCCGACGTGCACCCGGACAACCAGTCCGTCCGGCTGACGATGGGCGTTCTGCGGGCGCGGTTCCGCGGGCGCGAGGACCCGCAGTACGGCGTCTTCGGCGCGAATTACCACGCGGAGAATCTGCTCTCGGGCAACCCAGATGAGATCGTGCGCTACGAGATCGGCCTGCGCGCCTCGGCCAACACGTTCCGGAAGGGGCACCGCATCCGCGTGGCCGTCATGAACGCCCTCGCCAACTATGAGTTCCCGAACTCGAACACCGGCGGCGACGAGGCGCTGGCGACCAAGACGGTAGTGGGGAGGATGAGGATCCATCACACGCCCGAGCACCCGACCCATATTCTGCTTCCGGTGATGCCGCGCCAGCCCGACACCCGCGCCCGCTGACCGTCGCAGTACGCGCCAGCGAGGTGAGCAGTCGGAGGACCTGCGGGACTCGCTGCATGCCGAACGCTCGCGATGAGTACCCTCTGCCGACCGAGTACGCGCTCACGACCCATTGCCGACGACGACGTCGACGATGGCGATCGTGTCCCGGGGGTGGAGCTGAAGCTCGATGCTGCGGGTGGAGCTGAGGCTCGAGGATCAGAGATAGCAACTCTGACCGGGTAGCACCGCATCTCATCGCCAACCATCCCGATTGCCTAACGAACTGCCCGACGTTCGCATTCGGGCTACGCATCCCAGAATCGGAACACTCGCACGGCAGCAAGAGCGTTCAATGAGACACTAATCCATTGCTGCACAACCACTTGTTCAGCTGAAGAACGAGGCACACGTCGTGCTTTTCCGGCCGACATTCGCCGCGCGACCCGTTCCTCCAGCACGACCGAGCCATGTCGACTCTCGCTATGGACCTGCGCCTCGCCATCCGCGGGTTCCGCAACTCGCCCTCGTTCACCGCCCTGGTGCTCACGATCCTCGCCGTCGGGATCGGCGCCACTACCGCCATCTTCTCCGCCGTCAACGAAGTGATGTTCCGGCCGCTCGCGGTCCGCGACCCATCACGCGTGATGATGCTCTGGGAGTCGAACGAAGCGCGGGGCTGGCAACAGGTCCACGCGGCACCGGCAAACGCACTCGACTGGCGTGAGCAGGTCCGAGCCTTCCAGGACGTCGCGCTCGTCAGCGAGTTCACGAACAGCGTCGCGTTGTCCGGCGCGACGGAGTCCGTTCAAGTCCTCGTCTCGCAGACCTCCGGCAATGCATTCGACCTCCTTGGGGCCGGACCCGTTCACGGTCGCACGTTCACGATGGACGAGACGTGGGCAGAATCGGCGCCCGTCCTTCTGCTGGGCCACGGAGCGTGGGTCCGACACTTTGCGTCCGACCCCTCGATCGTCGGCAGGACCGTTCGACTCGACGGCATCCCGCACCAGGTCGTCGGCGTGCTCGGGCCGTCCTTCAAGTATCCGCTCAGCGATGCCGAGGTGTTCACGACCTTCCGCTTCACCGCGGCGCAGCGCTCCGGGATATGGTTCCGCCAGGCGCACGTGGTTCGCGCCATCGCGCGGCTTCGGCCCGGTGTCACGCCGGAGCAGGCAGCGAGCGAGTTGGCGTCGGTCGCAGCGCGGCTCGAGTCGCAGTATCCGCAAACGAATCGCGCGATGAAGGCCGGGCTCACACCGCTCCAGAGCTTCCTCACGGGTGACCGGCGCTTTCCGCTGCTGCTCCTGCTCGCCGCCGTCGGCGTGCTGCAGCTCATCGTGTGCGCGAACGTCGCCACGCTGCTGCTCGCCCGGTCGTTGAGCCGGCGACAGGAGATGGCGGTTCGAGTGGCGTTAGGCGCCGGGAGGGGTCGCATCGCGCGGCAGGTGCTCACCGAAAGCGCCGTCCTCGCGGTTGCCGGCGCGGTGCTTGGCCTCGTGCTCGGCGTGTATGGGCTCGACGCCATCATGGCGCTCAGACCCGACGGACTGTCGACGATCGGGTTCCGGCTGGATTGGCGTCTGCTCGCGTTCACCATTGGTGTCGCGGGATTCAGCGCAGTACTCGTCGGAATTCAACCGGCGGTCGCGAGCGCTCGCGTGAATCTCAGCCGACAGCTTGGTGAAGCACCGCGCACGGGAAGCGCTGGGCGCAGCAGTCTGCGCGCGGCACACACCCTGACGGCGATCGAAGTCGCGTTGGCGGTGATGTTGGTCGCTGGCGCCGGACTCATCCTGAGAAGCATCGGGCAGCTGCGACAGGTCGAGTCGGGCGTGCGCATGGAGAACGTGCTCACGTTCGAGATCAGTCCGCCGTCGGGCACGTACGAGACCGACCAGGCGAAAGCGGACTTCGCGCAGCGGTTGATCGAGCGGCTCGAGGTGGTTCCCGGTGTGCGCGCGATCGGAGCCGGCCGGAGCCTCCCCTTCGAGGCAAATACCTGGAGCAGTGACTTCACCGTCGAGGGATGGAGCCCTGACCGGTTCGGTGTGGAGGTACGACATCGCGAGGCAACGTCCGGCTACTTCCGCGCGCTGTCGATCCCGGTTCGCGACGGAGCGCTGTTCGCCGATCGCATTCCCCCGGAAGCGCCGCGCCCCGTGTTGGTGAACCAGGCATTCGTCGCGAAGTACTTCCCGACCGAGAGCCCGGTTGGCAAACGCATCACGTTCGACCGCGTGCCGGATTCCACGTCGTACTGGTATCCGATCGTCGGCGTCGTGGGGAACGAGCGAATGCAGCTGACCGCAGAGCCGCAGCCGGAGATCATCGCGCATCTGACGTCCGACACGCCGCGGCTCATGCGCTTCGTGCTGAAGGCGGACACGGATCCGATGGCGCTGGTTCCGCAGATCCGGGCGGCGCTCGCCGAGCTCGATGACGATGTCCCCCTCATGCGCGTGCGGCGCATGAGCACGGTCGCGGTCGACGCGCTCGCCGCCGACCGCTACCTGATGGTGTTGTTAGGCGTGTTTGCCGCCGTTGCGCTCGTGCTCGCGGCGGTGGGCGTGTATGGTGTCGCGTCGCAGGCCGCGCGGTCGCGTACCCGCGAGATCGGCATCCGCCTCGCCCTCGGCGCGACTCCGCGCGACGTCGCGCGGGCGCTGAGCAGCCGCGGACTCTCGTTCGTGTTGGTCGGCGTGGCGGTGGGCATTGTCGGCACGCTCGCGATCGGCGGCGTCATGCGAAAGCTGCTCTTCCGCGTCGAGCCGACGGACCCGCTCACGCTGGCAACGGTGGCGGCGCTGATCGTCGGAGTCGCCGTCGGCGCGTCACTGCTGCCGGCGCGCCGAGCGTCACGTCTCGAGCCGGCGCGCGTCCTTCGAACCGACTAACCCCTCTATCGTTTGCTGTTGCTTTAACAGCCGTTGACGCAGAGGGGCGCGGAGGAACAGCACGCAGAGGGTCGCGGAGAGGCCCGCCGAGGCGGTCGCTCGAGTCGGAGTCTCGAGAGAAATGGGGGAAGGGCGCTCGGGGACTGTGGCGTCCCGAGCGGCCGTTCCCCCGAATCCATCAGACAGACCCGGATTGGCCGCGGGGCGGCAAAGCCGCCCTCTGCGACCCTCTGCGTTACAGTTCCTCTCTGTTCCCCTCTCCGTTCAAGGCTCTTCAGCAACCATCCCAGTAGAGGGGGCAGTGACCCGTCGGACCCGTCACCGCTGGACCTTGTTCCCCGCGATGTAGACCGAAGAGATGCGCCTGACGTTGCGGATGTCGTCGAGAGGGCTGGCGTCCAGGACAACGAAGTCCGCCCACTTCCCCGGCTCCAGGGTCCCGAGATCGCGATCGGCCTTCATGCAGCGCGCCGCATCGCGCGTTGCCGATGCGATCGCCTGACGCGGCGTCAGGCCCGACTCCACCATCAGCTCGAGCTCCATGAGCTCGAAGAAGCCCTGGAACCGCCCCGTCGGTCCCGTATCGGTCCCCATCGCGATCGTGACGCCGCCGGCGGAGAGTCGCTTCACGTTTCTCTTCGCAACCTCGAGCGCCGCCTTGTAGCGCTGCGCCGACGTGCTGTTCCGCACGGCCTGTTGTCGCACCGGCTCCTGAAGCGTCCGCACCCATTCGGCGTTCGCGTGCGCGAGGAAGAACGGGTCGGAGAAAAATGCGGGTGTCGACTCGTACACGAACGTCGAGACCTCACGCATGAGCGTCGGGCTCACACACACGCCGCGTGACTTGAGCGCCGAGATCAGCTCGGCATCGACCTCGGTGTCACGCACGCTGTGGGCGACGAAGTCAGCGCCGGCGGCGAGGAGCGACTTCGCATCCGCGAGGTAGAACAGGTGCGACGCAACCCGCAGCCCGTGCTTGTGCGCTTCGTCGATCACGGCACGGTACACGTCCGGCGTCATCTTCTGCACGGTGCCGAGGTTGTCGTCGACGCGGATCTTCACGATGTCCACGTTCTGCGCCTTCACGCCGGCGACCTGAACCTTCGCCTCGTCAGGCGTCGTAGGAGTGAGCACCGGACCCGACACGAACACGCGCGCACGATCGAGGGTCGGCACGTTCTGATCGGCTCGGGCGGCGAATACCGGCGGTTGCTCGCCGCCGAGGCTGAAGACGGTCGTCACGCCGTAGGCGGCGAAGGTGCGGAGGTCCTTCGGGTCGTTGACGTGCCCATGCGCGTTGATGAGTCCGGGGATCGCGATCTTCCCGTCGAGGGCGACGCGCTCCGCTCCGGCAGGGATCGTTAGGGAGCGCGCTGGTCCGACTGACACGACCCGGCCATTGCGAACGAGAATGATCGCGTCGCGGATCGGCGGCCGATCCGTCCCATCGATGACCGTTAGGCCCGTGAATGCACGTGTCGTCTGGTCCGACTGGGCAGCAACGGTCTGTGGAGCGAAAACCAGGGAAGCGAAGAGGGCGACACGCGTGACGTGCATTGGCGGCAAGACGTCGAGGTCAGCGGGAACGGCCGGGGGGCACGCCGGCGAATGTGCCGGTGCCGATCGAGCGGTGCAACCATAATAGAGGTCGTGAGCGGATGTTGAGCAGACGGCGGTTCCTGGTCCTCGGCGGAACCGCGCTGGCTGGAGCGGCGGGAACGGGACTGTACGCGTGGCGCGTCGAGCCCCACTGGGTCGAGCTCGTTCGACGACGTATGCCGCTCGAGCACCTTCCCGCCGAGCTCGTCGGACGAACGCTACTCCACGTGAGCGACATTCACGTCGGGCCGCGCGTGGACTCGGCGTTTCTCGTTCGCGCGCTCTGGGAGGCACACGACGAGCTCGCACCCGACTTCGTCTCTGTGAGCGGAGACTTCGTCTCGTACCGTTCCGCGAAAGAGTACCGCGAGCTCGCTCGCGTGCTGAAGCATCTCCCTCGCGGCCGGCTGGCGACCGTCGCCGCGCTCGGCAACCACGACTACGGCTTCGGGTGGCGCGATCTCGGTGTTGCCGATCAGGTCTCGTCGGTCGTGGCCGACGCTGGCGCCGTGGTGCTCCGCAACGAGACCGTGGTCGCGAACGGCCTTCAATTCGTCGGGCTTGGTGACCTGTGGAGCCCGGAGTTCGGGCGCTTCGGTGAGCGAGCCCGTCACCAGCTCGGCCACCCGTCGCACGCGGACGCGACGACTGCGCATCAGCCGGACGGGCGTGTCGACGCTGACGCCGCCCTGAAGGTCGTCGCGCCTGACAAGCCGACGATCGTCCTGGCGCACAACCCCGACGCTCAGGATCTCCCGATCTGGGACGGCATCCGAGGCTGGGTGCTCGCCGGTCACACGCATGGCGGGCAGGTGAAGCCGCCATTCCTGCCGGCGCCCCTCCTCCCGGTTCGCAACAAGCGCTACTCGGCGGGCGCATTCGACGTCGGTCCGGGTCGAACGCTGTACATCAACCGCGGCCTCGGCCACCTGATCCGCGTGCGTTTCAACGTTCGACCGGAGATCACGCTCTTTACGCTCGAGCGCGCACCGCTACGCGCTAGCATTTAGCCGGTTGTCATCCTGAGCGCAGCGAAGGATCCTCGTCATCCCGGGAGAGGGAGACATCCTGAGCGAAGCGAAGGATCTTCGTCATCCCGGACGAGAGCCCTCGGTCGGGAGCGTGAGGATCCTTCGCCTGACGGCTCAGGATGACAACTCGCCTGACGGCTCGGGATGACAACACGCCTGACGGCTCGGGATGACGCCGCTACCGCATGCGCTGCACGAAATCCGGGTCGTTGCGATACGGCACGAGCATGGGGTTGTTCCGAAGGATCGCCGCCTTGTCCCACTGCGCGGGCAGATTCGCGATCTCCGTGAACGCCTGCTCGCGACGGCCAGCCTGCGTGTACGCGACGATGAGCCCGATCGCGATATCTCCGCGACGCCAGTGCCCCAGCTCGCGCGATCGCAGGTAGGCGGAGATCGCGCCCGCAGCGTCGCCTGCCGCGAGTCGCGAGTCGGCGAGCTTGCGCTGCAGCTCGAAGTCGTTAGGCGCACGCTCCGTCAGCGACTCGAACGCGCGCGCCGCGCGCGCCCAGTTGCCGGTGTATGACGCCGCGCCCGCCTCTGCGCGAAGCGCTTCCTGCGCGAGGGCGCCGATGAATTCCGGCGCGAGCGTCCGCCTCAGAAACGCGACGCTCCCTTCGACAATACGGGCGCCCGCACGCGACGCCGCCTCTTCGAACGGATGCTCCCCTGACGGATGATTCACGATCTCGATCGGCGCGTTCGCGCTGATCGCCTGCATGATCAGCGTGTCCTGCATGCGGAGCAGTCCCGGCTGATCGAGCCCGGCGCGAACGAGCTGGATTGGAAGATCGACTCGGAACGACGGAACCCGTGCAGCGCCGTAGTACATCACCGCCGACTTGATCGCCTGGCGCATCGAGTCGCTGGCGAGCGGGAGCGCACCGAAGACATTCGCCGAGCCGGCCCACAATGCGACGCGATCCAGGTCGAGCCTGTCCGATACCGGGCGAGCGGCGAGTGCACGCGCCAGCGCGTCGAAGTTGTTCACCGCGCCACTCGTGTCCGACTCGTAGGTCACCGCCGCGAATCCACTCGCGGCGAGCAGGCGTGCCCAACCCACGTTGATGCCGATTCCCCGCGCGTCGCCGCGCCCGCTGTTGAACACGACGACCACCGGCATGCGCTCGGAAGGCGTGGCACCTGGCAGAAACAGATCGTAGCGAAGCGGGCCGGCTGCTGACCGATACGGCTGGTCGCGCAGCACGCGCACCGAATCCGCGGCCGGAATGTGGTACGCCAGTTTCCGCGTCGTTTGCGCGCTCGCATCACGTGCGGCGCCAAGGCCGAGGCACAGTGCCGTCACGACGACAGCCGCGCGAGCCAACCGGGGCGCCCGACATGATCCACTACGCATGATCTCGTCTCTCACTGGTCTGGACGTGCGATGGATGGCGATCCGCCGTCCGGGCGACCAAGTCCACTGGGACGCCCTCCGAATCGGAGGGACGGTCAACGGTCTCGAGGGATCACATTGCATCCGTTACTCGAGTGCAGAGGTTGCGAAGCGTCGGTCCACGCTGCACTCACTCATGCGAGCAGCAGCCATGTTGGCTGGTGCGATGGCGCCTGCCGCCTTGCCCGCTAACGAGCGCCAAGCGTACGCTTCCTTGCTGGTCGTTCCGGAGTGGATATGTCTCGACCGTCTCCCGCGCCCGTGACGCTCGTGACCGTGGAGCAGTTCCTCGCCTTCCCCGTCCTCGACGGAAAGGCCGAGCTGGTTCGCGGTGAGCTGTGTCCGGTCGCTGAGATCTTCGAGGGAATCGCCCGAGAACCGCAGTAACCGGAGGTGGGAGTTTCATGCACCAGCCGTCTGAGCGTCGTCCGCACCGCGGGCGACGCGCGAAGATCGTCCTCCTCGTCGTTGCCGCGATCGCTCTCCTGACCGCGGCCGGCACCGCAAGCCTGCTCCGCGATCCGCTTCCGCACATGCAGGCGCGGCGATCCGCGCTCGCGTCGGCCGTCGAGGGGGACTCGATCGTGGACAAGGGCCACGTCTTCACTCCCGTCCGCGTCACGGCGACGAGCGGCCTGGCCGTCGACCTCATGGTCCGGCGCGCCCTCGCCGACAGTGGCAACGGCCTCCCGATGGCCGTCATCCTCGGAGGCCATTACACCGGGCGTAAGGCCGCCGACCTGCTCGGTGAGACGCCCGGTGTCGTCATCGCGACGCTCTCGTATCCCTACACGGGCGACCTCAGGCCTAACGCGATCACGTTCCTGCGCGACATCCCGAAGATCCGCGCGGCGTTTCTCGACACGCCGCCGGCGATCATGCTCGCGATGGACTACCTCTCGAAGCGACCAGAGATCGATGCGAGCCGCGTCGAGGCCATCGGCGTGAGCCTCGGCGTGCCGTTCATCTCGATCGCCGGCGCAATGGACTCACGGTTTGCGCGCGTGTGGGCGCTGCACGGCTCGGGCGGCTCGTATACCCCGCTCGAAGCGAACATGAAGCGCACGATCGGGTTCGCGCCGCTGCGAGCCGTCGCCGCCGCCATTGCAACCGTGATCATCAACGGTCCGCACCTCGATCCCGTAAACTGGGTTCCGCAGATCGCGCCACGGCCGTTCATTATGGTCAACGCGAGCGGTGACGAGCGTCTGCCCCGGTCCGGTGTGGACGCGCTCTACGCCAGCGCGCGCGATCCGAAGGAGCTCCTGTGGATGGACGGACGACACATCCACTCCGACAAGGAGACGATCCAGAAGCTCGTCGCAATCGTCATGAGCCGCGTTCGTTCCTCCGACACGGCACCGTCGACACCCTAACGTTAACGGCGAAATGCCAACCACTCACCGCTCCATCATCACTCGCGTTGCAGGGTTCGCCCGGTCGGTCCGTATGATCGCGCTGGCGTGGATAGTCGTCATCACGCCTCCCGTCGTGCTGTCCGCGCAACCAGCTCGCGCGAGTTCGTCGCCGGCGACCGACCCGCTGCTCCCTCGCCTGGAAGCCGAGATCACCCGGCTCGCGGCGATCGCGGGTGGAAAGGTGGGCGTCGCCGCCGTGCATCTCGAGACGGGTCGCGAAGTCGTGCTCAATCGCGGTGAACCATTTCCAATGGCGAGCACCTACAAGGTGCCGATCGCCGTCCAGCTGCTCACGCGGGTGGACTCCGGGGCGCTGCGACTCGACAGCATGGTCACCTTGCGTCCGAGTGATCTGCATCCGGGAAGCGGCACGCTCACGCAGCTCTTCGATGACCCGGGCGTCTCGTTGTCCGTTCGGAATCTCCTTGAGCTGATGCTTCTCATCAGCGACAACAGCGCCACCGACATCATGCTCCGCACCGCCGGCGGCAGCGTACCGGTCAACGCGCGCATGCGCGCGCTCGAGGTCTCCGGCGTCTCGGTGGATCGGCCGACGATCAACCTCATCGCCGACGCGGTTGGAGTGAAGAACCTCCCGCCAGAAAACGAGATCACACCGCGCGCGTTTGGCGCGCTCGTGCGCGGCGTCTCCGAGGATGCGCAGAAAGCCGCCGCCGAGGCGTTCTATCGCGATCGACGCGACACGTCCACGCCCGAGGGCATGGCCCGACTCCTCCAGACGATCTGGCGAGGCAAAGCGCTGTCGAAGACGAACACCGACCTGCTGCTCGACATCATGCGCCGCTGCGAGACCGGTGCGAATCGCATCAAGGGCCTGCTTCCGCCCGACGTCGTCGTTCGACACAAGACCGGAACGCTCGGCATCGGTGTCGCGAACGACGTCGGCATCGTGGAGCTTCCGAACAACGGCGGGCACATCGCGCTCGCGATCTTCGTGAAGGAGTCGACGCGGCCGACAGAGCAGCAGGAACGCGCCATCGCACAGATCGCTCGCGCGACGTACGACTACTTCCTCTTCAATCCGAAGTGAGGCGCGTTGGGGTCAGCACGTCATCGACCCACTTTCGAAGCCCGTCGCCGGCATCGACGTTCGCGCCGGCATCGACCAGGAACCTGATCACCTCCGCGTAGCGCACGCCTTCAACCGGCGAGTTGTACGCGAACCACAACGTGCTGCCGAGGACGGTGCCGCCGTAGCTGTTCAGCGTCTCCAGCGACGCGCCGTGATCCAACAGCAGACGAACGATGTCGAGGTGACCGCGCGCCGCCGCAGCGTGCACCGCCGGCAGGTTGTTGTCCGCCGCGTGGGCGGTCACGCCTCTCTCGAGCAGGAGCTCGACCACGTCGCGGTGACCGAACGCGGCGGCCCACGTCAACGCGAACTCGAGGTGGACCTGTGGATCCTTCGGGAGGCGCGGCCACCGCACGCCGGCGAGCGGGGCATCAGGACGAAGTCGGCCATCCTCGGTGACGAGACCGGCAACGGTATCGATCCTGCCTAACGCTGCCGCCGAGATGACGTTGTCGATCCGGGCGCCACGCCCGGCGAGCGCGGCCGCCGCGTCGGGGTAGCCGAACGCGAGCGCCGTCATCACCGGCGACCCGTTGTCCGCGACGCCGTTCACCGCTGCGCCGAAATCCACCAGAAGATCGACGAGCGCCACCTGGACGCCGGCGTTCGCCGGATGCACGCTCGAGACGAGCATGTCCATCGTCGTCGCATCACCGCCATACATGTGCGCATGCGCGTCGGGCTCGGCGCCCGTCTCGAGCAGCATCCTCGCGACCCTGACGGCGTTCGGCGGCGTGATCTGGCGATAGCCCTCGTGCCCGTTCGCGGCGATGTAGTGGAGCAGCGTCGCGCGGTGATCGCGGGCGGACCGCGCGCGCACGAGCGAGGAGTCACTCTCGAGCAGCGATTGGAGGGTTCGCTCGTCTCCCGTCACGACCGCATCGGCTGCGGCCTCGAATACCGCATTGGGGGAGTTGACGCGAGCGAGAGCCTCGACGTGCGCCGCGAATTTCGGCCAGCTCTCGAAGTCATGGAGTCGCGCGATGAACAACTGGGCGTCCGCGAGCGTGCACGGCTCGGTCGCCATTTCCGTCGCCGCGAGGCCGCACGCGACGGCGTCCGTGACGACGCGGTCGACCTCGTTGTCGACCTCGCGGCGTCCCAACCGCCGAGCGCGCGTTTCGTCAGCGGTAGGGATGGCTGCGGCGTCTGCGAGCGCGCCGATCCAGGCGCGTGCCCACGCTCGAATCGCGTCCGGATCGGACGACTGACACGCTTTGACGAGTCCCTTCGCTCGCTTGCGATACTGCTCGAGCTGTGGGCGAGGCGGCAGCGGAATGGCGTCCGTGCCGCGAGGACGGAGTGGGCGCATACGAATCTCCTTTCGCGTCGCCTGGGGTCCGCTCGCGTCAGGCTGAAAGAAGGTTCGTTGCCGTCGATTGTACTCGAAGGGTGGGCATAGCCCTTTCCGCGGACCGGATGCGCCCCTGGCGCTGCCACAGTAGTACTCGATCCCGTCGCGTTGGGCAACCGCCTTTGACTCGGCTGCCGGCGACTCGTAACGTCCGGGTATGCTGCGTCTCGCACCCCTCCTCGCGGTTCTCATCGGCCTGGCGTGCAGCAGTGCGCCACGGTCGCAGGCGACAACACCCGCGGCGACCAGGGCAACGGCGCCGCGCATCATCGGCTACCTCGCGTCGTGGGGCGTCCGATCCAAGGGGACGAAGATCGCCGAGCTGCCGGGAAAGGAGCTGACGCACATCATCTACGCGTTCGCTCGCATCACCGAGGATGGACGGTTGGCACTGAGTGATCCGTGCCTCGACGCCGGCATGTGTGATTCTTCGGCGACGCGTGAGGCACGCGCACTCGCGGGCGATGGAGGCAACTTCGGCGAGCTTCGTCGGCTCAAGGCACGGTATCCGCACCTCAAGCTGCTCGTCGCCGTCGGAGGTTGGACCGGATCCGGGCGGTTCTCGGATGTCGCGCTCACGGCTGACTCGCGGCGCACGTTCGCGACGTCGGCGGTGGATCTCGTGATGCGACGGTGGCCGGGGCTCTTCGACGGGATCGACGTCGACTGGGAGTATCCCGTGCGTGGTGGGCTCGCGACGAACGTCACCCGACCGGAAGACCGCGAGAACTGCACGCTGCTCCTGCAAGCGCTTCGCTCCGAGCTCGACGCGCAGGGCGCGCGCGACGGAAAGCAGTACCTCCTCACCATCGCGACCATCGCCGGCCCGGCGGTGTTCGCCCAGCTGGAGCTGGACAAGGTCACGGCCACGGTCGATTGGATCAACGTGATGACCTACGACTACCACTCGGGCTCGCGCCTCGCGCACTTCAACGCACCACTCTACACGGCGACGGGCGATCCGACGCCGGGGTTCACGGTGGACTCGTCGGTGCAGCGCTACCTGGGCGGCGGCGTTCCGGCTGCCAAACTCGTCGTCGGGGTGCCGTTCTACGGGCGTGTCTACGGTGGCGTCGGTGCGACGGACGATGGTCTGTTTCAGCCGGCGCCCGGCCCTGTCGTCGAGGAGTGGCGCACCGGTACCGACTACCGCGCGATCGTTAGGCGCCGTCCCGAGGAGAACGGATTCCGGCGAGTGCTGCACCCGGAAGCGCGGGTGCCGTTTCTGTACAACGCCAGCACGTCCACGTGGATCACGTACGACGACGTCGAGTCGATCCGTGAGAAGGCCGCCTACGTTCGCGCCCGCGGCCTCGGCGGCGTGATGGCCTGGGAGCTCGGCGGCGATGACGGATCCCTGGTTCGAGCGATTCACTCCGAGCTGACCGGCGGTCGCTGATCGGATTCGTCGGGGGGCCAGGCGTGGGCTTGACCGTTCAGTCTTTGCATCGTAAAGTGCATTGCACGGCTTCAGCGAGTCGCAATGCCCACGCGCCACGACCTGACGCTTGCCCTCCCGCGGCATCGTGTCCTCCCCCTGATCGGCCATTTCCGCGCCGACCTGGGGTACACCGTCCGCTATCTGCGCCGGACGCCGGCCTTCACGATCCCCGCCGTCGCCTCGCTTGCGCTCGGGATCGCGGTGACCTCGACGATCTTCAGCGTCGTCAACGCCACGCTGCTTCGTCCACTCGGCCCACCCGGAACCGGAGACCTCGTTCGCATAGGCTGGGCGACTGGGGAGGCCCAGCAGTTTCGGTCGGTGACGTTCGACGAGCTCGAGTACGTCCGCGCCCGGGCGTCGACGCTGGAGGGCATTGCAGGTCATCAGCTCGAACCGGTGGTACTCGCCGGGAATGACGTCACCGGTACCGCGGCAAGCGAGATCGTGACCGCGAACTATTTCGCGGTGCTCGGAGTGGCCCCGGCGGTCGGACGGGGCTTCGCGCCTAACGAGGATGAACCGGGCGCGGCGGCGGGTGTCGCGGTCATCAGCGACCGGTTCTGGCGCACCCGGTTCAGTGCGCGTCGATCGGCGCTCGGCAGCGTGATGCGACTGAACGGAACACCGGTGACGGTCATCGGTGTGGCTCCGCACGGGTTCGTCGGGACGTTTCCTGGCGTCGACGTTGACCTCTGGGTGCCTGCCGGCATGGCCAACGCCATCAATCCCGGGGAAACGCAGCGCGGCCAGCCATCCTCGCTCATGCTCCTCGGCCGCACGAAGCGCGGGACCGAGCTCACGACCGTCCGTGCCGAGCTCGAGATACTCGCGGGTCAGATGGCGGCCAATGGGACGGCACGCAACGCCGACGACCGTCTCGCGGTCGCGATCGCACGCGGTGTTCACCCGGCACTCCACCGACCGGCGCGTGTCGTCCTGTCGGTGCTGATGGCCATCGTTGGCCTCGTCCTGCTCATCGCGTGTGCGAACGTCTCGGGCATGCTCCTCGCTCGCGCCAGCGCTCGTCGCGGTGAGCTCGCCGTTCG
>Ga0075430_100002785_pt1 | contig 14610 bp, 12 predicted proteins | sample RhiMetdeltSRZDD4_FD_75294 | JGI IMG/M metagenome (GOLD analysis project Ga0075430, IMG submission 75294) | Populus rhizosphere microbial communities from Tennessee, USA - Rhizosphere MetaG P. deltoides SRZDD4 | ecosystem: Host-associated > Plants > Roots > Rhizosphere > Soil | place: USA... | reverse complement strand
GGGCGCGGTGAAGATCTGTTCCGTGTCCGAGAGCGTGCTTGTGAACGCGATGGTCTTGCCGTCAGGCGATACATCGGCAAAGCTCGCCGTGCCTGATTGATCGAACGTGAGCCAGTTGATCGCGCCGCTCCCGCGAGTCGCTCGTCCCACGCGCCGTGGTCCGTTCCACGAGTGAAAGTAGATCGACACGCCATCCGGTGAGTACCGCGCGTACACCTCGCCAGTCGGACTCGATGTCAGCTGCCGCGGTTCGCCGCCGGCAAACGGCACGCTCACGAGGTGCCACGACCCATCGACGTCGCCGCGGCTGATCGTGACTTCCGTTCCATCGGGCGAGACGGCCGGGCCCCACAGGAACGGCGAGTGTGTCATCAACGTGCGCGTCGAGCCTCTGCTCAGATCGTGCACTTCAAGCGTGTTCCGCCAGCGTGAATTGACGTAGGCAATCGTGTTGTCCAACCCGATTGACGGTGATTCATCGGGGCCGGCGCCGGTCGTCAGCTGAACGGGCGATCCTCCGTCGAGGGGCAGCCACCAGATGTTCGTGGCGCCGCCGCGATTCGATGCATGGACGAGCCCCTTGCCGTCGGCCGTGAAGGCAGGCCAGTCGGAGTACGAGGGACCGGATTCCCGGATGGCTGGTCGCGGTGGCCCTCCCTTGGCGGCCACGAGCCAGATTTCCCCGGCGATGCCGCCCGATCCCCTGACAAGAGCGATTGTTTGCCCGTTGGGCGACCATGCGGGATGGCGCAGGAAGGGAAATTGCGCGTCCGTCCTGAGGATGGCGCGGGCCTCGGATCCGTCGAGGCCCGAAACCACCAACTCGACACCTTCGCCGTCGGCAGCTTGTCGCAAATAGGCCAGCTGTCGGCTGTCCGCCGCCCAGGCGGCGTCGCCGGCATTGGGAATCGTGAAGATCGCGCTGCCGCCGAGAGCAGGAATGATGCTGACCCGCGACGGTCCGCCGCCGGGATCGGTGACGGTGAACGCGATGCGTTCGCCGTCTGGCGAGAACCGGGGCGCGGATTCACGCGCGAGGTCGTTCGTCAAGCGAATGCGCGCGCCGCCCGCGATGCGACCGGCATAGACGTCCACCTGGCCGGGTGGGTCTTCGGCCACGAACGCCAGCATCCGGCCGTCGGCGGAGACCGCAGGATCGAACGTGCGGCTTTGGGCAGAAACCACACGCACCAGGCGACCTGGACCTGGCGCGCCGATGCCGGCGTCCGCCCGATCGCGGAGCAGCAGCCAGCCGGTCAGACCGGCCAGCACAATCAGGCCGGCGGCGATGATCTTCCAGTTGAGTGCGAGCCGACGGCCAGCGTCGATAGACTCAGGCGGTAACGAAATCGGGCCGGCCGCGATCAAGTCGGATTGGATGGCTTCGAGTGCCGCTCGCGCTTCGCCTGCGCGTTGATATCGCTGCGACGGTTCTTTCGCCAGGCAGCGCAGGATGATCGCTCGAAGGATCGGCGGCACCTGCGCCGGAAACGGCTGCGGTGGGGATCGGAGAATCGCCGCGGTCAGCTCGTACTCACTCCGCCCTTGAAACGGCAGCTGACCGGTGGCCATCTCGTAGAGCACTACGCCAAGCCCCCAGATATCGCTGCGAGCATCCGCACCCTGACCCAGCAGAATCTCCGGCGCGACGTACGCCAGCGTGCCGATCAGCACGCCAGGATCGGCGGCGATCTCCACGGAACGGGTATCGACGTCGACGCCGCCCGTTTCGGTGCGGTGCGCCAGGCCGAAATCAAGGACCTTCGTGCCGCTGCCGGAATCGACGGCGATGTTGCTGGTCTTCAGGTCGCGATGAATAACGCCGCGTTCGTGCGCGTGGGCCAGCGCGTCGGCGACTTGCTGGCCGTAGCGGATGACCGTCTCGGTCGGCAAGCCATCGGACGGCACGATCTGCGAGAGCGTCTCACCGTCGACGAACTCCATGGCAATAAACATCTGCCCGTCGATGTCGCCAACCTCGTAGACGGTGCAGATGTGCGGGTGATTGAGGTGCGACGCCGCGCGCGCTTCCTCGAGCAGCCGTTCACGACTGTCGGTGAGCGCCTCGGGGTTCTCGGCGCCGAGGAGCTTGATGGCCACGATGCGATGCAGTCGCTCATCGCGCGCGCGGTAGACGACGCCCATGCCGCCGGCGCCTAGCCGCGCATCGATCCGATACTGTCCGAGGGTTTCCCCGATCATGGGAGGATGGGCCTATGTTATCGCTGCTTTTCTCGGCTGTCTGTTTTGCTTAGGGTACGGGTGTGGCGCGGTCCGGCTAGAAGCCGGACGCTACGTGGGAGGGTGGAGTGGAGACCATCACGTCCGGCAGCATCACCGCCTTTTACTTGTTCGACGTCTCGGAGACCATCGACCTCTCGCGGCTCCGCGAACAGATCGGGGGTGGTGCGGCGGCGGCGCGCCTCGTGCCCAAAGCCGGAACCCCGTCGTATTTCACGTACGCCGTCTCGCCCGTCGTCGTTGAGGGCCAGGCGCTGGGGATTGCCGACATCGACGGGTTTCGGACGCGCGTGAAGTTCTTCGATTACGGCGTCGTTTCGCTGGCACTCACCAAGCCGTTCGCCGGCAGCTGGGAGGCGCTCATCGCCCTCAGCCAGAACTACATCGAGAACGACCGGATCGAGCAGCAGGCGGAACGCGCCTGCCGACAGGTCGTCGAACGGTGCCAGGCGGCCATTCCGCACGCCCGCGAGCAGTGGTTGAGCGAGGACTACCTCGTCTTCTCGGTCACCGGTCTCGAGCCGCGACTGACGGCGTCCACGCTCGTTGAGCAACGGGCAGCGGAAATCGCGCTGCTCCTGCGGGGTGAACGCCAACCGCTCAGCGAACAGGAACAGGAAGAGGTGCTCCGCAGCCGGGTGTCGTACCTGGTCGACGATCTCGTCGTGCCGACATGGAACGCCGCCCTCGTGTACGACACCGAAGCGGGTGTGCAGCCGGCGCTCGAGATCTTCGAGTTTGCCAACTCGCAACTCCTGGAGTACCGCTACTACGACGCGTTACTCGACGTCGAACTCGCGCGCATCTACGGGCGGCTCCAGCAGAAGCCCCGATTCGAAAGCCTCGCGGGCCGGGCGTATGTCAGGGCGACCCGCGAGCTGCATGCGCTGTTCATTGACGTGAACGACGTCACGGATCGAACGCAGAACGCCCTGAAGTTGATTGGCGACATCTACGCCGCTCGCCTGTTCCACCTGGTGGCGACGCGGCTCGGCGTGCCGATGTGGAAGGCGAGCGTGGACGAAAAACTCAAGACGCTCGACGACATCTATCGGTTTGCCGTCGAGCAGGTCGCCATCTCGCGCGGCCACCTGTTGGAACTTGCGATTGTCGGCATCCTCGTTTTCGAACTGCTGCTCTTTTTTCTCGGCATCATGCCGTAAGCCTGCGTCCCACCTTTAATCTGTCACGCTTTCTGAACCATAATTGTGGGCCATGTCTTCTACTACGAGGCCAGCATGAGAGAACCCGGGCGGCTGCTGCCGCTGGCGGCCGCACTTACCCTGACCCTAGGGGTCGGCGTCGTATCGGCGCAGACCGTGATTATCAAGAATGCGCCGGCCGGATCGGACAACGAGCTCGTGCTGAATGCCACCACTGTGGAGACGGTGAAAGCCGACACCGAGGGCGTGGCCAGGCTCGCCGTCAACCTCTCGAAGAACGTGAACAAGACCCAGACCGACGCCCAGATCTTCGTGGACGTCTGCGAGAACGTGCGGCGGGTCTATATCGCCGAGCGAGGCATTCAGCCGCCGGCGCCGGAGACCGGGTGCACCCGGCGCGAGATGGGCGGCTTGTTCCTGATTCGCGACGTCAGCTCGATTTTGATCGACGTCGGTCCCGGGAGTCCGACGTTGATGCTGCGTCAGGGTCCAATCAGCCTCGATCCGCCACGTACCTGGACGGCGCCGACCGGGCTGGTCATCTTTGGCGGCGCCGGGTTGTCGAAGATCCGCGACGCGGGCGTGTTTGCCTGCGGCAGTGTGACTGAATGCTCAGCATCCGGGTACGGCACCACGTACACCGTGGGGGTGGCCTATTGGGTGACGCCGTTCCTGGCCGCCGAGGCGAGCTTCTTGAAGCCCGCGGAAATGAAGGCCGAGGCCACGCTCGAGACCTATCGATTCACGACAACCTTCGACACCGAGCTGCTGAACGTCGTCGGCAAGGTCGGGGTGCCGGTCGGGATCGTTCGTCCGTACGGGCAAGTCGGCGGCACGTATTTTCGCGGGACGCTGCTCACGACGCAGACAAATACGGTTGGCACCGACTCCATCCTGCAAACCTATTGGCAACGAACGGGCGGTTGGGGCCTCACGTTCGGCGGTGGACTCGAGATCTGGGTCGCGCCGGTGTTTGGCATCTACGGCGAGGTTGGATGGTCATCGCTCAAAGGCAAGTTGCTCGAGCCGGACCGAGGCGAGGGACAAACCGACGATCGCCTCACGCAGTTCATGTTCGGCGCACGGATTCGGTTAGGTGGTTAGGGCAGGAGCCACGAAAAGTCTCTACTCCACTTCTAGGAGCTCGACCTCAAAGAGCAGCGTCGCGTTCGGCGGGATCACGCCGTTGCGCGCTGCGCCGTACGCCAGCGACGGTGGAATGACAAGGCGTCGTACACCGCCGACACGCATCCCGGTCAGGCCTTGATCCCATCCCTGGATCACGCCTCCGACACCCAGCAGAAACGTAAAAGGATCGGCTCCGACGGACGTGTCGAAGATCGCGCCTTTGTTATCCGTGCGGTTCGTGTTGTACAGCCAGCCCGTGTAGTTGACCGTTAAGCTCTTCCCGGTAACGGCATCAGCGCCGGTGCCCACCCGTAAGTCCGTCACCGTAAACGGGGCAAAATTCGATGGGCTTGTCGGAGTTTCCGTGCAGCCCGAAACCGCTACGGCCAAGATGATTGCGGCAAGAAATATGGATCGCATTCAGCTTTACATCTTAACCCACGAGCTTGGCCGGGAACGCCAGCAGGTTTTTCTGCATCGAATGACTGAGTATGGCCCAGCCCCTTGAGCAACTCGGTGACGACGAGCTAGTGGCTCGCGTGTCGCGGGCCGATCATGCTGCGTTCGAGGCGTTGATGAGGCGCCACAATGGTCGGCTATTCCGCGTGGCGCGCACGATTTTGAAGGATGAGGCGGAAGCAGAGGATGCCCTTCAAGAGGCGTATCTCGAAGCGTACCGCCACATCCGCGATTTTCGTGGCAACGCACAGCTCTCAACCTGGCTCACACGGATCGTGATCAATCAGGCGTTGATGCGCGTGCGAAAGCAGAAGCGCGACCCCGTGGTCGTGCCGATCACGCAGTCTCGCGGCGCACCTGAAGGAGAAATCGACCCGAGCGGCGTCAACGACGTTGTCGACGAGAGCGGCGAGTCACCGTCGTCGGCAATCCTACGCGCTGAGATCCGCAACCTCCTGGAGCAGAAGATTGACGAGCTGCCGGTCGCCTTTCGCACCGTGTTCGTCATGCGCGAAGTGGAGGACATGACGGTGCAGGAGACCGCCGAATGCCTGTCGATCCCGGAAGCAACCGTGCGAACCCGGTTGTTCAGGGCGCGCGCGCTCTTGCGCGACGCGATCGCTCGCGACATGGATCTGGCTGTACTCGATGTCTTTCATTTCGCCGGCGAGCGATGCGATCGAATCGTCGAAACCGTGCTGACCAGTCCCCTTCTTCAGGAGTAACTCATGCGAACTTTAAGCCTTGCGGTGCTTGGATTGTTCTTCGTCGCGTCGTCTGCCAGTGCACAAAAGCCCACCGACGCACAGATCGCTCACATCGTCGTCACCGCGAATCAGGTCGATATCGATGCCGGAAAGCTGGCGGCCTCCAAGGCCACGAATCCAGAGGTCAAGGCGTTTGGTGAGCAGATGGTCAAAGATCACGCCGGAGTGAACAAGCAGGCAACGGATCTGGCGGCACGGCTGAAGCTCAAGCCCGAAGACAATCCGACCAGCCAGAGCCTCAAGGCGGGCGGCGCCAAGAACCTCGAAACGTTGAAAGGGCTGAGCGGTGCCGCGTTCGATAAGGCCTACATCTCCAACGAGGTGACATATCACCAGGCCGTACTCGATGCGATGGACAAGACGCTGATTCCGAGCGCACAGAACGCGGAGCTGAAGGGGTTGCTCGAGAAGGTGCGTCCCGCCTTTGTCGCGCACCTCGAGCACGCGAAGCACATTCAGTCGTCACTCAAATAGCGCCATCGGTACGGTGAGGACGCAAGCTGCAGCTGGTTGCGTACTGTTATTGATCGGGGCAGTGTTGTCATCGTGCGGGGCCGACCAGCCGGCCCGCACACCGCAAACCTACACCATCGTGATGGAAGGCGTTGCCTTTCAGCCGGCCAGCCTTACGGTGGAGGTTGGCGACTCGGTGGTGTGGATGAACAAGGATCCGTTTCCTCACACCGCCACGTCGAAGGGCGCGTTCGATTCGAAAGAGATTAGCGCGGAGAAGTCCTGGCAGTTCACGCCTGCGGCTGCGGGCGAGTTCCCATACGTCTGCACCTACCATCCAACGATGAAAGGTGTGCTTCGCGTGACGGCTGCAGGCGCGGTGCGCCCCTGATTACTTTTTCTTATTCGCGTCGGCGGCCGGCTTCGCGGGCTCGGCCGGAGGAGGCGTTTCGACCGGCCTGATCCGCTGCAACGCGTCGAGCGAGGCACGCTCCGAACGATCGGCCGCGCGTAACGCCTTCATGTTCGCTTTGGTGAGCGCCTCCGCGCGCAAGCGCCAGCTCTCGTCGCGCAGACGGAAGTATTCCTCGGCACTGTCGACGAGTGGCTTGTGCTCGTCGGGCACGCCGCGCACGCTCTTGAACCGCGCCTCCGCCTGCCGAAGCTCAGGCACGATCGTCTGGTTGATCATTGTCGCCAGCGCTTGTGACGACATCGAGCCGTTCTTGAACTGCTTGACGGCTTTTTCGTAAGCCACCGCCGTTTTGTCTTCGAGCGCGATGACCTTCGCAATCTCCGGACGGACATCTGCGACGCCGCTCAGCATTGCCGCCGAAGCCACCGTCATGATCAGTGCAACCACGCCGGCAGCTGCGATCTCAAACACGGGCGGCTTGGATTCGTTGGCTTTGCGCGTCAGCACGACGCCGCAGGCAAAACCTGCCACCAGCCCCGACAATGCGGATGTATCCAGCAGCCCGGCAGCCGCGGCGTAGAAGACGAAGATGCCCATCGGCGCCGCGAGCCCGATCAGCGCCCTGAGCGTGAACTTGGGAAGCTTCGCCAGTGCGGCGGGATCCGCTGATGTTTCGGCTTCGGACGCGCGGAGGATCGGGTGTACGTAGGGCTCAGGTGATGCCTGACTGAGACCCAGTGAGCCTCGCAAATCACCAAGCAGCGATGGTTCGCTTGGTGAGCGTTGCAGAAGACTCCACATCAGCGCGGCAATCACCAGCCCGTAAATGCCAAACACGGCGCCTGTCGAGCCGCTCGCGATCGTCATCGGGTTCGTGGAAGCCGTTTCGACGCTCGCGAACAGTCCGGCTGCGACATACACCGTCGCGACAGCGAGATGACCCAACATGCGTTCCATGACGATACCGGCCTGCGTGAGGCCGATCACGTGCATCAGCATGTGAAAGAAACCGGCGTGCAGGAACACTGACGTGGCCAGCCGCCACCATTCACCATTGGTGGTCAGCGGTGCGAAGTTGGCGCCCCAGCCCAGCAGCGCGTCCGTTTCACCAGATGCCCCTCTGCCAGCGCTCATGAAGATGAAGAGCGTAAAATTGATGAAGACGATGGCGCCCGTCACGTATGCCCACGGCGTCCGCGCGCGCAGCGCGTCGCGGAACGGCTCGGGCGTGTGATGGCCATCGAGAGCGGTCTTGAGCCCGGAAAGGCCCGCACCTTGAGCGCTGCGGACGAGCCGTAAACGTTCTTCCGGCTTCAACACGTAGATTGCGTAGCCACCGATCACGAGCAACACAAGGAGGGTCAACACGGTGCGCCACCTCCAAAAATGGCAGATGATGACCGAGGCACGACGTGTGCCACGAAATGGCCGAAAATCAGGCCCATTCCGTGGCGACGTCATCGAAAGGATTGCAGGACTTGGAGATGCGTGACGAGGATGTAATTTAAGATGGCACCGTGGCTGAGTGGTTTGCCGGGCTGAATCCGATCGCGCAGGCCTTCCTCGCAACGCTGTTCACATGGGGCATGACGGCGCTCGGTGCCGCCGTCGTCTTCTTCTTCAAGAACGTCGATCGACGGTTGCTCGATGCGGCGCTCGGGTTCGCGGCGGGCGTCATGATCGCCGCGTCATTCTGGTCGTTACTCGCGCCATCGATCACGCTCTCTGAAGAGATGGGCCTCGTCAAATGGGTGCCGCCGCTCGTTGGCTTCGTCGCCGGTGCGGCCGCCATGCGGCTCGCCGACTGGCTCCTGCCGCACCTCCACCTCTACGCGCCAGATTCCGCGGCTGAAGGGATGCCCACGACGTGGCATCGCACGGCGCTCCTCGTTCTGGCCATTACGCTTCACAACATTCCCGAGGGGCTGGCAGTCGGCGTGGCGTTTGGCGCCGTGGGAGCTGGTTACGGCACCGCAACGCTCGGCGGCGCCATCGCGCTGGCGCTCGGGATCGGTCTCCAGAACTGTCCCGAAGGGACCGCGGTCTCGGTCCCGTTGAGGCGTGAAGGGCTCTCCCGCACGCGCAGCTTCTACTACGGCCAGATGACCGCCTGGGTCGAGCCGATTGCCGGCGTTCTGGGTGCCGCTGCAGTGCTCGTGATGCGTCCTGTTCTGCCGTATGCGCTGGCGTTTGCCGCGGGCGCGATGATCTTTGTCGTGGTGGAGGAAGTCATTCCCGAATCGCAAACCGGCGGGCATCCCGATATCGCAACCTCTGGTGCCATCGTCGGCTTCGCGGTGATGATGGTCCTGGACGTCGCACTCGGATAAGCTGTCCGAGTTTTCAAGGAGGCGAGTTCGATGAGTTCTGGATTGTATGCATTTGCGCTGGGCGCGGCCATGTGCGTGACCGCCGTTGCGCTAGCAGCGCAAGAGGTCACCAAGGAAGAAATCCCGGGAGTCCGCAACTTCGCGCGGCTGAAGACGACGGTCGCTTGCGCCGGTGCGACCGGCGCGGAAGCGCTGCCCGCGATTAAGAAGATGGGCTTTGTCTCGGTGATCAATCTACGCCTCGCGACGGAGCAGGGCGCCGAGGTGGAGAAGGAAGAAGCCGCCGCGAAGGCCGCGGGGCTGCAGTATTACCACGTGCCCTTCGCCGGCAAGCCCGATCCTGCCGCCGCGGAGCAGTTCCTGAAGGCCATCACCACAAAGGGCGCCGAACCCGCTTTCATTCACTGCGGCGGTGGAAACCGGGCGGCGACGATGTGGCTGATCAAGCGCATTGCGATCGACAAGTGGGATGCCGACAAAGCCGTGAAGGAAGCGGAAGCCCTCGGCCAGACCAACCAGGATCTGCGCAAGTGGGCGGTGGAGTACGCGCAGGCGCGAAAGTAGGCCTGCGCGTCGGAAAGTCTGAAGTCTGAAGTGTGAAGTCTGAACTGGAAATCTGAAGTGCCAAGTGTGAAGGCTACTTCAAACTTCAGACTTGTGCCTTCAGACTTCAAACTTTCACATACGCGCCCATTGTCAACGACGAGCGTACTCGTACGTCGTTCCGTCGGCACGAAAGGCGATGATTGAGTACGAGCGCGGGTTCGGGCCTTCCATGCCCGGCGAGCCCATCGGCATGCCTGGCACGGCAATGCCGACGATGTTTGGCTTTTCCTTGAGCATCTGACGCACGACGTCAGCTGGCACGTGGCCTTCGACGATGTAGTTGCCGACGACCGCCGTGTGGCAGGTTTGCAGCTGTGCGGGTACGCGTTGGCGAGCGGGAACGGCCTGCAGGTCCCGGGTCACTTCGCGCGTGACGTTGAACTTGGCCGCGGACATATGGTCCGCCCAGATCCCGCAGCAGCCGCACGTCGGCGTGAGATAGACCTTGACGTCCACCGGTGCCGCCGCGGCGGGCTTCTTCTGCTTCTGCGCCTGAGCAGCCACGGCCGGAAGGGCTGCGGCTGAGGCAATCAAGACCACGATACACGCGAAACGCTGTCGCCAAGTCATGAGGTGATCATTATAGGGGTCAGGCCGTGAATTGGTGAACGGGGTCAGGCCGTGAATTGCTGAATTCACGCGTTCACAGCCTGACCCCATTCACCAATTCACGGCCTGACCCCTATAATGAACCGGGATGTTCCCTACAAACGTCGGCCATCCGGACTACTACCACAAGGTCGTGGACTGCCAGTGGGCCTGCCCGGCGCACACGAACGTGCCGGAGTACATTCGGCTCATCGCGCAAGGCAAGTTCACCGACGCGTACATGCTCAACCGCGCGTCGAATGTCTTCCCCGGCATCCTCGGACGCACGTGCGACCGCCCCTGCGAACCGGCCTGCCGGCGCACCCGCGTCGACGGCAAACCGGTGGCGATCTGCCGGCTGAAGCGCGTCGCCGCCGATCATCGCGGCGAGGTGCAGCACCTGCTGCCGACGGCGCCAACGCAGAAGAATGGCAAGAAAATCGGCCTGATCGGCGCCGGACCGGCCTCGCTGACCGTCGCCAACGACCTCATGCCGCTCGGCTACGAGGTGACGATCCTCGAAAAGCTGCCGCGCCCCGGCGGGCTGATGCGCATCAACATCCCCGCGTTCCGCCTGCCCGAGCAGGTGCTGGACGAGGAGATTCGCTACATCATCGACATGGGGGTTGAGGTCCGCTACGACTCGCCCGTCGAGAGCTTGAAGGCGCTGCTCGACAGCGCCGAGTTCGACGCGGTCTTCGTCGGCAGCGGCGCTCCCAAAGGCAAAGAGCTCGATATTCCCGGCCGCCACGACACAGATCAGATCTTCATCGGCATCGAGTGGCTCGAGTCGATTCATTTCGGCCATGTGGAATCGATCGGCAAGCGCGTCCTCATCATCGGCGTCGGCAACACCGCGATGGATTGCTGCCGCTCGTCGAAGCGTCTGGGCGCCACCGACGTCAAAGTGATCGCGCGCAAGACTCGCAAGTACTTCAAGGCCTCGCCCTGGGAGCTGGAAGATGCCGAGGAAGAAGGCGTCGAGATCATCGAAAACCTCCAGCCCGTACGCTTCATCATCGAAAACGGCATCCTGACCGGCATGGAGTTCGACAAGTTCCGCTCGACGGAAACGCCGAAGGGCCTGGTGCAGGAAGTCATCGGCCGCGAAATCCTGCCGTGCGACAGCGTGGTGCTCGCCATCGGACAGGACAACGCCTTCCCCTTCATCGAGCGCACCATCGGTCTCGAGTTCGGCAAGTGGGACATGCCGGTTGTGGACAAGACGACGTTCATGTCGACGCGGCCCGGCGTGTTCTTCGGCGGCGACGCGGCGTTTGGTCCGGCGAACATCATCTGGGCGGTGGAACACGGCCATCAGGCCGCGATCTCCATCCATAACTACTGCCAGGGCGTGCCGCTCACCGAGCGGCCACCGCAGGGGATGTCGCTGACCAGCACGAAGATGGGCCTGCACGAGTGGGCCTACAGCAACAACTACAGCACGGCGCAGCGACAGAAAATGATGCACGTCGAGCTGCCCGTACGATTCGCGAGCATGTCGACAGAGGTGGAGAAGGGCTTCACCGCGGAGCAGGCGCGCGCCGAAGTCGAACGATGTTTGAACTGCGACATTCAGACGCACTTCATCGATTCGCTCTGCATCGAGTGCGATGCGTGCATCGACATCTGTCCCGTCGACTGTCTGTCGATCACGCCCAACGCGGACGAACCCGAGCTGCGAGCCCGGTTCACTGCGCCGGCCGATAACCTTGATCAGTCGCTCTTCGTGTCAGGTCAGCTCAAGCAGACCGGCCGCGTGATGATCAAGGACGAGAACATCTGTCTCCACTGCGGTCTCTGCGCCGAGCGATGTCCGACGTACGCGTGGGATATGCGGAAGTTCCTGCTGCAGATTCCCTACGCTGGGGCGACGGTGATTCCGCTGACGGCAGTGTGAGGCGTCCAGCTCCCAACTGGCTTCTTGTTTATGCCCCAAACCAACGAATTCGCCTTCAAAATCGCCACGGCCAACGGCACAGGCTCGGCCTCGGCGAACGGCCTGATCATGCAGGCCATCTTCCGCATGGGCATCCCGGTGACGGGGAAGAATGTGTTTCCGTCGAATATCCAGGGCCTGCCGACGTGGTACGAGATCCGCGTCGACAAGCGCGGATACACCGCGCGCACGCCGAATTTCGATTTGATGGTCGCGTTGAACCCCGCAACCTATCAGAAAGATGTGCAGGAAGTGCGTGGCGGGGGCTGGCTGCTGTATGACTCGACGTGGCCGCTCGATCCGCGTTTGACGCGGCCGGACGTGACGTACCTGGGCATTCCGCTCGCCGAGATGTGCAACGCGGCATTCAAGGGGCCGCGCGAGCGCATCCTGATGAAGAACATCGCCTATGCCGGCGCGCTGGCGGCGCTCCTCGGGATCGACACCGAGATCATCAAGGCGCTGCTCACCGAGAAGTACTCGAGAAAGCCCGCCCTCATGGATTCGAACCAGCAGGCGGTCAATCTTGGCTACGACTACGCGCGCGCGAACTTCCCGTGTCCGTTGCCGATCCATCTGGAGGCCATGGACAAGACGCAGGATGCGTTCCTGATTGACGGCAACACCGCATCGGCGCTGGGGTGCCTCTACGCCGGCGCGACGATTGGTGCGTGGTACCCGATCACGCCGGCCACGTCGCTGATGGAAGCGTTCAAGAGCTTCTGCATGAAGTACCGGCGGGATCCTGCCACCAAGCGCAACCGCTTTGCGATCCTCCAGGCCGAGGACGAAATTGCCGCTGTCGGCATGGTGATTGGGGCCGCGTGGGCCGGCGCGCGGGCGTTCACCTCCACCGCTGGTCCAGGCATCTCGCTGATGAACGAGTTCATCGGGCTGGCCTACTACGGCGAGGTGCCGGCCGTGATCTTCGACGTGCAACGCGCCGGTCCGTCGACCGGCATGCCGACGCGCACGCAACAAGGCGATCTGATGCTGTGCGCCTATGCCTCGCACGGCGACACGCGTCACATCTGCCTCTATCCGGCAGATCCACGCGAGGCGTTCGAGTTCTCCGCGGCCGCGTTCGATCTCGCGGAGCGTTTCCAGACCCCCGTGTTCGTGTTGAGCGATCTCGACATCGGCATGAACGACTGGATGGTGCCGAAGCTCACCTGGGACGATCGCTACCGTCCCGATCGCGGCAAGGTGCTGAGCGCCGCAGAACTGGACGAGCTCAAAAGTTTCTCGCGCTACCTCGACGTCGATGGCGACGGTATCCCGTATCGCACGCTGCCCGGCGTCCACGCGAAGGGGGCCTACTTCACTCGAGGATCGGGTCACAACCGCTACGGTGCGTACACGGAAGACGGCGACGAATACGTCGACGTGCTGGATCGGATCGATCGCAAGATTCAGCGGGCCGCTCGCGCAGTGCCGGCGCCGATCGTCAAGACGTCACCGGGCGCAAAGCTCGGCTTGCTGACCATCGGCGGTTGCCAGGCGGCCTGCAGCGAGGCGCTGGATCAACTCGAACGTGAGGGCATCGGCCTTGACTACATGCGCGTCCGCGGCTTCCCGTTCGGCGACGAGGTGAGGGCGTTCGTCGAGTCCCACGAGATCACGTTCGTGGTCGAGCAGAACCGCGATGCCCAACTTCGCAGCCTGCTGTTGCTCGAGGCCGTCGTCGCGCCGGCGAAGCTCGAATCAGTGCGCTACTACGGAGGGTTCCCGTTGAGCGCGCATCACGTCATTGCCGGCGTCAAGGCCCGCCTGGAGAAAGCGGCATGACCTATATCGCCAAACCGCCTGTTCATCATCCCGCGCTGCAGAAGAATGCGCTCGGCCTGACGCGCCGCGACTACGAGGGCGCCATCACGACGCTCTGCGCCGGCTGCGGCCACGATTCGATCACCGCGGCCATCGTCCAGGCGTTCTGGGAGCTGTCGATCGCGCCGCACAAGGTTGCCAAGCTGTCGGGCATCGGCTGCTCGTCAAAGACGCCCGCCTACTTCCTGCGCGAGGCGCACGGCTTCAACGGCGTCCACGGCCGCATGCCGGCGCTCGTGACGGGCGCCAACGCCGCGAACGGCGACATCATTTACATAGGCATCTCCGGGGATGGTGATTCGCTGTCGATTGGCCTCGGTCAGTTGTGCCACGCGATTCGCCGCAACGTGAACGTCCTGTACGTGCTCGAGAACAACGGCGTGTACGGGTTGACGAAGGGCCAGTTCTCGGCGTCTGCGGATCCCGGCTCCCTGAGCAAGAAGGGAGAGGCGAACACGATGGACGCGATCGATGGCTGCTTGCTGGCGCTGACTCTTGGCGCCACGTTCGTGGCGCGCAGCTTCTCGGGGGATAAAGGACAACTGGTCCCGATTCTCAAGGCCGGCCTCGCGCACAAGGGCTTCGCGTTTGTCGACGTCATCTCGCCGTGCGTCACCTTCAACGATCACGAGGGATCGACCAAGAGCTACGCATACACACGCGAGAAGAACGTCGAGGTCGTCCAGGCCGATTT